>JGI24126J20157_1000003_pt1 | contig 305596 bp, 127 predicted proteins | sample SubbioR12Aug_8Ca_FD_20157 | JGI IMG/M metagenome (IMG submission 20157)
CCCTGAGCGGCCATCAGCTGCCTCCGTTACACGTTGTAGGTGGCCACGCTGCGGTTGCCGTCGGCGTCGGCCGTGCCGCTGACCCGCGTCGTGCTGCCGTCGAGGCCCACGAAGATTGGGTTGGCCGGACCGCCCGTGGACTTGCCTGCCGTGGTGGCTCCGATGATCTGCACGGCTTGCGTCAGGCTGATGCCCGTCTCCACCGTGCTGGCCATCACCGCCGCCGCGATCAGAGCACGCTCCGCCGTCCCCAGGTCGATGTCGTTGCTGTTGTTCGCCGCCGTGAATGCTCCGCTCACCGTCCAGGTGTTCATCGTCAACGTCGCCGTCGCACCGCCGTGGGCCACCGCGTCGGCCAGCACCGCCGCCTCGATGCCAAGGTTGCCACTGTTAGTGGTGACGATGGTCTTCTCCACCGGCACCGCGTTCGTCGCCGTGAACATGAAGCTGATGTCGTTGCCGTTCGTGTCGGCCTGGCTCAGGGCGAGCACGTACTGCCCGCCGCCCAGCTCGGACACGGTGCCGGTGGCAGCAGCCTGCGCTCCGCCGTCGATGGAGCGGACCGCCGTCACGGTCGCCCCGGTCAGCGCCGAGCCGTCGCTGGCGTTGACGAGGCAGAATCCAAGGAACTGGGAGGCCAGATTCTTGACATACATCAGTGACAGCCTCCACCGATCACGACTCCGGGCTGAACCCAGCTTGGGTTGAACGTCTGTGCTGCTGGAGCCGAGAAGCTGAAAGACCGCTGCCGCATGGGCTGGTACAAGTCATAGCGGGTAAGCGGGTCGAACATCTCCCACACCACCGGAGTGGGCAACGCTTCGCTGTAGATGCGGAAGTCGGCCATCGGCCCGACCCAACCGAATCCAGCTCCTTCGTTGCGGCCGATGTGCAGGTTCAGGCCCGTGTACTGGATGCCGGGAATACCACCGGGCACGGCAGCACCTCGGAGCAAACCATCCCAGTAGAGCCGCTGGGTTGTCCCATCCCAAGTACCCACCCAGTGATGCCAGTTGCCATCGTTGGCGTTCGGTATCGTGGCAGAGAGAGTCCTGTTGGCATCGTTGCGAACGGTGAAGCGTGCCGTCGTGGCGTTGAACAGATACAGTTGGTACGAGTCGCTCACTCCACCAGTGTGCCCCTTGTCCACGGCCACGATGTTGGAAGTCGCCGTCTGCACCCAACAACTGACCGTGATCCTGCCGCTCGGCGGAGCTGTGTCCTCTGCCTGTGCTGCTAGCACCTCCCCGTTCGTAAAGTTGAGGGCCAGCAACTGTTCGGGGTAGCTGGTCCATGTCGGATTCGTGCCGGCAAAGTTTCCAGGCGAGCTACCGGCAAGCGGGTGGATCTCCGTGCCGACTGACTCCCAGAACGGATACCAGAGTGACAAGAACTGGGCCTGCACCGACTTGCGGTTGACTGTGAACGGCCACAGCGGTCGCTGCGAACCTCGATTAGGAGTCAGCGTGAACAGGCTCAGATTCTTCACTAACCAACTCCCGTCTGATACGGCTGCATCTTCACCGTCTTGGCGATGTTGCTAGCCTGGAACGCCTGCCCGCTGGTGTTGCGGAGCAGGATGCGGAAGTTGCCTGGCGGGATGGTCACGCCCGGAGCGTCCAGCGTCTCCACCACTCCCGTGGTGCCAAGAACGCTCTGGAACGCCGCCACCAGCAGGCTCGCTTGCGGCACGCCGTTGGTGTTGAGCGTTGGCAGCGTGCTCCCATCCACCATTGGCAGCAGGTACAGCTCGGCCACCTTCGTGCCGGGCACCACGGCGGCAGCATAGGCGGCTTGCAACTGAAAGTCCGCGAACGTGTCGAGCAGGCTAGCGTTGTTGTAGGTGCTGCTCTGGTTGCTGACCCCATTGGCCAGGCCGTCAAGCCCGGACGAGAGCATCGTCGTCAACGGGTTCGGCTCGTACCACTTGATGCCGCTGGTTGCCATGCTTCGTCACCTGCTTGCCATTGGTACGGTCGCGGAAGAACACCGGGTCAGTCTTATATCCCCATTGCTGCGTGCTGTCGTACCACGTCACCGCCGCATGTCGCACGTCCACCTTCGTCGTGGCACCCACTCGCAGCCCGTTGCGATGGCACCACGCCCCCAGCTCCCAGTCCTCCGGCATCACCGCCGGCTCCAACTCACCCTCGCTTGTCCGCACCAGGGCGTCGTGAATCTGGAAGCCGGGGAACTCTCGCCACTTCTCCGACCTCCTGATGACCATGCAGCCGGTGTTGGGCATCAGGCACAGATCGTCCACTGGATCGAAGCCGTCGGTGCCGAGGACGGCCAGTGCTTGCTCCGTGCCGAACGTGTCCGGCAGCATCACCTTAGCTTCGTGCAGGGCGATGCGTCTCTTGCTCTCGAACCTGCGATCCTTGCCGCTGTGGCCCAACGCCGTGCTGCTCATGCCGTCCCGGTCTTTGATCGGGCTGACGGCGTGCATCAGGTCGTAGCCGCTCGCTTCCAGCTCCGCGATGAGGACGCGCATCCAGTCGTCTGAAGGGGCCACGTCACTGTGCAGCATGACGAAGTAGTCGAACATGTGCATCGAGTTGGCGAACTTGCACCAGCAGTGGTTGAAACAATTCGCCAGCAGGCTGCCCTGATGCCGGAACACCGCGTGAATGTAGCGACTGTCTTTGTCCGACCGGCAATAGTATGCCTCTCTGCTGTCCGGTGAAACCAACCCCCCGTACTCCGGCAGGGCGACGAACACCATCGGCTTGCTCACGTTGCTTACTCCTCGTTGACGATCAGGTCTCCGGTGTTGGGATCGTGACTGATGCGCTTCTGCTTGGGGCGGTTCCGCTCGGCCAGTACCTTCTGCATCGCGGCGTTGCCCTCGTCGATCCGCTTGAGCACCGGCGTCAGGTCCGGTGGTTGCATGCGGTCGATGGCCTTCTCCAGTTGCATCATCATCCGGCCTACGATGCCCACGGCGTCCACGATGGCCGAAGCGTCGAAGTTGACTTGCGGCGGTTGCTGGGCACGCTCGTGGATAGTCTCCAGCGACTTGTGGACGGCGGCGACGGCCTTGGCCACTTGCGCCATATCCACGAACACCTGGGCACCGTCCACCTGCACATTTGGGGCTGGCAACGGCTGCGGCTCCGGACGGTCGAACGCTGCTTTGAGCATCGGACCGAGTGCTTCTCCGAGACCTTTGGCGACCTCCGCCGCAAGCTCTCCTGTTGGCACCTGGACGACGGGGGCACCCGCTTGCGTCATCGCCTTGGCGACGACATCAGCAACGCTCTTCGTCAGCACTTCCCCCAGCTGCTCGGCCAAACCAGACACGGACATGTTCAAGGTCGTTGCACCTCCTTGGACCGGCGCCTGCGCTGGACGGCTTTCTATGGTCTTGACGATTCCTCGCAGCTCTGCGAGTTCCTTCTCGACCGACGATGCGCTCTTCCGTTGCTGGTCCAAGTCGGCACGCAACTGCTCGTTATCGACGGTCAGGTTGCGGACGGTCACCGCCAGCTCGGCATTCCGATCACCCACCGTACGCAGGCTCTTGGACAGGGCATCCAACCGTGCCGGAGCGTCCAGCACGCCGGCGTCCTTCCAGCTCTCCATCGCCTTCAGAATCGGGGCATAGCCGTTCAGGTCGTCGTCGCTCATCACCATACCTCCACTTCATCCACCCAGTCGCCTTCCAGGAAGAACGCATCCACCGCTTCCGTCGTGAGCGTGCCGTCCGTCACCAGCCCGGAGAAGCGTTCTCCATTCCACTCGAAGCCGACGCGGATCACGCCGTCTTGAGCGAGAATGGTCCCGTAGACAGAGAGCGGATGCTCGATGCCCGGCGCGTCCGCCATGCCGTCGCCGTCGAAGTCCGGTCCTGGCTCGTAGGCGTCCATGTCCGCCAGCCAGCCGAACGGTGCCATGCTTGGAGCGGGGCCGGTCGGGGCGGGCGGGTTACTCAGGCTCACCACCTGCTGCCAGCCGCCCCACGTCAGCCCCTCATCGGCCGTGCTCGTGCTCCACAGTGAGCCCAAGGCCACCTGGTAGACCGTCACGCTGCCGCCACTGAGACTCAGGCCGACGCTCTGGGCGTGCGGCAGGGTGAACCGCTGGAGGGAGGCAAAATCGTAGTTGATCTCCCCGGCTGCCAAGTGGAAGTGAGCCAGGTCGAACTCGCCCAATCCAACGTAGGTCGGCCACTGACCGCTCCACACGTCCACCTGCGTCAGTGCTGGCGGCAGGGACCAATAGTCGTACTCCTCCAGATACGGGATGCCGTTCGTTGCCCACGCACCGGGAGCGGGCATGGATGCCAGTGGCACCGGGTCGCCCCACTGCACGTCCACGGCGGGGCCGTAGTCGATGCGCGGGCCGATGGTGCCCAGGTCAAGGGCCGCGTTCAGCACGCAGCGGGCTTCGAGCAGTTCCACTTCCAACCTAGTGCTTGCCATTGGTGCTCCCGTTGCCCATGACCATGCTCCGCCCGCCGAGGATCAATCCACGACGCTTGAGCAGGTCGGTCATCTGAGCGTTGTGGTCAAGCTTCTGCTGCTCGGACATGTGGTAAGCCAATGCCTTCTGCACCTGGTCCGGTGGCTGCTCGACGGGCACCGCGTAGCCGCCAGCAGCACCGGAGGACTCGCCCAGCGCCTTGCTCTCCTCCTTCTCGGCCAGCTCCTTCAGGATGCCGCAGGCCAGGTCGGCGTCGAACTCGTACTGGTCCTTCTCTGCAGGCTTGGTGTGGTGCATGACGTACCCCACCTTGCCGTCCTTGCGGCGCTTGCGTTCGATGTACCACTTGCCGCTCTCGCCCCGTGCCGACAGGTCGCCGTCGCGGGTGCGGAACCAGCGGAGCTTGGCTGCCGGTGCCGCTGCCGGCTCCTCGTCCACCGCCTTCTCGTCGTTGTCCACGATCAGCGGCTGGTCCTCAGGGCTGGAATCCACCGGGGCCAGCTCCATCTGACCACGCTCGGCCCGGCCCATGCTCTCGTCCAGCTCCAGCTCGTCGCCGTGCTTGGCTCCGGTCGCCCAGGGCAGCTCCACGCCGTTCATCCACGGGTCGTCGCCGCCGAAGGGCCAGGGCTCCATGCCGTGCCGGTTGCGGATCTCGTCCGGCGCGATGGCACCCGTCTCCCACAGGTGCTTCTCCTCTGCGCGGATCGCCTCCGGATCGTCGATGACGCGGTCGTCCCAGAAGCACACACCCTGGCCGCAGTTGGGCGTCCGCCGGATGAGCCCGTGCGTGATGCGCTGGCCCAGCTTGCCGAGGAACGGATTGACCGCGAATCGCAGGAACTGCCGCTGCGGTGCGTAGGCCGATACGTCGCTGGAGGGCTCCAGGCCGACGACGCCCTTGGGCACGCCGTAGGCTCCCAGGATCATGTCGCGGAACTGGTTCTCCGTGTTGACGTAGTCCATGTCCACCGGGCTGATGGACAGCGCCTTGACCTCGACGCCGGGGCCGGTGATGAGCGGCTTGCCCGCGTTGTCCGGACCTTGGAACCGGGCGAACCACTTGGCGTAGTAGCGGTTCAGCATCGCCTCGTCGGGGTCCACGTACTCGTCGGAGAGGGACACGTGGAACGCCGGGATGCCGCCGTTGACGTTCTGCGCCAGCCGGGATCGGAGCATCGTCTCGTAGGCGTCGATCCACTCCGCCACCATGTGGTTGACGGACCAGCCCTCGTAGCGGTTGAGCGGGCTCAGGTCGTAGAACGAGAGCACGTCGTCGTAGGGAATGGCCTGCATCTGGCCCCACGGGTTCTGCACGAGCATGCTAACCGGCCGGCCCTCGCCGTCGGTGACCGCCTTGCGCACGATCCAGTGGCTGGGGATGACCCAGACCTCGACCGGCACGCGGTACTCGTTGCGGATGACCCACCAGTGCAGCTCTCCCGTCAGCAGGTAGAACAGCACCGAGTAGCCCCACAGATCGGAGCTGCAATCCAGGTTGTTCGGCACCCGGAACAGGTCCACGATGGGATGGTCGTACTCCCACGCCGTGAACTCCTCGTGCTCCTGTGGACCGCCCAGCGCCTTGTTCAGCGGCCGGTAGCTGCGGCGGCGGATCTCCTTCTGGTGGCTCAGGTGCTTGTGCAGCTCCAGCCGCGTGGTGCGGCCGTCGTAGTTGAGCGACTTGCACTTGGCCAGGATCTTCTTCTCGGCCGTCTCCTTCGGGCTCAGGTCGCCGAGCTTGGGTGCCTCGCCGCCAGCCACCTCTCGTTCCCAGCATCTCACTGCGATGCCTGCCCAGTATTTCATGTGCAGAACTTCTTCGTAGGCTTGTGTGGGTCCGCCGGAGACGCAATCAAGCATCCCCGGCCGGACTCACCACTTGTAAGCCTGCCCAAAATAACTGACACCACCGACCGGAACGTTCATGACACGAGGGACCACGGCCAGTTTCCTGGACTCGGAGACTCGTGCTTGTGCTTTTTGGATAGCTCGCAAGTGACAACCCCCTTCCCGCGCCGTTATAGCATCCGGTGTGCGCTCGGCCCGGATGTCAGCAATCAAGCCGTGTGTCAAAACGAAAAGGGGCCGCAAGCGGTGCCCACGGAATATCCGCGGGAACTCCGCTCGCAGCCCCTGAACAGGCCAGCGAGTGTTCAGCCTCTCAGGGGTAGCTACTCCCCCTCCAGGCCCGTCTTATTGCTGCTGAGCGGCTCTGCGCCGCCTACGGTTTACCCCTTCACTCCGAACCTCTTCTCCTTCGTCCGACCCCGTTCCTGCTCGTCCTCGTACACCATCGCCGCGCCCACCCGGCCGGCGTTGGGAATCAGTTGCTCCACTTCCTTGATCTTGGCCGACGCCACCGCGCCCCGGAGCTGGGTGACGTGGATGTTGCTCCGCAGCTCGCTCCGCAGCAGCAGGATCGTCTCCTCCAGCGCCTCGATCTGGTCGATGGTCTGCTCGTGCCGGGCCTTGACCTTGCGGTGCTTGCGTTTCAAACGCTCCCACGCGTCCTGCCACTTGATGGCGTAGTGCAGCTGCTTCTTCGTGGCGACGTACTCCTTGGAGACCGTGGCCAGGGCCTTCTCCAGCTTGCCGATGCGGTGCCGCAATTCACGCTTGGTGGTCATGCTCGTTGTTCCGCCGGGTCGTGGTCGTTCTGCAGCAGGATCAGACCGTACTTGTGGGCCGGATAGCGCTCACGGGCAACGCTGATCAACATGGCCGGGTCGTCGCCCACGTAGTAGGGCTCCCAGGGCGTCACGCGCTTGCGGGTCTCTCGTCGACCCCACACCACATACTTCGGCTGCACCTCGTCAGGTGGCAGCAGGCATGTCCGCTTCTTCTTGCGGGGCTGGTGCTCATCCGGCTTGCGTCGTCCGTTGAGCAAGGAGAACAACGCCGAGGCCAGCCAGAACGATACGGACCACACCGACAACAAGGCGAAGGCGAACACGAAGGCCACGAACAGCAGCACCGTCGCTTGCATGAGGAAGTCGTTCATCGCTTCGCCACCTCCACCCCATACTTCTCCGCGCAATGACGGCACCACCCAAGATACTCCGGCTGGTTCAGCTTCGGGTACTGCCGCTTGGTCATCGACTGCCAGCGTTCTTTCACGGCGCTCACGCAGCTCGTGATGGCGTGGCAGCCGGGTCCGACGCACTCAATTCTGCTGCGGGGCGGGTATGGGTTCGGCATCCTGCTTCTCCATCTTCCGGAGCCAGTGAGAATCCAGCCAACCGTTGTGCCAGCACCAGTTCTCCCCCAGTATCGGCCCCCACAGGATGCTCCTACCTTGCATGCGGCCGAGCAGATACGCCGTTGCGGTGGTGTCGGTCAGCGGTTGGTCCTGGAGGAACAGGCGGGTCGCTTGCTGGCATCTCCACCATGTCCCGCTCTCCGGCGTCCAATCCTCGTCCTTCACCTTGGCCCGGTAGTCGCTGTACACCTCGCACCGCTTCGGATAGTCGAGGCTCAGACTGTCGAGGTAAGGGAGGCAGTGCTGGGGCAGCATGTCGCCTCTGTGGACCGACATCACCAGCAGGAAAACCATCGCGTTTGGACCCACGGTCGGCCTCCTCGCGGTCAAGCCGCATTTGCCATTCGGCGTCCTCGTAGCACATCGCGTAGGGATGGTAATGGGGCGAGTCGCTGGGCTGCCAGCGCTTCGCCACGTCGGCCATGTGGTTGCGTCTGCGGTGTTTCATCTGCAATTCCCGGTAGTGGGATTTGAACCCACGGGCGTTGCACCAATGCCCCTAGACAGCTTTTTAGGGTGCCCCGCTCTAGTCACGGTCAGGTTTAGGCCGCTCACCCATACCTGGCATACACCGGACCGAGAGGGTGTACCCAGCGTCTCCCGGTCCGGCGCTCTCACAGCAGGAAGGTCTCCCTTCCCAGTGCTTCCTCAGCGATTGAACTCGACCACCTGCCGGCTTCGCACCCGGCCAAGCAGCCCTCGCTGTTCCTGCACGATTCTCAGCGACGGTGCCGGAGCGATGAACCGTTCTCGCACGACCGGCGGCTGGAAGAACCGCTGCTGCACGCCGTAGCCATAGCCCGGCGAGAACAGCACCTGCTGCTGGTAGCCATTGCTGAATGCGAACGCTTGCCCGGTGGGGAAGAAGGCGTCACACGCCTTTGTGTCGTTTGGGGAGGCGATGGCCATGCCCAGGACGACCAGGGGGAAGAGACTCTTGAGGACGTTCATTGGGAAGCTCCTTACTCTTGTAGTTGCGGTAGAAACCATCCTTGTCCAAGCTCCAGCAGTCCTCGCATTGACTGCCGTAGGCGATCTCCTCTCTCGGTAACAACATGTTGCCGCACTTGCATCGGGTCATTAGCCACCCAGGAACTGCCTGACCTCTGCGGCCGTGGTCGGCTTGATGCCGCTGGCTGCTGGCGGGCACTTCGGTGCCTCGCCCTGCTCGCTGACGATGTACGGCAACACCCGCTTGACGATCTCGGTGGCCTTCATCGTCGGCAGCTTGCTCACGTCGAAATTGCCCTTGACAGCGTCGCCGGTGTGGCAGGTCACGCACTTGGCCGGGCCGGACAGCTTGAGGAACTCGGTGATCTGGGCCTGGGGCAGCACCTGCGGCGTCGGCGTCACCGTGGTGCCGTTCACCTTCGTCTCCGTCTTGCTGCTCGGCTGCGGCTCGGTGGCCCGGAACACCTGCTTGGCCGCTTCCATCCGGGCGAGGATCTCCCGCACCCGTGCGTCGTCCACGCTGGCGCCAGCGAGGAGCGAGTAGAGCTGGTCGCTGCTGCTGCGGCTGTTGTCACTTTGCCGAGCCGCCTGCTGCGCCGCCAGGTCGAAGGGGATGTCCCGCAGCAGCCGCTCGCCGTAGTCCTGCCGCAGCTGCTGGAACGTGTAGCCGTGGACCGTGGCGGCAGCGGGATAAGCCGGTGCCAGTGGCGGGTAGGCCCGTCCGCCGAAGTAACCCTCGAAGCGGAAGTTGCCTTCGAGTCCCGTCGCCTTGACCAGCTCCAGCAGGTTGGCGTGCCGCTGCTGCTCCTTGGCCATCAGGTTCTGCGTCCGCATCCGGTCGGTCAGGGCGTTGACCACCGCGTCCTCGCCCTTGAGCTGGGCGACGACGTACTTGTAGTAGCCCTGCCAGTAGCCGGGGACGTAGACGTTGTAGCAGTTGCAGGCAGAGCGCTTGTAGTAGCCGTCCACCCAGTAGTAGGCCAGCTCGCGGTTGTAGGCGACTCCGTTGTACCAGTAGTAGTTGCCGGAGTAGCTGTACCCGTCGCTGTTAGTCACGCCCTCGGCTTGCGTCTCGCCCGCCATCGTTGCCAACGCCAGGCAAGCCACCAGCAGTCCCATCAACCTCTTCACGTGGCACCTCTCAGTTCGGTTGTGCTTTGTGCTCACGTTGCGTCTCTAGTTCGGCCCTCGTCCGTTGTGCTCTGGTAAGTGCGTAGCTGAACACCAACTGCCAGTCCGACCACAGGATGCTCTGCCCGTCCTTGAGCGCCGTCAGCAGCGGGTCCTCGGCGAAGAATCCCAGTGCCGCGTGACCCTCCGGCGGCAACAGCTTCCAGAGCTGGAACGCCTCGCGGCCCTTGATCGGCACCTCGCCGAGCGTCCGCAGGGCGTACTCCGGGTCCACCGTCCGATACCGCTGCCTCGCCCACACCGCTGCGTGCACCGCCGACACCCGCTGCACGATGTCCTTGTTCGCCGGGCTGCCTGCCCACTTGCCGGTGCTCAGGAGCGTGGCCTGCGAGTAGTCGTCCCGCAGCCGCTGGAGCACGGCGTCGATCTGCCAGGCGTGCTGGCCGCGTATCCGGTCCTCCTCGTCGGCGTTCTTGAACACCACCGTGCCCTTGCCGAGCAGCAGCCGCAGGTCGTCGGGGAACGGCTGCCATCCTTCGTGTGGACCGTGGCAGCGGATGCAACTGATGGCCGCTTGCAGCCGCGTCGTCACCGGCCGGGGCAAGTCGTGGTCGCTCACCACATCGTCGGCACCCGACTCCAGCAGCTGCCCCTCTGCTCCAAACAATGCAAACTTCTGCTGGCCGTTGGCGGCGACCCAGATGACCTCGTAGGCGAACACCTTGCTGTTGACCACGTCGCGGAGGGCGTCGGCGTCCACGTCGATGTCGCGGTCGCGGATGTCCTCGGTCACTGCGACGATGCCGAACAGGGAGGACAGTACCGGATAGACGCGAACGCGACGGCGTTTGTTGGTGACGTTGGAGTGAATGAGTACGGCTGCTTTATCTGATCGAAGCCTCTCAAACACATCTTTGTACGACTTCCCATCGCCCACACCGAGATCGAGAAATAGTTGGTCAAGGTCGCTGCGTCCTTTAGCTTGCGACCTTCGTATCCCTGCAAGCTCGTCGTACAGCCCGCCGTAGATCGTGCTGAAGACGTTTTCCTTGCCATCGTCACGGTCCTTGATCGTGCTGAGGGCTCTGGTCTCGAAATAGCCGCTGTGCACCACTGGGGCGAGGCTGCCGGTCCAGGCTTGCAGCTTCTCGATGCCGCTGGCGTGCAGGTGCGGGGCGTTGACCCGCTCCACCACCACGTCCTTGATCCTCTCGAAGTTCCGCTCCACCCAGCCGACCTTGCCCGTCGCCACCCACTTGCCGTCCTGCCACACGTGCAGCGGCCGGATGCTCTGCGTCTTCAACGTGCCTAGCTGCTCTTGCGTGAGGAGCTTGAGGCTGGCTTGCGTGAAGAGCAAGCTGAAGTACGGGTCGAACGCGAACTTCTCCCACTGACCAAGGACTTCGGCAAGGTCGCCCGCACGAGGCCAGTAGATCCTAAGGTCAACGCGGGCAAGCACGCCTCCAACGAACGCAGGGATCGCCGGAGCTGCTGCTCTGCTGACCTTGTTGAGCGCGTCTGCTGCACTTTGCCACTCCTCCTGGGAACCGTTCTGTACCCACAGCCAGCGAACGAACTTGCCGACCTTCTCACCGTAGCGCCTGGACAACGTCAAGGCATCCTGCAGCGCCAGCTCCACCGCCTGGCTGGGTAGGCTCCACGGCAGCTCACGAGGAGCGGGCATCTTCTCCGGAGCCGCTACCGGCGGAGGCAGCTGAGCCACCTCAAAGCGCCGGCCCTCGGCAGTTTGCGTCGCAGAGGTCGGAACGCGGCGACCGGAGAAGAAGCTCGCCACTGGTGCGGTGATCGCAAGGGCCTTGGCTCCGGTGATGAGGAACGAGCGACGGTTCACGTTGCATGTCCTAGTAGCCCAACCGTTCCTGCTGCCTGATCTCCGCTTGCCGCAACCGCCAGCCGATCGCCAGCGGCAGGCAGAACGTCCACCAGCACAAGAATCGAGCGGTGCGGTAGAGCATCAATCGAACATCCGGGCGGCGATGATGTTGGCCGCGGCTTTCTTGTCGGCGACGGCGCTTGACTCGTACAGATCGAGCAGCTCGATCAGGCCGGCGATGATGTTGTCGTCGGCGGTGGTCTGCGTGAACTTCGCGGCCTGCTGCGCCATCACGAGCACGCCCTTGATGAGCTTGAGGACTGCCATCGTCTTGCCTCCCGTTGGTGGTTGTGGTTTCGGCTCCACGGCCGGTGGATAGACGCTGGCCATGAAGGTCCGGTCGGTGCTGCTGAAGTCGGTGCCGCCGGGGATCGGCTGACCGTCGAAGGTGATCTCGCCGGGCAGCTGGTAGGTCATGATGCTCTGCTCGTCCGCCGTCGGCGTGCCCATCAGGCTCGCCTCGTCCAGCAGCGTCAGGATCTGCTGCCGGACCATCTGCTCGGACCAGCCAAGCCGCTGCCGTCCCCAGATGATGGTCTTGACCGGGTCGAGCTGCTGGACGATGCCGCGGCGTGCGTGCTCGTGGGGACAGCCCCACATGTGCCCGCCCTCGTGCCGCACCACCCGTCGGAACTCCGCCTCCGAGTGCTGCATGGTGAACCCTTGCAGGCACATGGTCGGCTGGTTGATCGGGATGTTGAGGCAGTCCTTGCCGAGGTAGCTCCAGTAACCCTCCGCCTCGCGGGTGATCCGCACCTGGGCGCTGCCGACGCTGTCGGTCAGATTCGCCTTGACGTTGCAGAACTCGCCCCAGGCGTTCAGGTGACTCAGGATGCGGGCCTTGAGGTCGGCGGCAGTCGGCTCCAGGAAGGCCACGTCCAGGCGCGGCTTCGGCCCCCACCACTTGCTCCGCACCACGGCGATGTACTGGATGGAAGCCAGCACGTTGCCTTGCGGGTCGCACGGGTAGTCGCCCATCGGCGGCATCGGCGTGCAGGTGATCATGGTCGGCCCACCTTTCCGAAGTATTGCCGCAGCGGGCAGGGATGCTCCGTCACCGGGCACATGTTGCTCATCGTGAGCATGCGGTCGTTTGCCTCCTTGCGCTCCTTCTCGCAGGCGTCCACCTTGGCTTCAAGGATCAGCAACTTGGCCTGGTTGGCCGTGCTGGATGCCTGCGCCGCCGTGACCTGTGCCTTGAGCAGCGTGTTCTCTGATCGCAAGTCCTTGATTACCCAGCGCATCGTCATGAAGGCCAGGCACACGGACAGCACCGCGCTGCCCAGCAACGTCAGCAAGTGGGATTCCACCGGGGCCTCCGTTCTAGGGCTCGTTCCTCCAATCCTCACGTTGCTTGACGTAGAAGGGATCGGCTTCAGTCTTCGGCGGAGAACTCGGCTCACCGAACTCGTCCACCCACACGATGGGCCTGCCGAACAGAGTCGCCGGCAACTGCTGGGCGTTTGAGCCGAGCACGTTGGGCAGCACGTCGGAGACCACCTCGGTGCTGGGCAACTTGCCGAACTCCGGCGGGGCACAGTTGCCGGGCCACTCGGTCAGGGCTCGCGGGTCGAGCGTAATGGACAGGTTGCCGCCCATCAGCTTCTCCGACCGCTCGGCGGCGAGAGCTTGCTTCGCGGCCCAGACGCCTGCTCGCACCTGACAATCGTTGCACAGATGGCTGTCGAGCACCTTCACGTTTATCGTCAAATAACGGTCGTATTTTTCCGAGCAGCACTCGCAGGTCTCTTGCACGGGCATCAACGTCTCCTCTTCGTTGTGGGTTTCGGTTGTTCTTCCAGCTGCTGGGCGGCTTCCGGCGTGAGCAGGCCGGGTGGGACACCTTCAAGCAGTTCAGGTGCATCTCGCAGCACCCGTTCCGCCTCGACCCTCGCCGCCTTCTCCGCCGCCAGCCGGCCCTCCATCTCCATGATCATCTTGACCGTGGGGCCGTAGTCGCCCATGTACTGCTCCAGGATGGCCTTGGTCATGTTCCTGGCCGTGGGAGCGTGGTTGGGCGGCAGCGGGTAGGTCTGGTTCAGCATCCACTCCCAGCACTCCGGCTCGACCTGACGCAGCGCCGGGTTGTCCTTGAAGAAGCCGAGGATCTCCGTCACCACCCACAGCCAGTCGGTGTACTCCGGCGGCGTCGGCTTGCTGACCGGGTTGGGCCGCTTGCCGAGGTGGTCGTAGAGGTACTCGCACAGCTTGCTGCGCGTCTCGGCGTAGGCTGCCTCGCTCCACTTGCCATGGATCGGGTGGATGCGGCTGAGCAGGTAGTCCCAGAGCTTGTCCTCGACGGAGCGCATCTCAGGGCTCCGCTCCAGCAGCGCCTCGACCTCGCAGACGATCATGCCCCAGTCGGTCACGGTCAGCTCCCTTCGGAGGTGGTCCTGTTGCAGCTTCTGGCTCCGCGCCCACATCACGCCGTCGAAGCAGTCAGGGCACAGGCGGGCGTCGTTGCACGGCTCTTCGCAGACGATGCAGAGGTTCACGTTGTTATCTCAGCAGATGGATGCTCGCTAATTGTTGGCCAGAACCGGTCGGCTTGCCGTTCTCGTCAGTATCGTAGACGGTGAACTTGGAGTGTCCCTTGCCGGCGTCCATTCGCTCTTTCATCTCCTGCTTGGCGAGTTGGATGACTTCGCTCCAGCTACTCGCAGGAATACCGCGGTCACCGCTCCATCGAAGAATCAAGTATCCTTCCTTGGCGGCTTTCGTGGTCGCGCTCTTGCCCAGGTACTTCATCGGAGGCTCCATTTCAGTTGATTGTTGATGAACACCCGGTCGCGGCCCTCAGCCAGGTCGAAGCCGTGACGGAAGTTACGGGCCTCCAGGTAGTCGTAGATCTCCGCCGTCTCGCGCAGGTCGGCACCGGTGTCGCGGTAGGCCACCTCGAACTCGATGACGTTGACGTGGGTCGCCGCCCACTCGATGCCCTTGAGCACCTCGAACTCGGACCCCTCCACGTCGATGGTCAGGTAGTCCACGGTGAAGATGCGGTGCTCCAGCAGCACCTGCCAGAGCGGCAACACCGGCACGTCGATCTCGGTGATGTCGCCGCCGTACTGCTTCCGCCAGTTGTCGTGAGCGATGCGGCGTCGGTCGTGGGCGGCGTCCACCGTGCAGCTGAGCATGTCGAACTGGCTGAACTTCTCACAGCTGATCTTGAGGAACCGCTGCGTGCCGCTCTTGCTGCCCGCCGCCGCGTTGACGCAGATGCTGCCCGGTCGGTTGGCGGCGCACATCTGGAACCGCTCCGGGTGCGGCTCGATGCAGACGCCCCGCCAGCCGAAGTCCTTCTCGAACGCCAGCGTGTTGGAGAACTCCACGCCGTCGAACGCGCCCACGTCCACGAAGGTCAGGCCGCGGCGGTCGTGGAACAACTCGCGGTTGAGCCGCTCGTCCTGGCCGAGTTCGGAGTGGTACTTGCTCATGGCTGCCGCTCTGCTGGGAAACCGTACTGGGTCGGATCAAGGGCGTTGAAGTACACCACACACTCCGGTGCGAACTCCACCTCGCCGGCGTCCCAGTTCTCCTCCACCAGCCGCTCGTTGACGATGCCGTCGCCCGCCCAGAAGGAGCCGAAGCGCACGTCCCGCAACTTGTCGGCCCGGACCGTCAGCACCTCGAAGCGCATGCCGAAGGTACGGTAGCTGCTGCTCGGCCAGTCGAAGGTGCCGTTGGGCAGCTTGTTGACCTGCGGGGCGATGAAGCCGCCACCTTTGACCGTCGTGCTGGACAGGATCACCGCCGGGTGGACCTCGCCGCCGCTGCCCTTCGTGTTCCGCCGCACCGCGAAGTGCCGCTGCAGCTTCCGCCAGTAGTTCCAGTTCCAGAAGCAGTCGTCAGTCATGAAGCTGACGTAGTGGTCCTTGCGGAAGAACTTGATCTCTCTGGTCGTCTCGTACGGTCCGCCTTCTTGCGTGTCGTCTCGCAACTGCTCGTCGAGGAACGCATCGCACATCCAGTGGCCAGGGTTGACGGTCGGTTTGTGTGTGTAGGCGTCCTTCGGCAAGTCGCCCCGCCACGGCTTGATCCAGTCGATCCCTTGCCCACACTTCTCGGTGAACAAGGCGTGGCACTCGTCGCTATCGTAGAGCGGCACCCAGGTGATGCCCTGCCCCTCCATGCCCTCGCGGAGGGTCTGGAAGAAGCGTGGGCGATTGAAGGGCATGAGAACCGTGTGTTGCATCGTTGTAGCTCCTTGAAAGAATCGTAGGCGGCATGCAGGCTGCCGGTCGCCCACCGCCTACTTCTGCCGGCATTCACTCATGGTATCCACTCGTGCTCGATGTCGTCGTAGTCGAACTCAGCCGGTTGGAGGAACATCTTGGTCCGGATGAACTTCTCCAATCCGGTTCGCAAGTCCTCCGTCACTACCCAGCCATCCTCGGTATACTTTGCCGGGTCGTGCATGAGCCGCCCCTGGCACTCCTCGTACCCAAACGCCCAATCATAACCGGAGTCGATACGGGCGTTGAAGTCTTCCTTCGTGATCTTGAACGGCACCTGCCCACGCTGGAACCCGCTGCTGGCCCCGTCGAGCATCGCCTGGTGGCGGATGACCGGGCCGTTGAGGATCAGCATCTTCCTCCGGATGGCGGCGCACATGAACGTGAAGATGCTCTCGCTCGTGTCGCTGGCGAAGATGTCCGGCATCAGCTTGCCGTAGGCTTGCAGTAGCTCATGAGAGAACATCTGCATGTGCAGGTTGCAAGTCCGACCTACCGGCACCACGTAGTCGCTACCGTCCTCCGGCATCCGCACGCCCAGCCACTCGAAGCCGGTGTCCTCGTCCACATGGACGTGCACCATCGCGAAGCCCTGCTGCCGCCGGTCGTCCATCCGCTCCAGCATGCCGGGGAACGTGCAGTCCACGCCACTGTCCACGTAGACGTAGCCCTCGGCCGGGCCGAACTCCTTGACCGCCTCCAGGACGCTGTGGTTGAAGCTCGTCCCCACCGGCACCCGCGTCGTGATCCAGTTGTAGCTGACCCGGTCGCCCAGCTTCTCGGCGAGCAGGCGCTTGGCGTGCGTCGTGCTCAGGCAGCCGCTGATGACCACGCGGAACGTGCCCAGGGTTTCTTGCTTGAGCAGGCTGTCGATGTGCTGGAGGTACTTGTCTATTCTTTCTAATCCGCGCAGACCGCAACAATTGAACACAACGATACATTTATATTTGTTCATGGGTTTTGCCCTCCCACGAACCAAACACGCTCGACCCAATTCCTAGCTTTCCTGGTTAAATGCCCCCGTCTCAACCACTCAAGACGCCGCTGACGGTTTTCCGGATTGTTATGGAATGCCTGCAGACTTTTGCTCGTTTTAGCATTAGCCGATGAAGATCGGGGCTTGCTGCGTCTCACCAAAAGAGACCGCTCCCTACCAGCAGCAATCCACCGTTGGAACGTCTCGGGGTTCGCAAGATACCTGGCCTTGTGGGCTTCGCTCATCTTCCTCTTAGTTTCTTCCGAGTGTTTGCGGCCGGTATGAAACTCACGAACCATCTCACGGTACTTCGGATCTTCAAACTGTTCCAACGATTTCTGCCGGAGAACTTCCTTAGTCTCGTCTGAATGCCGAAGCCCCAGCACGCTCCCCGCCTTGAACACCCGATTGAAGAGCGTGTAACCCTTTCGTTGCAACCGATCCATCCAGTGCTGTTCTCGCTCGACGCATAGCTCCGGATCGCACTCTTCCGCGACCACGAAGATAAACGCAGCTTCCCCGTGCTTCCGCCAAGAGCGACTCAGGTGGATGTTCTTGTGCCGGTCGTATCGCAACGCCCCGCGATGGTCGTGGCAACGCTTGTAGATCGACTGTGCCGCCGACCCGACGTAGACCTTGCCGCTAACCTGATTGATGATCAGATAGACGCCGGTTCCGTGGCATTTGAACGCGGAGCCTTTCCAATGAAAACTGAACTTCATCGTTGCTTCCCCTAGGTGGTACTGCCCCCATTTTACACTACCCCATCACCTTTTCCCAAAACCTGGAGGGATGGAACTGCCGCACCTTCTCGCGGAGCCTGCTGCCGAACGTTGCTGCGATGTCGGGGAACTCCGGTGCCTCGACCACGGCACGCACCGCGTCAGGCACCCGCGGATCGAAGGCCAGGTAGTCGTGCCCTGGATCGAAGCCCCACTTGCTCAGCGGACTGCCGCACATCTCGAACAGGCAACACCCGGCCAGCCCCGCCTCGATCACCCGGTTCTTGACCGCGTAGCCGCCGTCGAGGGTCGCGTCGTTCACCACGGCCCGGCAGCGCATCAGCCACGCCGCGTAGGAGCCGTAGCGGTCGAACTCCTCGCTGTTGCCAGCCTTCCGCTCCCGCACCGTCAGGGCATCGCCGAAGCTCCGGATCAGCGGTTTGCGGTCGTCGCCGATGCTGCCGCCGAAGCCGAGGTTGATGTCCTTGCAACCAGCACCGTAGTCGATTGCCAGAGCCGGCGCGTACCACTCAGGATCGACCGGCCAGAGCGTGCTCCAATCCACCAGATCGCTGCCGCCATCGGTGCCAATGCTCAGGTCGAACAGCTTCTCGTCGCGGTAGTGAGCCAGCAGCTCGGCGTAGTGCGGGGAGGACGACTCGCTGCACCACAGCACCAGCCTGGCACGGCTCCGCAGCCACCGCAGCGTCTCGTCGCTCAGCATCCGCTCCCGGTTGAGCGTGGCCCAGTAGACCACCACGTCGGGCTTGCCGTCGATCAGGTGCTCGGCTGCCTTGTCTGTGCCGTAGTAGGCCACCTGCGCCCCGTGCTCCCGCCTGGCGTAGCTCAGGGCAGACTCGGCGATGGACTCGGACTCGCGGCACTCGATGAGGATGAGGAGCTTCTTGGTCATCGTAGTTGATCTCGAAGCCACTGTTCCGCCCCTCGACCCATTGTCGAGCCTCGCTCTTTCATATAGTCAACGACTTCGTCTCCGTCTGGTTTCCCTTCCTTGCCGGGAATGCCTGAACGCAGCCATGAACGGGCGGTATCCAAAAGTCTTTGCTTGAAGTCTTCTTCGATGCCCTTCTTGTACACTTCACCACCCGTCGCACTCTTGCCAACGTACTTCATAACGCCTCCCTGATTCGTGCCGCCACCTGTTCGGGCAGCAGGTTGAACTTCTTCCACAACACCTCGCGGCCACCCATCTCGTAAGCGAACTCGTCCGGCACACCGATGCGGAGGAGTGGGGTCGTGATGCGGTTGTCGGCGAACGCCTCGGCCACCGCGCTGCCGAGTCCGCCGGCGAGCCAGTCCTCTTCGTAGGTGACGACCAGCTTGCAGCCTTTGGCCATGTCCGGCAGGAACAAATTCAACGGCTTGTGCCGGAACACGTCCACCACACCCACCGGCATCGGGGACAGCAAATCAGCGACTTTCTTGGCTTGATGCGTCGTCACTCCAGAGGCCAAGATCAGTACCTCGCAACCGGTGTTTCCCTTTACCCAGCCGATGCCGCCGTCGATTGGTACTTGTGGAGGATGCAACTGCTCCTTGATGTCAGTCCTGTCGAACAGGATCACCTCCGGCCCGGTCTGCGTGGGGAAGCGGTTGGCCAACGCCCGTGCCGTGATGTTGTCGGCCGGGTGCCACACGGTCAGGTTCGGCACGGTGCGGAGGGCGGCGATCACTCCCAGGCTGTGGTGCGTCGGCCCCATGATGCTGTAGGCGAACCCCGGTCCGATGCCGACGTAGGTGATCGGCAAGCCGTTGTGCCGCTGGGCACACATGTTGACCTTGATCGCCTCGAAGCACCGCATGGTGAACGCGGCGATGCTGTAGACGATGACCCGATGCCCTTCCAGTGCCAGGCCCGCGGCGTGCGAGACCATGTGCTGCTCGGCGATGCCCACCTGCTGGAACTGGCCGGGCAACTCGCTGAACTGGTCCATCGTCGGAGCACCGTTGTCGGCACTCAGGAAGATGCACCGCTTGTCGGCCTGGAAGTGCGGGTAGAGGGCGTTGAAGTACTCGTCCCGCATGCCGAGGATTCGTGGTGTGTCGCTCATGTTGCTAACCCTTCCGACCTCGGTAATAGGCTTCCTGCAGTTCTCGTCGCAGGTCCGGCTTCACGTTCCCGCCTTGCAACTCATCTAACCACTTCATGAATGCTGCACGGTCATCGTCCTTGCCAAAGTCGAAGGCGATCTGGTGGAGGTTGCTGCGTTCTGCTTTATAGACGCTGCCTCCAGTGCTGCTCTTCCCGACGTACTTCATGGTAACTCCCTCCGTATACGCTCCAGATCGTCACCCTTCGGCACCCGGTAGTGCCAGCCCCGCTCGTTGGCCAGGTGGCAGCCGTGGCCCTTCTCGGTGTTGGCGATGATGGCGACGGGCCGCACACCTTCCGAGCGCATCCCGCAGAACGCCGCGAGCAATTGGTTCAGGTCGTGCCCGTTCACCGTCCGCACACCGAACCCGTAGCTCTCGAATTTCATGGCCAAGTCCTCAAGCGGCAGGTCTCTCTGTGTCGTGCCCCGCCCGTCGTTATGGCCGATGGTGCTGTGGCCATTGCGGTTGACCAGGAACCAGAAGTTGGTCAGGTGCAAGCCAGCGATCACCCGCAGCGCCTCGTCGCAGCTCCCCTCCGTCAGCTCGCCGTCGCCGACGATCACCAGCGTCCGCCAGCTCTTGCCGGCCAGCTTGGCAGCGTGGGCCATGCCGCAGCCGAGGGACAGACCGTAACCAAGGGAACCGGTGAGCACCTCCACGCCGGGAGTGGCGGGTTCGCTGTGGACGCCCATCGTGCTGCCGACGCCGGTGAAGTTGTCCAGCAGGCTCTTGTCGAAGAAGCCGGCGTCGGCGAGGAACGGGTAGAGGCCGATACCAGCTTGCCCCTCGCTGAGGATGAATCGGTCGCGGCCCTCCCACTGCGGATTCTTCGGGTCGAAGCGGAGCACGCCGTTGTACAGCACGGCGAAGATCTCGGCGAGGGAGAACGCCGTGGTGACGTGGCCGCTGTCGGCCTTGACCGCCATCTCCAGCACGGTACGGCGTGCCCAGTCGGCCTTGCGTTGCAGGTCTTGGTTGGTCATCCTACACTTCCTTAGTCGATAGGTGCTTGTGTAGGATAGCCGACAGATAAGCGACCATGTACGCAAGTTGGTTCACGTCTGAGCCTTCCTCACTCTTCTTCTCCAGTTCCTTCGCCCGCTCGTTGATGTAGCCAAGCCGCCTCTGTAGGTCAGTCCCGCTAGCGAGCGTGTAAGACCTGCTCATCGTTGTTTCTCCTAGAGCCGAACGTTCGGATACTCCTTCGAGAACCACCTGTAACTCTGCCGCAACCCATCTGCCAGTGGCGTCCACTCGATGCCCGGTAGCAGCCGCTTGAGCAGGCTCGTGTCGGTCGGTCGGGCGTGCTGGCCGTCGGGCTTGGCCCGGTCCCACTCCACCTGCACTGGCCCCAAGCCGCCGCACCCACGCACCAACTCGGCCACCAATTCGTGCACCGTCGTCGGCACCGATGGGCTCACGATCAACCGCTGCGGCACCTCCGGCAGGTCGAGCAGCCGGAGCAGCACCTTGGCGAGGTCATCCACGTACATGAACTCGCGGATGGCTGATCCAGTGCCCCAGACCTTGAGGGGCTCGCCGCTCTGGCGTGCCAGGTAGAGCTTGTGGATCAGGGCCGGGATCACGTGGCAAACGCCCAGCCGGTAGTTGTCGTTGGGGCCGTAGATGTTGACCGGGATGACGCTGCACCAGTTCCTCGCGCCGTGCTGCTTCATCGCCCCGTCGATCAGCACGTCCACCATCCGCTTGGCATAGCCGTAGTGCCAATTGGGAATCGGTGGCTCAAAGTCGTGGAGATCACCTTCTGTCAAAGGCGTTCCGTCGTTGAAATCCGGGTAAGCACAGACGGAGGAGAACGCTAGCAGCCGCTTGACCTTGTGCTTGACGCACTGCTCGATCACGTTGCAGTTCATCAGCAGGTTCTGGTGCGCCAGGTCGAACGGGTGCGCTACCTGCTGACCGATGCCGCCGACGAACGCCGCCGTATGGATGACGGCGTCGAACGGTCCACCTTCCTCGAACAGGGCAGCCGTCTCCTCGCGGTCCGTCAGGTCCGCCATGCCGTGGGTCGTGTAGACGGCGTCCGGCTTGGCCCGCCGCACCGCACTACCCACGAGCCCATCGCCACCGGTCACAAGTACGTGCATCGTTGTTAACCCTTGGTTGCTTCCACGTTGAGTGACATCAGGGTGCCCTTGCGATACTCCTCCATGCTCTTGCACTCGGACAACTTCGGCAGGTAGCTAGCGCTGTAGTCGTCCACATCCGCGTGCTCGGTCTTGTCGCGGTCGTAGCGGCGCACGTCCTTGAAGCCGGCCTCCAGCAGGTCGCGGCGTAGGGTCACCTCGTCCCAGCCCATCTTGTGGTGGTCGTGCTCGTTCCGCTGCCCGCCGTAGAGGAAGCCGAGCAAGCCATCCAGCGACTCCGTTTTCCAGTACTGCCCGAACACCGCCTTGATGTCAGGCACCGACAGGCGCAGGATGCCGCCGGGCTTGAGCAGGTCGTGCCACCGCTTGAGGACCGCCTTGTACTCGTGCCGGCCGCAGTGTTCTAGCACATGGCAAGCGTAGATGGCTTCAATCGGTTCGTAGTGGTCAGACAAGCTCCAGAAGAACTTGCACAAGCAGTCCGCTACGATGTCTGGCTTGTTTTCCTGATCTACGTCGATGTTGGTCCAGCCCGCTATCTTCCGCTTACCACAACCGAGGTGCATTTTCATTGATCAAGAACTCGTTGCCAGAAGAACCGTGGGTGATGCGCCGCCATCTTCTCCCGCAGCCTGCCGCCCAGCTCGGCCGCCTGGTTGCGGAAGCCGGGGTCGGAGACGATGCGGCGGATGTCCTCCGGCCCCTCGTACTCCAGGTAGTCGCTGCCGACCGTGAACCATTCCTTGGTCGGGGAGCCCGCCTGCTCCAGCAGCATGCAACCGGCCAGCCCGCTCTCCACCACCCGGCCCTTGACGTGCTTGGCCTTGACCGTGCCGCCTACCTCGGCCACGTTGATGCTCGCCCGGCACCTGCGGAGGAAGTCGGCGTAGTAGGCCGTGGGCTTCATCGGAGCTTCCCGGCGCTGCTTCGTCACGAAGTCGCCAAGCGGTCCCAGGATCTTCCAGCGCGTGTCCTCGCCCGTCCAGCTGCCGGCGAAGCCCACGTCGATATCCCGCACGTTGCCGGGCTTGGGTGAGAACAGCTCAGGGTCGCTCGGTGTCAGCGTGGCCCAGTCGCAGAACGGGTCGCGGCCGGTGATGCTGACCTGGAGGTCGAACGTCTCGCCCTTCTTGTACTCTTCGAGCAGCGGCCACCACTCGTGGCAGGGAGCGTCGAAGCAGACGTGGACCAAGCGGCAACGGGCACGGAGTCCACGTAGGTAGCCCGTATGCGGACAATCAACCGAGCCATTGATGCCGAAGTAAGCGAGTACGTCTGGTCGGTGTCGGTCGATTGCGGCATTGATGTTCCCCTCCGGTGTATTGCCGTGCCAAGTGCTGCCGTAGCCCTCGACCGCCGCACCCAGCTCTCGGATGGGATAGCTGACCAGGTGCTCGATGGTGGCGTCGGTGCCGCAAGCCGCGACGATGAGGAGCTTCTTCATTCCAGCCCCTCCAACTTCTCCTTGAGTTCCAGAATCCTGCCGACCGTGTTGCTGCGGTTTTTCTGGATTCCGTCCATTCCCCGATCTGTGTGATATGCTTCGATGAGGTAGTTCTCGTAGCCTCGCAGGGCATCGAGGATCAGCTCCGAACGACAGCGGAACCGGCTGTGTCTTCTCCTCGATCATGTACGGGTTCTTGTCTGGTTCGATCATGCCGTGTGCCATCGTTGCTTCTCCTAGTTGCCTATGACCTGTTCCCAGAAGTGCCGTGGATGGTGCGGCTGCATCGCCTCGCGGAGACGCTGGCCGTAGTGCGTCGCCGTCTCTGCGAACTTCGGTTGCTTGCACTCGATGGCGATGCGTTCGACCATGTTGTACTCGACGTAGGTGTCGGTAGGATCGATCCATTTCCGGAGAGGCGAATCCCGTGTCTCGAACAGCATGCACCCTGCCCACGCCGCCTCCACGCACCGGGCCTTGACGTGCATCGGGCCGTCGCCGGCGCTGTGGGCCACGTTCACCAACGCTCGACAACGCATGACAAAATCAGCATAGTCCGCGTACCTGCCAGGCGCTCCCGTGCGGCGTTGAATCGTGACCAGGTTTCCCAGCTCACCAAGCAATCGCCCTCGTCGGGAGTCGGCGTCGTATGAACCCATGAATCCAAGGTCGATGCTTCTGTCTGCCGAGGCTCCATCGTACCACTCCGGGTTGATCGGGCACAGGCAGGGCAGGTCTTGCTTCCTGCGGGGCCAGTCGAAGGAGCCGTCCACGCCGCAGATCAGGTCGAACGTGTCGTGCTTGGCATACTGGTCCAGGTACGGATGCCAGTCCCGGTGGCCAGCGTCCCAGCAAATCATCACGGAGCGGGCTCGTTCCCGCAGCCAGCGCAACGTGCCGATCCGCGGCATCGACTCGCCGCCGCACACCCCGCTCCACACCACGACGTCCGGCTGAACCGTCTCGACCGCCCAGTGCAGCTCCTTGTTCGGATCGCCCTTCCCACCGTAGATGCTGACCTCAGCGCCGAGGTGCTTCATCGGCCAGGAGAACACCTGGTCGTGCGTGAACTCGTCGAGGCAGAGCAGAAGTACTTTCTTCATCGGGCCTTCTCCGGAGGGCTGACCCAGTCGGAGAGAATCCTCTTCAAGAAGGCTTGCAACGATCCTTTGCAGCCGTCGCACAGGTGCCCATTGAAGTAGACGTCCTTGTTGACTTCGGTTTCGGTATGGAACAGAGCGACGATCCATCGCTCACAATTCTCCGGCTTCTTCCTGCACCTGTCGCAGACGATCATCGTTGCACCTCATAGTTGTTCGCCCATCACGGCCGACCAGAACATCCTCGGAAAGCCGTAGCCCAGCACCTTCGCCCGTGCCCGCTCACCGTACTCCTGCGCTCGCTGCATGATGTCCGGCCGGCCAAGCATCGCCCGTACCTGCTCCGGCTCAGTGTAGTCAATGTAATCAAGGCCGGGCGTCAGCCAATTCTGCAGCGGACTGCCGTGCGTCTCGAACAGCAGGCAACCCGCCAGGGCAGCCTCGATGGCCCTTGCCTTGCACTGGAGCCGGCCGCTGCTGGTGTGGGCGACGTTCAGCACCGCCTGGCAGGTCTTGTAGAAGTCGGCGTTGGCGGAGTACGGGAACTGCACCTCGCCGCGCTGCCGCACCGTCAGGAGTCCGTCCTTCTGGAGGTCGCCGATGACTCGTTGCCGTGGTCCCTGGGTGCCGATGGAGCCGGAGAAGCCGAGGCGAACAGTTCTCTCAACCGTTCCTCTGGACTCGTACCACTGCGGGTCAACAGGTGTTGGTAGCGATACGTCTGTACCAGCTCGATGAGGCCAATCCACCGCGCCATCGGCGGCAACGGTGAGACTGAAGGTGTCTTGTCTCGCATAACTCTCCAGGTAGCCGTGCCAAGGCGTATCCGTCGCGTCCCACACCACTCTGACCGACCGGCACTGCTGCTTGAGCCAGTGCAGGGTCTCCGGCAGCGGCTTGCTCGGCCCGCCGCAGGGCTCGTCCAGCAGCACCACGTCGGGCCGGTGCGCCTCGACGTAGAGTTTGATCTGGGCGTCGGTCCGGTAGAAGAGCACCTTGGCGCCCAGCTCGCGGATCGGCCAGGACAGGACGCCCTCCAGGATGTCCGCCTCCAGGAGCAGGATCAGCAGTTGCTTCTTCATGATGCCTTCCGTCGTTGCCTGCTGCGAACCTTGCCTTCCCGACGCCGCACCGCCCGCTCCTCGATCTGCTGCGCCGCCTCAGCCTCGCGGTAGTGGGCCAGGTGCTTGAGCATCTGTGCCACGATGCTGTCGAACAGCCGCTCGCGGCGGTCTCGCGGCTTGAGGCTCAACTCCGCCTCGAAGTGCACCTTGATGGCGAGGATCTGCTCCTCGGACAACCTCACCAGATGCTGGATGCCGCCCTCGATGGTGCAGCAGTTGTAACGGCGCTCGGGCATCGGGAACTCCTTTTCTCAGCCGTACAGGTTGCCCCTCTCGATCAGCAGGGTTGGTCCGTCACGTTGCACCGCAGCCTCGTAGGCGTGCCAGACCGCGTCGGCGTTGAACAGGTCGCTCACGTGCACCACGTCGCACAGCTCATCCAGTGCAGAGACGTGGCAGCAGGTCTTGTCGCTGTGCTGCGGTCCGGGGTCGAGCGGCTTGGTGGTGCCCGTCATGGTCTTGATGATCACCTTGGCCGGCTTGCCCGTCATCTGCTGCCACTTGTCGAGGTGGTTCACCAGTTGATCGACGGCGCAGAGCAGGAAGTTCGTGCGGGGAAAAAGGCACACCGGCAGCAGCCCCGTCAGCGCCATGCCCAGGCACATGCCCAGCTGCGTGTTCTCGAAGACCGGCACCTCCAGCCGCTGATGCTCCGGCACGCCCACCAGTTGCTCGTGGAGGCAGTTCGCCTTCACGCTCACGCCCTGCCCGACGAAGAGCACGTTGGGTTGCTGGGCGAGCAGCTGCATGCCCCGAATGACTTCGCTCTTGTAGCTCATGTTGCTCTACATCCCGCCGGTTGGACTGAACTCCTGCTTGTCCGCGAACTCGATAAACTTGCCTGTCCCCATGTGTGGCCAGCCGAGGTCGTACTGGTATCGTAGCACGTTCGTATAGCCCCGCTGGTGCTTTGGGTTCTCACCCCATAGCTCTTTCGTGTCAGCGTTGACGCATTTCTTGTTGTCCTCGATGACAAACGTGACCGGCAAGTCGAAGTTGCCGGCGTAGCGGGTCGCCTCGTCGAACGCACCCATCCTTGCGGCCATGTCGCCGACCAGGCACCAGACGTGCGGTGGCAATGTCGAACGGGTCGCACTTCCTCTTTTGATGCTCCACGCCACGCCCAGCGCGATCGGCAGACAACCGCCGCAGATGGCCGAGGAGTAGAACCGCCGCTCCGGCACGTTGATGCTGATGCTCTCGCCGGCCAGCACCTTCGCCATCAGCTGCTCGCGGGGCACGCCGTGGAGCAGGGCGTGGTAGTGGCTCCTCCAGTTTGAAAAAACGTAATCATGGGGTTTCACACAAGCAAATACTTCCAGCAGTTGATCTTCGTTGCCTCCGGAAAGATGCATCGGGGCCTTGATACGCCCGGCATTGAAAGCGGCCTCGCACTCCTGCTCGAACGCGATGAGTTCTTGCTTGGTGATCATCGGCCCCTCACCATCGAGGTTAGGCACTCCAAAATATAGACCCGTGGAGCAAACCAGACCATACTCGCCCAGTAGACGCTAATACAGAATCCGATCAAAGCGACTATTGTACCGCCAATACCAAGAAGGCCAGCGGCCACATATCCGTCTAAGTCTTTCTTGCGACTCTCTTCCCTGGCTTCCTTTTCCTCTTGGCTGCACCAGCGACTAGCCGCCTTGAACAACCAGATCGACAAGATACCTAACACTAGGAACGCCGCTGTCTGGCTTGTAAACCAGAACCGCTTCCAGACGATCAGCTCCTGCACCACCAGTGGTATCTGTTCGACGGCGAAATCCTGGGTCTTCTCCATCCCGTCAAGGAGCATCTCCAGCGCACGATGCAACTGGTCGGTCTTCTTCTCGTCTGCCATGTTGCGCCTCCAGTAGCTTACGTTTCAGCCGGTGCTTGGTCATCGCCTTCACCTCGTCGATGGCTCCCTGCCCCCACAGGTCACCCACCAGGCCGAGGTAGCGTTGCCCTTCAAAATACGTTTGCCAGAAGTGGTCCCGGAACTCCAGTACCGCGGCACTGCTCAGGGTCGCCGTCCTGGTCGGATGCGTGTCGTAGCTGTGCTGGCTGAACGCACTCCAGGGCAGGTTGTGGTGCTCCGGGTGGTCGTGCCACATCGGGCTGCCGGGGTATGGCATGCTCGCGTAGACGTTCATCCACGGCGTGTTCAGCTCCACCGCCAGGTCGAGCGTCTGCTGCATGCTCTCCAGCGTGTCGCCGGGCAAACCCACGATGTAGTTGGCCAGCACGTGGATGCCGGCCCGCTTGATCCGCTCCACGCACTTGGCGATCTTGTCCTGGGCGTAGCCCTTGTCGATGCCGTCCCGCACGGACTCGCTGGCGCTCTCGATGCCGAGGCAGAGCCAGCGGAACCCGGCGCTGCGCATCTTGGCGAGAAGCTGCTCGTCGTTGGCCGTGTCCACCCGTGCGTAGGCCCAGATGTTGATGCCGTCTGGACCGCCCGGCTCGGCGATGCGGCGGAGGATGGCGTCGCACACGCCCTCGACGTGCCGCTTGTTCAGCACGAACATCTCGTCGGCCACCTTGAACGTCCGGCAGCCGTGTTTGTAGTACAGGTCGGCGATCTGCTGGCCGATGCCGTCGGGATTCCAGAGGCGGTAGCTGTTCGGGGCCGGTTCGCTGTCCGCTGCGTACTTGAGAGCGATCAGCTTCTTGTTGTGCTCCTGCTGCTCACCCCCACGAAACGGAGCTTGGATGCAACAGAAGTGGCAGGCGTAAGGGCATCCCAAGCTCGTGTAAAGTGCCGCATAGGGAGTGCGTGGCCATCCCCCAAGACACTGCCAGTTGTGTGCCCGGTACTTCTCGACGGGCAACAGGTCCCAGGCCATCGCCAGGTCGTTCACATCCTCGACGTTCGGGGCCGAGTGGGTCTCAGCGTATGCGTTGAGCTTCTCGATCACTCCGTCCGGAGTGGACATGTTCGTGACGTCGAAGGTCCGGTAGAAGCCAAGCCCTCGCACGTCGCCCGCCTCGACGTTCTTCCCCCGCAGCAGGTCGAGGATCGTGTGGCAACCTTCGCCCGTCGCCACGTAGTCCGCGCCGCTCTCCTCCAGCGTCCGCTCTGGCAGGGCAGCGACGTGACCGCCGACCATGATGACCTTCGTGTCGAGCTTGTCCTGCCGAATCGCCTTGGCAACGGCGTTGGCTTCGCTCATCGTCTGCGTCGATGCACTCGGCTGTTGCCCGTAGCACACGACGGCCGTCAGTCGCGGCTTGAAAGTATACGCCACCTCTGACACGGTTTCCGGGTCAAACCCTTCAAGGTTGGCGTCCAGCAGCATCACCGTGAACCCGTGCTTGCGGACGAAGCCGGCGATGAGACCGCACCATACTGGGGTTTCCACGGCGGTCAGCTCGGCGTCGTGCAAGCCCTGATAGACGCCCTTGCGACCAGCAGGATTGACGATCAGCAGGTCAAGTTGTTTGCTGCTCACGTTGCGGCTCCTAGAGGCGGCCTTCCGCTCTTGCCCTTCTTCCACGGCTTCGAGCTTCTCAGTTTCCTAACTCTCAGCTTGGTGCGTCGGCCGCAATCGTCGCAGTAGACGGCGTAGAGATTACGAAGCGCCCCGCAGGACTTACACAACCCTGCTCGTATCTTCTTCTTTTGTGAAGCCCAGGTGCTCACCAAACGATCTCCGCTGTGACGCCGACGATGAACAGAACGAGCACGACCCAGGCGATGGACTCGATCATAGCAGTGCCACTCCCTTGCACACTTCCCTGATCCCCTCTTCCAACCCCCGCTTCGCCTCGAAGCCGGCCTCGCGCAGCCGCTGGTTGCTCACCACGTAGTCACGCTTGTCCGGGTCGATGCCCACCTCGGCCGAGTGGACGTAGACATCACCCACGATCCGGGCCACCAGGTCGGCGAGCTGGGTCTTGGTGCAGTTGGCCGAGTCGTTGCCGAGGTTGAATACTCTCTTGTGTCCTGGATACTGCTTACCCTCAACGAAGAACCGGAAGCAATCCGCCACGTCCCGGATGTGGACGAAGTTCCGCCGGTAGTGGCCCTCGAACAGGATCAGGTGCCGGTCGAGCACGGCGCGGCGGGTCAGGTCGTTCACCAACAGGTCCCAGCGCATCGCCGGGCTCATGCCGAACACCGTGGCAAGGCGGAGGCTGACGGTGTTCTCGCAGTCGAGGACGGCCCGCTCCGCCTGGCACTTGCTCTGGCCGTAGACGCTGATCGGCTCCAGCGGCGTGTCCTCGTCGCACTCGGCCTGTCCCGTCTTGGTGCCGTAGCCGCTGTTGGTCATCGGGAACAGGAGCAGCTGGTCGCGGGAACGGAACCGCAGGAGGGTCTTGATGGCTCCGAGGTTCGTCTCCCAGGCCCGGCGCTCGTCGCGCTTGCAGGCGTTCACGCCAACCACGCCGGCCAGCGGGATCACGGCGTCGCAGCCCTTCAACGCCCTGGCGATGGTCTGGTCCTCGCGGCAGTCGCCCCGCACGAACTCGAAGTTCGGGTCGTGGCAGCAGGCGGCGAGTCCTTGCCCGCCCCGCTCCAGGCTGTCCAGGGCGAGCACCTTGTGGCCCGCCGCGAGCAGGGTCGGGGTGAGTACACTTCCTAGGTAGCCGCAGGAGCCGGTCAGGAGGATGCGCACGTTGTAGCTCCGAGTTGCTTGAAAAACTCCCCGACCCTCGCCAGGCTCTCCGGCGTGCCGATGTCGATCCAGCGGGCGTTGCTCTGGTAGCCGATCAGCTTCTTGCCGGCCGAACGCCACAGCGGGAACAAATCCTCTTCGAGGCCGAGCTTGACCGGACCGGCTGGCCAACGACCCCAATCGTCGAACAGGTGCCGCTTGAACGCATACACCCCGCCGTTGACCCACTTGCCGCCATGCTCGTGCGCCAGGCCGAGGTGCTTGGTCTGCGTGCCCTGCTCCGGCACCAGCAGCACGCCGGCGTCCGGGTCCACGAGGTCGAACCACTCTACAAACTGATGGAGCGGGAAGTCCACGTAGCTGTCGCCGTTCAGGCACAGGAACGACTCGCCCTTGATCTGCTCCGCAGCCAGTCGCAACGCGCCGCCGGTGCCGAGGGGTTGGGGTTCCTCGCTGATCACGACGCTGGGTATGTTGCCGAACTCGTCACGAACCTGATCGGCCCCATGACCACACGCCAGGACGATCCGCTCAACCTGGATGACGTTCAGCTGCTCGATGATCTTGTCTAGGAATAACTCCTCGTCGATCTGGACCATGCACTTCTGCCCTGGCAGGCCGAGCCTGGTGCCCTGACCGCCGCAGAGGATGACCGCTTCCGTGGGGATGCTCACGTTGCCTCCACCGTCACGCCGTTGGGCTCGAACTCCACCGGTTCCAGCTTGGTCGCGAAGGCCGCAGAGAACCTGTGCATCACTCGCAAGACTCTTTCCGGCGGGACACACAGCAGCAGATATCCGCCACCGCCTGCGCCACACAGCTTACCGCCTACGGCTCCTTGCTCTCTGGCCACTTCGTACATCTTGTCAGCCCGCTCCGTCGAGCAGCCGGGGCTTGTCTCCTTCTTGTACTCCCAAGCGTCGTGGAGCAGGCTGCCGAACCAGTTGAGGTCGCCGTCCTGCAACGCCTTGGCCATCTCCCTGGCCACCAGCATCGTGCGGTTCAGTGCCGCCACGTCCTCCGTCTTGCACCGCTCCGTCAGCCGCTGCTGGATGCCGGCGTCCGTGCGGGCTTTGCCGGTGAAGACCAAATGCAACCACTTGCTCAGGTCGGGCGGCGGCTGCATCCTCGTTGTCTGCTTGAGACGTTCGTGCCCCCACTCGAACAGGTTCAACCCACCGACCACGGCACTCCAATGGTCCTGCTCCCCACCAGCCACCCGCAAGTAGCCACGCTCCAGGGCAATAGCCGCCTCTGCGATCTCCTTCAAACTGTGCTCAACGCCGAACCGCTTGCCCGTGGCCGCGATCATCGCCACGCACACCGCACTGCTACCGCCGAGTCCGGAGCCGGGCGGGCAGTCGCTCTTCACCTCGATCTTGAGCGAGCCGTTGACCGTCGCCGTGACCGTGGCGTAGCGCTTGATCGTGGCTGAGAGGACGCAGCCTCCGTGGCGTTGGTACCACTCAGGCAAATCGGACCCGCCACCGGCGAAGCTGATGCGGAGCGGTGCCTTGGCGGTGATCACTTCCGTGCCCTCTTCCGTTCCCGCCGCTTCTCACGTCTGCGTTGCTCTTTCCATTCTTGGTCGGCATGTCGCTCGCCCAACCAGATCGCGCCGGGGATGAGCGATGCCAGAACCGCCAAGCCTACGGCCATCGATGCGTAGTACCACCAAGGTTGCGTCATTGCTTGAGCCCGTTGAGCTTCTCGCAGAGCCACTTGATCTCTACCGGTTCAAGGCTGGGCCAGAGCCCGATTGCATAACGTGCGGGCATTCTCCGCCATTCAGATGCCGACCGGAGTTGCAGTTGTAGCACAGCACCCTCAGCTTGTCCTTGTCTGGCCATCCTCGTGCTCGCAGCCAGCTGTAGACGTTGCTGGTCCTGTTCTTCTCGCCGACGCCTTCAAGGTGGTCCAGCGTCAAAAGCATCAGGTTGGACTCGCCACAACAAGAGCATCGTGAGCCCCCGTAAACGTCGAGCGTCTCCGCTTTCAACACCCGCCGCCACTTGTCCCAGTAGCGAACGGGTTCGATGACTTCGTCGTGAGGACAGATACCTGCGTTGTACTGGCGTCCGCAATTACAATTCCAACAGGCCAAGCGAAGGTTATCGGTCGGCCACCCTTGCTTCTTGAGCCGGTTGTACAGATGGATGCCGCCCGGTCCACGATGCCCACCCGATCCGGACCTAACATGATTACCACTGCACTCGATGTGGTCCAAGGTCAGGAACAGATGCCCGTCTTCACCGCAGCAGTGGCAAGCCCCTCCGTAAGCTTGGACCATCTCGACCCGCAACTCTTTGCCTAGGTCTCTTTTCTTGGCAGCTTCCTTTGCCATGTAGGCGCTGTCTTTGGAGCGCCTCGCGCTGGTCGCCCTTGCCCAGACGCAGGCGCACGTCTTGCAGTAGGAAACGCGGTACGGTCCGTGCGACCTTTGCTGGACGTAGAACTCATCCAGCGGCTTTGCCTCGTCGCATTTGGTGCAGGTTTTCATGGCACCATTTTACCAGACTTCAGGCCGTTCAACTTCTCACAAATCCATTTCACTTCGACTGGCTCAAGTGTTGGCCACAACCCCAAGGCCCAGCCGTTCCAGTGGACGTGCTCGGCGTTGGGGAACTCGGCGTACATGGTGCCGTAGCGTCGGCGGAGGTAGGGTTGCCTAAGTTGATTCCCTCCTCCAGCGATGCCTCGTCTTGTTTCCACGCCTTGCTCGTGCAGGCAATTCCGTACTCTATGTCGAAGCACGTCATCGTCATGCTTGAGCACCAATGTCAGAGCGTAAGGGCTGGAACCCTCCACCGCGAAGTCCGTCTGATACAGGTCGGAGTCGATGTGGCTCAGGAACAGGCTCAGCAGCTCCCTACGCCGCTCGATGCCCTCGTCCAGCCGCTTGAGCTGGCTGCGGCCGATGACCGCGTTGATCTCGGTACTGCGGCAGTTGTAGCCCTCGTAGTCGAAGATGAACTCAGGTTCGAGGTCGTCGGGCTTGGGCAAGTCCCTGAACGCCGGCACCTCCCGCCGCAGCCCATGCCCTCGCAAACTCCGCACGATGGCCGCGAACACGTCGTCGTCCGTGCACACCATGCCACCCTCGACGGTGGTCATGTGGTGGGCGTAGTAGAAGCTGAAGTTGCTGGCGAGGCCGAACGTGCCGACCTTTCTCCACTGGTTGCCTTCCGTCCCATAGCACGGAATGACCGCTCCAGGCCCCTCGCAGCAGTCCTCGAAGTACGGCGTCTTGGTGTCGTTGATCGCGTTCCACAGGGCCACGCTCATGCCGGGATAGCCCATGCAGTGCGTGACGAACACCGCCGCCGGCTTCTTCTCGTCCACCAGTCGAGCGACTTGCAGCCCGCCCATCCCCAGCGTGCGGCGGTCGATGTCCACGAACACCGGCTCGAACCCGGCGTGCAACACGCTCGTGATGTCGCTGGCCCAGGTGACGCAAGGGACGAGGACCTTGCGATTGTCGCTAAATCTGGGGTGCCGTTCGTGCAGAGCCGCCATCGTCAGCAGGTTGGCCGAGGAGCCGCTGTTGACGAAGATCGAGTGCTTGACTCCCAACCACGCGCTGAACTCCTGCTCGAAGGCCCGCACCTGGTCGCCCTGGGTGAGACGGACGTCTACGTCCCAGTCACAGTCCGGGTTGGCGTTGGGCTCGTTCGTGAGCAGGTTGAAGACGGCGTCGAAGTCCTCTCGCGCGAAGTTGCTCCGCATCAACGGCCACTTGAATCCCACGTTGCACCTCACAGTTGTGTAATGCCGACGGCCCCACCACTCCTGCCGCCTGCGATTGGCCCCGCCGTGCCGGAGCCCCCGGTCGCTCATGACTTGTAGAGAGGCAACCCGGCCTGTACGCTCATCCGGTTGTAGGATTCGATCTGCTCCTTGTAGGCTCCCGTCTCCTCCACCTCCCGGAGCCACTGACCGAGCGACTGATGCAACCGTGCCACCTCGTGGTAATCCATCACGCCGCCGCCCCGGTCCTCCGTGTACCGGAACGCGAGGCCGATGGACTGGCCACACGCCCCGACGCCGTTGAGCTCCACGAACAGGTCAGCCAGCCAGCCCGCCACCTTGAACCGTTGCTCTTGCATTTGCGTCTCCTAGGTTGACAGCCGCTGCAACCCGTAGCGGTGCAGCACCTCCTCGATGATGTTGTCCTCGCTGCCGGTCAGATCGGCCTGGGCCAGGCCCTTGTAGAACCACTGCACCTTGTTCCAGTCGTCGGGCTGGAGGAAGCGCTTGAACCTGGCCATGTGGTAGATGCTGACGCCCCTGGCGTGCTGCTCCTGCTTGTCGAGCGGACGGTCCAACGAGTCCCAGCGCTTGAGGGCGATCATGTGCTTGAAGGCCTCGCGCATCACGTCGCCGTAGTTGGCGAGCTGCTGGTTGACGTGCTGGCGGTCGCTCATCGGTCTTCCTCGTATGCACGTACCACATCGTCGAAGCTGCTGCCAGACCAGCCATGCCCTTTCTCGCTCATCGGATGCCAGTAGCCTTGGTGACTGCTGACGAGCAACTGGCACTCCGGTTTTCTGGACCGACTCTTGCGCCGCCTCTTCCACCTGACCTCTTGCAACCCGATCTTGTTCAGCAACGGAATCCGTCGTCGGAACAGTTGCTGGTTAGCTCGCAGGCGCTGGGTGAAGGTCATTTCTTGGCTCCCGCCGGTTGTGGCTTCTCGGCGATGGGCTGGACCAACTCCTTGACTGCCTCAGCCACTTCCGCGAACAACTCCGCCTCGGTGATGTCACCCTTGCAGAACTTGGCGTAGGCTCCAGGCTTAGCGTCCCGCACCTTGCGCCACTCCGCTTCGCTGTACTCCACCGCGGCCTTGACGTTCTCGATCCAGCGGCCCTCGCCGGAAAAGTTGGCGGTGCGGTCACCGATGGTCAGGCTGAAGCCGGTGCTCGGTCCCATGCTCACGCCGTTGCCAGGCACGTGGCGTTCGAGGGCGCGGACGAGCAACGGATGCTTCTCCGATCCCCGGCAACAGTCGATGGTCAGGTCGCCGAACGCCAGGTTGATGCCGTCGATGACGTTCTTCTGGTAGCGTTCCGCCGTGGTGCTCATTGGATCTCCTAGTTGGTTGTCCGCATAGGCCACCTGCCGAGCAGCGTGTCCTCGTCAGGTGGTAGAGTATTGATGGCGAGTTCCCTGAACCCGCGTTGCAAGTACCAGCAGGCCAAACCCAAGGCGATGACTGCGTCACCGTGATGACCGGGACCGCCTTGCTCGAACGTGATATTTGAGGCCGCCGTCTTTCGGACCTGGAACGTCTGCATCTGTTCGAACAACTTCTGCGTGCTCCACCCCTTGGGATACGTGATCAAGTTGCGCTGGGCGAAAATGTTGATGGCTGTGAGCATCTCTAGCTTAGCCACCGTCATAAACTTGCCGCGGGCGTCGGAGCGAACTTTCAGGGCAGTGTCGCTGGAGGACAGGTTGACGCCGACGACAGCCGAACGGAACTGCACCTCGCGAGCTGTCTTCAAAAAGAAGTCTCTGAACGGATGACCGCAACCTGTCATGTCGAAGACCACCACGTCGATCTTGACCGGCTGCTTGGTCTCCACGCCGTCCACGACGGTAAACTCGTGCAGGTTCAGACAGAAGTCCACCAGCTTGCTGTAGTCGGTGCCCTTGGGCCACTCATGAATCAACTCCACCTCGACAGGAGCCTCTCGGGGAGGCATCACGCCAGCATTGACTCGTGCTGGATGCGTCGTATCGAACTTGCGCCGGCTGATCATCACGGCAGCCGCCGGGTCGCGCATCTGGCCCAGGTCCAGGCCGAGGACGCGGACGCGAGAATCAGCGGGCTCGTAACTGACCGGACGCTGCGGGCCGTCTCGCAAAGTGTAGTTCTCGACAGGCTTCGGATCGGCGGGCACAACGTCGACTGGAAACTTGCCGAGCGGCCGACTGCGAGTTCCAAGCGGCCGCAGTCGCTGAGCCTGCCGCATCAGCCTGTCAAAGTCACTCGACTTCATCGTCGGTCCATCCAAATCGCCGCGGCTCACTGTCGACGACTGCTTGTGCGTGCTGCTCGAGGTTGAAGAAACTGTTCTCAGTCGCCAAGAACTGCGTCTCGTACTCTTGCTGCACCCACCAGTCGCCGTGCTTGCGCCGCTCTTCTTCGATGAACTCAGGATTGATGCGCGGGCAGTCCTTCCACGTCGTGCGAAACCGCTTGAACTTGCTCTGCTCGCGCGTCCACTCGTTATAGAAGAACCCGCTCCGGCCGAACGGGGTAGACAAGAGGGCTTGTCGGGGCTTGATGCCGGTCACTGCCTCGGAGACCGACAGCATCGGACTGACGACTGCATAGAACGAGTCCTTGATGCGCGCCGCCTCGTCGATGCCCATCAACGTGATGCCGTGCTCGCCAATGATCGTGTCGGCCGAGCACGGAAGTGCAAGGATCCGTCCGCCGTTAGCAAAGACCAACTCGTGCATGGTCTCGCGCTGCAGCCGTTGCAACTTGCACCGCTTGTTATAGATCAAGGCTCGTGTGATGAGCCGTTGTGCTTGACGATCTGACCTCGACAAAATCAGCGCGAAGCCGCCGACCGTGCAGGCCTCAACGTAACTCGCCGCTGCGAACACCTCAGTCTTACCGGCGCCACGAGAGCAGCACATCAGCACGTCGTTCTGGCAGGTGATTAACTGGAACAACGCTTCGCGCTGCCACGGATCAAGGTTGTCGTTGACGTGCTCTGGTACCGCCCACACACGTGCCAGCTTGTCGCCGGACGTAGCCCTCCCCAGCATGGCTTGCTGCAGACAGTTAAGTCCGACAAGACCTGCAATTCCAGTCACGAATGTTCGGCGGTCGATCACTGGTCAGTCCCAGTCGGAGCTAGAGTAAGAACGGGTTGCTGCTCTAACAGAGCGCGTACGTTGGCGGCGAGCTTCTGGTCGGTGACAGGCGGGAGTTCGTCGCTGACAGCTTGAGTCGTCGCGGAGAGTTCAGACAGTGTGCGAATGGCTTCGAGTTCGAGTCGGTCGATGTCGACGAGGACTTTGAGTGCCGCGACTGCGGCCATGGGAGTGGTGAGCGGGTCAGCGCCGATGCGAAGTACATTTTCCAGAACCCGCTTTCTTGCTTCATCGGAGGTAGGCCAACGATTTCGAACAGAAGAGGAGATGAGGGAGAGGTCATCGGACGTGTAAGATGGGAGGGACATTTGGATGGAAAAGTAATCTACGGAGTATGGGCGCAGAAAATTCAATCTTCCCCACAGTATAGTATATCTACACGTAGGTCTAAAAATTCAAAATTGTTCAAAAATTTCCATTTTACATCATAATCGAATCAATATATAATGATACGACAATGGATCAATTACACTTAGACATAGAAACTGCACTCCCACAGGTGTTGGAGGTCGTGCGCCGGGCATTTCCAACTGATGACGAATACGAGTCTGTCGCCGCGCTTGCAATAGCGACCATAGCCCATGAATCAAAAAACATGTTACAGGAAGATTGGATCAAACACGCCATCAGCACGGCGATGTTTGCCTGTCGTAAATACTGCCACAACGAGCTCCGGCGCCAGAGGCTACTACAAGCGTGTGCACGAGACATGATCAAAAACCGCGAGACGTATCACTTCGACGTCGAAGAGCAAATAGATCGAGTGTCAGATGAATGGCTGCGCGAGGTCCTCAGACTCCGCATCATGCGCCAATTCACTCTGCAAGAGTTGAGCAAGACACTCGGTGTGTCGGAGTCGAGAATCCAACGACTAATGACGCACGTCAAGAACCTCATCAGAGAACCCGAAGAATGAACCTCAAACCAAGAAATTCGATACCTCAGACAAGTTAGTGGAAAGTTCCCATGTGTATATGGGCAAAAGACTTGTATCAAAAATCCTCAAAAAATGAGCGTATCACTGCTATACTAAGGGGTAAAAAAAATATGAATATATGAATATTCATTTATTCATTTTTTTTCCTATCCCCAGTATAGCAGTAATACGGTCATTTTCTGAATAAATTTTTCTTAAGTCTTTTGCCCATATACACATGGGAACTTTCCACCTCGAGGTCTGTGGTTCTTGAGTTTTTGGTTTGAGGTTCAAAAAATGAAAATCTCCGTGTGGCGAAGTGATGACGACTGGGCTTTTGGCAGCAGTAGTCAGACCATCTGTCGAATTCCTGTCGTCAAAATGACGCACGACGAGGCTTTGACTTATGCCAAACTCTTGCAAAAGCAGAAACCACTCAAGGGTTCAGACGTTGTTGTCTTGCTACAACTAGCCGGCACATCGCATCAAGGTATAACCCTCGCCCCTGGTACAATGCTCATACGAATATGCAGCTCGACAAAACTACCTAAGTGTCTGCCGTTCTCTTTTGAGGTAATTGCCAGCACCAAACGTCCCGACGGCCTTCGCATAAGAAACAAGCTCCGTCGACAGTGCAAAGACTATGCTTGCAGGGCCACAGGCTGGTTTTTGATTCCCGACAAACTCCTTGACTCTCTCCTCAAGCAACTAACGGAGCATCCGCATATCGAGAGTCCTGACAGACGTCGCAAGCTGCGTCACCTCAGCGGAATGTCCCAAGCAGAACTGAACTCCATCCTCAAGTCTCTAGGAGAAGACTGATGTTTGAATTACAGAGCCTCGGAAATCGCTACAAGATACTATTTAATGGGCGAGAATTGACTGCTCGTCCTACGCTCACCGTGGCCGAGCAAGCTGCGGACAAATTTAAGACTTGGTCTAGTAGACGCATCCAGCTCACAAAAACTCTGGCTATTAAACCGATTGCCGTGTTCTATTTCTTGAAACTCCGCCAATACCATAACGATGCGTCCATAAACACAGGAGAGTATAAGATTGGACACACTGCAAACTTACTCAAGCGCTCTCGACGTCACCTGAGTGCCTGGTATCCAGTGGCGCTCGTGTACAGCGCTAACAAACTTAGCATAGAGAGCGTGTTCAAAAAGCGCTATAACCAGTCAGCTATATTTGGCACCAAAGAACACCTTTGGTTGACAACTACACAAGCTATTAACCTAGCAATAGACATGCAGGAAGAGAATTGGAGCAACTATATCAGCATCTTTGACGAGGACTACGATGACCCCACCTGAATTCAAGAGCTTAGTTGCTAGTGCCAACGGCACAGAACAGTGGTTTGTCGATGCAATGACGTGCTATATTGCCGCGGATACCGACACACAGCTTCTAGCTGTCGACACCGAGAGACTCGCCATCGACTGGCCAGTCACGGATCTTGCTCTTGCCCTCGGCGTCCCCCGTTACTACGTGCGCTGGCTACTAGACAAGCAAATTGCACGCATTCCTCAGATTGCCCGCAGCCGAATGTTAGAAGCCTTGAAGACACATCCTCGGATCAAAATAATCTGATACGTTCATATTTTGATATATACATTAGCCAGTCGAATCGATATAATACCCATCTATGAATAGACTTAGGTCTCGACGCAAAGCCGCTGGACTCTCAGTCCCTGAGCTCGCTGGCCGCCTCGGCGTCCCCCAGTATTACGTGTACCTGTACGAAGCCGACCACCCTCGCTTCCCTCGGAAGCATCGTGCCGTCTTCGACTCAGCCTATGCTTCCATGCCGCCGCTCAACGAGCCCGATTTCGACACACGGGCAGTGGCTGCCGAGCTCGGCATTCCTGAAGCTCACCTGTTCGCATACGTGACTACCGGCTGGTGTCCGTGGAAGTCCTTCGCGCTGTGTCGAGAGTTTGTAGCCAGGCTGCGCACCACGCTGCCGCCACGCGCCACCAGCCCTGGCTCCACTGCAAATGTTCAATAGACACGTGTACCCTGACGAAACGTCGACACTTGCAAACGTTCCTTCCCTACCCTTGTTTCGTTACTAGCGCCGCCTGTCTCGACCGAGCCCGCCTCGGCAAACAACGCGTCGAGACGCTGCAGATTCTCGCCGCCCTGCGAGGCGGCATCGGCTGGGTGAACCACCCAGCCACTCGAATGTGGCGGGGCCATGAGTCAGCTCTTGTGTGGTACGGCCTCGTCATCTGCGCCGAGTGGATCAAGCGAGGCTACCGCGACACGTGTCTTGCCAAATTGTTACCTGAGCCGCAGGGCTATGTGCTCCCTGACTGGTTCGGCGGACCAATACACGCCTCGCACCGATCTGCGCTATTGCGCAAAGACCCCGTCTGGTACGGCCGCTACGGCTGGACCGACGATCCTGGAGCCGAGTACGTGTGGCCTGTCCCGAGTCCCAACGGCCAAATGTCAATAAGAACAACGAGAATAGAAAATGAACACGCTCCGACCGTTTCAACTCCTCGCCGGCGACCACGCCCTTGACTTCCTCCGCACGGCACAGCGCGGCCAGAAACAACTCTACAAGGCACCGACTGGCGTCGGCAAGTCTTACGTCGAACGCTACATCCAAGATCGAGCCCCCGGCACTTGGATCGTCTCTCCCTCCGAGGAGATCCTCGACGGAATGCTAGAGAAGGCCGGTCTCTCCGGCGATCCGCTCTTGCACAACATGTGCACTCCGATCCGCCTGCGCAACCGTCTCGTGTCCGGCGCGATCCAGCCTCCTGAGTTCATTATCTACGATGAAGCGCATCACTCCGGAGCCGAGACTTGGCAACAAGTCGACCTCTTGACTGGACTCGCCCCTGCAGTCGGCTTCACAGCCACCGACTTCTGCGGCTCCCCGCGCGCCACTCGCGAGCTCAAAGACACCTGGGGCGAGTCAATCGAGGTGATCAGCTACGAGGAAGCAGAGCACCTCGGTTACATCTCAATGCCGACCTGGGAGATGCTGCCACTCGTCGATGACGATCTCATCGAAGTCACCAATGGCGAGTTCGTCGTCGACGCCATAACTTCCGCTTATGCAGATAGACTTGGAAGCCTGGCGCAGGCGTGTAACGACCGGTGGCTCACGGACGGCATCTGGGACCGCACCACCGTGTTCAGCTTCGCCGGTTCCAAGCTTTGCAACCTATTTGCCCAGATGGTGCCTGGCGTCAAAGTCGTCGTTGCAGACACGCCGAGAAACGAGCGACGGGATATTTTCGAGAGGTTCAAGCGCAGAGAGTGCGCCATTGCACAAGTTCGCGTGGTCTCGGAAGGGGTGGACCTGCCAGTTCGGCGAATTGTCGACTGCGCTCCTTGCATGAGTCCCCGCCTCTGGGTTCAGATGATCGGAAGATGCACTCGGCCGGTGCACGATGGTGAGACGAAGCCTGAGGTCGTGTGTACTTGCCTTGCAGAAGGCACGCCAATTATGACTGACCGTGGTTTTGTATCAGTCGAACAAATTACTGCCGACGATCTTCTCTGGGATGGAGAAGAGTGGGTTTCGCATGGCGGTATTGTGTGTAATGGCTTGCGCAAGACGATCGACGTGCGCGGTGTGCGCATGACGCCGGACCACATGGTGCTGACCACAGAAGGATGGAGACAAGCATGCCAGCTCGACGATATGAGCACGTTGAATCCGGGAAGATTTTTGCCCATTGGGCAGTTGTCGAACGAGACGAGTCTTGGAATGAACGCTGGTGGTGTGTATGCAATGTCTGCGGTACAGCAAGATCAGTTTCAGAACGATTTCTTAACAGACCACGTACGGACAACGGCGAATATGCCAAGTGTCGAACATGCCGAGGTGGGGCATCCCATGGTACGCAGAGAACGAATCTCGATCTCCCGATCAAACTATGCGAGCATCTTCGGCGAAAGGCAGGATCGGCAATACAGAGGTCCAAGAGACTTGGAAGATACGTACACCCGGAATGGATCGAAGACCGGTCAAAATTTATCACCTATCTTGCGACCCTCCCGGGGCATGCCGACAAAAAACTCACACTTGACCGTATTGATAACAAAAAAGGATACGAGCCCGGAAACCTACGGTTTGTCAAGAACCAAGACTTCGAGTCTAGAAAGAAACTCAAATTCAACGCTGAGCGTATCGCAATGCTCGACGAGAGACTCGAACAAGCCGTTGTCAAACTATATAAGAAACTCGCCTCAAGAGTATCGCTCCGGTGTTCGTGCCTCAGAGACATTGCAGACATGTACTGTGTTTCGCGAGGCTGCGTCAGAAACGTCTTACGTCGGCATATCGGCGGTAATTACGAACAACTCGTGCCGACAACGAGTTTTTGACATCCTAGACGCGGGTCCTAGGAATCGCTTTCAGGCTGGATCTCTCATTGTGCATAATTGCAGAAATTTGATGCGCCACGCCCACGTGCTCAAAGGTTGCATCCCCTTCTCTTCCCTTGTCCAAGCCGAGAAGACGTTCGGTTTCTCCGAGCGCACAATATCTGGCAAGGTCATCGGCCTCGAGTCGATTGGCCGCTTGAAACCGAGCACCGCTAAGACGCGCTCTGGTCTCACATTCTCCATCTATTGCATGTCTTCCGTCAACGGGCTCGATGTCACCGACTACGCAGCCCTTGCTCACCCGTCCATGGACCCTGTTTGGGCGATTCGCAAACATAAGAAGAAGGAAGACGGCACCCGGGACTGGGGCAAGTGGGTTCAGTGCGATCCGCCCGCCGACCTCAAGGGCTTCAGCTCCTTGCCTGGTGGCACAGTCTCGGAGAAACAACTCGCCTGGTGGCAGCGGAGCGCTAGCCGACTCGGCCTCGACGAGACTGTCGTGCCGACTCGCAAGAACTTTGCCGTGCTACCCTTCCTGATGGATCTCAACCTGAGGTTGACATGACGCATAGCGCCTTCGCCGCGATTCTCGAACGTCGCCTGGCCTTGGTCCGAAGCGTGCTCACAGCCAAGGCCAAGGAGTATGCCAAAGGCCGCCGCGGCGATGCTTCGGTGCACACCGGAACAAGCCCTGCTCGGCTTCGTGGCCAAGCACCTGACTTCCGTCATTGACATGGTGCAGAGTGGGCGCCAGTACCCGCTCGCCACGTGGGACGAGAAGCTCGGCGACGTGATGGTCTACTTCGCCCTCCTCGACGGCATCGTACAAGAGACTCTGGCTGGTGCGGGTGATTTGGCAAGGCCACTCGTGACGGCGGCGGTCGGCCCTGAACTCCAGACGACTGGGTCGGCCGACGCCGCGACTCTCGTTGAGTCCACCAGCCGCTTAGACGCGCCGGGTGACATTTGAATCCTGACTTCGGTACCAAGCGACAGCCACTCAGCGCATCGGCACTGCGCGAGATCGTGGCCTGTCCCTGGCGCGTCGTTACTATCTTGGCCGAGCCCGAGCTCGCCTTGCCACTGCCAGTTCGCGCTGAGACAGCCGTCGCCGCTAATGAGCTGCACGCCGTAGACATTGACTTGAACGCAGTGTTCAAGGTCCCCAAACCGATTCGCCAGAAACCTCGCCTGAAGATCCGACGCAAGAAGCGGCCCTGAGCCGCGGGAGGTCCACGTGTCTCTGAGACCAGCTGAGTACGCAAATCCTTTCCTAGCGGAGAAAATCGTGTCCTTCAACCCAAAAGCATTTGGCACGCAAGCCCAGCCTGTGCGGGCCTCCGGGCTCCGCGCCATGACAGTCTGCCCATGGAGGGCCGTCAGCATGCAGCTCTTCTCCTTTCGCGATGACTCCGGCCCCGCGGCCCAGACTGGCACGGCCATGCACGCAGCCTCCGACGAGTTCCACAAGACCAAGGACGTCATCAAGGCCGTCGAGAAGATGCATTCTGGCAAGGACCAGTATCCACTCGCCGATCTCGACGCGGCCGCTCGCATGTTCGTCAGCTACGTGCAGGACCCACGCAACGCGACTGCCGACGTGGTGCTCAGCGAGCATCCAGTGGAGTTCGTCATCAAGCCGCATCCAGACGATCCTACCAAAGAGGACATCCACGTCCGCGGTCGACTCGACCAGGTGCGCAAGGAGCACGGACAGCTCAGGGTCTACGACATCAAGACGAGCACTCGCGACGGCTTCGTGCTTCTCAGCGAGAGCTTCTACCAGATGGCTGCCTACGCCCTCGGGGCTTCCGCGGTCTTGAACACTCGTGTCGATCCTGGCGCATTGATACTCCCTCGCAAGTATCTCTCCCGCGGCGTCGACCCAGCCTCCTCCCCGTCCGGCGTCTTCTGGAACTACGTCTTCCGTACCGAAGACGCCGTCCACGCGATGCAGGGCGTCCGCATCGCCGTCATGGCCATTCGCACCGGCACTCCTTGGGTTGGCCCCTCTGACGCGTGCAACTGGTGCCATTACGGCGGAATCGACCGATGCGTCCCTGAGCTTGTGAAACTCGGCTTGAAGTTCTAGGCTCTGCGCGCAACTGGCAACTTCGCCAGACGCAATAAGGAAAAAGGAACTCAAAACATGGCAACAGACACGAAAAAATCTCTCGCAGCCCAGGCTGGCCTCGTGGGGGAGTTCAAACTCCCAGCAATGTTCGAACAAGCCCCGACGGTGAAGCCTCGGGCCCTCTGTCCGTACGTGGCGTTCGTCCACCCCATGTCGCCGAGTTGGGGCAGCCTGTCTACCAAGTGTCCAGGCCTGCAGGAGTCCGATCCGGTGTTGGTCGGCCCCGGCGACGCTGCCCGCAAGCTCGCTCCTTTCAAGTACCACCTCTTGACCGCCAAGCAGTACTGGACCAAGGGCGACTCGCAGGGCAACGTCACCGACTGGTCCCTGACGTCAAAGGCTGACTTCGGCGAAAACGTCGAGGCGGTGATCCTTGTCATGGTCGACGACAAACTCGTGCCGGCGACTTGCCAGTTTCGCACGACGAAGTCCGGTGGCGTGCATCCCATGGTGCAGGCCTTGGAGACCTCGGCCGGCGAGGACTGGGCGAAGCTCTCCCCGCAGCACAAGGAGACTCTCGTCTGCCAGAAGCCGTTCATGCGCTTCTACGGTGAAGTCGTCGTCGGGCCGAAGCGCACATCCAAGGGCACCGGCCGCGCCTACACCCCTGCAACGGTGAAGGTCTACCCGACCACCGTTGCCGAGTGGCGCGTGCTCTCCGAGTCCTTCAAGTCCGAGCTCTTCCAGAAGGAACTCGAAGAGGCCGCCGAGGCCTTCACCCGTCGAATGGATGACATCCAGTCCAAGGCGAAGTAACCCCTCCCGACCCGGGCGCCGGTTCTCGGCGCCCGGGCTTTTGTTTCTGCACATGCGCGCTCAGGAGTTCCCCGGTGAAACTGACGCTGACAAGAGCACCGCGGGGCAAAGTTCTCATTGAAGCTAGGAAGAGAGACAAGCTAGTCGGTCGAGTGGAATCCAAGTTCACTGATGAGACGCAGTTCAAGAAAGCAGCCAAAGCGCTCGGAGTCTCTCGCGACGAATTGATGGCCGCAGTCGACGCACTAGAGCACTCGGACCAGCCGAGTGTTGAGTGGGGAGGCGAGCAGGAGTTTGAACTCACCGTACGCGACCTGACTGGAACTGACGTTGAGACGCTCCGCAGCCTCGACCCCTTGAGGCTGCTCAAAGAGGCTTGCACAAATGGCTTCGGTTCCTTGGAAGATCCAGTCGCACGTTGGTCTCGCCGGGACATGCTCGCCGCAGTCGACCTCGACAGTACGGAGTGGGACGACAAGAAGCTTCGTGAGTTGTTAGTCTGGTTCGACCCTCGGCCCGCCATGTCTTGGGTGACGAAGAGCGGAGGATTGCGGCTCGTCTACGGTGCGCTGGAGAGATTCTCCGCGGAAGAGTGTGCCGCGGTGGCATACTTGTGCCTCAGCGACAGCGTGCGATATGACTCCCTCGAGCTCAAGACCGACACTCGGCTGCCTCGCACGGAGATCGTGGTCTCCGAGCAGACCTCTGACATGAAAGCATTACGCCGCCGCTTCAAGCAGTACTCTGTCGACGACGGTGCAGTTGTCGAGTGGCTTCGGCAAGAGGGCCTAGTGATCGGCGGGCGCTACTCTCACGACAAGTGCCCCGTCTCGCCGAGCTCCACTGCGGCCGGCACCCCGGTCCACGTCTTCGAGCGTGGAGTCAAGTGCTTCGTGTGCGAGGCCCACGGACTCTTGCACGGCGGGCGCACTCCCGGGTTCTTCCCCTTCTCCGCGTTTGTCGGCGGATCTGCTTCCGAGCTCCTGTATAACTGCCTCGATGGCTTTTGCCACTGGGAGCACGCCAAGCACGTGCTCCAGGACAAGTTCGGCTTGTCCAACGACGTTGCTCGCGTGGCGTACGGCGCCGCGTTGAAACTCCACCACTCGGCGATCGACGACGAGACTAGGGACTCTGTGCTCCAGGGCGGCCATAACGTGCTGCGTATGGAAGGCCGGTGGACCAACAGCAATGGAGACTCGTACGTCAAAGACGTCAGGGCTATAATTGCTGCGTTGCCCTCAGCTGGCGGTAACGCGGCCAAGGTGGCGACCTTAGAACAGACGTTCGACCTAGCACAGTACGGTTATCCGCACCTGACACCGGTCTTCGGCTGCCGGATGTACAGCCACTTTGTGCGCCAGTGCGACGTCAACCGAGTGAGAGTAGTGGTTCAGACCCCAGCCTTGGCACGCGACAACGTTGCACAGTTCCGGCCAAAATACATTCCGCCGGAGAAGCGAGTCGATGGTTGGGCTGTTCTCGAACAAGTCTGTCCTGGCATCGAGCCTCGTTTCGTCAAGCTCATGCTCGTTGCGAAGGGCTTCGTAGAGGGAGGCGTCGGTCTGCCTCCCATGATCTTCGTCTCCGGACCGACTAGCAGCGCGAAGACCGGCACGGTGATGGTCTCCGCGGCTATAGCTGGCGATGGGGCAACCGCAGTCCAGTGGACGGCGAACATTGAACGTGTTAGACAAGCTATTCGAGACAGCAAAGACACTGGCATGTTTCTGTGCTTCAACGAGTTTTTCAAGGAGGCTGAAAGAGCGAAGCAGTCTGCAGTGCAAGCCTCTGACTTCGTATTGAACCTTACCCCGGATTCTACTAGCTGGAAAGCCTACATCGGTCCAGTGAAGCTCGGCGACTTGCCAGTGGTGGCCTTCACTGACACTCGTGTTCCTATCGAGGTCAAACAAGACGCTCAGCTCGCCCGACGTTTGGTGCACGTGAACCTCTCAGGCAAAGTCGACTGGCGGCACAGTCTCCGGACAACTGTAGATAGGCTCGAGCGGTTTCGCCTGGCTGGTCGGGAGTATGCGGACGCAGCCGACGCGATACTCTCCGAAGTCATCGACGAGTTCTTTGTGACCCCGACTACGTTTGAAGAATCCGCCGGGCGCCTCGGCTACTTCCCGATGTCCGAATCTGACGAGGCACATGAGAACGAGAGCCTCTTGCTCTCCTTGTTCAAGGCAGCCTGCGAGGCACCAGATGCATCTGGCAGCGATGCCACGCGCTGGTCTGGTCGCGGGTGGAAGGTCATAACTCGTGGGCAGATGACGCCCTTGCTGGAAGCCTGGGAGAATGTCGCAGACGAGGACTGGAAGGGGTCTCGCAAGGCCTCGTCCGAGGACTGGACTAAGCTTGTCGGTGCCTCTGTCCGAGTGAAATTCGAGTGCAAGTCACACGGTGCATCGAAGGTGGCTATACGGTTTCGATCCGACGACGGCCAACGGCAGGGGTACCTCGTAAATGACGAGCTCACGAAAACCGATGCCTGAGCGACGTTACACCTGGACCCAGAAGACGAGGATCGGCGGCCATGCTTACTACGCTAGCTTCGGCGAGCGAGAGGATGGCCAGCTCGGCGAAGTCTTCGTGACCGGTGGAGTGTTCGGCTCTTACGAGCGCGGCATACTCGACTCCCTGTCCCGTGTGGTGTCGATCTCGCTTCAGTGTGGAGTGCCTCCGGAAGAAGTCGCCGAAGCCTTGTGCGGAATCAACTTTGCTCCCAACGGCCCTACGGAGGACGGTTTCGACGTTCTCAGCGTCACCGACTGGATGGGCCAGCTAATCAGGAGAGCCTATGTACCAGACAGCGTGCGCGAATCAGCTCTTCCTCAAGGCTCTGTCGCTTCCGACCCGACAGCGGAGGGCTGAGGACGGGTGCAACGTCTCGGGCACCGTCGAGGCGTGTCACGTCACGCTCGTGCTCGACGACCCGATGCGTAACGTCGTGACTGCTCGACCGGTCGACCTTCGGTGGGCTCGAGCCAATGTGCTGTTCTTCTACACGGATACTGAGCGCGCACTCGTGCTCAAAGCTTACAACGAACATGCCAACAAGTACTTGACAGAGGGGCTCATGGTCGGGGCCTATGGTCCCATAGCCTGGCCTGGCATCAAGCGTGCGATACAGTGCCTACGACAGTGTAAGGACACTCGCGCGGCGTCGGCTACAGTCACCGACAACAGCCGTCCGCGCAACGCCAACATCCCTGCGTGCATCAGCCACTTGCACTTTCTCAATACTGACGGACTTGATCTACACGTCTATAGTCGCTCGCTCAACGCCTGGTCTGTGCTGCCCTATGACCTGATCCTCTTGACCAACTTGCAGAAGTTCGTCGCCGACGCCGTCGGGCTCAGCCTCGGCAAGTTGTACTGGACAGTCGGTTCTCTGCACGTGAACGTCAAAGACTTAGCCCGAGAGACTGACAACTCGACAGAAGCTGGTTCTATGTTCGTCGAACCGCTGTCTTCTGACCAGGCATGGAAGGAGCTCCACTGTGGCTAGCAGCGAGCAAGCGAGGGCTCGGCAAGACCGCTTTCGCGCGGCTGGATTGTGCATCTGCTGCGGAGGAAAGCTGACTAGCAAGCATCGGCGCTGCAAGCCGTGTAGGAACCGATACAAGGTTCCTGCAGAGCTCAGGCGAAAGAGACGTCGTCACGAGCCAACAGTAGAAGAACTGCAGGAGCAGCTGAGCAGGCTGCTGCACCTGTTCGTCGGGTTCAATCCCACGGCAAATTTGCGCCGCATAAACGGAGTCTGGAGGAAGGCTCCCAGGATCTTGAGGCAGTACCAGGAGGAAGCAGACCATGCTCGACAGACTTCAAGCTGAGCACAAGGCCTGGGTGGACGAGATGTACCCACAGCAGGATTCTTGGTACCCAGCGCTGTGCCTCGTCGAGGAGGTCGGCGAGCTCGTGAAGCCGGTGCTCAAGTCCATGCAACAGAACGAGTGGGGACCGGAGCCTCGCTACGCGCACAAAGACTGGACACCGGAGCTCGTTGACGCGATTGGCGACGTAGCCATCGCCAGCTGTAGCGTGTGTAACGCAGCAGATGTGCTGTGGGTGCCGGGATACGGCTCTGAGTCCAAGAACGTGCGACACATGCTCATCAAGATTGTCAACCTAGCCTCCGTCGTGCTGGCCTCGCGTGTCGGCGTGGGAGCCAACGTGACTGAGCTCACGGCGGAGCTCCGCGTGCTTGCCACGTGCGTCGGCGTAGACTTCGAGCCCGCTGTGCTGGAGACTTGGGCTAACGTCAAGTTGCGGAGCCGACGTGTGTCCGCCCAAGGGTAAGAGAAATTATGATTTACATTTTCAATCCTTGAAGATATAATGATGTATTGATTCGTGGATCCTTGGAGACGCAAATGAAAACGACGCACGTCGAGATCACGTACGGAGAGACTCGCAGTGTGAACTTTCAGTCCTGCACCGTGCACTGCACTCTTCGAGCCGAGCTCGACGAGGGCGAGGACGAGAAGGCGGCGCGCGAGTCTCTGGAGTGGCAGTGCCTTCGGGCAGTCAACGAGGCATTCGACCGACACGATGAGAGGGTGCTATGCAGATTATCAGCTCAGGAGCCACAGTAGCCCGCAGCGTGCGTGGCACAAAAGCCAGGGTCTCCTACTCTCGCAGCGGAGACTTCTTGGCGCCCATTGTCCTCAAACTGAAGGGGGTGATAGATGCTGCTGTCGAGCGTGCCGATAACGGACCTAGGCGGCATATTCGACGGGGTCAGTCAAGTGGTGATTGACAAGCAGATGTTCGTCGGCCTCGGGCACTTGCCAGAGGGTCACACGTGCTCCTTGTTCGGAGCGATCTGTCTGGAGCCGAACGTTGCCCGTAGAGGGCAGATGTGCGAGAAGTACAAGCTTCTAGGCACGCCGAAGTCAGTAGAACAGGCGATAGAGTTCGCCAGAAGGATCGACGAAGCGCTCAACACCTAGCAACGACGCCAGGGGGGTTTTAAGTGTGGAAAGAAGAAACAGCAGCTATTCTCAGAGACAGAGCCGCAATGGCTTTAGGGAGACAGACGGTGGATAATATCAGGTACGGTGCCGCTGTCCTTCCACGTTCAGTCCACGGCTATGCAATGCACTTGCAAAGGCATGATACGCGGCGACGAATTCCTTGAGGACATACAAAGCTAGTGCCGCCAGCTCTATGGGGCTGCTACTCGCATTGGATGAAGCTGCCCAAACGCCTACGCGATGCGATATGGGCGGCCTATCGTATCGGACAAGAGCGGACCATGAGTCCCAGCCGAGAGGATACTGTCTACCTATGGGCCGGCGTGCTGACAACCGTCGTTATGCCACACAGCGCACCCTGCTCATCGCTCTCATGGGCGGGCGCTGCCGCTATTGCCGCGAGACACGCCATTGGCTACTTGAATTCCACCACACCAAAAGGGTAAACTGGAATCCAACAAAGACTAGCCGTCATCGACGTATCCGCCTCTATGCCGGCGATTGGGCGCAAGGCATATGCGTGTTAGCCTGTGGCAAATGCAACAAGAAGCTAGGTCAGCCGCCAGGGGAACCGCTTCCATTCTAGGAGGACCGCCATGAATCCGGTGATAGTGAAGATTCAGGACGTGAACGCACAGGCTTATGGGCCACTGTTCCCCGACTTGGCTGACAAGAAGATTGTAGAGGCAATACTGAGCCATTTCGCGGTGCTACAGTGCGGCACCGAAGGCGGCAGAACGAGCGTGGCGCTCATGGCCCAGCTGCCCAACGGCGAAGTGGCCATGATCGAATGCACTGGTCGCATGTTTGAATCTATGGCTGGCGCTCTGTTTCCCCCTTCCCCTACCCTTTAGGGTAGTGGTGATGTACTGGTCAGCGTCTATGTAGCACAGCATCAGGGATCTCACAACGGAACAGCTGGAAGAACTCGTCGCCATCGCGAAGTCTGAACTCCGGACACGACTCACGTGCCTGGAGCCGCGAGAACTCGGTCGTGTGATCTCGTCTCGACGACGCGCTTGCATGACCCCCGAGATCGTTGCTAAGAGCCTTGGCGTCAATCGACAGTATGTCTATTCCTTCGAGGCTGGGCGCCCAGTCCCCAAAGCCGCGTTCACCGTCCTTCACGACTTCTATGCGGCTCTTGCCGCACCGCAGCAGGCGGATTCCTGCAGGGAGGTAGCGTCATGAGTGAATGGCTTGATCGTCTGCGGTCCGTGTGCGACGAGGCGAACGGACTCTTGCAGGCAGTCATCGACGAGGCTCCAGAGGAGGCTAAGTCCCACGATGCCTGGGACAAGGTCCTTGCCCTGAAGTCCGACGTCGAAGCCTTGGCTGCTTATGCAGAGGCTGAGGCGGAGGAAGTTGAGGCCGCGTGAGTCTGGGTCCCGGCGCTGGTCGGCAGCATTGCGGGTTCGAACCCCGCAGCCGGACTGAAGGAGACTGAGGCATGAAGACTAACTGGAAACCAGGCGACAAAGTTGCATTCGTCGACTTCGAGACGATGAGTACCAACAACCTTGAACACGGGGCTAGACGGTACTTTGCGGACGAGTCGACTCGGCTTGCCTGCTGTGTGCTGAGCGTCGACGGAGTCGACCACGTGTGGCGACAAGGAGAGCCTGTACCACAGGCCTACATCAGTGCAGCAAAAGAGCGAACGCTCTGTGCGCACAATGCAGACTTCGACTCGCTCGCATGGGAGAAGTTCGTAGGCGAACCGGCCACGTTTTTCGACACAGTCCGAGCATCTCGTGCCAAAGGTCTCCCTGGTCGGCTCGACGAGCTCGGCAAGCTCTTGGAGGGTCGCGGCAAGGACAAAACTGGCTCGATGCTCATCGACATGATTAGCAAGGTCAAGATCCGCAACGGTGTGCCGCAGTACTTCGTGGGCAACGACCAGGTGTGGAATCAGTTCGTCGAGTACTGCCGTCGAGATGTGCGCTTGTTGGAGAAAGTCTACAGCCAAGTCAAGGATGTCGACGAGCCAGACGTGCTCGACGTGGACGTCAAGATCAACGACCGTGGCATCCCCATCTGCAAGCCGCTCGTGCAGCACTTGCGCAATCTGTACGACTACAACATGTCCGTCGCCGGCGCGGAGTTCGACGAGCTCACCAGCAGCGTCAACCCGCGCTCGCACAAGCAGATGACTGGCTGGCTCGAGGCCCGTGGATTTAAGCTCACGTCTATCAGTCGGCCGGCTATGTTCGAGCTATTCCAGAAGCCCGAGGAGTTCTACTTCGGCGAGCCTGATGAGTGCCCCGATGCCTTTGCGGGACTCCAGGACATCTTGGTGCTCCGCAACGAGCTAGTGCGGACCGGCGGCAATAAGCTCGCCATGATGCTTGCCTTGGAGGAAGACGGTCGAGTGCGCGATCAGCACGTGTACCACCGAGCCCACACTGGCCGATGGGCCGGCCGACAACTGCAGCCGCAGAACTTTCCCATTCCGTTAGTTCACGTCGACGTGCCTGGACTGCTGTCCAGCGTTCTCGACTACGACAAACTTCGAGAGGCGGCAGACAAGACGACTGCCAAGATGCGAGAGACTAACTCTGCTCAGAGCTGCACCGTGGGCGCGGTGATCAACTGCCTGACTCGTGGATGTGTCCGCGGTGATCTTTGCATCGCCGACTACTCTGCAGTCGAGGCTCGCGGAGTCGCGTGGCTCGCGCGCGAGGATCGGCTGCTCAACACCTTCGCTGATCAAGACAAGGACGTGTACATCGAGTTCGCGACGGACCTCTATGGCTTCAAGCCGAACAAGGACTCGTGGGAGCGAGTCGTGTCGAAGCAGATTGTGTTGGGCTGCGGCTACGGCCTCAGTTGGGCTGGCTTCAAGAGAGCTTTCGACCGCTTCATGTCCAGCCACTCCGGCGATAAGCTCCGCCGAGATTTCACTATGGGCGAGGAAGAGTCTAGAGCACTTGTCAAGAAGTATCGAGATACATTCCCCAATATACCTCGACTATGGAAGCAGTTTGGTGACGCGGCGATGGCGTGCGTCCGGCACGGCATGTCGACCCACGTCGGTCGGTGCGATTTTTACCGCGAAGCCGACAATATGGTCATACGCTTGCCGAGCGGGCGGCGCCTCTACTACCGCGACGTGCGAATCGAGGACCTGACGCCGAAGTGGGCTGTGGCAATGGGCCGCGTGATGACTGTGCCCACAGTGACGTTTCTCCATCCGCACGGACAACGACGCGGAACTTATGGCGGGAGTCTCTGTTTTGGTCCGGAGACAAAGATACTGACTGACCACGGCATCAAATCGATAGTTAGCGTCACTGCGCAAGATAGGGTGTGGGATGGTGGGTCTTGGGTCAAGACAGATGGATATGTGTACAACGGAGAAAGGGAGATAGGCACATGGCTGGGCGTAGCAGTCACAGAAGACCACTTGATTCACGATGGTATGAGATGGAAGTCAGTGATTCGCTTGGACGCAGATGCTACGTTGCGGTGCCTAAGATCGGCAGCAAGTTCCATGCCTTGGTCGTGCAGACAGAGCCGATTAGACTCGGATACAATAATTACGTTGTCGGGTGCACGTGCATCTGTGGAGAAGCTGTTGCTGTCAATCTTGGCGGTTTGCGAAAAGGAAAAGGACGAAGATACTGTACAACTGGCTGTGCAAAGCGATACAGAGAACAAAAACGCATTGTCAATTTACTCGAACAAACAGGCTTCGCGACTCATAAGCTCTATGTGCGGTGGCATCGTGCATGGGCAGACATCATACGACGCTGCAATAATGAGACTGATCAAGCTTGGGATCGTTACGGTGCAAGGGGCATCAAAGTTTATCAGGAATGGACAGAGAGTTTTGAAGCGTTTGCTATGTACATCACAACAATACCAGGATTCGACGATTTGTCCTTATGGCTCGATAGGACAGACAACGACGGACACTATGAACCGGGAAATGTCCGTATGGTCACTCCGAACGAAAGCACAAACAACACACGTCGTACAAAATACGTTGTCTTTGGGGGGAAACCGATACCACTGGCGATGTTCCTTCGGAAAGGCGGTCCATGGAAAGCGAGCCCAAATACACTCGTCTCTTACCTCAAAAAAGGCGCCACTCCAGAACAGCTTGTGGTCTTATATGGGAATCTCTCCTGTATATGATCTTCTCAACTGTGGACCGCGACACCGATACACGGTGATGACTGAATACGGTCCAGTCATCGTGCATAACTGCGAGAACGCGGTGCAGGCAATCTGCCGAGACCTCATGGCCCATGCTCTTGTGCGATTCGAGGCTGAAGGCCTCAACCCGTGCATGCATGTCCACGACGAAATCGTTGTCGAGTCGGACCAGTTGCATAAGATGCTGTCGATAATGTCCGAGCCACCCGATTGGGCACCGGATTTTCCGTTGCTGGTCGAGGGGGTTAGGGCTCCGTATTGGACGAAGCCTGTGAAGCAATTCGAGTGCGCCCGGGCGCTGAGGGGGAAGGTCCTTGAAGGATAGAGTGATGGCCGCTGTTGCCCATCGTGTGCTCGTGCCCCAGGAGTCGACGCCCACGGTGTCGTGTTTCGGCGAAGCGTTGGGACTGGGAGCAGAGGACGAGTGTCTGGAGATGCCAGAACTCAGGGCCGAGCTCCGCGGGCTGATGTTATCGGCGTATCCAGCGGTGGATTTTGTGCTGTGTCTCTGTCATCGGTGCGACAATCCGGAGTGCGTGAAGCCTGAGCACGTGTTTCTCGGCTCGCGGGCAGACAACCACCGGGACAAGGTGCTCAAGGGTAGGGCTATGAAAGGCGCAGCTCGGCTAGCAGACGCAGAGAGGCTCGGGCTTAAGAACAAGAGCAAACGGTGGCTTCGACAGCTGCTCAGGGTGAGCGAGGCTGCAGGGGTGGACGAGGTCAGGTTGAGGAAGCTGAGGAGGCTGTTAGGTGGTTGAACTGCTGACAGTAAAAGAACTCGCGTCTCGGTTCGAGCTCAGAAAGACTTCGGCTCCATATCAATACGGAGCTGTAGACGCCCTAGAGGGACTTGGATTTGCGGTGAGACATGATGTCTTGGTCTCGTGTCGAGAGTCCGGACGACCAAAGGCATTGTTCCGATATGACTCTGGATTTGCTACAGGCGTTTTGCGTAAGTGTCACGCAGCTGAGTTCGGGTCTATCACTCAGCTGAGACACCATAGGCTGGTGGACCTTGGTCTGGCAAAAAGTGGCCGAGAGTATGGAGCCGCGGACATGCTCAGTCTACTCGGGTTCCTCAAAAAGGGCCGAGGTCTCTTGCTCTTCAGTCTCGGACGCTTTGAACTTTGTAAAAACCTCTCTGGGGATCGATCTCCCCTCTTCGGTCTATCCCCAATTCATACAAAGTAATCTGAGGATTTTTATAATCACTCCGGCCGTGATGAGATGAGAGGATCATCAGATTCGAGAATCAAGATTTTATAAAAACCCAGGAGAAACAACGAATGATCGCCGTCCTCCCCTTCTTCTCCGTCCAAGACAAGAACACCGGCGTACAGCTCACCGACGTCTGTTGTGTGAGCCGCATGGCCTCGTACCAGGCGCGCAAGCTCGGGGCAGTCCTTTTCTGGCCGAACGGGGCTAGCTACGATCCTCCCGGCGTCGAGTTGAGGCGCATCGACATTCCGCCGGACAACCGCACACAGCGACTGGAGCTCCCGCGACTCGATCTCGCTGGCATTGACGCACTGATCAGCCACCGCGAGCTCGACTCCGCAGTCCTGAAGCGGAGTGTTCGACGCGTCGTGCAAGTCAACCATCTCCTTCCTCTCGGCATCAACACCTGGATGCTCGATCGGCAGCGAGATAGCCTCGAGGCTGCTGATGCCGTGGCGGTCATGAACAAGACCGTTGGTGACGTCGTGCAGAGACTGTTTGGCGTGCAGCCGCACGTGTGTTCGTTCAACTGGAACGACGAGGAGGTGCTGTGGCGCCCGGTCGACTTTCTATTCTCTCACCGCTGTTCGGCTAGCGACTACTCTGGCCATCGGGAGTTCGTTGCTGCCGCGGAGGCCCTCAGAGGCAGGGCACGATTCGTGTTGACTGATCCGTCAGGGTATCTCCAGAAGCATGAGCCCAGTCCACATGTGGAAATACTCAGCTGCCCGACGCGCGAGTCCTACTTCGCCCTTCTGCGCGACGTGCGCTACGTCGTCTGTTCGATGAAGGACGACATGGCCGGCGGTGCAGGAGTGCGAGAGGCCATTGCCAGCGGAGCTGCGGCCATTTGTTGCGACGAACCTTGCTACAAGGACCTCGGCGCCGGGTTCTATCGGCGCGGTCGGTTGGTCCAGGCGCTTGAGCCCTTGGCTCGGACCCTAGAGACCGTGCGTGCTGAGTCTTACTCCAAAGGCCTTGCTGCGCTGAAGGAGCTGCTATGATCGTAGCGTGCGAAGGATGTGATTGCTCCGGAAAGACGACTCTGTGGAGAGAGCTCTGCGAGCGTCTGCCGTGGGCTGCGCACGTGAAGTACCGTAGCCCGCGTGGTGCAGACTTCCACCAGCAGGCAGTGGCTGGGAACATGTGCTTCGAGCTATGGAAGTGTCTCTATGATCCCGACAAGCTCTATGTCTGCGATCGATTCGGGCCAGTGACATCAGCTGTGTACGACTCGGTGTTCGACCGCGAGCCGAGCTGCGAGCAACGCGGGTTCTGGGACAAAGACCTGCTAGTCCTCTTCCTCGACCCCGGAGACGAAGAACTGCTTCGACGTCGCCGAGCCCGAGGTGCGGAGGAATTCGACGACGAGGCCCTGCTGAGAGTTGCCGAGCGCTATCGACAGGTGATACGCGACTTTGACCACGTGCAAGTCGCATCAGTTGACGAGGCTGAGGCCGCGGTCTTGAGTCGGCTCAAGTACGCTTGGAGCCAAGGTAGCTGGTATCGACCGGGCACCGTGGACTTGAACATCAGGGCCGAGCAGCCGGAGTGGTGTCATCTCGACATCCGCTCGGACGACGTGGTCCTTGACCTCGGCGCCCACGCCGGATACTTTGCCCAGTGGTGTCCGGCTCGCAGCATAGGCGTCGAACCCGATGCCGAGAATGCACGACTGTATCGGATGAACAACCCCAATGGCACACTGATACAAGCCGCCGTCGGCTCCGACGCCATCTACGTCGACTCCGACCCTCGGCTCACCTACAAGCGCTCGGCGCAAGAGCGCCCGGGGTCACGGGTCCGCGTTCAGAAGGTGGACCTTGCGGGGCTGCTTGCGTGCTTCAAGCCGACCGTGGTCAAGGTCGACGTCGAGGGTTCAGAGAGCTTGCCAGGTTTTTGGGACGGCGATTGGTCTGGCGTTCGGTCACTCGGCGTCGAGTTCCACGGCGGATGGGAAGATCGAGTCCCCCGTGGGTTCAAGAGGGTTGGCGGAGAACATATCAACAAGTATAACTCTGTTGTTGTGACTCGATTCTATCGAAAGAAGGGGTCAAGATGATCTCTGGTTCGAGTCTTGGTTTGAGCTGGATATTTGACCTAAGTCATTACCCTGTAACAGCTTAAAATTTTCTGTACAAATCATATTTTCCGTTGGACATCCCCCAGGGTCGTGATAAGATAGGGATGTAGTGATGAGACGACAACACGACCCGGAGGAAAAGACGACAAAACACTTGACACGCCACCAGGGTGTGGTAGGATAGAGGTAGAAGAGAACAACACACTACCCGGGGTGAGAACCGGGGACCCTGACGGGTCACGACTGTATCTTTGACAACTTGATCACACCGGAGCCCCAGAGTTAGGGCCCGAGGAGCTGTGAAAGGGGAACTCCCTCCACACGATCTCGGTCCGATACACTGGAACACTGGAAACCCTTGAGGGTCGAGCGGGTGATGGGGTCCCATCCAACCGCTCCCCGACGAGAGGGACACAAAGGTGCAAGGGCCTGATGGTACGGGCAGGTGTGATCTCAACAAACACTTACTTCCTCCCGCCGTGCGCCCAGCACGGTAGGGGATCATGAGAGTCGCCTCCACGTTGGCGATCCCTGGACAGTGACACGGGTGTGTCACTGACTGAGACTCTCGGGAAGACACTACTATGTTCCGCAATCGCACTATCTACACTCGCTCCACCCGCCCCTCCACCACGACCCACTGCGTGTCTCAGCTGATGATCGACCGGTTCGGCAGCCTGTCCGAGTGCGTCCGGGTCGGCGACATGATCGACGACATGCGCACCTACATGTCGTGGTCCGACATCCGGGCCTACTACGGCTGCCCGGACGCCGGCAAGGGCAGCACCCTGCCCTACTACCTCTGGCGCGCCACCGGCCACGACTCGAGGAACTAAGGTCGAAACGCCTTCGGGCGTCCAGGCGCGTCACGCCTGACAAGCAGAGACTCCGAGATGCTTTACGGAGTCAGGGGCAATAGCCCCATGGGGACCATAGAGAGCCGCCTCCACGTCGGCGGTCCCTGGACACCGAGCACTTCGCTCGGTGACTGAGGCTCTCTGGGAGGTAAGTACCATGGCAAAGCAGGAGAAGTCCAGCATGTCCACCAACGTCGCGAACCCCACCGATGCCGCCAAGGCCGCTGTCGACGCCGCGAAGGCTGCCGTCGATGCGAACAAGGCCAAGGAGCCCGGCAAGAAGGCGCGGCCCGCCATCGAGAGCTGGCCGGCATTCTTCAAGACCGAGGCCGAGGCCGTCGCCGAGGCAAGCAAGCGGACGCAGGGTCCGGCCCGGGCCTTCCGCGTCAACGTGCCGAAGGGCATCGAGAAGGGGACGTACTTCACGGTGGCGCATGGCAACATCCACATCGGCCCGCTGTTCATGCAGATGGCGGGCGTCGAGGTGGTCGAGATCGGCAAGGCGCCTCGCGCCCCGCGCGCCGGTGGCCAGAGCGAACTCCTCAAGCTCAGCAAGATGAGCCCCGAGGAGCGCACCGAGGCGGCGAAGAGCTACACCCCGGAGCAGAAGGCTGAGCTCAAGAAGCAGGCCGAGGAGCTCCAGAAGCTGCTCGCCGCTCTGAAGTAGTCGATGGTCCGCGGCTTCGGCCGCGGGCTCGGGTCCTATGCAGCCGCCTCCACGGTGGCGGACCTGGGAGTGACACGAGGGTGTCACTGCTGAGAGCTGCAGGGAGGTAAGTGAAGATGAACAAGACATATTGCATCACGTTCTGGAAGCGATGGACCGATGGCACGGAAGCAGTTCGATGCTATGACGTCGTCAGGGCATCGAGTCTGAAAGACGCCAAGCGTCAATTCTCCGAGCGTTGCAAGACGTCTGTGCTCGAACACACGCTTCAGGCACGTCATGTCAGCGTCAAGACTCCGGTCGATGACGGCAAAGCAGTCAAGAAGACTGTAGCTGAGCTCAGGCGCTGGGCACGAAGGCACGGATGGGAGGTGTCCCAGTGATCGAAGACCTATTCGCCGCATATGCCAACGGCGAGGACTGCCTCTTCGCCCTGCGAGATGCACTCTTGGAGCAAGGCCAGTGGCCCGAGCTCCGGACCATGCTCGCTGCTGTCGCGAGCGGAGACTACGATGTCGAGCTGCCAAAGTTAGCCCAAGCCATCCGCAAGCGCCAGAATCACATCCAGAACGAAGAGCACCTCGCCGAGACTGCCAAGCTCCATGCTTCGATTCCAGCTGGCACGCTGGTCAGTCTCCCGATGCACTATCGACCGCGACGGTACGCCGGCCTCCTCGGCCGCGTGTTGTCGTGGGATGATCGGTTCGCAAGGGTGCGGCTGACCAATCGATCTCAGACGGAGCTGCGGATCTGGTACCGAGACTTCAGTCCGTTGCACCTCGGCAAGGTGCTGGAGGCGTTGCAGTAGTGAGGCCGAAACCGTGACCCATGAGTCACGGTCCGCGGTTCATCTGACCGCGCTGATGAGGCCAGTGGTCCTCGGGAGGCAAGTGAAATGCAAGTCAGAAACGATCGCACAGGGGAGATCATCAACTCCCGCTTCTCTCATCGTCAAGTTATTGACGAGTTCCTCCGTCTCCACGAGAACGATCAGCACTGGCTGTGGTTCCACCTCCACCGGGCATGCGGCGCAGGCCGCGACACCGTGAAGGTCGGCACTGCCATTCAGTTCGTCTGTGACTCTTTCCTCGTGGCCATCGGGCGGGGTCTCAAGCGTCCCTCCATTCGCGTGTCGTACTTGGACCGTCGGTTCAAGCTGTACCTCAGTCGACGTGGCACCGTGTGCCTCAAGACCGGTCAGCTGGACCCAGGAACCAAGGACCCCGTCGGCAATGAAGAGTACGCCGGGTGCTTCGTGAACGGGAACTTTCTCGTGAACGACCGCCGGGAGCTGCTTCCAGCCGAGAGGGCGTTCTTCAACCAGCTCAACGGTGGCGATCCGGTGGACTTCATGGCGCAGTGCAGCAAGGACCTTAATCGGTGCTGCTATTGCAACATGCCGCTGGAAGATCCGACGAGCAAGGCTCTAGGCTACGGTCCGGTGTGCGCCGATCATTGGGGCTTGTACTACGGTCCCGCCCAGTATGCCGAGGGAGCGCCGAGCTTTGCCAACGCGTACCGCTACCCAGTCCCACAGCTCTGTGCAGCGATTCGGCAGGATCCGCATGGAGACGCGCCGTGGTTCGCCCTCCGCGATGCTTTGTTGGAGGGTGGGTATCCGATCGGCGAACTCAAGAGCCCAGCGCCCACGGTCGTCGTCCCTCGGGGCGATTCTACAGGCGATGGCGTGGAGGGAGAGGCTCTATCCACAGAACAGAGTGCTGCAGTCAAGGCGAAGCTCGCTCGACTGCAGGCAGTGATTGATGCCTTCTGAAAGGTGCCGGCTTCGGCCGGCAGGGCACCACGGAGGCCGCCTCCACGGTGGCGGTGCCTGGGTCGGAGTCACGGTTGACTCTGGGCGAAGGTCTCCGGGAGTTGGTGTTCATGGCGACCAGTAAGACTGCGAAGCTCCGGCAGGCTCGTCTCCTCAAGCGGGGACTGTGCACCAGTTGTGGAGTCGAGAGGCTGAGCACGAAGAGACTGTGTGAAGGGTGCGCGGCCAAGAAGCGGGTGACTGTCAAGAAGCCGCGTCCATCGACTGAACCGAAGCCAGTGACTCGCGAGCCGCGGATCTTCCGGGTGCTTCGTGAGTCCAGGCAAATTTGCGGCGGAGGCTACAGGGTAATATGAAACACGTCCTCATGTCCCAGCTGGCGGAGTCTCAGGCTCCGCCAGTCTGGGACGGGATCATACTGCAAGCTGGTCTCGGGTGCGCCTGGCGCGTGTTCGCAGCCTCTGTGCTGCTGAGCCGAGCCACGCGGGCCCAGGCTGAGACTAGCCTGCGCGCCATGTTGTCGATGTGGCCGTCGCGCCAGGCGCTGCAGAGTGCCGAGTACGACGACCTCGTCGCTTGCTGCAGGCCGTGCGGTCTGCAGCATCGACGGGCCTCGCTCCTTCGTCGGGCATCCAGGGTGTGGGAGCAGGCCAAGACCCTCGACAAAGTTCCTGGTGCAGGCCCGTACGTTACTGATGCAGTCGGTCTCGTGTGCCTCGGGCGCACGGACCTCGAGTCGAATGACCACGCACTGGTAAAGTACCGTTCTTGGTTACATGACGGTGGGCTAACAAAAGCCGGGAGGACAGCATGAGCTATCGACCGACGCCCAAACGCGAGTTCTACGATCCCGACAATCTCCCACGGGAGATACTAGACCAGGTTAACGGGCCGGTGGCCGGAGCAGAGCTCCTGACCCATGACGACATTGCTCATCACGAGGACCGCAAGCCGTGGTCCGAGTTCCTCGTTAACATGCTTGGACGCAAGAAGCCTTTGCGGTTCTCGCAGCGAGACGGTCAGTGGGTCTTGAACAAGGACCCGATTCCAGAGGACGGGCCTCTTCCGCGCTTGCCTCCGGAGAAGCCGCAGAAGAACCGCGAACACGCTGAGCCATGCTACCTCACGCAGAAGCAGCTCGACTGGTTGTTCGCGCTCCTCCATGTCAACGGCGACCCGCTTCATGTCAAGTCTCGCCTCGACGAAGCGAAGCACTTGTTCAAATGGCGGAGTGACAAGCTCCGGGAGCTCGCTGCCAGGACCAATTCTTCCGGGGCCATGGCTCCAGTTGAGGACGTGCCAAAGACTCGAAAGATGAAACTGTGTAAGGCATGTGGCGAGTTTAACAGCAAGACTTCTGAGCGGTGCTGGAAGTGCAAGGAGCTCTTGAAGCAGAAGGCAAAGAAGGTCGCGACTCCTGAGCTCGATGCCTACGCACTCGACGAGTTGATTCGGTCTTTGTCATGAGGGAGCTAGTCATGCGTATGATGTATTATTGTAGCAGAAATGTCGTGAGCGCCATAGCCGAGCGACACCGAGATTGGGTCCAGGCGGTCATCGACGCGTTTCCTCCTGTCGGCGATTTCAACGAGAAGCGGGACATCGAGCTCTGGGAGGAAGGGAGCTGCGAGTCTGCGTACATGATAATCCGGCGGAGAATCCGCCACGACGACGAGCTCACACGTAAGATAGAGGACATGCTCTTGGACAAGTTGGCAGGGAGTAAAGCATGACATTCGACGAGTATCAGAGCCGAGCACGAGAGACTGCGATCTACAAACAGCCTATACTGTATCCAGCCCTCGGACTCGGCGGCGAGGCAGGCGAAGTATTGGAGCTCGTGAAGAAACAGCTCCGAGATGATGAGTGGCCGGAAGAGCTCGTGAAGAAGGAGCTCGGTGATGTGCTCTGGTACATTGCTAACCTGTGCAGCGACTGTGGCTGGAGCCTCTCCGATGTGGCTCAGATTAACCTTGACAAGCTTGCCTCCCGCAAAGAGCGTGGCAAGCTCCATGGCTCGGGAGACGAAAGGTAGAAGCCGCATCGGGGAGGCGCGTCAGTCCTCCCTTGCTCATCTACAACGTGAAGGAGCTAGACCGTGCAAGCGTTCAGCAAGATTCGTGAGCTGTCTGAGCTGGTAGACCAGCTGTTCCAGCGGGCGTTCGAGCTGGGCTTCGACCATGCCAGTCTTGCGGCCAAGGCTGGATTGTGCCAGGAGACGGTCCGCCGCCTCTCGGTCGAGGAGACGCAGTATCCACGGCTCCAGACCGTGCACGCCATCGCCAGGGCTGTCGGCATGAAGCTGATCCTCCAGTCGCCAGCCAAGGCACGGAAGGCTGGGTAGGAACCTTGTGACGGGGGCCGCGCATCCGGTACACGCGGGTAAGGAGACGCAGGTGCTTGTTTTGAATCGCGTGGAAGGGGAATCGGTCACCATCACGGTGCCGCCGTGCCTGACGCCGCAGACGATCAAGGTCACGGCGGTGGACACCCGCATGGGCCGGGTACGGATCGGCTTCGAGGCTGATCCGCTGGTGAAGATCCACCGCAGCGAGGTGCAGGAGCGGATCGACAAGGAGGTGCAGTGATGGTCTCCGTGTTCATCCTGACGCACGAAGGCGAGTGGGTGTTCTGGTGCCAGTGCCCGCGTCGTGGCCTGCCGACCCTGCTCGACATCGCCAGGCAGTCCAACATCGAGGCTGACTGGCTGGGATTCTAAGGAAGGAGCTAGAGATGGCGAAGCAAGGGAAGGTGACCGCGGTGCAGGTGGCTGAGTTCATTCACGGCTGCATGTCCGAGTGCGAGGCGGACGGCTACCAGCAGCAAGAGGAGGACCCGATACACGAGCACAAGATCGAAACGTATCGGAACCTGTCCACCATCGCCGTGCGAGTTGGAGACTACGAGTTCTTGGTCCGGGTGACCAGACGTGGAAGGAAGGAGCTGGACAATGACCGAGCGTGAAGAACGGATTCAATGGCTCGAAGCCCTGATCGCCGACTTCGAGGACATGCGCAACGGCACGGCTCCGGACGAAGACCCGGAGGCCACCGCAGAGTGCATCTGCGAGGTGAAGGCGCTGGCCCGCGAGCTGCGGATGGAGCTGCGCATGCTGGCCACGCTGCACGAGCAGCTGGCGTCCGTGGCGTTCGAGGAGCACAAGCAGTTGCCGGAATGGGAGATTGGCGGAGAAGGCTAACAAGGAGACGCACGATGAAACTGAAGGAAGTGCAGAAGGAATTGACCAGGCTCGGCAAGAACTGGCAAGAGGTGGAGAATGGTAAGGTGGACAAGGTATCGCTGTCCATCGCCGATCACGGGCTGCTGAGCGGTTGGGTGTACGTGTCCTTCCACGGCAGTAGCTGTGGGTTCGGCGGCTACCACCTTGGCAGGATTGGGGAGTTCAGCGAGGGCAAGAGCTACTGCTCGCACTTCATCACCCGCACGCTGGAGATCGTCGGGGCGAAAGAGTGGGGAGAGTTGAACGGCATGCCGTTGCGATGCCTGCACGAAGGCATCGGCGGCAGCATCCTTGCCATAGGCCACTTCATCGAAGACAAGTGGTTCTGCCCCAAGGTCGAGTGGGAGGGACCGAAATGACCAACGACGACGAAGCCATCGCCAAGCGCGTGGAGCAGTTCATCGCCAAGGCCGAGCAGCGACTCGACGGCATCGAGGGCAACTACGTCCCGCCGGTGCCGCAGGGCCAGCCATTCCCGCGAGGTCCGCAGCACGTGCCATCGCCCACCGGCAGCTTCCTGGCATTGACCCGGATGCTGGAGGAGCAGGAGGAGACGGAAACGTACGACGAGGTGGAGATCGTGCGGGACTGCGTGGCGTGCGGGAACAGTGGTCGGGTTGCCCGCGGTTGGGTAGATGACTCCGACCCGCAAGCAGCGCTAGCCGAGGTGGAAGGCGACGGAACCAAGACCTGCCCCCACTGCCACGGCCGCGGCTGGCTCAAGGTGACGAGCTGGGAGCCGCCGACGCTGTTCAGCATCCACGAGGTGCTAGACCGGACGACGGGGGAGTGGGCACACGGCGTGCGGCACCACCTCGGCGGCTGGCACCGGACCAGACTGCCGTCGGAGGACGAGGCACGGTATTATGCCGACGAGCTGACCCTTCAGTGGTTGGAGGGCGGCATGAAGCCCGACCAGTCCAACAGGCCGTGGCGTGGGATGCTGCCCGCCGTGGAGCTGGTGGACGGATTCTGGAGGACCGAGCCATGCCGCGACTGACGGAGGAGCAGCGAGCCTTGCTACGAGACTGTAGCTGGCGCGACCTGCAACTCCCCGAAGGCAGGCAGGCGTTGCGGGCTGCCGGCATCGCCGCCCTGGCCGACCGCGACCGCCTGCGTGCCCTGGCGGTGCGGCTGAGTGAGCAGATTCGGGATGACGAGGACGGCTTGGTGCCGCTCGCCACGTCCCAGGCGCGGCACGTCAACCGACTCAAGGAGATTGCCAATGAGCCGTGAGGCACGCTTGCGACCGCCGAGTGACGTAGCCCGCGACGTGATGGAGTGCGTATCCGCGCCCGGCGACCTGGCCGCCGAGACTGCCATCATCGCCGCCGACCGCCGCGACGTGTGGCGGGCTGCCCTGCTGGCTGGAGCCAAGCTGTGCTACGACGCCGACAAGAACACACACCCAAGTGACCTGGGCGACCTGCTCACGCGGCTGGCCGAGTCGCCCGCAATGGAGGACCGACCGCGGCTGTGACGTGACTCAGCCGGGGGCGTGTGTGCTGCGGCGTGAGCCGCGCGAATAGGGGACAAAAGTGGGCTCTGTGCATTAGCCCCGGCATAGTCCAACCGCGTTGGCGTGCCTGAACGCTGAGCCAAGCAGCACGCTCCCGGCCTTTCTTTGGAGGACTGACCACCGATGGACGGAAGTGCTTTCAACCGACTCGGAGAGCAGATGGCCTGCGGGCTCGTTGTTCTGGCGGCCGTCTGCTTTGCCGTTGGTGCCGTGGCTGGAGCCACCATCGTTTGGCTGATTGTTCGGTAACAGGAGCCGCCATGACCACCTGCGTCCACCCCACCGAGCAGACCTTCCGCGAGGCGATTATCGCCAACCCGTCAGAGGAAACGCTCCGCTTCGCCCTGGCCGATTGGCTGGAGGAGCAGGGCAGGCCGGAGGCGGCAGGGCGGGTGAGGGAGACGGTGAGGATACGGCCGGAGGACGGCGGCAAGGACTCGTGGTGGCTTTGGAGTCCGTTCATCCAAGACGGAGACACGTTTATTCTCAGTGTAACTGGACCGTACACCACGAACGGCGAGATAGCTCCTGGCTGGCTATGCCTTGCGATGAAAGGAAAGGGTCCTCACGCTGATACCAACTGGCCCACCGAATCGCTCGGCATGGCCGCCATCCTCGACGCCATACTGGAGGGACGCCGGTGCGGTGAGGTCTTGCGTCTTATTACAACGCAATTCTAAGACATCTGACATGGAGGGAAGGCGGGCATGTGGAACAAGATTACTCAGGGCGAAGGCAAGACAGGCTGCTACCTTGTCGCGTTCTTCAACACCCTGCACGGGTCGGTAACAGTGGGCACCGGAACGTGCATTGACGGTGAGTGGCGGCAGGGTGCTTACGAGCGGCCGATAGCATGGATGCCGCTGCCAGCGCCGCCGTCGCTGGAGTCGCTGGGCTTGGAGGAGGGGCCGCTATCGTGACACGCTGCGGCATCAAGCACGGATTCCATGACGGAACCTGCATCCGTGATAAGGGGCACGACGGCTTCTGCCGCTGCAAGTCGGAGCGTATGGCGGACGGCTCGATCATGTACTCGGAATGGGTTTCGCGGGACGGCAAGTTCCACCGGCACGTTGGCTACCAGAGCATCTACCCGAAGAACGCGGCGAGGTGAAGCATGTGGTATCTCGACTGCTACTGCTACGGGGCTGCCTGTGGCCGGGATTTCCCGGTCAACAGCTACTTCTGCGAGTCGCTGGAAGTGCTGGTGACGCTGGCAAACCGCGTCCTCGCCAGCGCCCAGAGCGGCATCGACGAAGTGCGGTTGAGTCGGGAAACGAAAGGTCAGTGTCCTGTTCGCGCATCGTTTCAAGAAAGGGAGACCCCATGAACCCCGTCACCCCCGCCGACCCGAAATGCTGCAAGTGCGGCAAGTTCGCCTGCCATACTGTGAACACCGTGGACAGTGCCGGGACACTCGTCGAAGGGGGGCCAAGCCTCCACTTGTGCGACGAGCACTTCGATTGGGCGATGCGATGCGGCTACATCACAGAGCCCTACATGGGCTACAAATTGGAGGCCCGCAATGGATAGCCTCACCGCTCTTGAGATAGCCGCCCTGCGAGCGGCCCTGTCTGAGACAAAGGCGATACGCAGCAGCGCCCGCGACAGGAACGCAGGCGGCATCGTCATGGTCGCTGCTCATGCCGTCGAGAGTCTGATTGCGATTGCCAACCTCGCCCCCCGCCTGGCAGACGCCCTGGAAGCTGCTCAAGCGGAAATAGCCGCTGGCAAAACCAGTTTTCTCTCTGGTTACAACGCTGGCGTAGCTTGCGGCCAGGCCGAGTGCGACCGGCTCACGGCGGCACTGCGGGAGGCCAAGGCGGCACTGGAGACTTGCGTAAGGCAGATTGACCGCTGCCAGGATTACCACAAGGACAAGTATGCAGCAGAAGCCGCCATCACCACCATCAACGCCGCACTGGAGATCCAACCATGACCGTGCACGCTTATGAGATGGAGTGGGAAGGGTACAGCGGAGACGGCGGCGTCTTCGGCATGAAGACCCAGGTGCTGGCGACCTGCGAGGAGGACGCTCGGCGGGAGCTGATCCACGAGATGCTGGAGTGGGGTGCCCAGGTCAGGCGGATCACGTCGGTCCGCTGGCTGGGCACGATGACGGAGGGGAAGTGATGGACGAGCTGAAGCGGTTGCTGCTGGCGTGGGCGAACGGCGAGGACTGCTGGTTCGCCATCCACGACGTACTGTGCGACTTGGGTTGCAGCGACGTGGCAGAAATGCATCAGCGTTGCGACGACGGGGGCCGCAAGATATGCGATCTGTACTTCCTCGCCAGCGGAAGACAGGCCAGGTTCAACGCGAGGCAATTCACGTCTCTTGAGGAGTACCTAGAGGTAGGCGGCTAGAACACCTTCGCCGTCGGCGTCCCGCCGTACTCGCTCAGCTGCCAGCCCCAGTCCTGGTCGCTGACGAACTCGTGCGGGCCGACGTGCGTGGTGGCCAGGTTCGTGGTGCCACCGACCTTGAGCCCCTCGTGGGCGCACCAGCGGCCGAAGTTCCAATCCTCCGGCACGTTGCCCGCCACGCACGTGCCGTCGCCCTGCCAGTGCAGCTCGTCTTCGCAGCGGAAGCCGGGGAAGCGCCGTTCCCGCAGCTTGTCCAGTCGCACCAGCATGCAGCCAGTGTTCGGCAACAGGCACAGCTCTTCGCTCGATCCGAACTTCGTCAGGTCCAGCAGCCGTTCGCAGTCCCGCAGCGTGAACACCCTCGGCAGTAGCCCGATCTCCCGCACGCTCAGCTTCTTCACGTGGTTCCATTGTTGGGCGCGGTCCTTGCGCCCGATGGCAGTGCTGGTCACGCCACGCACGTCCTTGACCGCCGCCGGCACGTGGAGGACGTCGAGCCCGTGCTCGTACAGGTCGCGGACCAGCACGTCGAGCCAGAAGCCCTTGCCGGGCGGTTGCCGGTGGATGCGTGGCACCACGTCGGCGTGGAGCAGGCAGAACAGGTCGAACTGCTTGGGGTGATTGAAAGCGTCGGCAAGCAACCGGTTGAAGCCATTGACCAGCAACGACGAGCAGTGGAACTCCGTGCCCACGTCGAGGTGCTGGTCGCTGGCCCACTGCGTCGCCGCCATGTGCGTGCCGACGGTGACGTGGCTGTAATAAGGCACGCCGACGAAGACGCGGGGACGCCGCTGCTGAGGACGGTCCAGGGATAGCTCCCACACGGCGCGGGTGCGTTCCTTGAACGCCTCCGCTTCATCGGGAGTCATGTCCTTGGTGCTGAGGGAGTTGATGCGGGAAAGGAGCTGGTAGAGGTGTGAGGTCTCGTCGTCGCGGTTCATGCTCACGGTTGCGTCTCATTGTTGGGGGTTTAGACCATGCGGCCCAGAATGCGGTACGGGGCAGGAGTGCCCAGGTTGGCGGTCTGGCCGTAGATGCGGAAGGTGGTGATGAGCCCTCTGCCTACTCTGATCGAGGTGTTTGATACGGCGGTTGCGGCGGGCATTCCCATATTGGCCAACAGCACGATGTTCCCACCGCCCGTGCTGACGCCGGCGTTAGTGGTCACGTTGCCCAGGTAGTCCACCCACTCAAAGATGACAGTAAGAGCTTGCGCAGTGGTTTGGGCCACGGAGATCCAGCCGTCAAGGCCAGCTGGGCTTGTGGCTTCGTAGAGCAGTTGCGCCGGCGGATCGCTGGCCGATCCGGTCAGGTCGATGACCCCGCCGCCGCTGGCTGTACCGGACCCTGCCTTCTTGATCCATTTCTGCCGCACGCAATCGTAGAAGTACGTGGCCGAGGACTGCGGGCCGATGACGTCGCTGGCCCCGTTGGCCCCACCGTACTGGTTGGCGGCGCTGCTCTGCGTGCTGTTGCTCTCGACGGTGATGGTGTTGTTGTTGCTGCCGCTGTTGATCAGCTCGATCACCTTGCCGCAGACGCCGTTACCGAAGCCGGTGATGGAGAAGTTGGCCTGCGCGGTGAGCAGGTAAGCGGTGTAGTTGGTGGTGGTGAAGTTGTTCTGACGGCTGTTCAGGCTCATGGAGACGGTGGTCTCGATGAGCGTGGTGTTACCGCCGGGGGTACAGCAGTAGGGGAACCTGTACTCGTACTCAACGTCCTCGCCATCGATGGTGGTCAGAATTCGTTGCTCGATGCGAACGATCTTGCCGACTCCGACCGTGGCGTTGTCGTTTTCTTCATATGCCGGACGGAAGGCTGTCGCCGCGGTCACGTCGAAGCAGGCTCCGCCGCCGAAGGCGTAAGTGCCAGGGTCCGATGCAGTCGCGGTGAAGTTCTGTCCGGTGCAAGTGACGACCGTGTAATCGCCGTTATATGACGATGGGTTGACACCGCGGACCTTGACCGTGGTGCCAGCGGTGACGCCAGCGGTCTGGATGTCCTTCTTGGTCTCGAAGGTGATGAGGCCGGTGCCGCTGTCGTAAGACGCTGTATTGAGAATCGCTACGACCTGTCCGGTACGTTGGCCGTAAAGCGGCTGCGCCGAGTCCACGTACCAGACGCCGGCTTCGTCTGGAGTCACACGAGCCCAGCTGTACGGGTCGGTGCCGCCCAGCACCATGCCCATGATCGGTTCAGGGTACGTGACGGCTCCGTACATGGAACCGCCCTGGACCTGCACGACCAGCGAGCCGTCCGTCCGCCAGTTGAGAGCGGTGTCCACGGCGTCGGCGAGGCGGTTGAGGGCAGGCCAGAGTGCCTTGGGCACGTTGGACCAATTTCTGTCCACTTAGGAAGCCTTCTTGAAGATCTTGGTGTGATCGTACTCGCGATAGAACCAGTTGGCGCTCACGTCGGTATTCGTGTTGATCTTGAGCGCCCGTTGCCACTGTCCTGGATTTGTGGCAGGGTTGTAGACGAGGTTGTGGCCTCTGGCCGCATCATTAGGATTGCCTGGTGTGTACACCGGCTGCGGATCGAAGTACAGCCACTTGAGCATCACATCGTAGCAGCGAGGCGTCTGCCCAGGGTTCAAGGCGATCTGTCCCGGTGGAATGGGCATGACACGAGGTGTCGGTTCATAGCTCTCGAACAACAACGTGCCCTTCGGATAGCCAAGGAACTCGGCGTTGTTGACCGTCGATGTTGCGGCATCCAGATTGGCGAAGGTCTGACCGCTGTTGGTGCTGATCCACGCTTCCGGCACCTGCACCCACGTGGCCGTGATGCGATACTTGGTCAGCAGGATCGCCTGACCGTTCTGGCCGGGCAACGGATCGCCAGCGTTGCTGGCACCTGTGCCAGGAGGGTAGATCCAGGCGTTGTACGGCGTGCGGGCGAACTCCGGAGCAGGTTGTCGGTTCCAGACGACGTAGCGCTGGCTCTCTGGTGGCCTGGTGGCGCTAGAATTGGTGAATACCTGCTCGTCGGTGTAGACGTTGTATGGCGGCGTCTCGAACTGGATGGTGGCCCGCCATTGCTTGAAACGCGCTTCTTCAAACATCCCTTTGCCGGTCGGAGCCAGCGCCTCGACACGCTGGATGGACGAGGCGTACATGTACGGGAACTCGTTCGACGTCGCCGGCAGGTAGCGGGTCATCACGCCATTGCCTGCTTGGGCACCACCAGCCATCGCGTAGCCGATGACGTTCTCGATGAGCGTTTGCAGGTCATCGGAGTTGACCACCCACTGCTCGGACCACGTGGAGCGGCCCACCTCGAAGTTGCCATCCACCGCCGAGCCGGATTTGCCGACGAACTGCTGCGACGGCACCCATTTGACGATGTTGTCATAGAAGTTCCGCGGATAAGGTGCGTTTGCCATTTTAAGAGTTCCCCACGGACGCCGGGACAAGGTGGTGTCCCTGCGTCTTGGCGTCGATGTTGGCAAGGTGCTTGGCGGAATCGATGTTGGCCTGCGCCGCTTGGTCTTGGATGGAGTTGAATCCGGCGAGCTGGAAGCTGCGCCCGGCCCCTTCGATGGAGTCGTAGCTCGCATGGCCCTTGCGAGCAGCATTCCGAGCACTCTTGATGTTCTTGGTCTCGATGCCGCCGGGCGGGTTCATGGCCTTGTGAAACAATTTGCCGAACAGTCCGGAGACGATGCCGTAGCTGGGGTCGACCTTGCTGATAAGCGTTTGCTTGGCAGTATCAGCGGCAGCTCCGCCTCCCTTCTTCAGGACCGGTATCCACGGATCGATGGCCACCTTCAGGTCATGCACCGACACGGCTAAGTCCTTGAAGGCGTCTTCCAGGTCTTGGCCGGACGGCACGAGAGACGCGAGCAGGTCGCCGAACAACTGCACGTAGGGCACGGCGTGACGCACGACCGGTGTAAGCGTCTTGCCGATCACACCGCTGATGTCCCGCACCGCATCGTCGAACAGTTCTACCACCTCCGGATTGGCGACGGCGACGAAGCCCTTGATCGTGCTGGTCAACTGCTGGAACACGCCGATGGTACCGGCGATGGCCGCACCCCACGGCCCGGCCATGCCGATGGCTCCGGTCACGTTGCCGCTTGCTACACGTCCTGCAGCGCCGATGCCGGTTTGCAGATTGCCGTGCATGTTCTGGGAACGGCGGCGGGCCGCGGCCCCACTCATCTCGTCGAATACGGCATTGCTACGACTGCGGCGCTGCTCGTCGTTGAGACGATCGAAGGCGTCGGCGATGCCCTGCTCGGAGACATCACTGAACTGGCCCCTGAGGTCAGCCAGCGCCTGCGGACTGATGACCGGGACAATGTCAATGTCTAGCATGCCGCTGTTGTCTGGCATCGTCTTACTCTCTGTACCTGCTGCTGATCTTGCCCTGGGCGTAGCTGGCAAACCGCTCCTCGATCTCGGCGTCGGAGAAGCCCAGCGCCTTCATGGCCTTGATGCGGTCCGGATGGAAGAACACGCCTTTGTGGTCCAGCGCTCCGACGACGGGGTCACGTGGGTCGGCCAGGCGTGGGACCGGCCAGTAGTCTTTCATCGAGCTGCCAGCGTGAAAATCAGGTCGGGCTATGACGTTGGTCATCTCCCATTCGTCCATATCAAGAAACCTCTCGCGGGAGATGTCCCGGTCCAGTCGCCGCAGGAGGAGTGCCCACACCTGCTCCGGATCTAGTCGTCCACTGCCGTCCCCCGAATTGGGGGCGCAAGAAAATTTGGCGAGGAGTCCATCGCCGTGCGGATGGCAGCCACCAGCATGCGTGAGGACGGGTGATCGTCGCGCAGGGCCTTGGCCAAGTCAACCTCGGTCACGTCTTGTGGTTTGCCCGTCAGTCGGTCGGCGTCCTTGGCCAGCAGCATGAGCAGTTGCACCTGCCCAGGCAGTTGAGACAGAGCTGACACGAACGCCTTGCCATTCCAGGCGAAGGTGTAGGAAGCGATGCCTTCTTGCAACTTGTCGAAGGACTCGTCGTATTCAGCCGGCGTCAGTTTGTCCTTCATCACGAAAAGTCGCCGGCGGGCCTGATATTCAAGCCAGTCCTCGAACTCGCACTTGACAATGTTGCGAATGCGGCCCCGCAATTTGACGGAACGTTCCTGCTTGCTCTTGCCACTGCCCTCGCAGACCGGGCAGCTCTCGTCACCCACCTTGCCTGGTGTCTCTTGACAGGTCGTGCAGATGGCCGCCTCCAGCGGCACCTCCAGCACGCTCTCCAACTTGTTGTAACTGCCCACGTTGCTCTCCTATGAAGTGTGAATGCGGACGGCGGTGCGTTGCAGCTGCGGGAACAGAAAGCTGTCCAGGAAGTGGTTGGTCTTGAGGTAGTCGGCGAAGCGGTCGTTGACGCACTTGGCTGCCTCGCCGCGGATGCCGTTCCACACCTGGAAGTAGAGCCGCTTGTACTGGTTCAGCCCCTCCACCTTCTCCTCCGGCGTCATCGGCTGGATCTCGCTGACCACCTTCTTGGGAGGCGCGACGCCGAGCCGGTCCGCCTTGGCCATCGGCTCCAGCACCAGCTTGCCAATCGCCTTGTACCGGCGGATGTAGGGCTGCTGCGTGTACGGATCGATGAGAACGTCCACGCCGTTCGCCGCCGGCACGAGGTACTCAACCTCGCCCGTCTCCATGTCCACCTTGCGCGGAAACGGGATGCGTTTCATGGTCGCACTGTCCACGAGCACCCCGGCCGGCAACCGCTTGGAGTTGACCGGCACCGGGGCGTCCGTGGGCTTATCGTGTTGCAGCAGCACTGCGAGTGCTCCTTGCTCGGTACTCGGCGACGATGCCCTTGGCGACCTGTTCCGGGTATCCCTTCGACGCGTAGGCGTGGGCGTTGCCCGCTGCGGTGCGGAGCTTGTCCCACCAGGCGATGAACTCCTTGCCCAGCTGCTGCTCTTGGGCCAAGAGGAGCACGTGGTCGTGCACCTCCGGCCAGAAGTCGGGGTTCTTGTGGTTGGGCGGCGGCTTGCGGCTGACTCGTGGCATGGGTCACTCCTAGTTCTGGCCCGTCGGGACCGTGAACGAGCCCTGGCTCATGCCCGACGCCGTGAACTCCACCTTGCCGGTCGCCGTCGTGCTGGCCTGGCCCTGCGTGCAGCGGAAGGTGGACATCTCGTAGGCGGTGTCGTCCGACACGTTCACGTACAGGAACATGTCGCTGCCTTCCTCTGTCGGGAACAGCCCCGGCGGGTCGGCGTTCGGGTTCTGGGCGGCGTTCCAGGAGCCGGACAACGACCAGTCCAGGCCCCAGATGCCAATGATGCCTTCCTCGTAGCCGTTGCTCTCGAAGTTGGTCGTGTCGAGGTTCTCGCCCCGGAACGTGGCACTCCACTGTGCCGTGGTCATGTTCTGAGCGTTGACCTGCGCCCGGCTGTTGCGGCCGGCGCGGAAGCTGCCGCTGGGCGTGCTGGGAGTCGGATTCGGACTCGGCATGTTCGTGCTCCTTTATGCCTTGGCCACGCCGAGGGCGAAGCAGCCGCCCGGAGGCGAGACCATGATGTTGACCGTGCTGGCCATGCCCAGGATGGTCGGGAAGTTGGTGCTCACGAGGTCGCTGTACGGGCAGATGTTGCCGTTGCCGGTGGCGCTGATGCAGTACACCTGGCCGATGGTCAGGCCGGCGTTGATGGCACCGAGGATGATGGAGCCGCTCCGCCAGATGGTCAGCGGCTGGCTGGGACCGGGCGCGCTGGTCGCTGCCACGCCCACGCCGGACGTACCCGACTGGACGGCCGTGCCCGCTGCCGTGCCCGGTGCCCACAGGTTGCTGCTGTTCTGCGTCACGGCGTCGCCGGCCACGCACGCCGCCGAGGTGCTGCCGCCGACCAGCTGCGACGGATTGACTGCGAGCACGCTGCCGGCATTCTGGTTGATGTCCGACGCCGCGCTCTCGAAGTCCATGAACTTCACGATGGCGAAGCGTGCCTCGTCGTCCGTCATCTCGCTCCAGCCCTTGTGCTTGATGTCGAGGCCGCGCTGATTGAGCAGCAGGTGCAGCCACGGGTCGAGCACGTGCGTGCGGAGCAACGACCGACCGGGCCGCAGGATGGGCCGCAGCTTGGCGTTGTGCCAGTCCAGCGGCCGGCAGGCGTTGATCCAGGTCGGCCGGAACGGCACGACGCGCACCTTGCTGGGGTCACGTTTCAGGTCCACTCTGTTCCTCCTTCTATGGTGCCGAGACACCGCTGGTCAGTGTTGGATACGCCGCGCCGATCTCCATGTCGTAGACCGCACGGGCGACGTAGACGTTGCCGTAGACTCCGCCGCCGTTGCTGTCGTCCTGCGGGGCGCGATTCGGGTCTTCGATCAGCTCCCAGCTCTTGCGAATGAACTTGAAGCAGTTGTAGCGTGTGCCGTTGAACACGAACGGCTGGGCGCCCATCGCGTCGAGGTAGGCAATGGGGCTGGTCATCGGGTTAGCGTAGGGCGAGCCGATCTCGTGGATGTAGGGGTTGGCCCCGACCACGTCGATGGTCACCTCGAACGCCTCCGGGTAGCCGTCGCCCATCGTGTGCTCCGGCGTGCCGGCGCTCACGTCGTAGACCACGAACGGGAAGCCAGGCTGCGGCTCCTTGGCGTCCTTGTAATAGGGGCTGCCGGGCGTGCCGTCGGGGTTGAGCCAGTTGAAGTCCCTGTTGTCCGGCGGCGGGTTCTCCGCGTTCAGTGCCGAGATGCCCGCCTCGCGGAGCACGCCGACGATGGCCTGGTGCGGGGTGGTGTAGCTCGGCATCTACTTCTTACCTCGCTTCCGCCGCTTGAGCACGTTCTTGAGGGCGATGTCGAAGTATGGTCGTGGCCCCATGAACTTCGTGCCGTACTGGAGGAACCCGGAGTAGGGAGCATACCAGCGGATGATCGCGCCGTTGGCCGTGCGTATGACCCTGCCGCTGCGGACGAACTTGCCGGTGCGCATCGCCGGCGGCTGACCGGGCCTGGACGCCGGCGGATACCGCTTGCTGGAGATGCGGGTCACCTCCTCCAGCACTTCCTTGGCGATGCCCACGCCGCGGTTCCGCGCCCACTTGCGAAAAAAAACGCTGAACTGCACGCGGCACCTCCTAGCTGAGCGAGTGCGACTTGAGCGGGTACTTGTAATATTCGTGGATCATGCCTTTGGGCACCCGGCGAGCGCGGCCGAGCACCAGGTACTGTGCCCCGGCGTCGTCCATCACCACGTCGCCGTTCTCTAGGTCGCCGCGGGTCGTGAACAGGTCGCAGTCCGCCTGGAAGCCGAGCGTGCCCCAGGCGAGGATCTGCTGGCTGCTGATGCCGCTGACCCGACCGGGAAATGGCACGCCGCCCACCGGGTCGTTCACGCTCATGCCCAGCCCGTCCGACTTCGCAGACCTCTGCTTGGTCAGGTACAGGACGGGGTCGTTCGTGAAGTCTATGAGCATTTAGATCAACCCGATCCCTTCGATCATGTTCCGATACGGAGCCAGCATCTGTCGCACGCTGCCGAACTGCGTGGCGGTGTCGAAGTTCAGGCCGTAGGAATAGTCGCCCAAGGATTCGTTGCTCAGCCTGCCGCCGTAGAGCATGTAGGCCCGCTGGATGGTCACGGCCTGGCACACCGCCGCCTTGATGTCCAGCGGGATGAAGTCGGCCGTGCCCGCCGTGCTCAGCGCTCCGGGGTCCGACGCCTTGCGTGCCGTGACCTGCGTGCCGTCGTCGGACACGCTCGCCGCCGTCCACTCACCGTTCCAGGTTGCCGGCACCGCGTCGCTGACGGTGAACCGGTCGGTGGGTCGAGCGACGATGGCTGAGGCGAACGTGAACGTGGCCACGCCCGCCGCCCACGTCGCCGTGCTGAACGCCGTGGAGGGTTGGAAGCCCCAGTCGTAGGTCACGCGGATGTTGCCGTAGCCGTTGGGCCAGAGCGGACCACGACTGTAGGCCAGCCCGCCCGCGTCCCGGTTGAATATCTGGTTGCTTGGCCACCAGCCCTGCATGACCAGGTTGTTGCCCAGCCGCCGCAACATGCCGCTCTTGCACTTGCCGTTCATCTCGTAGACGAGCGAGTAGTCCTGCCCCAGCGACAGCGGCGTGGCCTGCGAGAAGCCCTGGTTGTAGGTGCCGTAGGCTCCCAGTTGCGTCAGGAGCACCTGATGCGACTTCGACACCCAGGGCTTCCGCAGGGTCACGTCCGTGGCGTTCTTGCCGTCGTAGTACTCGATCCAACCGCCGTAGCCCATGCCATCGTTGGCCTCGATTTCCCACTTCAACCAGTTGCGGACCGTCTGCTCCATGAACTTGCGGAGCAGGTCGATCTGGTTGTAGAGCGTCGTACCAGGCGCGGCAACGACGCCGGTAGCGGTGAGAACGTCGGCCGTGGTCACGAGTCCCATTTGTACTCCTCCACTGGCACGGGAATGGGCTCGTAGGATGCCCTGACAAGATTTCCCGATCCGTCGAGGCTCTCCTCGACCATCTCGACCTTGGTGCAGAACATCCAGGGGAAGAGATTGTGCGGAGTGCTGACCAGTTTCTTGCGAATGTCTTCGACGCAAGCGTGTACCAGCAGATACGTCCTTGCTTTGTAGCCGTCGAACACTGGTATTTCTCCTTACATCGAGGCGACCATGCCGCCCTCGTCCCCGGTCTCTGGCGTGTGCCGTGCTTCACAGTCGAAGTAGGCCGTGTCGAACCGCTCCTCGCCACGCGGGTTACTCCGGTCGCAGGTGGTCTTGCTGAAGCCCCAGTGGTCGGTGATGATCTTCGTCGTCGCTCCCACGCGCAGCTCTTCCCGCGCGCACCACAGCGAGAAGTTCCAGTCCTCCGGCACGCACTGCACGTTCATCCGACCCGGCTTGGACATGGCCCGGTCGGGGTCGATGCGGTAGTGGCCCCAGGTGCTCGGTCGTCGCCGGTCGTGTGCCGCCAGGGTGCCACTGCCGTCGTGGTGGACCCAGCCTACGCGGTCGAGGATGACGAAGCCGGGGAAGGCATAGGGCCACGCTTGCCGCACCTTGTCTGCCCCTTCGCCTTTCGTCAGCCGCAGCATCATCATGCCGGTGTTGATCATCAGGCACGGCTCGCGGGGGTCGTTGCCGGCGAACATGTGCATGAGCGGGTGGTCTTTCGACCAGTCCAGCTTCTCCATGCAATCATCGATGGTGAACGTCTCCGGCAGCAGCTGCAGCTCGTGCTGGCTGAGCTTCCGGCGGCTGGCAAAGTGCTTGCTCCGTGCTCCGATGGCCGTGCTGGTCAGGCCACGCGGGTCTTTCAGCCCGGCCACGCAGCTGAGTACGTCTAGGTCGTGCTTGATCATCTCCTCGATCATCACGTGGATGTACGGCTGCCGCGGGTCGGGGCTCATGTCGCCGTGGTTCAGCAGCCAGTAGTCGAACGTGCCGTCGTTCAGGCACGCCGCGTAGTGGTCGTTGAAGCTCTTGGCGAGCAGCGACTGGCCCTTGCTCGGCACCGTGCACAGGAAGTAGCGGCTGTCGCCCAGCGGGACGTTGCGGCCCCACTGGTAGATGCTGCTGAGCGTCTCGTTCTCGTGCCGCTCGTAGGTCGGGGCGGCGATGTACACCCGCCGCGTGTTCTCCGGCTCCGCCTGGCTGCTCAGGTCCAGCCCCGCCAGCGGTTCGTCCTTGCCCTTGTCGTAGTTCGCGTTCTCGGTCACGTTGCGTCTCCGTTGAATGTGCTAGTTGAAGTTACTTCTTGCGTGGCAGCATGGCGGCGTGCATCTTGATCGCCTCGTCCGCGTTCTTGGCGACGATCTGGTAGGAGTAATCAGACAGGGTTTCGCCCATCCAGGCGTTGCCCTCTCCGGCCAGCACGCATCCGGGCGGCACGATGAGCAGGACCGGAGCCTTATGCCCGCCGTCCTCCCACGTTTGCTTCCATCTGGCTCGCCACATAGCGAGGTCATTTTCGCTGGGGTTGAGGTACTCCTCCGACAGGTGCAGTATGAACACCGCTGTCTCATCCTGCCGCGATTCCGTGACTCTGGCTCCGACCGCCGAACCTGTGAGGGCTGCGACGGCGGTACCGATCATGCTTCTGCGATCCATTGGAACTCCTGTTGAAAGGAAGAAAGTGACACCGCTTGACCTACGATGTCTGAGGACCGGGAGACGGTCCAAGTTCCCGACCTGCATGAGGAGGGGTTAGTTCACGACGATGTTGGGGAAGCAGACGTCAACGCTGGTCCCGCCCTGCGGGTGGTTGATCGCTTCGGAGGCCATCGGGATGCAGGCGAGGATCGACTGGTTGACGGTGACCGTCACCTGGCCCTGGACGTAGCGGCGCTGGCACTGGTCAGCCCGCACTTCCACGCGAGCGATCTGGCTGGAAGCCGAGACCGCCACGTTCGCGTTCTGCGTGCCGGCGATGCCCAGCTGGCCGTTCTGGCCGAGGATGTTGACGTTGGTCTGCATGTTGGCGTTGTTGGACTGCTGGACGAGCAGCGTCACAACGCCGGAACCGTTGACCACGCCGGTGATCAAGAGGAACTGGACCCGCTTGAACCGCTGCATGTCGATGGCACCGGTGTACTGCGTGCCGTTGTTGGCCGCAGGGTAGATCGGTGCGCCGGCGATGGCATGGTCCTCGTACAGGGCCTCCGTCATGTAGCCGACCTGCGCGCTCCACGGCCGGCGGAACTTGGTCCGCCGACTCATGATCTCATCGAGGAACACTATGGTTTCTCCTTCTCAGGGCCGGAGCCCTGCTTGTTCTTCTTGTCCTGCCGACGGACCCATATGACCGCCGGCACCATCTCCTCGCCGCAGTAGACGCACTGGGCGTGTGACTTGTCGGTCAGCGCCGTCCGGTGCGGGTCCACGCAGCGCGGGCAGATGAAGCGTTGCACGTTCGGGTTCATGGCTCACCCGCTGACTAGATGACGCCGGTGCCGAGGACGACGTAGGGCGCGACCGTCATGGTGCCGTCGGCCAGCGTGATCGGGCTGTTGACCCACGGCTGGCTGGTCCAGCGCGTGATCACCCGCCAGTACATCTGGTTGCGGGTGAAGCCGGGGTGCGGGCTCGCCTCGATCTGGATGCTCAGCCGGTCGCCCACGACCACCTTGGAGAAGTCGTAGACGCCGATGTCGCCGAGCGTGCCGAGGTAGCCAGCCTTTTCCGACCAGTACACCGGCATGCCAGCCAGGGTCGCCGGGAACTTCTGGCTGATCGGACCACCCTCACCGCTGTGGGGAGTGGGGTTGAGGAACGTCAAGAACGGACTGTTGGTCGCGCCGTTGGTCAGACCGACGATCTGCGGCAGGCAGGACGGGTTGATGACCCAGCAGGCGTTGTCCCACGAGGGACCGTAGAGCCGGCTGAGCATGTTCAGGATGTCCGTCTGCGTGATGGTGTTGACCGCCACGCGGTTCTGGTTGTAGGTGCCCGGCGCCCGCATGACGCCGTTCGGCTCGTTGCCGGCGTTGCCCTGGAGGATGTAGTAGTCGTAGGACCACGCCACCGCTTCCTGGAAGATGGTCGTCAGCAGCGTGTCGAGCGCGACCGCGTTGTCCTGGAGCAGCTGGTTGGAGCTGATCGTGTAGAACATCAGGTCGCCGGCCACGAGTTCGATCTCGCGGAACACCGGCTCGCTCTCGTTCATCGTGACGGACTCAGGCGTCCAGGTCATCACGATGCCGCCGAAGAACTGCGATTGACCGCGGGCGAAGGTCGTGCTGTTCTGCTGGAGGGCAGGCACCAGCATCGACCGCGACTGCATCGGCAGGACCGTGCACTTCTCGCGGACGAACGCCTTCTCCGCCATCAGGCGCAGCAGGTCGGCGTAGAACTGGACCGGGACGGTGTAGCCGCCCGTGAAGCCAGCGTTCTCCGCCAGCGGTGCCTTCTGGTTGCCGTGCCGCACGGCCGGGTTGCCGAACTTGTGCGCCTTGAGCACCTTGTCCGGGTCGCCGTCCACACTGAAGTCCCAGCCGGTCTGCGACGCCTTGGAGCCGTAGCCGACCGCCGCCAGCGCCCGCCATGCCTGCGTCTGGCCGAGGCCCTTGGCCACGCCGCCCGCGTAGTAGCCGTCGAGGTTCACCTCGTGCGCGGCACCATCGCCGCCGAACGACATGAACGCGGTGTGCTTGCCGCGGGCGTTGGCGAAGCCCTTTTGCAAGACGCTGCCGCGGATGTCGCCCGTCTCGGTGAACAGACGGTTGCCCCCACCAGCCACCGGCGTCCGGTCGGTGAAGGTCTTCTCGATGCGTGCCATGCGGGATTCGACGTCGTCGAACCGCTTCATGACCGCATCAATCAGACGAGTACTCTCGCTCACAATCCTACCTCCTTCTCGCCCGAATTAGACCGGGCTGGTTGAACACTAGAACTGCCTGCATTCGCTGCACATCTGCCGGTGCGTGGTGAGCGTGCGGTTGCGCCGCTCGGCGATGATGTCGGCATCGCTCTCCAGCAGTTGCCCGTTGTGGCGGGCACGGGCTTCCTTCTCCCACTGGGCGCACTGCTCCTTCGTGTAGGCCGGGATCACCTTGTCCTTGGTCTTCGTTTCGTAGGGGTGGCTGCGGACGAACTCCGCGTGCACCGCCTGCCCCTGCGACAGCCGTTGCTGCGGCCGGGCCTCGAAGCGTTCGCCGGCCCGCAGCCGAGCCAGCCGGTCCCGCGCCTTGGCCAGGCCCGTCTCCATCTCCTCCTTGCGAAACTTGTCGGCGGAGAGCTGGAAGCCGCGTGCTCCCCAGGCCGGCGACTGCATCGCCATCTCGCGCTGGGTCACCTCGTTCATCGCCGCCGCCACCATCTCCGGCGTGGGACTACGGAGCACCCGCTCCAGCGGCTCCACCCACTGGCTGGCGACCAGCGTCCAGCCGTGCTCTTCCAGGTAGCCGATCTCGTCCTTGGGCCAGTCGTGGACCTCGCGCCGGCACATGCCGCAGCGCTTGATCGGCGGTGCTCGCATCGAGCAGTGCCCGCACACCTGACCCGGTTCCAACGTTGCTGCAGCCACTGGTTCCTCCTTAGATCTTGACAAGGGTCTTCTTGTAGACCTTGCCGCTGAACTCGTTGAGCTTGCCGTCGATGCGGTCGAAGCGCTTGGACATCGCCACCAGGTCGTCGTCGGTCAGGTCGCCGCTCATCTCGCGCACGTCCGCCGTCACCTGGCTGGCGTCGCCGGTCATCTCGTCGGCGGTGCCCTTCCGCCGGAGGCTCTTCTCCGCTTCGGAGTCGAACTCCTGAACCGCTGCAGAGTCGCCTCGGTTGTAACGGTCGACGAACTGCTGAGCCTCGCCGCGAGTCTCGAAGCGGATGCACTCGCCGCTGCTCGCCCTCGCCAGCCACATCCCATCGTCGTCCTCCTTGACGGAGATGCGGCCGTAGCGAGCCTTTTCCGTCGCCTTCCGCTGCGCCTGCTTGAACAGCGACCGCAGCTTGTTGGCGTCGTCCGTGCCGCCGGGCGTGGGCGTGCCCTGCTCGTTGCTGATGGTCGATTCGGGGCTCGGTGGCTTGCCGGCGAGGTCGTCGGCCTTCTGCTTGGCCAGCTTGCTCTCGACCACCACCGGCGGGATCTGGTCCTCCAGGCATTCCTTGAGCTTGGCCTTGAGCTTCTTGGTGCACTTCTTGCAGAACCAGTCCTTGGTGCACTCGGCCTTGCCGCAGCCGCCGAACCGCTTCTGCCACTTGACCTTCTTCTGGGCCACCACGGCGGCGAGCATGCCCTGCATCGCCTCGACCAGCTCCTCCTTGGGGTCTTCCTTCTCTTCCGTGAGCTGGGCCTCGGCCTGCTCCAGCGTGGCGTCCTTGTTGATGGCCTTGAACAGCTTCCAGGTGCGGCTGGCCACGGTCGCTGCCAGCTTGCTGTGCTCCCAGCTGCCGGAGTTCTTGACGTAGCTCTTGAGGGCAGCCATCGGCACGCGGAGACCCTTCACCTGCGGCCCAAGCTCCAGGCTGGGGTCGGTGGCGCCTTGAGTGCCGGGGGCGTCGTCGAGCTGCTGCTCGTAGCCCTCGGCCTTGGAGAGTCCCAGCTCCTTGGCGATCTTCATGAACGCCTCTTCGACGTTCTCCTCCACCTGCTTCTGCTCCTCGCCGGTGAGGTCCACGTCCTTGAGGGCGGGGGCCATCGTCTTGAGCTGGTTGGTGATGGTGCCGTACCAGTTGGTCAGCTTCGTCGCCAGGCCCCAGGTGCCGGGATCGAGCTTGGTCGGCAGGCCCCACGGACCGTTGATGCCCTCGGCCTTGAGCTTGACGCTGAGGCTCTTCTCCTCCTCGTCGGCCTCGTCGCCGTTGACCTTGACCACCCGTGCGGTCTTGCCCCGGACGCTCTTGACCAACACGAGGTTGCCACGCTTGGTGCGGCAGACGGAGCCGACCTTGCCGTAGTCTCCGACGCTCTTCATGTACGGCTCCATAAGTTTCAAGGCGTAACGACGGCCGGTTCCACCGGACTCCATGCCGAGCCGACGAGCCAGCATGTCGGCAGCGGAATCAGCGGTGCTCTGGCCGTCTTTCACTCGCTGAGCAAATGATTGGGCAAGCTGCTGCTCGTCTTCCGACTTGCCAACGGGGGGCTTGCGTCGGTCTGGATCTCCAGCCGGGCCATTCGGGGGACCAGTCTTCCGCTTCCGGGCCACCAGCGCCTTGACCGCCGGACGCATGCCCTTCGGCACGTCCTGCTCCTCCATGCTCGCCTCCACCGCGTCGATCTCCTCCACGCCCTGCTCGACCAGCTCGTCAGTGCGGACGGCCACGTCAGCGGCCACTTCCTCGGCCTTGCCGGAGGGAGCGCCGCCGGTATCTGCTTTCGCCACGTCGTTCTCGTTCACCGGCCGAACGTAGCTGACATGCATCGTCGAACCATCGGATAGCTTGGCGATGTCGCCTTCGACACTAACGACTTGCACTGGCTTTGTTCCCCTTGGCTTCTTGTACGGGAAAGTCCATTTCCCAACCAAGTCGCCACCGGCCTTGCTGTGCTCCGGCTCCGCGATCTCCTCCTCCACCCACTCGGTGAGGGTCGGGTCGTCCTTGTCGAGCACCTCCTCCGGCGGGCCTTCCTCGATCCGCACCTCGTCGAGGCCGCGCTCCTCGATGTACTCCTGGATCTCGTCCGGAGCATCGAGCCCGCCGTCCTTGTTCCGCCGCAGGGTCGGGCTCTTGACGAGCCAGGCCATGCCCTTGCGGTGCCAAATCTTCGTCAGCCGCATCTCGTTCCCCTTTCTGTGCGGCGACTTGGCCGCTTTAGTGGTCTTGACACTTACTTCCACCGGCTTGTCGGCCGTGTCATAGCCCGCGTTCCAGTCCTCCCACTCGTTGCTGTCGGCAGCGAACGGGTTGTCCTCACGACGGACGTTGTTGCCCTGGGCACCTTCGCCCATCTTGTACGCGCCGGAGCCGCGGCCCTTGTCGCTGTTGTCCACGATCTTCAGTGCTCGCCGCACCGCGTTGTACTCCGTGCCGCCTGGCTTCCAGTTGCGGGCCAGGGCGACCGCCTCCTCCTTGGACTCGGCCGCACCACGCCACTGCGACACGGTGCCGTCGGGGTTGTCGATGTAGACGATCCAGATGGAGGATGCCTTGGCGACGGTCTTGGTGGTCTTGCAGGAGCAGGAGGCACATTTGCGGTTGGTCTTCAACGCATCGGGATTGGACCCCACTGGAGCGAGGCTGTACTCGATTAAGTCCCACGCCCCATAGTGATTTCCACCGCGATGATTCTTGCCTGTGCGTCCGGTAGGGACAAACGAGATCGACGAACCGGTCAGCGTTCCTTCCTTGTACTGTTCCCACAACTGCTGGGCGAGCGGGTTGACCTTGGAGAACTGGATGCGGCCGAGCAACGCCGTCCGCTTCGGTCCGGTGATCTCCGGAAATTGCGTCCCTTCTCCAATATCTGCGATGAATGGTTCGCCGATCATCTTGCCCACTGGCGGCTGATCGGTGTTGTGGTTGAAGAAGATCTGACCACCGGCACGCAGGAAGTTGTCGAAATTGCCACCTCGGCAATCGACGCTTTCGCCATCCCTGTCGATGGTGACTTGATCACCTTCGGTGCCGGAGGTCATCACCCACGTTGCGGTGCGTTCCTCATCGTCGAACTGTTGGGTGGGTTGCCCCTTGATTCTTTTTTGAACCGGCTCCATGTCTTTTCACCTTTATGCAGCCGCACTGGCCGTGAGTTGCCAGCCAGCGCTTGATGGACTCGCTTCTCTTCCTCTTGGACTCTTCCGAGTGTTTCCTGCCTAGCTGACCCAGTCCGATTTTCCTTCTTGCGAATCCCTTTGGTTGCCGACCTGTAAGAAGAGGGGGAAGGCGGTCTGGAGGCCGCTTTTCGGGAGCTACCCTATCCCCAACTTTTGCTCGCTCAATGCCTGTACCAGACCTCGCCCCCCGTCTTGCTCACGCCCACGTACCGGAGGCGCTTGATTTTCACCACCTTGTCGTCCGCCACTTGCAACCTCCCCGTCTGGCCGCAGACGTCGCAGCCGTTGCCCTGGCACTCGGTGCAGAGGATGTCCGAAGCCGCCTTGACGCTCTTCGGCACCACGAAATGGTACGAGGCCACGCTGTCGTACATCTCGCTGGCACGCACGTCGCGCTGGTCCGCCACGTAGCTCATGTCGAAGCGGGCGAGCGTCACCAGCCCGGCCCGCTGCGCCTCCAGCAGCTTCTCGCGGAATCCGGGAATGCTGTACTCGTACTCCACGTAGCCGATGTAAACCTTGCTGCCGAACTTGGCCGATGCCGGTGCGGAGCGAGCGATGCGGTTGACCTCGGCGGCGAACTCCTTCAAGTCCTTGGGGTCGCGAGCCTTGATTACGCACAGCGCCTTGTCCAGCTTGCCGGTGGAGTAGGCCTCCGCCAGCGTCCGGTTCCAGTCGCCCTCGTGCCGCACCGCCTTATCGTCGAGGTACAGGTCAGCGTCGATCTTCGGGCTGCCGTGGTCCGGCGCTTCCTCGTTGATGTAGTCGTAGGGCACCTTGTTCTCGTCGAGCCACTGCCGGGCCTCTTCCGTCGCCCAGCACGTCCAGATCGCCACCTCGTGCCCGTCGTCCTTGAGTTCCTGCAACGCCTCCACCGCACCGGGCTGGAGCGTGTAGGCGGACGGATCGTACTCGCCGTTGTGCTGATCGTTCTTGTCGGCGATGGTCCCGTGCAGGTCCACGGCGACGAGGGCTTTGGATTTCAGCATCAGTCGAATGCCCTGGCTGCCCATCAACCGAATGCCGTCGTCGAACTGAATGACCCAGACTCGGCCAAACTTGCTCTCGTCAACGTCTCTACCAGCCACAATAGTAGCCGACGGATACTTAGACTTCAGATCCTTGTACTGTCCGAAGTCTATGACCGTCCCTTTGTGTGAAAGGAACTGGACTTCATCACCGATCTTCAAAGAGTCTGGGTTACGTTTCGCGGGCATCTGTTTCCTCCAGCTTGCGTCGGTAGGCTTCCAGCACCGCCCGCTCCAGCTTGGCCCGGCACTCGGGGTTGATCGGGTGGAACAGGTCGCTGTAGAAGCTCACGAACTCCGTCGGGTCCATGTGGAAGTGCCGCCGCATCTGGTCGATCCGCGGCCCCTGCGGACCCTGGCTCACGCCGCACACCGAACAGAACTCGTCGGTGATCGGGCAGGGCATATCGCAGTACGGGTCCACGCACGGCGTCGTCCGCTTCTTGCTGGGCATGCCGACGATGAGCCGTCCATCCTTCTCGATGATCTTGACCTGCTTGGCCACGAACTCACCGTCGAACTCCAGCTCGCAGTAGGCACGCAGGGCTCCGCGATTCTCCAGGTGCACGCGCACGGCGGTGATGTTCACACGGCCTCCAGCTCACAAAAACAGTGGACGTGAATCGGGGGAGCGAAGAACGCCTCACCGTTGAGCACCACGAACGCCTTTCCCGGAGAACGAATCTTGCCCGCTAGCTTCTTGCAGGTCTTGCAGATGTTCGGTCCCTTCGTAACCCACCGCAGCCGCTGGCCCTTGTTCTGCGCCGCCCGCACCTGGCAGGCTCCGTATGCCTTGTCCCACTGGTCCACGCCGATCAGGGCGGCACGGTCGGCGGAGAACACCTCGCGGTAGTCGCGGCCCTCGGCCAGCATGTGCGTGGTGGCGTCGTTCAGCTGCACCGCCGCTTCCGCCGCCTGCTGCATGGCCGTCGCCTCGGCCCACTCGTCGTCCTTGGAACCGAACCGCCTGAGCGCTGCCTTGTAACCGAGCAGCAGCGGGGCGTAAAGGGCTTCACGCATCCGGCCCATCCAGTTGCCCATCTTCTCTGCGCCGCTCTGAGACTGCTGGCGGAAGATCCTCAGCACGCCTCTCGCCACCGCCTCCGAGTGCTTAGACATCGTCCCAGTACTCCCGCGTCAGCCTCGTCACCGAGTACCACTTGCCGCCGCTCCGCTTGCAGCCCCGTGCCTCACGCCAGCTGACCGCCTCGGCCCAGACGCCGAGGGAGTAGCCGACGAACATGGCGACGGCAGCTATGGCCAGCGTGATGACAGAGTGATCCATCACGGCACGTCCTCGACCAGCATGAAGGAATCAACGTACACCGTGAATGCCGCCCCCGCCGCGTCGCTCGCCTTGGCAAAGCGGGGGATGAACGTCCCGGCTCCAGTGGTCGCGGTGCAGACTCCGGCAAAGTCAATCTCGACGTAGGCTTCGCCTGTGAGCGTAGCCCCGGTGAAATCCGTGGCGATGGCGGTCACGTTGGCACTGGTCAAAGCCGCCGTCGCGGAGAGCGTATCATAAATGCGGTACGTCGCCCGGAAGCTGCTGAACGTCGCCGTACCGCCGTCCAGGTCGAAGATGAACCCGTCCGCTGCCGTTGCTTCCAGGCACCAAATCTTGATGCGGCCAGCGTACTTCCGCCCGGCGATGGCCGGGAACGACAGGCCGGTGATCGCGGCCGGGGTCGTCGTGACGTTGGTGACGTTGGATGTCGTGACGCGGGAGGAGCCAGCGGTATTCTGGAGCCAGCCGGCGCTCCCCTGCCCATTGCTGGGAGCCACCACCCCCGCAGTAACACGAAGAATGCCTGTATCCCTTGATGTCAGATCGTTGCTGGTAGTGAAAGTGTATTCTTCGTCTGGTCTGAGACGAATGCCGGCAGTGGTCCAGTATTGATACGTGGTCCCACCAAACTGCCATGCAATCCCGCCATCAGCATTGTTGATGACTGCGTTGCCGCCGTCGTGCAGGAACGTGATCTCGTCCGTCCCCGGCGTCCCTCCCGGTTGGCGGACGATGACCTTGCCCGCCGCGCCTGCTCCACCGGCACCTGCCGCTCCCGGAGTGAACACGAGCGACCCACCAGCAGGGTCGGCAGCCGAGTGAGCCCCGCCGCTCTGGGCCGTGAAGTACACGTCCACGCCAGCGGTGTCGGCAGCGTTGGTGTAGGCGGTCCCAGCGATGCCGACCCGCAGCCGAGTCCCAGCGTCCGTGCTGTCGCCGGTCGTCAGGTTCAGCACCGTGGCGGCGGAACGATAGAGGACGGTGTCGGCGTTGCCGGCAGTGACGACGGTGTTGCTGCTCCAGCCGAACGCCCCGTCGCTAGGCACCATCACGCCGTCTAGGTCGGCACCGTCGATCTCGCCGATGAGGGCCAGCGAACTCGTGGCCGCATTCTGGTTGTAGAAGACGTGGGCGTTGGTGCTCTGGACGCTGTACTGAAGGTTGCCGACACCTTGGAGCCGGACGATGTTGTTGGCACCGGTGTAACCCAAAGTGCCGTAGACCGTGCTGCTGCCGTTGGTAATGGAGATGACGCCAGCGCCACCGCGACCGATGCCGGTGTCGATGCCCGCCTCCGGGTCTGCTCCGGAGGACCACGTCACCTGCCCCGTGCTGGCCAGGGCGAAGGTGATCTCCGCCTCGACGTACTCCAGCACCTGTGACAGCGTGATGGTCTTGCTGTCCGGCACACCGCCCGTCGTGGCCTCGCTGTCGCCCAGCGCCAACAGGTCGGCGCCGACCGGAGCGGCCTTGTTGGCGTAGTTGGCGGTGTCGAACATCTTCAGGCCCATGCGATCACCCCTTCTTGTTCTGCACTCCGCAGCGGGCCGTGATGCGGCCGTCCGGCGTCAAAGCTGGCCCGGCCACCAGCTCGCAGTTGTGCTCCGTCAGCGCGGCGTTGATCTTCGCCATGCACTCGTCCAGGTCGGCCTTCTCCAGCTCTGCCTTCTGCTGGGCGCGGCTGGCTTCCTTGATCTCGTCCTTGCTGACCGGTTCCCGATGAACCAAGTCATCCAGCTTCTTGCCGTCCCGCATGAACTTGCCCATCGTTGCATCTCCTTAGAAGTTGGCGCTCTCCAGCTCGTTGCCGTCGCTGTCGAGCAGTTCGTTGCCGTTGCTGTCCAGCAGATCGTCGCCGGGGAAGTCCGGGTCCACGTAGGCGGACGCCCCGCCGAGCACGTACATCAGCTGGGCGATCTTGTGCCGCTGCTTGGGCGAGAACCCGCTCTTGCTCTTGACCTGCCAGGTGAAGCTCTCCTCCATCGTTCGCTCCTTACGCCGAGAGTTGCACGGCGATGGCCCCCTGGGTCGCGGACTGGGACGCCAGCGTGACCGGTGCCTTGATCATCGGACCGCCGCCGATGCGGGCCACCACCCGCCACGAGCACTGACCCTTGACGAACTGATCCTGTTGCTGGTCGGAGAAGTCGATGAGCAGGTCGCGCCAGCCGATGACGTAGCAGTTCGGATCGAACAGCAGCACGTCGCCGATGGTGCCGACGTCCGGCAGCTTCTCCGTCTTGAAGAACGGCTTGCCGTAGAGCAGGCCGGTAGAGCCGTCGTCGCCGGGCAACATGATGAGGATGCCGGGCATGCTGAGGCGGGTGATCCGGTCCAGCGCCGTCGGGCTGATGCCCCACACCGCCGTCCTCTCACTGCCAGGCATGAGCCGGGCGTACATCGAGGACAGGTCGGCTTGGGTCACGTCGTTGCCGCCCGCACGGGTCGCCGTGAGCGTGCAGCCAGCGGACACCAAGCCCGTCGGCCCACCGCCGCCCGGACCCGGCCCACGGAAGCACGCCTGGTCCACCTGGTTGGCCACGCCCCGCGGCACGAAGCGCTTGAGGAAGGCGTCCATGCCTGGCGCGTCCATCGCCAGCTGGTTCGAGCAGACCAGGTAGCCAGTCAGCTCCTGGGCCACCACCTCCACCTGGCTGAACGCCGGCTCGGTCTCGCCCTTGGCAGCGTTGTTGAGCTGGCTCGACTGCCAGTTGAAGATCATGCCGCCGAACATGTTGGAACCGAGCGGGATGCTGTTGTTCCGCGTCGGGTCGGGGATCGACAGCAGCAGCGTCCGGCTGGTCATCGGCTGGACGAAGCCCTTGGCAAGGAAGATCGAGTCCTCCGCCGCGTCCTTCATGATGCTCCAGGCGATGTCCGTGGGCACGAGGTAGCCGCCGACCGGACCGGAGTCCTCGCTCAGCGGCGTCTTGCGCTTCGGGGCGTCGCCGGTCTGCCACGAGCTGCCGTAGACCTTGGCCAGCCGCTTCTCGACCTGCTCGCGGTCGCCGCTGCCGGTCTTGATCCGGGCGATGCTCACGGCGAAGTCGCCCAGGCTCTTGTTGATCGGCTCGGCGAACACCTTGGCGGTGCCGTTGCCAGTGAAAGCCTTCTCCATCACCGCGTTCATCTAATCCTCCAGTGCTGCGAGCAGCGCCGCGAGGGGCGGCAGCTGGATGCGTGTGATCTGTTCCGGTTGTTTACGCTTGCGGCGTCTCAGCTCCCAGACGAGGGCAGCTGCTTCACCGTCGCCGCTGGGAGTCGCGCTCTGGTCGCCGTTGAACCAGTTGCTCTCCCACCAGTTGCTTGCCCACCAACGCCCGGCGTACCAGTACCCACCCTGAGCGGCCATCAGCTGCCTCCGTTACACGTTGTAGGTGGCCACGCTGCGGTTGCCGTCGGCGTCGGCCGTGCCGCTGACCCGCGTCGTGCTGCCGTCGAGGCCCACGAAGATTGGGTTGGCCGGACCGCCCGTGGACTTGCCTGCCGTGGTGGCTCCGATGATCTGCACGGCTTGCGTCAGGCTGATGCCCGTCTCCACCGTGCTGGCCATCACCGCCGCCGCGATCAGAGCACGCTCCGCCGTCCCCAGGTCGATGTCGTTGCTGTTGTTCGCCGCCGTGAATGCTCCGCTCACCGTCCAGGTGTTCATCGTCAACGTCGCCGTCGCACCGCCGTGGGCCACCGCGTCGGCCAGCACCGCCGCCTCGATGCCAAGGTTGCCACTGTTAGTGGTGACGATGGTCTTCTCCACCGGCACCGCGTTCGTCGCCGTGAACATGAAGCTGATGTCGTTGCCGTTCGTGTCGGCCTGGCTCAGGGCGAGCACGTACTGCCCGCCGCCCAGCTCGGACACGGTGCCGGTGGCAGCAGCCTGCGCTCCGCCGTCGATGGAGCGGACCGCCGTCACGGTCGCCCCGGTCAGCGCCGAGCCGTCGCTGGCGTTGACGAGGCAGAATCCAAGGAACTGGGAGGCCAGATTCTTGACATACATCAGTGACAGCCTCCACCGATCACGACTCCGGGCTGAACCCAGCTTGGGTTGAACGTCTGTGCTGCTGGAGCCGAGAAGCTGAAAGACCGCTGCCGCATGGGCTGGTACAAGTCATAGCGGGTAAGCGGGTCGAACATCTCCCACACCACCGGAGTGGGCAACGCTTCGCTGTAGATGCGGAAGTCGGCCATCGGCCCGACCCAACCGAATCCAGCTCCTTCGTTGCGGCCGATGTGCAGGTTCAGGCCCGTGTACTGGATGCCGGGAATACCACCGGGCACGGCAGCACCTCGGAGCAAACCATCCCAGTAGAGCCGCTGGGTTGTCCCATCCCAAGTACCCACCCAGTGATGCCAGTTGCCATCGTTGGCGTTCGGTATCGTGGCAGAGAGAGTCCTGTTGGCATCGTTGCGAACGGTGAAGCGTGCCGTCGTGGCGTTGAACAGATACAGTTGGTACGAGTCGCTCACTCCACCAGTGTGCCCCTTGTCCACGGCCACGATGTTGGAAGTCGCCGTCTGCACCCAACAACTGACCGTGATCCTGCCGCTCGGCGGAGCTGTGTCCTCTGCCTGTGCTGCTAGCACCTCCCCGTTCGTAAAGTTGAGGGCCAGCAACTGTTCGGGGTAGCTGGTCCATGTCGGATTCGTGCCGGCAAAGTTTCCAGGCGAGCTACCGGCAAGCGGGTGGATCTCCGTGCCGACTGACTCCCAGAACGGATACCAGAGTGACAAGAACTGGGCCTGCACCGACTTGCGGTTGACTGTGAACGGCCACAGCGGTCGCTGCGAACCTCGATTAGGAGTCAGCGTGAACAGGCTCAGATTCTTCACTAACCAACTCCCGTCTGATACGGCTGCATCTTCACCGTCTTGGCGATGTTGCTAGCCTGGAACGCCTGCCCGCTGGTGTTGCGGAGCAGGATGCGGAAGTTGCCTGGCGGGATGGTCACGCCCGGAGCGTCCAGCGTCTCCACCACTCCCGTGGTGCCAAGAACGCTCTGGAACGCCGCCACCAGCAGGCTCGCTTGCGGCACGCCGTTGGTGTTGAGCGTTGGCAGCGTGCTCCCATCCACCATTGGCAGCAGGTACAGCTCGGCCACCTTCGTGCCGGGCACCACGGCGGCAGCATAGGCGGCTTGCAACTGAAAGTCCGCGAACGTGTCGAGCAGGCTAGCGTTGTTGTAGGTGCTGCTCTGGTTGCTGACCCCATTGGCCAGGCCGTCAAGCCCGGACGAGAGCATCGTCGTCAACGGGTTCGGCTCGTACCACTTGATGCCGCTGGTTGCCATGCTTCGTCACCTGCTTGCCATTGGTACGGTCGCGGAAGAACACCGGGTCAGTCTTATATCCCCATTGCTGCGTGCTGTCGTACCACGTCACCGCCGCATGTCGCACGTCCACCTTCGTCGTGGCACCCACTCGCAGCCCGTTGCGATGGCACCACGCCCCCAGCTCCCAGTCCTCCGGCATCACCGCCGGCTCCAACTCACCCTCGCTTGTCCGCACCAGGGCGTCGTGAATCTGGAAGCCGGGGAACTCTCGCCACTTCTCCGACCTCCTGATGACCATGCAGCCGGTGTTGGGCATCAGGCACAGATCGTCCACTGGATCGAAGCCGTCGGTGCCGAGGACGGCCAGTGCTTGCTCCGTGCCGAACGTGTCCGGCAGCATCACCTTAGCTTCGTGCAGGGCGATGCGTCTCTTGCTCTCGAACCTGCGATCCTTGCCGCTGTGGCCCAACGCCGTGCTGCTCATGCCGTCCCGGTCTTTGATCGGGCTGACGGCGTGCATCAGGTCGTAGCCGCTCGCTTCCAGCTCCGCGATGAGGACGCGCATCCAGTCGTCTGAAGGGGCCACGTCACTGTGCAGCATGACGAAGTAGTCGAACATGTGCATCGAGTTGGCGAACTTGCACCAGCAGTGGTTGAAACAATTCGCCAGCAGGCTGCCCTGATGCCGGAACACCGCGTGAATGTAGCGACTGTCTTTGTCCGACCGGCAATAGTATGCCTCTCTGCTGTCCGGTGAAACCAACCCCCCGTACTCCGGCAGGGCGACGAACACCATCGGCTTGCTCACGTTGCTTACTCCTCGTTGACGATCAGGTCTCCGGTGTTGGGATCGTGACTGATGCGCTTCTGCTTGGGGCGGTTCCGCTCGGCCAGTACCTTCTGCATCGCGGCGTTGCCCTCGTCGATCCGCTTGAGCACCGGCGTCAGGTCCGGTGGTTGCATGCGGTCGATGGCCTTCTCCAGTTGCATCATCATCCGGCCTACGATGCCCACGGCGTCCACGATGGCCGAAGCGTCGAAGTTGACTTGCGGCGGTTGCTGGGCACGCTCGTGGATAGTCTCCAGCGACTTGTGGACGGCGGCGACGGCCTTGGCCACTTGCGCCATATCCACGAACACCTGGGCACCGTCCACCTGCACATTTGGGGCTGGCAACGGCTGCGGCTCCGGACGGTCGAACGCTGCTTTGAGCATCGGACCGAGTGCTTCTCCGAGACCTTTGGCGACCTCCGCCGCAAGCTCTCCTGTTGGCACCTGGACGACGGGGGCACCCGCTTGCGTCATCGCCTTGGCGACGACATCAGCAACGCTCTTCGTCAGCACTTCCCCCAGCTGCTCGGCCAAACCAGACACGGACATGTTCAAGGTCGTTGCACCTCCTTGGACCGGCGCCTGCGCTGGACGGCTTTCTATGGTCTTGACGATTCCTCGCAGCTCTGCGAGTTCCTTCTCGACCGACGATGCGCTCTTCCGTTGCTGGTCCAAGTCGGCACGCAACTGCTCGTTATCGACGGTCAGGTTGCGGACGGTCACCGCCAGCTCGGCATTCCGATCACCCACCGTACGCAGGCTCTTGGACAGGGCATCCAACCGTGCCGGAGCGTCCAGCACGCCGGCGTCCTTCCAGCTCTCCATCGCCTTCAGAATCGGGGCATAGCCGTTCAGGTCGTCGTCGCTCATCACCATACCTCCACTTCATCCACCCAGTCGCCTTCCAGGAAGAACGCATCCACCGCTTCCGTCGTGAGCGTGCCGTCCGTCACCAGCCCGGAGAAGCGTTCTCCATTCCACTCGAAGCCGACGCGGATCACGCCGTCTTGAGCGAGAATGGTCCCGTAGACAGAGAGCGGATGCTCGATGCCCGGCGCGTCCGCCATGCCGTCGCCGTCGAAGTCCGGTCCTGGCTCGTAGGCGTCCATGTCCGCCAGCCAGCCGAACGGTGCCATGCTTGGAGCGGGGCCGGTCGGGGCGGGCGGGTTACTCAGGCTCACCACCTGCTGCCAGCCGCCCCACGTCAGCCCCTCATCGGCCGTGCTCGTGCTCCACAGTGAGCCCAAGGCCACCTGGTAGACCGTCACGCTGCCGCCACTGAGACTCAGGCCGACGCTCTGGGCGTGCGGCAGGGTGAACCGCTGGAGGGAGGCAAAATCGTAGTTGATCTCCCCGGCTGCCAAGTGGAAGTGAGCCAGGTCGAACTCGCCCAATCCAACGTAGGTCGGCCACTGACCGCTCCACACGTCCACCTGCGTCAGTGCTGGCGGCAGGGACCAATAGTCGTACTCCTCCAGATACGGGATGCCGTTCGTTGCCCACGCACCGGGAGCGGGCATGGATGCCAGTGGCACCGGGTCGCCCCACTGCACGTCCACGGCGGGGCCGTAGTCGATGCGCGGGCCGATGGTGCCCAGGTCAAGGGCCGCGTTCAGCACGCAGCGGGCTTCGAGCAGTTCCACTTCCAACCTAGTGCTTGCCATTGGTGCTCCCGTTGCCCATGACCATGCTCCGCCCGCCGAGGATCAATCCACGACGCTTGAGCAGGTCGGTCATCTGAGCGTTGTGGTCAAGCTTCTGCTGCTCGGACATGTGGTAAGCCAATGCCTTCTGCACCTGGTCCGGTGGCTGCTCGACGGGCACCGCGTAGCCGCCAGCAGCACCGGAGGACTCGCCCAGCGCCTTGCTCTCCTCCTTCTCGGCCAGCTCCTTCAGGATGCCGCAGGCCAGGTCGGCGTCGAACTCGTACTGGTCCTTCTCTGCAGGCTTGGTGTGGTGCATGACGTACCCCACCTTGCCGTCCTTGCGGCGCTTGCGTTCGATGTACCACTTGCCGCTCTCGCCCCGTGCCGACAGGTCGCCGTCGCGGGTGCGGAACCAGCGGAGCTTGGCTGCCGGTGCCGCTGCCGGCTCCTCGTCCACCGCCTTCTCGTCGTTGTCCACGATCAGCGGCTGGTCCTCAGGGCTGGAATCCACCGGGGCCAGCTCCATCTGACCACGCTCGGCCCGGCCCATGCTCTCGTCCAGCTCCAGCTCGTCGCCGTGCTTGGCTCCGGTCGCCCAGGGCAGCTCCACGCCGTTCATCCACGGGTCGTCGCCGCCGAAGGGCCAGGGCTCCATGCCGTGCCGGTTGCGGATCTCGTCCGGCGCGATGGCACCCGTCTCCCACAGGTGCTTCTCCTCTGCGCGGATCGCCTCCGGATCGTCGATGACGCGGTCGTCCCAGAAGCACACACCCTGGCCGCAGTTGGGCGTCCGCCGGATGAGCCCGTGCGTGATGCGCTGGCCCAGCTTGCCGAGGAACGGATTGACCGCGAATCGCAGGAACTGCCGCTGCGGTGCGTAGGCCGATACGTCGCTGGAGGGCTCCAGGCCGACGACGCCCTTGGGCACGCCGTAGGCTCCCAGGATCATGTCGCGGAACTGGTTCTCCGTGTTGACGTAGTCCATGTCCACCGGGCTGATGGACAGCGCCTTGACCTCGACGCCGGGGCCGGTGATGAGCGGCTTGCCCGCGTTGTCCGGACCTTGGAACCGGGCGAACCACTTGGCGTAGTAGCGGTTCAGCATCGCCTCGTCGGGGTCCACGTACTCGTCGGAGAGGGACACGTGGAACGCCGGGATGCCGCCGTTGACGTTCTGCGCCAGCCGGGATCGGAGCATCGTCTCGTAGGCGTCGATCCACTCCGCCACCATGTGGTTGACGGACCAGCCCTCGTAGCGGTTGAGCGGGCTCAGGTCGTAGAACGAGAGCACGTCGTCGTAGGGAATGGCCTGCATCTGGCCCCACGGGTTCTGCACGAGCATGCTAACCGGCCGGCCCTCGCCGTCGGTGACCGCCTTGCGCACGATCCAGTGGCTGGGGATGACCCAGACCTCGACCGGCACGCGGTACTCGTTGCGGATGACCCACCAGTGCAGCTCTCCCGTCAGCAGGTAGAACAGCACCGAGTAGCCCCACAGATCGGAGCTGCAATCCAGGTTGTTCGGCACCCGGAACAGGTCCACGATGGGATGGTCGTACTCCCACGCCGTGAACTCCTCGTGCTCCTGTGGACCGCCCAGCGCCTTGTTCAGCGGCCGGTAGCTGCGGCGGCGGATCTCCTTCTGGTGGCTCAGGTGCTTGTGCAGCTCCAGCCGCGTGGTGCGGCCGTCGTAGTTGAGCGACTTGCACTTGGCCAGGATCTTCTTCTCGGCCGTCTCCTTCGGGCTCAGGTCGCCGAGCTTGGGTGCCTCGCCGCCAGCCACCTCTCGTTCCCAGCATCTCACTGCGATGCCTGCCCAGTATTTCATGTGCAGAACTTCTTCGTAGGCTTGTGTGGGTCCGCCGGAGACGCAATCAAGCATCCCCGGCCGGACTCACCACTTGTAAGCCTGCCCAAAATAACTGACACCACCGACCGGAACGTTCATGACACGAGGGACCACGGCCAGTTTCCTGGACTCGGAGACTCGTGCTTGTGCTTTTTGGATAGCTCGCAAGTGACAACCCCCTTCCCGCGCCGTTATAGCATCCGGTGTGCGCTCGGCCCGGATGTCAGCAATCAAGCCGTGTGTCAAAACGAAAAGGGGCCGCAAGCGGTGCCCACGGAATATCCGCGGGAACTCCGCTCGCAGCCCCTGAACAGGCCAGCGAGTGTTCAGCCTCTCAGGGGTAGCTACTCCCCCTCCAGGCCCGTCTTATTGCTGCTGAGCGGCTCTGCGCCGCCTACGGTTTACCCCTTCACTCCGAACCTCTTCTCCTTCGTCCGACCCCGTTCCTGCTCGTCCTCGTACACCATCGCCGCGCCCACCCGGCCGGCGTTGGGAATCAGTTGCTCCACTTCCTTGATCTTGGCCGACGCCACCGCGCCCCGGAGCTGGGTGACGTGGATGTTGCTCCGCAGCTCGCTCCGCAGCAGCAGGATCGTCTCCTCCAGCGCCTCGATCTGGTCGATGGTCTGCTCGTGCCGGGCCTTGACCTTGCGGTGCTTGCGTTTCAAACGCTCCCACGCGTCCTGCCACTTGATGGCGTAGTGCAGCTGCTTCTTCGTGGCGACGTACTCCTTGGAGACCGTGGCCAGGGCCTTCTCCAGCTTGCCGATGCGGTGCCGCAATTCACGCTTGGTGGTCATGCTCGTTGTTCCGCCGGGTCGTGGTCGTTCTGCAGCAGGATCAGACCGTACTTGTGGGCCGGATAGCGCTCACGGGCAACGCTGATCAACATGGCCGGGTCGTCGCCCACGTAGTAGGGCTCCCAGGGCGTCACGCGCTTGCGGGTCTCTCGTCGACCCCACACCACATACTTCGGCTGCACCTCGTCAGGTGGCAGCAGGCATGTCCGCTTCTTCTTGCGGGGCTGGTGCTCATCCGGCTTGCGTCGTCCGTTGAGCAAGGAGAACAACGCCGAGGCCAGCCAGAACGATACGGACCACACCGACAACAAGGCGAAGGCGAACACGAAGGCCACGAACAGCAGCACCGTCGCTTGCATGAGGAAGTCGTTCATCGCTTCGCCACCTCCACCCCATACTTCTCCGCGCAATGACGGCACCACCCAAGATACTCCGGCTGGTTCAGCTTCGGGTACTGCCGCTTGGTCATCGACTGCCAGCGTTCTTTCACGGCGCTCACGCAGCTCGTGATGGCGTGGCAGCCGGGTCCGACGCACTCAATTCTGCTGCGGGGCGGGTATGGGTTCGGCATCCTGCTTCTCCATCTTCCGGAGCCAGTGAGAATCCAGCCAACCGTTGTGCCAGCACCAGTTCTCCCCCAGTATCGGCCCCCACAGGATGCTCCTACCTTGCATGCGGCCGAGCAGATACGCCGTTGCGGTGGTGTCGGTCAGCGGTTGGTCCTGGAGGAACAGGCGGGTCGCTTGCTGGCATCTCCACCATGTCCCGCTCTCCGGCGTCCAATCCTCGTCCTTCACCTTGGCCCGGTAGTCGCTGTACACCTCGCACCGCTTCGGATAGTCGAGGCTCAGACTGTCGAGGTAAGGGAGGCAGTGCTGGGGCAGCATGTCGCCTCTGTGGACCGACATCACCAGCAGGAAAACCATCGCGTTTGGACCCACGGTCGGCCTCCTCGCGGTCAAGCCGCATTTGCCATTCGGCGTCCTCGTAGCACATCGCGTAGGGATGGTAATGGGGCGAGTCGCTGGGCTGCCAGCGCTTCGCCACGTCGGCCATGTGGTTGCGTCTGCGGTGTTTCATCTGCAATTCCCGGTAGTGGGATTTGAACCCACGGGCGTTGCACCAATGCCCCTAGACAGCTTTTTAGGGTGCCCCGCTCTAGTCACGGTCAGGTTTAGGCCGCTCACCCATACCTGGCATACACCGGACCGAGAGGGTGTACCCAGCGTCTCCCGGTCCGGCGCTCTCACAGCAGGAAGGTCTCCCTTCCCAGTGCTTCCTCAGCGATTGAACTCGACCACCTGCCGGCTTCGCACCCGGCCAAGCAGCCCTCGCTGTTCCTGCACGATTCTCAGCGACGGTGCCGGAGCGATGAACCGTTCTCGCACGACCGGCGGCTGGAAGAACCGCTGCTGCACGCCGTAGCCATAGCCCGGCGAGAACAGCACCTGCTGCTGGTAGCCATTGCTGAATGCGAACGCTTGCCCGGTGGGGAAGAAGGCGTCACACGCCTTTGTGTCGTTTGGGGAGGCGATGGCCATGCCCAGGACGACCAGGGGGAAGAGACTCTTGAGGACGTTCATTGGGAAGCTCCTTACTCTTGTAGTTGCGGTAGAAACCATCCTTGTCCAAGCTCCAGCAGTCCTCGCATTGACTGCCGTAGGCGATCTCCTCTCTCGGTAACAACATGTTGCCGCACTTGCATCGGGTCATTAGCCACCCAGGAACTGCCTGACCTCTGCGGCCGTGGTCGGCTTGATGCCGCTGGCTGCTGGCGGGCACTTCGGTGCCTCGCCCTGCTCGCTGACGATGTACGGCAACACCCGCTTGACGATCTCGGTGGCCTTCATCGTCGGCAGCTTGCTCACGTCGAAATTGCCCTTGACAGCGTCGCCGGTGTGGCAGGTCACGCACTTGGCCGGGCCGGACAGCTTGAGGAACTCGGTGATCTGGGCCTGGGGCAGCACCTGCGGCGTCGGCGTCACCGTGGTGCCGTTCACCTTCGTCTCCGTCTTGCTGCTCGGCTGCGGCTCGGTGGCCCGGAACACCTGCTTGGCCGCTTCCATCCGGGCGAGGATCTCCCGCACCCGTGCGTCGTCCACGCTGGCGCCAGCGAGGAGCGAGTAGAGCTGGTCGCTGCTGCTGCGGCTGTTGTCACTTTGCCGAGCCGCCTGCTGCGCCGCCAGGTCGAAGGGGATGTCCCGCAGCAGCCGCTCGCCGTAGTCCTGCCGCAGCTGCTGGAACGTGTAGCCGTGGACCGTGGCGGCAGCGGGATAAGCCGGTGCCAGTGGCGGGTAGGCCCGTCCGCCGAAGTAACCCTCGAAGCGGAAGTTGCCTTCGAGTCCCGTCGCCTTGACCAGCTCCAGCAGGTTGGCGTGCCGCTGCTGCTCCTTGGCCATCAGGTTCTGCGTCCGCATCCGGTCGGTCAGGGCGTTGACCACCGCGTCCTCGCCCTTGAGCTGGGCGACGACGTACTTGTAGTAGCCCTGCCAGTAGCCGGGGACGTAGACGTTGTAGCAGTTGCAGGCAGAGCGCTTGTAGTAGCCGTCCACCCAGTAGTAGGCCAGCTCGCGGTTGTAGGCGACTCCGTTGTACCAGTAGTAGTTGCCGGAGTAGCTGTACCCGTCGCTGTTAGTCACGCCCTCGGCTTGCGTCTCGCCCGCCATCGTTGCCAACGCCAGGCAAGCCACCAGCAGTCCCATCAACCTCTTCACGTGGCACCTCTCAGTTCGGTTGTGCTTTGTGCTCACGTTGCGTCTCTAGTTCGGCCCTCGTCCGTTGTGCTCTGGTAAGTGCGTAGCTGAACACCAACTGCCAGTCCGACCACAGGATGCTCTGCCCGTCCTTGAGCGCCGTCAGCAGCGGGTCCTCGGCGAAGAATCCCAGTGCCGCGTGACCCTCCGGCGGCAACAGCTTCCAGAGCTGGAACGCCTCGCGGCCCTTGATCGGCACCTCGCCGAGCGTCCGCAGGGCGTACTCCGGGTCCACCGTCCGATACCGCTGCCTCGCCCACACCGCTGCGTGCACCGCCGACACCCGCTGCACGATGTCCTTGTTCGCCGGGCTGCCTGCCCACTTGCCGGTGCTCAGGAGCGTGGCCTGCGAGTAGTCGTCCCGCAGCCGCTGGAGCACGGCGTCGATCTGCCAGGCGTGCTGGCCGCGTATCCGGTCCTCCTCGTCGGCGTTCTTGAACACCACCGTGCCCTTGCCGAGCAGCAGCCGCAGGTCGTCGGGGAACGGCTGCCATCCTTCGTGTGGACCGTGGCAGCGGATGCAACTGATGGCCGCTTGCAGCCGCGTCGTCACCGGCCGGGGCAAGTCGTGGTCGCTCACCACATCGTCGGCACCCGACTCCAGCAGCTGCCCCTCTGCTCCAAACAATGCAAACTTCTGCTGGCCGTTGGCGGCGACCCAGATGACCTCGTAGGCGAACACCTTGCTGTTGACCACGTCGCGGAGGGCGTCGGCGTCCACGTCGATGTCGCGGTCGCGGATGTCCTCGGTCACTGCGACGATGCCGAACAGGGAGGACAGTACCGGATAGACGCGAACGCGACGGCGTTTGTTGGTGACGTTGGAGTGAATGAGTACGGCTGCTTTATCTGATCGAAGCCTCTCAAACACATCTTTGTACGACTTCCCATCGCCCACACCGAGATCGAGAAATAGTTGGTCAAGGTCGCTGCGTCCTTTAGCTTGCGACCTTCGTATCCCTGCAAGCTCGTCGTACAGCCCGCCGTAGATCGTGCTGAAGACGTTTTCCTTGCCATCGTCACGGTCCTTGATCGTGCTGAGGGCTCTGGTCTCGAAATAGCCGCTGTGCACCACTGGGGCGAGGCTGCCGGTCCAGGCTTGCAGCTTCTCGATGCCGCTGGCGTGCAGGTGCGGGGCGTTGACCCGCTCCACCACCACGTCCTTGATCCTCTCGAAGTTCCGCTCCACCCAGCCGACCTTGCCCGTCGCCACCCACTTGCCGTCCTGCCACACGTGCAGCGGCCGGATGCTCTGCGTCTTCAACGTGCCTAGCTGCTCTTGCGTGAGGAGCTTGAGGCTGGCTTGCGTGAAGAGCAAGCTGAAGTACGGGTCGAACGCGAACTTCTCCCACTGACCAAGGACTTCGGCAAGGTCGCCCGCACGAGGCCAGTAGATCCTAAGGTCAACGCGGGCAAGCACGCCTCCAACGAACGCAGGGATCGCCGGAGCTGCTGCTCTGCTGACCTTGTTGAGCGCGTCTGCTGCACTTTGCCACTCCTCCTGGGAACCGTTCTGTACCCACAGCCAGCGAACGAACTTGCCGACCTTCTCACCGTAGCGCCTGGACAACGTCAAGGCATCCTGCAGCGCCAGCTCCACCGCCTGGCTGGGTAGGCTCCACGGCAGCTCACGAGGAGCGGGCATCTTCTCCGGAGCCGCTACCGGCGGAGGCAGCTGAGCCACCTCAAAGCGCCGGCCCTCGGCAGTTTGCGTCGCAGAGGTCGGAACGCGGCGACCGGAGAAGAAGCTCGCCACTGGTGCGGTGATCGCAAGGGCCTTGGCTCCGGTGATGAGGAACGAGCGACGGTTCACGTTGCATGTCCTAGTAGCCCAACCGTTCCTGCTGCCTGATCTCCGCTTGCCGCAACCGCCAGCCGATCGCCAGCGGCAGGCAGAACGTCCACCAGCACAAGAATCGAGCGGTGCGGTAGAGCATCAATCGAACATCCGGGCGGCGATGATGTTGGCCGCGGCTTTCTTGTCGGCGACGGCGCTTGACTCGTACAGATCGAGCAGCTCGATCAGGCCGGCGATGATGTTGTCGTCGGCGGTGGTCTGCGTGAACTTCGCGGCCTGCTGCGCCATCACGAGCACGCCCTTGATGAGCTTGAGGACTGCCATCGTCTTGCCTCCCGTTGGTGGTTGTGGTTTCGGCTCCACGGCCGGTGGATAGACGCTGGCCATGAAGGTCCGGTCGGTGCTGCTGAAGTCGGTGCCGCCGGGGATCGGCTGACCGTCGAAGGTGATCTCGCCGGGCAGCTGGTAGGTCATGATGCTCTGCTCGTCCGCCGTCGGCGTGCCCATCAGGCTCGCCTCGTCCAGCAGCGTCAGGATCTGCTGCCGGACCATCTGCTCGGACCAGCCAAGCCGCTGCCGTCCCCAGATGATGGTCTTGACCGGGTCGAGCTGCTGGACGATGCCGCGGCGTGCGTGCTCGTGGGGACAGCCCCACATGTGCCCGCCCTCGTGCCGCACCACCCGTCGGAACTCCGCCTCCGAGTGCTGCATGGTGAACCCTTGCAGGCACATGGTCGGCTGGTTGATCGGGATGTTGAGGCAGTCCTTGCCGAGGTAGCTCCAGTAACCCTCCGCCTCGCGGGTGATCCGCACCTGGGCGCTGCCGACGCTGTCGGTCAGATTCGCCTTGACGTTGCAGAACTCGCCCCAGGCGTTCAGGTGACTCAGGATGCGGGCCTTGAGGTCGGCGGCAGTCGGCTCCAGGAAGGCCACGTCCAGGCGCGGCTTCGGCCCCCACCACTTGCTCCGCACCACGGCGATGTACTGGATGGAAGCCAGCACGTTGCCTTGCGGGTCGCACGGGTAGTCGCCCATCGGCGGCATCGGCGTGCAGGTGATCATGGTCGGCCCACCTTTCCGAAGTATTGCCGCAGCGGGCAGGGATGCTCCGTCACCGGGCACATGTTGCTCATCGTGAGCATGCGGTCGTTTGCCTCCTTGCGCTCCTTCTCGCAGGCGTCCACCTTGGCTTCAAGGATCAGCAACTTGGCCTGGTTGGCCGTGCTGGATGCCTGCGCCGCCGTGACCTGTGCCTTGAGCAGCGTGTTCTCTGATCGCAAGTCCTTGATTACCCAGCGCATCGTCATGAAGGCCAGGCACACGGACAGCACCGCGCTGCCCAGCAACGTCAGCAAGTGGGATTCCACCGGGGCCTCCGTTCTAGGGCTCGTTCCTCCAATCCTCACGTTGCTTGACGTAGAAGGGATCGGCTTCAGTCTTCGGCGGAGAACTCGGCTCACCGAACTCGTCCACCCACACGATGGGCCTGCCGAACAGAGTCGCCGGCAACTGCTGGGCGTTTGAGCCGAGCACGTTGGGCAGCACGTCGGAGACCACCTCGGTGCTGGGCAACTTGCCGAACTCCGGCGGGGCACAGTTGCCGGGCCACTCGGTCAGGGCTCGCGGGTCGAGCGTAATGGACAGGTTGCCGCCCATCAGCTTCTCCGACCGCTCGGCGGCGAGAGCTTGCTTCGCGGCCCAGACGCCTGCTCGCACCTGACAATCGTTGCACAGATGGCTGTCGAGCACCTTCACGTTTATCGTCAAATAACGGTCGTATTTTTCCGAGCAGCACTCGCAGGTCTCTTGCACGGGCATCAACGTCTCCTCTTCGTTGTGGGTTTCGGTTGTTCTTCCAGCTGCTGGGCGGCTTCCGGCGTGAGCAGGCCGGGTGGGACACCTTCAAGCAGTTCAGGTGCATCTCGCAGCACCCGTTCCGCCTCGACCCTCGCCGCCTTCTCCGCCGCCAGCCGGCCCTCCATCTCCATGATCATCTTGACCGTGGGGCCGTAGTCGCCCATGTACTGCTCCAGGATGGCCTTGGTCATGTTCCTGGCCGTGGGAGCGTGGTTGGGCGGCAGCGGGTAGGTCTGGTTCAGCATCCACTCCCAGCACTCCGGCTCGACCTGACGCAGCGCCGGGTTGTCCTTGAAGAAGCCGAGGATCTCCGTCACCACCCACAGCCAGTCGGTGTACTCCGGCGGCGTCGGCTTGCTGACCGGGTTGGGCCGCTTGCCGAGGTGGTCGTAGAGGTACTCGCACAGCTTGCTGCGCGTCTCGGCGTAGGCTGCCTCGCTCCACTTGCCATGGATCGGGTGGATGCGGCTGAGCAGGTAGTCCCAGAGCTTGTCCTCGACGGAGCGCATCTCAGGGCTCCGCTCCAGCAGCGCCTCGACCTCGCAGACGATCATGCCCCAGTCGGTCACGGTCAGCTCCCTTCGGAGGTGGTCCTGTTGCAGCTTCTGGCTCCGCGCCCACATCACGCCGTCGAAGCAGTCAGGGCACAGGCGGGCGTCGTTGCACGGCTCTTCGCAGACGATGCAGAGGTTCACGTTGTTATCTCAGCAGATGGATGCTCGCTAATTGTTGGCCAGAACCGGTCGGCTTGCCGTTCTCGTCAGTATCGTAGACGGTGAACTTGGAGTGTCCCTTGCCGGCGTCCATTCGCTCTTTCATCTCCTGCTTGGCGAGTTGGATGACTTCGCTCCAGCTACTCGCAGGAATACCGCGGTCACCGCTCCATCGAAGAATCAAGTATCCTTCCTTGGCGGCTTTCGTGGTCGCGCTCTTGCCCAGGTACTTCATCGGAGGCTCCATTTCAGTTGATTGTTGATGAACACCCGGTCGCGGCCCTCAGCCAGGTCGAAGCCGTGACGGAAGTTACGGGCCTCCAGGTAGTCGTAGATCTCCGCCGTCTCGCGCAGGTCGGCACCGGTGTCGCGGTAGGCCACCTCGAACTCGATGACGTTGACGTGGGTCGCCGCCCACTCGATGCCCTTGAGCACCTCGAACTCGGACCCCTCCACGTCGATGGTCAGGTAGTCCACGGTGAAGATGCGGTGCTCCAGCAGCACCTGCCAGAGCGGCAACACCGGCACGTCGATCTCGGTGATGTCGCCGCCGTACTGCTTCCGCCAGTTGTCGTGAGCGATGCGGCGTCGGTCGTGGGCGGCGTCCACCGTGCAGCTGAGCATGTCGAACTGGCTGAACTTCTCACAGCTGATCTTGAGGAACCGCTGCGTGCCGCTCTTGCTGCCCGCCGCCGCGTTGACGCAGATGCTGCCCGGTCGGTTGGCGGCGCACATCTGGAACCGCTCCGGGTGCGGCTCGATGCAGACGCCCCGCCAGCCGAAGTCCTTCTCGAACGCCAGCGTGTTGGAGAACTCCACGCCGTCGAACGCGCCCACGTCCACGAAGGTCAGGCCGCGGCGGTCGTGGAACAACTCGCGGTTGAGCCGCTCGTCCTGGCCGAGTTCGGAGTGGTACTTGCTCATGGCTGCCGCTCTGCTGGGAAACCGTACTGGGTCGGATCAAGGGCGTTGAAGTACACCACACACTCCGGTGCGAACTCCACCTCGCCGGCGTCCCAGTTCTCCTCCACCAGCCGCTCGTTGACGATGCCGTCGCCCGCCCAGAAGGAGCCGAAGCGCACGTCCCGCAACTTGTCGGCCCGGACCGTCAGCACCTCGAAGCGCATGCCGAAGGTACGGTAGCTGCTGCTCGGCCAGTCGAAGGTGCCGTTGGGCAGCTTGTTGACCTGCGGGGCGATGAAGCCGCCACCTTTGACCGTCGTGCTGGACAGGATCACCGCCGGGTGGACCTCGCCGCCGCTGCCCTTCGTGTTCCGCCGCACCGCGAAGTGCCGCTGCAGCTTCCGCCAGTAGTTCCAGTTCCAGAAGCAGTCGTCAGTCATGAAGCTGACGTAGTGGTCCTTGCGGAAGAACTTGATCTCTCTGGTCGTCTCGTACGGTCCGCCTTCTTGCGTGTCGTCTCGCAACTGCTCGTCGAGGAACGCATCGCACATCCAGTGGCCAGGGTTGACGGTCGGTTTGTGTGTGTAGGCGTCCTTCGGCAAGTCGCCCCGCCACGGCTTGATCCAGTCGATCCCTTGCCCACACTTCTCGGTGAACAAGGCGTGGCACTCGTCGCTATCGTAGAGCGGCACCCAGGTGATGCCCTGCCCCTCCATGCCCTCGCGGAGGGTCTGGAAGAAGCGTGGGCGATTGAAGGGCATGAGAACCGTGTGTTGCATCGTTGTAGCTCCTTGAAAGAATCGTAGGCGGCATGCAGGCTGCCGGTCGCCCACCGCCTACTTCTGCCGGCATTCACTCATGGTATCCACTCGTGCTCGATGTCGTCGTAGTCGAACTCAGCCGGTTGGAGGAACATCTTGGTCCGGATGAACTTCTCCAATCCGGTTCGCAAGTCCTCCGTCACTACCCAGCCATCCTCGGTATACTTTGCCGGGTCGTGCATGAGCCGCCCCTGGCACTCCTCGTACCCAAACGCCCAATCATAACCGGAGTCGATACGGGCGTTGAAGTCTTCCTTCGTGATCTTGAACGGCACCTGCCCACGCTGGAACCCGCTGCTGGCCCCGTCGAGCATCGCCTGGTGGCGGATGACCGGGCCGTTGAGGATCAGCATCTTCCTCCGGATGGCGGCGCACATGAACGTGAAGATGCTCTCGCTCGTGTCGCTGGCGAAGATGTCCGGCATCAGCTTGCCGTAGGCTTGCAGTAGCTCATGAGAGAACATCTGCATGTGCAGGTTGCAAGTCCGACCTACCGGCACCACGTAGTCGCTACCGTCCTCCGGCATCCGCACGCCCAGCCACTCGAAGCCGGTGTCCTCGTCCACATGGACGTGCACCATCGCGAAGCCCTGCTGCCGCCGGTCGTCCATCCGCTCCAGCATGCCGGGGAACGTGCAGTCCACGCCACTGTCCACGTAGACGTAGCCCTCGGCCGGGCCGAACTCCTTGACCGCCTCCAGGACGCTGTGGTTGAAGCTCGTCCCCACCGGCACCCGCGTCGTGATCCAGTTGTAGCTGACCCGGTCGCCCAGCTTCTCGGCGAGCAGGCGCTTGGCGTGCGTCGTGCTCAGGCAGCCGCTGATGACCACGCGGAACGTGCCCAGGGTTTCTTGCTTGAGCAGGCTGTCGATGTGCTGGAGGTACTTGTCTATTCTTTCTAATCCGCGCAGACCGCAACAATTGAACACAACGATACATTTATATTTGTTCATGGGTTTTGCCCTCCCACGAACCAAACACGCTCGACCCAATTCCTAGCTTTCCTGGTTAAATGCCCCCGTCTCAACCACTCAAGACGCCGCTGACGGTTTTCCGGATTGTTATGGAATGCCTGCAGACTTTTGCTCGTTTTAGCATTAGCCGATGAAGATCGGGGCTTGCTGCGTCTCACCAAAAGAGACCGCTCCCTACCAGCAGCAATCCACCGTTGGAACGTCTCGGGGTTCGCAAGATACCTGGCCTTGTGGGCTTCGCTCATCTTCCTCTTAGTTTCTTCCGAGTGTTTGCGGCCGGTATGAAACTCACGAACCATCTCACGGTACTTCGGATCTTCAAACTGTTCCAACGATTTCTGCCGGAGAACTTCCTTAGTCTCGTCTGAATGCCGAAGCCCCAGCACGCTCCCCGCCTTGAACACCCGATTGAAGAGCGTGTAACCCTTTCGTTGCAACCGATCCATCCAGTGCTGTTCTCGCTCGACGCATAGCTCCGGATCGCACTCTTCCGCGACCACGAAGATAAACGCAGCTTCCCCGTGCTTCCGCCAAGAGCGACTCAGGTGGATGTTCTTGTGCCGGTCGTATCGCAACGCCCCGCGATGGTCGTGGCAACGCTTGTAGATCGACTGTGCCGCCGACCCGACGTAGACCTTGCCGCTAACCTGATTGATGATCAGATAGACGCCGGTTCCGTGGCATTTGAACGCGGAGCCTTTCCAATGAAAACTGAACTTCATCGTTGCTTCCCCTAGGTGGTACTGCCCCCATTTTACACTACCCCATCACCTTTTCCCAAAACCTGGAGGGATGGAACTGCCGCACCTTCTCGCGGAGCCTGCTGCCGAACGTTGCTGCGATGTCGGGGAACTCCGGTGCCTCGACCACGGCACGCACCGCGTCAGGCACCCGCGGATCGAAGGCCAGGTAGTCGTGCCCTGGATCGAAGCCCCACTTGCTCAGCGGACTGCCGCACATCTCGAACAGGCAACACCCGGCCAGCCCCGCCTCGATCACCCGGTTCTTGACCGCGTAGCCGCCGTCGAGGGTCGCGTCGTTCACCACGGCCCGGCAGCGCATCAGCCACGCCGCGTAGGAGCCGTAGCGGTCGAACTCCTCGCTGTTGCCAGCCTTCCGCTCCCGCACCGTCAGGGCATCGCCGAAGCTCCGGATCAGCGGTTTGCGGTCGTCGCCGATGCTGCCGCCGAAGCCGAGGTTGATGTCCTTGCAACCAGCACCGTAGTCGATTGCCAGAGCCGGCGCGTACCACTCAGGATCGACCGGCCAGAGCGTGCTCCAATCCACCAGATCGCTGCCGCCATCGGTGCCAATGCTCAGGTCGAACAGCTTCTCGTCGCGGTAGTGAGCCAGCAGCTCGGCGTAGTGCGGGGAGGACGACTCGCTGCACCACAGCACCAGCCTGGCACGGCTCCGCAGCCACCGCAGCGTCTCGTCGCTCAGCATCCGCTCCCGGTTGAGCGTGGCCCAGTAGACCACCACGTCGGGCTTGCCGTCGATCAGGTGCTCGGCTGCCTTGTCTGTGCCGTAGTAGGCCACCTGCGCCCCGTGCTCCCGCCTGGCGTAGCTCAGGGCAGACTCGGCGATGGACTCGGACTCGCGGCACTCGATGAGGATGAGGAGCTTCTTGGTCATCGTAGTTGATCTCGAAGCCACTGTTCCGCCCCTCGACCCATTGTCGAGCCTCGCTCTTTCATATAGTCAACGACTTCGTCTCCGTCTGGTTTCCCTTCCTTGCCGGGAATGCCTGAACGCAGCCATGAACGGGCGGTATCCAAAAGTCTTTGCTTGAAGTCTTCTTCGATGCCCTTCTTGTACACTTCACCACCCGTCGCACTCTTGCCAACGTACTTCATAACGCCTCCCTGATTCGTGCCGCCACCTGTTCGGGCAGCAGGTTGAACTTCTTCCACAACACCTCGCGGCCACCCATCTCGTAAGCGAACTCGTCCGGCACACCGATGCGGAGGAGTGGGGTCGTGATGCGGTTGTCGGCGAACGCCTCGGCCACCGCGCTGCCGAGTCCGCCGGCGAGCCAGTCCTCTTCGTAGGTGACGACCAGCTTGCAGCCTTTGGCCATGTCCGGCAGGAACAAATTCAACGGCTTGTGCCGGAACACGTCCACCACACCCACCGGCATCGGGGACAGCAAATCAGCGACTTTCTTGGCTTGATGCGTCGTCACTCCAGAGGCCAAGATCAGTACCTCGCAACCGGTGTTTCCCTTTACCCAGCCGATGCCGCCGTCGATTGGTACTTGTGGAGGATGCAACTGCTCCTTGATGTCAGTCCTGTCGAACAGGATCACCTCCGGCCCGGTCTGCGTGGGGAAGCGGTTGGCCAACGCCCGTGCCGTGATGTTGTCGGCCGGGTGCCACACGGTCAGGTTCGGCACGGTGCGGAGGGCGGCGATCACTCCCAGGCTGTGGTGCGTCGGCCCCATGATGCTGTAGGCGAACCCCGGTCCGATGCCGACGTAGGTGATCGGCAAGCCGTTGTGCCGCTGGGCACACATGTTGACCTTGATCGCCTCGAAGCACCGCATGGTGAACGCGGCGATGCTGTAGACGATGACCCGATGCCCTTCCAGTGCCAGGCCCGCGGCGTGCGAGACCATGTGCTGCTCGGCGATGCCCACCTGCTGGAACTGGCCGGGCAACTCGCTGAACTGGTCCATCGTCGGAGCACCGTTGTCGGCACTCAGGAAGATGCACCGCTTGTCGGCCTGGAAGTGCGGGTAGAGGGCGTTGAAGTACTCGTCCCGCATGCCGAGGATTCGTGGTGTGTCGCTCATGTTGCTAACCCTTCCGACCTCGGTAATAGGCTTCCTGCAGTTCTCGTCGCAGGTCCGGCTTCACGTTCCCGCCTTGCAACTCATCTAACCACTTCATGAATGCTGCACGGTCATCGTCCTTGCCAAAGTCGAAGGCGATCTGGTGGAGGTTGCTGCGTTCTGCTTTATAGACGCTGCCTCCAGTGCTGCTCTTCCCGACGTACTTCATGGTAACTCCCTCCGTATACGCTCCAGATCGTCACCCTTCGGCACCCGGTAGTGCCAGCCCCGCTCGTTGGCCAGGTGGCAGCCGTGGCCCTTCTCGGTGTTGGCGATGATGGCGACGGGCCGCACACCTTCCGAGCGCATCCCGCAGAACGCCGCGAGCAATTGGTTCAGGTCGTGCCCGTTCACCGTCCGCACACCGAACCCGTAGCTCTCGAATTTCATGGCCAAGTCCTCAAGCGGCAGGTCTCTCTGTGTCGTGCCCCGCCCGTCGTTATGGCCGATGGTGCTGTGGCCATTGCGGTTGACCAGGAACCAGAAGTTGGTCAGGTGCAAGCCAGCGATCACCCGCAGCGCCTCGTCGCAGCTCCCCTCCGTCAGCTCGCCGTCGCCGACGATCACCAGCGTCCGCCAGCTCTTGCCGGCCAGCTTGGCAGCGTGGGCCATGCCGCAGCCGAGGGACAGACCGTAACCAAGGGAACCGGTGAGCACCTCCACGCCGGGAGTGGCGGGTTCGCTGTGGACGCCCATCGTGCTGCCGACGCCGGTGAAGTTGTCCAGCAGGCTCTTGTCGAAGAAGCCGGCGTCGGCGAGGAACGGGTAGAGGCCGATACCAGCTTGCCCCTCGCTGAGGATGAATCGGTCGCGGCCCTCCCACTGCGGATTCTTCGGGTCGAAGCGGAGCACGCCGTTGTACAGCACGGCGAAGATCTCGGCGAGGGAGAACGCCGTGGTGACGTGGCCGCTGTCGGCCTTGACCGCCATCTCCAGCACGGTACGGCGTGCCCAGTCGGCCTTGCGTTGCAGGTCTTGGTTGGTCATCCTACACTTCCTTAGTCGATAGGTGCTTGTGTAGGATAGCCGACAGATAAGCGACCATGTACGCAAGTTGGTTCACGTCTGAGCCTTCCTCACTCTTCTTCTCCAGTTCCTTCGCCCGCTCGTTGATGTAGCCAAGCCGCCTCTGTAGGTCAGTCCCGCTAGCGAGCGTGTAAGACCTGCTCATCGTTGTTTCTCCTAGAGCCGAACGTTCGGATACTCCTTCGAGAACCACCTGTAACTCTGCCGCAACCCATCTGCCAGTGGCGTCCACTCGATGCCCGGTAGCAGCCGCTTGAGCAGGCTCGTGTCGGTCGGTCGGGCGTGCTGGCCGTCGGGCTTGGCCCGGTCCCACTCCACCTGCACTGGCCCCAAGCCGCCGCACCCACGCACCAACTCGGCCACCAATTCGTGCACCGTCGTCGGCACCGATGGGCTCACGATCAACCGCTGCGGCACCTCCGGCAGGTCGAGCAGCCGGAGCAGCACCTTGGCGAGGTCATCCACGTACATGAACTCGCGGATGGCTGATCCAGTGCCCCAGACCTTGAGGGGCTCGCCGCTCTGGCGTGCCAGGTAGAGCTTGTGGATCAGGGCCGGGATCACGTGGCAAACGCCCAGCCGGTAGTTGTCGTTGGGGCCGTAGATGTTGACCGGGATGACGCTGCACCAGTTCCTCGCGCCGTGCTGCTTCATCGCCCCGTCGATCAGCACGTCCACCATCCGCTTGGCATAGCCGTAGTGCCAATTGGGAATCGGTGGCTCAAAGTCGTGGAGATCACCTTCTGTCAAAGGCGTTCCGTCGTTGAAATCCGGGTAAGCACAGACGGAGGAGAACGCTAGCAGCCGCTTGACCTTGTGCTTGACGCACTGCTCGATCACGTTGCAGTTCATCAGCAGGTTCTGGTGCGCCAGGTCGAACGGGTGCGCTACCTGCTGACCGATGCCGCCGACGAACGCCGCCGTATGGATGACGGCGTCGAACGGTCCACCTTCCTCGAACAGGGCAGCCGTCTCCTCGCGGTCCGTCAGGTCCGCCATGCCGTGGGTCGTGTAGACGGCGTCCGGCTTGGCCCGCCGCACCGCACTACCCACGAGCCCATCGCCACCGGTCACAAGTACGTGCATCGTTGTTAACCCTTGGTTGCTTCCACGTTGAGTGACATCAGGGTGCCCTTGCGATACTCCTCCATGCTCTTGCACTCGGACAACTTCGGCAGGTAGCTAGCGCTGTAGTCGTCCACATCCGCGTGCTCGGTCTTGTCGCGGTCGTAGCGGCGCACGTCCTTGAAGCCGGCCTCCAGCAGGTCGCGGCGTAGGGTCACCTCGTCCCAGCCCATCTTGTGGTGGTCGTGCTCGTTCCGCTGCCCGCCGTAGAGGAAGCCGAGCAAGCCATCCAGCGACTCCGTTTTCCAGTACTGCCCGAACACCGCCTTGATGTCAGGCACCGACAGGCGCAGGATGCCGCCGGGCTTGAGCAGGTCGTGCCACCGCTTGAGGACCGCCTTGTACTCGTGCCGGCCGCAGTGTTCTAGCACATGGCAAGCGTAGATGGCTTCAATCGGTTCGTAGTGGTCAGACAAGCTCCAGAAGAACTTGCACAAGCAGTCCGCTACGATGTCTGGCTTGTTTTCCTGATCTACGTCGATGTTGGTCCAGCCCGCTATCTTCCGCTTACCACAACCGAGGTGCATTTTCATTGATCAAGAACTCGTTGCCAGAAGAACCGTGGGTGATGCGCCGCCATCTTCTCCCGCAGCCTGCCGCCCAGCTCGGCCGCCTGGTTGCGGAAGCCGGGGTCGGAGACGATGCGGCGGATGTCCTCCGGCCCCTCGTACTCCAGGTAGTCGCTGCCGACCGTGAACCATTCCTTGGTCGGGGAGCCCGCCTGCTCCAGCAGCATGCAACCGGCCAGCCCGCTCTCCACCACCCGGCCCTTGACGTGCTTGGCCTTGACCGTGCCGCCTACCTCGGCCACGTTGATGCTCGCCCGGCACCTGCGGAGGAAGTCGGCGTAGTAGGCCGTGGGCTTCATCGGAGCTTCCCGGCGCTGCTTCGTCACGAAGTCGCCAAGCGGTCCCAGGATCTTCCAGCGCGTGTCCTCGCCCGTCCAGCTGCCGGCGAAGCCCACGTCGATATCCCGCACGTTGCCGGGCTTGGGTGAGAACAGCTCAGGGTCGCTCGGTGTCAGCGTGGCCCAGTCGCAGAACGGGTCGCGGCCGGTGATGCTGACCTGGAGGTCGAACGTCTCGCCCTTCTTGTACTCTTCGAGCAGCGGCCACCACTCGTGGCAGGGAGCGTCGAAGCAGACGTGGACCAAGCGGCAACGGGCACGGAGTCCACGTAGGTAGCCCGTATGCGGACAATCAACCGAGCCATTGATGCCGAAGTAAGCGAGTACGTCTGGTCGGTGTCGGTCGATTGCGGCATTGATGTTCCCCTCCGGTGTATTGCCGTGCCAAGTGCTGCCGTAGCCCTCGACCGCCGCACCCAGCTCTCGGATGGGATAGCTGACCAGGTGCTCGATGGTGGCGTCGGTGCCGCAAGCCGCGACGATGAGGAGCTTCTTCATTCCAGCCCCTCCAACTTCTCCTTGAGTTCCAGAATCCTGCCGACCGTGTTGCTGCGGTTTTTCTGGATTCCGTCCATTCCCCGATCTGTGTGATATGCTTCGATGAGGTAGTTCTCGTAGCCTCGCAGGGCATCGAGGATCAGCTCCGAACGACAGCGGAACCGGCTGTGTCTTCTCCTCGATCATGTACGGGTTCTTGTCTGGTTCGATCATGCCGTGTGCCATCGTTGCTTCTCCTAGTTGCCTATGACCTGTTCCCAGAAGTGCCGTGGATGGTGCGGCTGCATCGCCTCGCGGAGACGCTGGCCGTAGTGCGTCGCCGTCTCTGCGAACTTCGGTTGCTTGCACTCGATGGCGATGCGTTCGACCATGTTGTACTCGACGTAGGTGTCGGTAGGATCGATCCATTTCCGGAGAGGCGAATCCCGTGTCTCGAACAGCATGCACCCTGCCCACGCCGCCTCCACGCACCGGGCCTTGACGTGCATCGGGCCGTCGCCGGCGCTGTGGGCCACGTTCACCAACGCTCGACAACGCATGACAAAATCAGCATAGTCCGCGTACCTGCCAGGCGCTCCCGTGCGGCGTTGAATCGTGACCAGGTTTCCCAGCTCACCAAGCAATCGCCCTCGTCGGGAGTCGGCGTCGTATGAACCCATGAATCCAAGGTCGATGCTTCTGTCTGCCGAGGCTCCATCGTACCACTCCGGGTTGATCGGGCACAGGCAGGGCAGGTCTTGCTTCCTGCGGGGCCAGTCGAAGGAGCCGTCCACGCCGCAGATCAGGTCGAACGTGTCGTGCTTGGCATACTGGTCCAGGTACGGATGCCAGTCCCGGTGGCCAGCGTCCCAGCAAATCATCACGGAGCGGGCTCGTTCCCGCAGCCAGCGCAACGTGCCGATCCGCGGCATCGACTCGCCGCCGCACACCCCGCTCCACACCACGACGTCCGGCTGAACCGTCTCGACCGCCCAGTGCAGCTCCTTGTTCGGATCGCCCTTCCCACCGTAGATGCTGACCTCAGCGCCGAGGTGCTTCATCGGCCAGGAGAACACCTGGTCGTGCGTGAACTCGTCGAGGCAGAGCAGAAGTACTTTCTTCATCGGGCCTTCTCCGGAGGGCTGACCCAGTCGGAGAGAATCCTCTTCAAGAAGGCTTGCAACGATCCTTTGCAGCCGTCGCACAGGTGCCCATTGAAGTAGACGTCCTTGTTGACTTCGGTTTCGGTATGGAACAGAGCGACGATCCATCGCTCACAATTCTCCGGCTTCTTCCTGCACCTGTCGCAGACGATCATCGTTGCACCTCATAGTTGTTCGCCCATCACGGCCGACCAGAACATCCTCGGAAAGCCGTAGCCCAGCACCTTCGCCCGTGCCCGCTCACCGTACTCCTGCGCTCGCTGCATGATGTCCGGCCGGCCAAGCATCGCCCGTACCTGCTCCGGCTCAGTGTAGTCAATGTAATCAAGGCCGGGCGTCAGCCAATTCTGCAGCGGACTGCCGTGCGTCTCGAACAGCAGGCAACCCGCCAGGGCAGCCTCGATGGCCCTTGCCTTGCACTGGAGCCGGCCGCTGCTGGTGTGGGCGACGTTCAGCACCGCCTGGCAGGTCTTGTAGAAGTCGGCGTTGGCGGAGTACGGGAACTGCACCTCGCCGCGCTGCCGCACCGTCAGGAGTCCGTCCTTCTGGAGGTCGCCGATGACTCGTTGCCGTGGTCCCTGGGTGCCGATGGAGCCGGAGAAGCCGAGGCGAACAGTTCTCTCAACCGTTCCTCTGGACTCGTACCACTGCGGGTCAACAGGTGTTGGTAGCGATACGTCTGTACCAGCTCGATGAGGCCAATCCACCGCGCCATCGGCGGCAACGGTGAGACTGAAGGTGTCTTGTCTCGCATAACTCTCCAGGTAGCCGTGCCAAGGCGTATCCGTCGCGTCCCACACCACTCTGACCGACCGGCACTGCTGCTTGAGCCAGTGCAGGGTCTCCGGCAGCGGCTTGCTCGGCCCGCCGCAGGGCTCGTCCAGCAGCACCACGTCGGGCCGGTGCGCCTCGACGTAGAGTTTGATCTGGGCGTCGGTCCGGTAGAAGAGCACCTTGGCGCCCAGCTCGCGGATCGGCCAGGACAGGACGCCCTCCAGGATGTCCGCCTCCAGGAGCAGGATCAGCAGTTGCTTCTTCATGATGCCTTCCGTCGTTGCCTGCTGCGAACCTTGCCTTCCCGACGCCGCACCGCCCGCTCCTCGATCTGCTGCGCCGCCTCAGCCTCGCGGTAGTGGGCCAGGTGCTTGAGCATCTGTGCCACGATGCTGTCGAACAGCCGCTCGCGGCGGTCTCGCGGCTTGAGGCTCAACTCCGCCTCGAAGTGCACCTTGATGGCGAGGATCTGCTCCTCGGACAACCTCACCAGATGCTGGATGCCGCCCTCGATGGTGCAGCAGTTGTAACGGCGCTCGGGCATCGGGAACTCCTTTTCTCAGCCGTACAGGTTGCCCCTCTCGATCAGCAGGGTTGGTCCGTCACGTTGCACCGCAGCCTCGTAGGCGTGCCAGACCGCGTCGGCGTTGAACAGGTCGCTCACGTGCACCACGTCGCACAGCTCATCCAGTGCAGAGACGTGGCAGCAGGTCTTGTCGCTGTGCTGCGGTCCGGGGTCGAGCGGCTTGGTGGTGCCCGTCATGGTCTTGATGATCACCTTGGCCGGCTTGCCCGTCATCTGCTGCCACTTGTCGAGGTGGTTCACCAGTTGATCGACGGCGCAGAGCAGGAAGTTCGTGCGGGGAAAAAGGCACACCGGCAGCAGCCCCGTCAGCGCCATGCCCAGGCACATGCCCAGCTGCGTGTTCTCGAAGACCGGCACCTCCAGCCGCTGATGCTCCGGCACGCCCACCAGTTGCTCGTGGAGGCAGTTCGCCTTCACGCTCACGCCCTGCCCGACGAAGAGCACGTTGGGTTGCTGGGCGAGCAGCTGCATGCCCCGAATGACTTCGCTCTTGTAGCTCATGTTGCTCTACATCCCGCCGGTTGGACTGAACTCCTGCTTGTCCGCGAACTCGATAAACTTGCCTGTCCCCATGTGTGGCCAGCCGAGGTCGTACTGGTATCGTAGCACGTTCGTATAGCCCCGCTGGTGCTTTGGGTTCTCACCCCATAGCTCTTTCGTGTCAGCGTTGACGCATTTCTTGTTGTCCTCGATGACAAACGTGACCGGCAAGTCGAAGTTGCCGGCGTAGCGGGTCGCCTCGTCGAACGCACCCATCCTTGCGGCCATGTCGCCGACCAGGCACCAGACGTGCGGTGGCAATGTCGAACGGGTCGCACTTCCTCTTTTGATGCTCCACGCCACGCCCAGCGCGATCGGCAGACAACCGCCGCAGATGGCCGAGGAGTAGAACCGCCGCTCCGGCACGTTGATGCTGATGCTCTCGCCGGCCAGCACCTTCGCCATCAGCTGCTCGCGGGGCACGCCGTGGAGCAGGGCGTGGTAGTGGCTCCTCCAGTTTGAAAAAACGTAATCATGGGGTTTCACACAAGCAAATACTTCCAGCAGTTGATCTTCGTTGCCTCCGGAAAGATGCATCGGGGCCTTGATACGCCCGGCATTGAAAGCGGCCTCGCACTCCTGCTCGAACGCGATGAGTTCTTGCTTGGTGATCATCGGCCCCTCACCATCGAGGTTAGGCACTCCAAAATATAGACCCGTGGAGCAAACCAGACCATACTCGCCCAGTAGACGCTAATACAGAATCCGATCAAAGCGACTATTGTACCGCCAATACCAAGAAGGCCAGCGGCCACATATCCGTCTAAGTCTTTCTTGCGACTCTCTTCCCTGGCTTCCTTTTCCTCTTGGCTGCACCAGCGACTAGCCGCCTTGAACAACCAGATCGACAAGATACCTAACACTAGGAACGCCGCTGTCTGGCTTGTAAACCAGAACCGCTTCCAGACGATCAGCTCCTGCACCACCAGTGGTATCTGTTCGACGGCGAAATCCTGGGTCTTCTCCATCCCGTCAAGGAGCATCTCCAGCGCACGATGCAACTGGTCGGTCTTCTTCTCGTCTGCCATGTTGCGCCTCCAGTAGCTTACGTTTCAGCCGGTGCTTGGTCATCGCCTTCACCTCGTCGATGGCTCCCTGCCCCCACAGGTCACCCACCAGGCCGAGGTAGCGTTGCCCTTCAAAATACGTTTGCCAGAAGTGGTCCCGGAACTCCAGTACCGCGGCACTGCTCAGGGTCGCCGTCCTGGTCGGATGCGTGTCGTAGCTGTGCTGGCTGAACGCACTCCAGGGCAGGTTGTGGTGCTCCGGGTGGTCGTGCCACATCGGGCTGCCGGGGTATGGCATGCTCGCGTAGACGTTCATCCACGGCGTGTTCAGCTCCACCGCCAGGTCGAGCGTCTGCTGCATGCTCTCCAGCGTGTCGCCGGGCAAACCCACGATGTAGTTGGCCAGCACGTGGATGCCGGCCCGCTTGATCCGCTCCACGCACTTGGCGATCTTGTCCTGGGCGTAGCCCTTGTCGATGCCGTCCCGCACGGACTCGCTGGCGCTCTCGATGCCGAGGCAGAGCCAGCGGAACCCGGCGCTGCGCATCTTGGCGAGAAGCTGCTCGTCGTTGGCCGTGTCCACCCGTGCGTAGGCCCAGATGTTGATGCCGTCTGGACCGCCCGGCTCGGCGATGCGGCGGAGGATGGCGTCGCACACGCCCTCGACGTGCCGCTTGTTCAGCACGAACATCTCGTCGGCCACCTTGAACGTCCGGCAGCCGTGTTTGTAGTACAGGTCGGCGATCTGCTGGCCGATGCCGTCGGGATTCCAGAGGCGGTAGCTGTTCGGGGCCGGTTCGCTGTCCGCTGCGTACTTGAGAGCGATCAGCTTCTTGTTGTGCTCCTGCTGCTCACCCCCACGAAACGGAGCTTGGATGCAACAGAAGTGGCAGGCGTAAGGGCATCCCAAGCTCGTGTAAAGTGCCGCATAGGGAGTGCGTGGCCATCCCCCAAGACACTGCCAGTTGTGTGCCCGGTACTTCTCGACGGGCAACAGGTCCCAGGCCATCGCCAGGTCGTTCACATCCTCGACGTTCGGGGCCGAGTGGGTCTCAGCGTATGCGTTGAGCTTCTCGATCACTCCGTCCGGAGTGGACATGTTCGTGACGTCGAAGGTCCGGTAGAAGCCAAGCCCTCGCACGTCGCCCGCCTCGACGTTCTTCCCCCGCAGCAGGTCGAGGATCGTGTGGCAACCTTCGCCCGTCGCCACGTAGTCCGCGCCGCTCTCCTCCAGCGTCCGCTCTGGCAGGGCAGCGACGTGACCGCCGACCATGATGACCTTCGTGTCGAGCTTGTCCTGCCGAATCGCCTTGGCAACGGCGTTGGCTTCGCTCATCGTCTGCGTCGATGCACTCGGCTGTTGCCCGTAGCACACGACGGCCGTCAGTCGCGGCTTGAAAGTATACGCCACCTCTGACACGGTTTCCGGGTCAAACCCTTCAAGGTTGGCGTCCAGCAGCATCACCGTGAACCCGTGCTTGCGGACGAAGCCGGCGATGAGACCGCACCATACTGGGGTTTCCACGGCGGTCAGCTCGGCGTCGTGCAAGCCCTGATAGACGCCCTTGCGACCAGCAGGATTGACGATCAGCAGGTCAAGTTGTTTGCTGCTCACGTTGCGGCTCCTAGAGGCGGCCTTCCGCTCTTGCCCTTCTTCCACGGCTTCGAGCTTCTCAGTTTCCTAACTCTCAGCTTGGTGCGTCGGCCGCAATCGTCGCAGTAGACGGCGTAGAGATTACGAAGCGCCCCGCAGGACTTACACAACCCTGCTCGTATCTTCTTCTTTTGTGAAGCCCAGGTGCTCACCAAACGATCTCCGCTGTGACGCCGACGATGAACAGAACGAGCACGACCCAGGCGATGGACTCGATCATAGCAGTGCCACTCCCTTGCACACTTCCCTGATCCCCTCTTCCAACCCCCGCTTCGCCTCGAAGCCGGCCTCGCGCAGCCGCTGGTTGCTCACCACGTAGTCACGCTTGTCCGGGTCGATGCCCACCTCGGCCGAGTGGACGTAGACATCACCCACGATCCGGGCCACCAGGTCGGCGAGCTGGGTCTTGGTGCAGTTGGCCGAGTCGTTGCCGAGGTTGAATACTCTCTTGTGTCCTGGATACTGCTTACCCTCAACGAAGAACCGGAAGCAATCCGCCACGTCCCGGATGTGGACGAAGTTCCGCCGGTAGTGGCCCTCGAACAGGATCAGGTGCCGGTCGAGCACGGCGCGGCGGGTCAGGTCGTTCACCAACAGGTCCCAGCGCATCGCCGGGCTCATGCCGAACACCGTGGCAAGGCGGAGGCTGACGGTGTTCTCGCAGTCGAGGACGGCCCGCTCCGCCTGGCACTTGCTCTGGCCGTAGACGCTGATCGGCTCCAGCGGCGTGTCCTCGTCGCACTCGGCCTGTCCCGTCTTGGTGCCGTAGCCGCTGTTGGTCATCGGGAACAGGAGCAGCTGGTCGCGGGAACGGAACCGCAGGAGGGTCTTGATGGCTCCGAGGTTCGTCTCCCAGGCCCGGCGCTCGTCGCGCTTGCAGGCGTTCACGCCAACCACGCCGGCCAGCGGGATCACGGCGTCGCAGCCCTTCAACGCCCTGGCGATGGTCTGGTCCTCGCGGCAGTCGCCCCGCACGAACTCGAAGTTCGGGTCGTGGCAGCAGGCGGCGAGTCCTTGCCCGCCCCGCTCCAGGCTGTCCAGGGCGAGCACCTTGTGGCCCGCCGCGAGCAGGGTCGGGGTGAGTACACTTCCTAGGTAGCCGCAGGAGCCGGTCAGGAGGATGCGCACGTTGTAGCTCCGAGTTGCTTGAAAAACTCCCCGACCCTCGCCAGGCTCTCCGGCGTGCCGATGTCGATCCAGCGGGCGTTGCTCTGGTAGCCGATCAGCTTCTTGCCGGCCGAACGCCACAGCGGGAACAAATCCTCTTCGAGGCCGAGCTTGACCGGACCGGCTGGCCAACGACCCCAATCGTCGAACAGGTGCCGCTTGAACGCATACACCCCGCCGTTGACCCACTTGCCGCCATGCTCGTGCGCCAGGCCGAGGTGCTTGGTCTGCGTGCCCTGCTCCGGCACCAGCAGCACGCCGGCGTCCGGGTCCACGAGGTCGAACCACTCTACAAACTGATGGAGCGGGAAGTCCACGTAGCTGTCGCCGTTCAGGCACAGGAACGACTCGCCCTTGATCTGCTCCGCAGCCAGTCGCAACGCGCCGCCGGTGCCGAGGGGTTGGGGTTCCTCGCTGATCACGACGCTGGGTATGTTGCCGAACTCGTCACGAACCTGATCGGCCCCATGACCACACGCCAGGACGATCCGCTCAACCTGGATGACGTTCAGCTGCTCGATGATCTTGTCTAGGAATAACTCCTCGTCGATCTGGACCATGCACTTCTGCCCTGGCAGGCCGAGCCTGGTGCCCTGACCGCCGCAGAGGATGACCGCTTCCGTGGGGATGCTCACGTTGCCTCCACCGTCACGCCGTTGGGCTCGAACTCCACCGGTTCCAGCTTGGTCGCGAAGGCCGCAGAGAACCTGTGCATCACTCGCAAGACTCTTTCCGGCGGGACACACAGCAGCAGATATCCGCCACCGCCTGCGCCACACAGCTTACCGCCTACGGCTCCTTGCTCTCTGGCCACTTCGTACATCTTGTCAGCCCGCTCCGTCGAGCAGCCGGGGCTTGTCTCCTTCTTGTACTCCCAAGCGTCGTGGAGCAGGCTGCCGAACCAGTTGAGGTCGCCGTCCTGCAACGCCTTGGCCATCTCCCTGGCCACCAGCATCGTGCGGTTCAGTGCCGCCACGTCCTCCGTCTTGCACCGCTCCGTCAGCCGCTGCTGGATGCCGGCGTCCGTGCGGGCTTTGCCGGTGAAGACCAAATGCAACCACTTGCTCAGGTCGGGCGGCGGCTGCATCCTCGTTGTCTGCTTGAGACGTTCGTGCCCCCACTCGAACAGGTTCAACCCACCGACCACGGCACTCCAATGGTCCTGCTCCCCACCAGCCACCCGCAAGTAGCCACGCTCCAGGGCAATAGCCGCCTCTGCGATCTCCTTCAAACTGTGCTCAACGCCGAACCGCTTGCCCGTGGCCGCGATCATCGCCACGCACACCGCACTGCTACCGCCGAGTCCGGAGCCGGGCGGGCAGTCGCTCTTCACCTCGATCTTGAGCGAGCCGTTGACCGTCGCCGTGACCGTGGCGTAGCGCTTGATCGTGGCTGAGAGGACGCAGCCTCCGTGGCGTTGGTACCACTCAGGCAAATCGGACCCGCCACCGGCGAAGCTGATGCGGAGCGGTGCCTTGGCGGTGATCACTTCCGTGCCCTCTTCCGTTCCCGCCGCTTCTCACGTCTGCGTTGCTCTTTCCATTCTTGGTCGGCATGTCGCTCGCCCAACCAGATCGCGCCGGGGATGAGCGATGCCAGAACCGCCAAGCCTACGGCCATCGATGCGTAGTACCACCAAGGTTGCGTCATTGCTTGAGCCCGTTGAGCTTCTCGCAGAGCCACTTGATCTCTACCGGTTCAAGGCTGGGCCAGAGCCCGATTGCATAACGTGCGGGCATTCTCCGCCATTCAGATGCCGACCGGAGTTGCAGTTGTAGCACAGCACCCTCAGCTTGTCCTTGTCTGGCCATCCTCGTGCTCGCAGCCAGCTGTAGACGTTGCTGGTCCTGTTCTTCTCGCCGACGCCTTCAAGGTGGTCCAGCGTCAAAAGCATCAGGTTGGACTCGCCACAACAAGAGCATCGTGAGCCCCCGTAAACGTCGAGCGTCTCCGCTTTCAACACCCGCCGCCACTTGTCCCAGTAGCGAACGGGTTCGATGACTTCGTCGTGAGGACAGATACCTGCGTTGTACTGGCGTCCGCAATTACAATTCCAACAGGCCAAGCGAAGGTTATCGGTCGGCCACCCTTGCTTCTTGAGCCGGTTGTACAGATGGATGCCGCCCGGTCCACGATGCCCACCCGATCCGGACCTAACATGATTACCACTGCACTCGATGTGGTCCAAGGTCAGGAACAGATGCCCGTCTTCACCGCAGCAGTGGCAAGCCCCTCCGTAAGCTTGGACCATCTCGACCCGCAACTCTTTGCCTAGGTCTCTTTTCTTGGCAGCTTCCTTTGCCATGTAGGCGCTGTCTTTGGAGCGCCTCGCGCTGGTCGCCCTTGCCCAGACGCAGGCGCACGTCTTGCAGTAGGAAACGCGGTACGGTCCGTGCGACCTTTGCTGGACGTAGAACTCATCCAGCGGCTTTGCCTCGTCGCATTTGGTGCAGGTTTTCATGGCACCATTTTACCAGACTTCAGGCCGTTCAACTTCTCACAAATCCATTTCACTTCGACTGGCTCAAGTGTTGGCCACAACCCCAAGGCCCAGCCGTTCCAGTGGACGTGCTCGGCGTTGGGGAACTCGGCGTACATGGTGCCGTAGCGTCGGCGGAGGTAGGGTTGCCTAAGTTGATTCCCTCCTCCAGCGATGCCTCGTCTTGTTTCCACGCCTTGCTCGTGCAGGCAATTCCGTACTCTATGTCGAAGCACGTCATCGTCATGCTTGAGCACCAATGTCAGAGCGTAAGGGCTGGAACCCTCCACCGCGAAGTCCGTCTGATACAGGTCGGAGTCGATGTGGCTCAGGAACAGGCTCAGCAGCTCCCTACGCCGCTCGATGCCCTCGTCCAGCCGCTTGAGCTGGCTGCGGCCGATGACCGCGTTGATCTCGGTACTGCGGCAGTTGTAGCCCTCGTAGTCGAAGATGAACTCAGGTTCGAGGTCGTCGGGCTTGGGCAAGTCCCTGAACGCCGGCACCTCCCGCCGCAGCCCATGCCCTCGCAAACTCCGCACGATGGCCGCGAACACGTCGTCGTCCGTGCACACCATGCCACCCTCGACGGTGGTCATGTGGTGGGCGTAGTAGAAGCTGAAGTTGCTGGCGAGGCCGAACGTGCCGACCTTTCTCCACTGGTTGCCTTCCGTCCCATAGCACGGAATGACCGCTCCAGGCCCCTCGCAGCAGTCCTCGAAGTACGGCGTCTTGGTGTCGTTGATCGCGTTCCACAGGGCCACGCTCATGCCGGGATAGCCCATGCAGTGCGTGACGAACACCGCCGCCGGCTTCTTCTCGTCCACCAGTCGAGCGACTTGCAGCCCGCCCATCCCCAGCGTGCGGCGGTCGATGTCCACGAACACCGGCTCGAACCCGGCGTGCAACACGCTCGTGATGTCGCTGGCCCAGGTGACGCAAGGGACGAGGACCTTGCGATTGTCGCTAAATCTGGGGTGCCGTTCGTGCAGAGCCGCCATCGTCAGCAGGTTGGCCGAGGAGCCGCTGTTGACGAAGATCGAGTGCTTGACTCCCAACCACGCGCTGAACTCCTGCTCGAAGGCCCGCACCTGGTCGCCCTGGGTGAGACGGACGTCTACGTCCCAGTCACAGTCCGGGTTGGCGTTGGGCTCGTTCGTGAGCAGGTTGAAGACGGCGTCGAAGTCCTCTCGCGCGAAGTTGCTCCGCATCAACGGCCACTTGAATCCCACGTTGCACCTCACAGTTGTGTAATGCCGACGGCCCCACCACTCCTGCCGCCTGCGATTGGCCCCGCCGTGCCGGAGCCCCCGGTCGCTCATGACTTGTAGAGAGGCAACCCGGCCTGTACGCTCATCCGGTTGTAGGATTCGATCTGCTCCTTGTAGGCTCCCGTCTCCTCCACCTCCCGGAGCCACTGACCGAGCGACTGATGCAACCGTGCCACCTCGTGGTAATCCATCACGCCGCCGCCCCGGTCCTCCGTGTACCGGAACGCGAGGCCGATGGACTGGCCACACGCCCCGACGCCGTTGAGCTCCACGAACAGGTCAGCCAGCCAGCCCGCCACCTTGAACCGTTGCTCTTGCATTTGCGTCTCCTAGGTTGACAGCCGCTGCAACCCGTAGCGGTGCAGCACCTCCTCGATGATGTTGTCCTCGCTGCCGGTCAGATCGGCCTGGGCCAGGCCCTTGTAGAACCACTGCACCTTGTTCCAGTCGTCGGGCTGGAGGAAGCGCTTGAACCTGGCCATGTGGTAGATGCTGACGCCCCTGGCGTGCTGCTCCTGCTTGTCGAGCGGACGGTCCAACGAGTCCCAGCGCTTGAGGGCGATCATGTGCTTGAAGGCCTCGCGCATCACGTCGCCGTAGTTGGCGAGCTGCTGGTTGACGTGCTGGCGGTCGCTCATCGGTCTTCCTCGTATGCACGTACCACATCGTCGAAGCTGCTGCCAGACCAGCCATGCCCTTTCTCGCTCATCGGATGCCAGTAGCCTTGGTGACTGCTGACGAGCAACTGGCACTCCGGTTTTCTGGACCGACTCTTGCGCCGCCTCTTCCACCTGACCTCTTGCAACCCGATCTTGTTCAGCAACGGAATCCGTCGTCGGAACAGTTGCTGGTTAGCTCGCAGGCGCTGGGTGAAGGTCATTTCTTGGCTCCCGCCGGTTGTGGCTTCTCGGCGATGGGCTGGACCAACTCCTTGACTGCCTCAGCCACTTCCGCGAACAACTCCGCCTCGGTGATGTCACCCTTGCAGAACTTGGCGTAGGCTCCAGGCTTAGCGTCCCGCACCTTGCGCCACTCCGCTTCGCTGTACTCCACCGCGGCCTTGACGTTCTCGATCCAGCGGCCCTCGCCGGAAAAGTTGGCGGTGCGGTCACCGATGGTCAGGCTGAAGCCGGTGCTCGGTCCCATGCTCACGCCGTTGCCAGGCACGTGGCGTTCGAGGGCGCGGACGAGCAACGGATGCTTCTCCGATCCCCGGCAACAGTCGATGGTCAGGTCGCCGAACGCCAGGTTGATGCCGTCGATGACGTTCTTCTGGTAGCGTTCCGCCGTGGTGCTCATTGGATCTCCTAGTTGGTTGTCCGCATAGGCCACCTGCCGAGCAGCGTGTCCTCGTCAGGTGGTAGAGTATTGATGGCGAGTTCCCTGAACCCGCGTTGCAAGTACCAGCAGGCCAAACCCAAGGCGATGACTGCGTCACCGTGATGACCGGGACCGCCTTGCTCGAACGTGATATTTGAGGCCGCCGTCTTTCGGACCTGGAACGTCTGCATCTGTTCGAACAACTTCTGCGTGCTCCACCCCTTGGGATACGTGATCAAGTTGCGCTGGGCGAAAATGTTGATGGCTGTGAGCATCTCTAGCTTAGCCACCGTCATAAACTTGCCGCGGGCGTCGGAGCGAACTTTCAGGGCAGTGTCGCTGGAGGACAGGTTGACGCCGACGACAGCCGAACGGAACTGCACCTCGCGAGCTGTCTTCAAAAAGAAGTCTCTGAACGGATGACCGCAACCTGTCATGTCGAAGACCACCACGTCGATCTTGACCGGCTGCTTGGTCTCCACGCCGTCCACGACGGTAAACTCGTGCAGGTTCAGACAGAAGTCCACCAGCTTGCTGTAGTCGGTGCCCTTGGGCCACTCATGAATCAACTCCACCTCGACAGGAGCCTCTCGGGGAGGCATCACGCCAGCATTGACTCGTGCTGGATGCGTCGTATCGAACTTGCGCCGGCTGATCATCACGGCAGCCGCCGGGTCGCGCATCTGGCCCAGGTCCAGGCCGAGGACGCGGACGCGAGAATCAGCGGGCTCGTAACTGACCGGACGCTGCGGGCCGTCTCGCAAAGTGTAGTTCTCGACAGGCTTCGGATCGGCGGGCACAACGTCGACTGGAAACTTGCCGAGCGGCCGACTGCGAGTTCCAAGCGGCCGCAGTCGCTGAGCCTGCCGCATCAGCCTGTCAAAGTCACTCGACTTCATCGTCGGTCCATCCAAATCGCCGCGGCTCACTGTCGACGACTGCTTGTGCGTGCTGCTCGAGGTTGAAGAAACTGTTCTCAGTCGCCAAGAACTGCGTCTCGTACTCTTGCTGCACCCACCAGTCGCCGTGCTTGCGCCGCTCTTCTTCGATGAACTCAGGATTGATGCGCGGGCAGTCCTTCCACGTCGTGCGAAACCGCTTGAACTTGCTCTGCTCGCGCGTCCACTCGTTATAGAAGAACCCGCTCCGGCCGAACGGGGTAGACAAGAGGGCTTGTCGGGGCTTGATGCCGGTCACTGCCTCGGAGACCGACAGCATCGGACTGACGACTGCATAGAACGAGTCCTTGATGCGCGCCGCCTCGTCGATGCCCATCAACGTGATGCCGTGCTCGCCAATGATCGTGTCGGCCGAGCACGGAAGTGCAAGGATCCGTCCGCCGTTAGCAAAGACCAACTCGTGCATGGTCTCGCGCTGCAGCCGTTGCAACTTGCACCGCTTGTTATAGATCAAGGCTCGTGTGATGAGCCGTTGTGCTTGACGATCTGACCTCGACAAAATCAGCGCGAAGCCGCCGACCGTGCAGGCCTCAACGTAACTCGCCGCTGCGAACACCTCAGTCTTACCGGCGCCACGAGAGCAGCACATCAGCACGTCGTTCTGGCAGGTGATTAACTGGAACAACGCTTCGCGCTGCCACGGATCAAGGTTGTCGTTGACGTGCTCTGGTACCGCCCACACACGTGCCAGCTTGTCGCCGGACGTAGCCCTCCCCAGCATGGCTTGCTGCAGACAGTTAAGTCCGACAAGACCTGCAATTCCAGTCACGAATGTTCGGCGGTCGATCACTGGTCAGTCCCAGTCGGAGCTAGAGTAAGAACGGGTTGCTGCTCTAACAGAGCGCGTACGTTGGCGGCGAGCTTCTGGTCGGTGACAGGCGGGAGTTCGTCGCTGACAGCTTGAGTCGTCGCGGAGAGTTCAGACAGTGTGCGAATGGCTTCGAGTTCGAGTCGGTCGATGTCGACGAGGACTTTGAGTGCCGCGACTGCGGCCATGGGAGTGGTGAGCGGGTCAGCGCCGATGCGAAGTACATTTTCCAGAACCCGCTTTCTTGCTTCATCGGAGGTAGGCCAACGATTTCGAACAGAAGAGGAGATGAGGGAGAGGTCATCGGACGTGTAAGATGGGAGGGACATTTGGATGGAAAAGTAATCTACGGAGTATGGGCGCAGAAAATTCAATCTTCCCCACAGTATAGTATATCTACACGTAGGTCTAAAAATTCAAAATTGTTCAAAAATTTCCATTTTACATCATAATCGAATCAATATATAATGATACGACAATGGATCAATTACACTTAGACATAGAAACTGCACTCCCACAGGTGTTGGAGGTCGTGCGCCGGGCATTTCCAACTGATGACGAATACGAGTCTGTCGCCGCGCTTGCAATAGCGACCATAGCCCATGAATCAAAAAACATGTTACAGGAAGATTGGATCAAACACGCCATCAGCACGGCGATGTTTGCCTGTCGTAAATACTGCCACAACGAGCTCCGGCGCCAGAGGCTACTACAAGCGTGTGCACGAGACATGATCAAAAACCGCGAGACGTATCACTTCGACGTCGAAGAGCAAATAGATCGAGTGTCAGATGAATGGCTGCGCGAGGTCCTCAGACTCCGCATCATGCGCCAATTCACTCTGCAAGAGTTGAGCAAGACACTCGGTGTGTCGGAGTCGAGAATCCAACGACTAATGACGCACGTCAAGAACCTCATCAGAGAACCCGAAGAATGAACCTCAAACCAAGAAATTCGATACCTCAGACAAGTTAGTGGAAAGTTCCCATGTGTATATGGGCAAAAGACTTGTATCAAAAATCCTCAAAAAATGAGCGTATCACTGCTATACTAAGGGGTAAAAAAAATATGAATATATGAATATTCATTTATTCATTTTTTTTCCTATCCCCAGTATAGCAGTAATACGGTCATTTTCTGAATAAATTTTTCTTAAGTCTTTTGCCCATATACACATGGGAACTTTCCACCTCGAGGTCTGTGGTTCTTGAGTTTTTGGTTTGAGGTTCAAAAAATGAAAATCTCCGTGTGGCGAAGTGATGACGACTGGGCTTTTGGCAGCAGTAGTCAGACCATCTGTCGAATTCCTGTCGTCAAAATGACGCACGACGAGGCTTTGACTTATGCCAAACTCTTGCAAAAGCAGAAACCACTCAAGGGTTCAGACGTTGTTGTCTTGCTACAACTAGCCGGCACATCGCATCAAGGTATAACCCTCGCCCCTGGTACAATGCTCATACGAATATGCAGCTCGACAAAACTACCTAAGTGTCTGCCGTTCTCTTTTGAGGTAATTGCCAGCACCAAACGTCCCGACGGCCTTCGCATAAGAAACAAGCTCCGTCGACAGTGCAAAGACTATGCTTGCAGGGCCACAGGCTGGTTTTTGATTCCCGACAAACTCCTTGACTCTCTCCTCAAGCAACTAACGGAGCATCCGCATATCGAGAGTCCTGACAGACGTCGCAAGCTGCGTCACCTCAGCGGAATGTCCCAAGCAGAACTGAACTCCATCCTCAAGTCTCTAGGAGAAGACTGATGTTTGAATTACAGAGCCTCGGAAATCGCTACAAGATACTATTTAATGGGCGAGAATTGACTGCTCGTCCTACGCTCACCGTGGCCGAGCAAGCTGCGGACAAATTTAAGACTTGGTCTAGTAGACGCATCCAGCTCACAAAAACTCTGGCTATTAAACCGATTGCCGTGTTCTATTTCTTGAAACTCCGCCAATACCATAACGATGCGTCCATAAACACAGGAGAGTATAAGATTGGACACACTGCAAACTTACTCAAGCGCTCTCGACGTCACCTGAGTGCCTGGTATCCAGTGGCGCTCGTGTACAGCGCTAACAAACTTAGCATAGAGAGCGTGTTCAAAAAGCGCTATAACCAGTCAGCTATATTTGGCACCAAAGAACACCTTTGGTTGACAACTACACAAGCTATTAACCTAGCAATAGACATGCAGGAAGAGAATTGGAGCAACTATATCAGCATCTTTGACGAGGACTACGATGACCCCACCTGAATTCAAGAGCTTAGTTGCTAGTGCCAACGGCACAGAACAGTGGTTTGTCGATGCAATGACGTGCTATATTGCCGCGGATACCGACACACAGCTTCTAGCTGTCGACACCGAGAGACTCGCCATCGACTGGCCAGTCACGGATCTTGCTCTTGCCCTCGGCGTCCCCCGTTACTACGTGCGCTGGCTACTAGACAAGCAAATTGCACGCATTCCTCAGATTGCCCGCAGCCGAATGTTAGAAGCCTTGAAGACACATCCTCGGATCAAAATAATCTGATACGTTCATATTTTGATATATACATTAGCCAGTCGAATCGATATAATACCCATCTATGAATAGACTTAGGTCTCGACGCAAAGCCGCTGGACTCTCAGTCCCTGAGCTCGCTGGCCGCCTCGGCGTCCCCCAGTATTACGTGTACCTGTACGAAGCCGACCACCCTCGCTTCCCTCGGAAGCATCGTGCCGTCTTCGACTCAGCCTATGCTTCCATGCCGCCGCTCAACGAGCCCGATTTCGACACACGGGCAGTGGCTGCCGAGCTCGGCATTCCTGAAGCTCACCTGTTCGCATACGTGACTACCGGCTGGTGTCCGTGGAAGTCCTTCGCGCTGTGTCGAGAGTTTGTAGCCAGGCTGCGCACCACGCTGCCGCCACGCGCCACCAGCCCTGGCTCCACTGCAAATGTTCAATAGACACGTGTACCCTGACGAAACGTCGACACTTGCAAACGTTCCTTCCCTACCCTTGTTTCGTTACTAGCGCCGCCTGTCTCGACCGAGCCCGCCTCGGCAAACAACGCGTCGAGACGCTGCAGATTCTCGCCGCCCTGCGAGGCGGCATCGGCTGGGTGAACCACCCAGCCACTCGAATGTGGCGGGGCCATGAGTCAGCTCTTGTGTGGTACGGCCTCGTCATCTGCGCCGAGTGGATCAAGCGAGGCTACCGCGACACGTGTCTTGCCAAATTGTTACCTGAGCCGCAGGGCTATGTGCTCCCTGACTGGTTCGGCGGACCAATACACGCCTCGCACCGATCTGCGCTATTGCGCAAAGACCCCGTCTGGTACGGCCGCTACGGCTGGACCGACGATCCTGGAGCCGAGTACGTGTGGCCTGTCCCGAGTCCCAACGGCCAAATGTCAATAAGAACAACGAGAATAGAAAATGAACACGCTCCGACCGTTTCAACTCCTCGCCGGCGACCACGCCCTTGACTTCCTCCGCACGGCACAGCGCGGCCAGAAACAACTCTACAAGGCACCGACTGGCGTCGGCAAGTCTTACGTCGAACGCTACATCCAAGATCGAGCCCCCGGCACTTGGATCGTCTCTCCCTCCGAGGAGATCCTCGACGGAATGCTAGAGAAGGCCGGTCTCTCCGGCGATCCGCTCTTGCACAACATGTGCACTCCGATCCGCCTGCGCAACCGTCTCGTGTCCGGCGCGATCCAGCCTCCTGAGTTCATTATCTACGATGAAGCGCATCACTCCGGAGCCGAGACTTGGCAACAAGTCGACCTCTTGACTGGACTCGCCCCTGCAGTCGGCTTCACAGCCACCGACTTCTGCGGCTCCCCGCGCGCCACTCGCGAGCTCAAAGACACCTGGGGCGAGTCAATCGAGGTGATCAGCTACGAGGAAGCAGAGCACCTCGGTTACATCTCAATGCCGACCTGGGAGATGCTGCCACTCGTCGATGACGATCTCATCGAAGTCACCAATGGCGAGTTCGTCGTCGACGCCATAACTTCCGCTTATGCAGATAGACTTGGAAGCCTGGCGCAGGCGTGTAACGACCGGTGGCTCACGGACGGCATCTGGGACCGCACCACCGTGTTCAGCTTCGCCGGTTCCAAGCTTTGCAACCTATTTGCCCAGATGGTGCCTGGCGTCAAAGTCGTCGTTGCAGACACGCCGAGAAACGAGCGACGGGATATTTTCGAGAGGTTCAAGCGCAGAGAGTGCGCCATTGCACAAGTTCGCGTGGTCTCGGAAGGGGTGGACCTGCCAGTTCGGCGAATTGTCGACTGCGCTCCTTGCATGAGTCCCCGCCTCTGGGTTCAGATGATCGGAAGATGCACTCGGCCGGTGCACGATGGTGAGACGAAGCCTGAGGTCGTGTGTACTTGCCTTGCAGAAGGCACGCCAATTATGACTGACCGTGGTTTTGTATCAGTCGAACAAATTACTGCCGACGATCTTCTCTGGGATGGAGAAGAGTGGGTTTCGCATGGCGGTATTGTGTGTAATGGCTTGCGCAAGACGATCGACGTGCGCGGTGTGCGCATGACGCCGGACCACATGGTGCTGACCACAGAAGGATGGAGACAAGCATGCCAGCTCGACGATATGAGCACGTTGAATCCGGGAAGATTTTTGCCCATTGGGCAGTTGTCGAACGAGACGAGTCTTGGAATGAACGCTGGTGGTGTGTATGCAATGTCTGCGGTACAGCAAGATCAGTTTCAGAACGATTTCTTAACAGACCACGTACGGACAACGGCGAATATGCCAAGTGTCGAACATGCCGAGGTGGGGCATCCCATGGTACGCAGAGAACGAATCTCGATCTCCCGATCAAACTATGCGAGCATCTTCGGCGAAAGGCAGGATCGGCAATACAGAGGTCCAAGAGACTTGGAAGATACGTACACCCGGAATGGATCGAAGACCGGTCAAAATTTATCACCTATCTTGCGACCCTCCCGGGGCATGCCGACAAAAAACTCACACTTGACCGTATTGATAACAAAAAAGGATACGAGCCCGGAAACCTACGGTTTGTCAAGAACCAAGACTTCGAGTCTAGAAAGAAACTCAAATTCAACGCTGAGCGTATCGCAATGCTCGACGAGAGACTCGAACAAGCCGTTGTCAAACTATATAAGAAACTCGCCTCAAGAGTATCGCTCCGGTGTTCGTGCCTCAGAGACATTGCAGACATGTACTGTGTTTCGCGAGGCTGCGTCAGAAACGTCTTACGTCGGCATATCGGCGGTAATTACGAACAACTCGTGCCGACAACGAGTTTTTGACATCCTAGACGCGGGTCCTAGGAATCGCTTTCAGGCTGGATCTCTCATTGTGCATAATTGCAGAAATTTGATGCGCCACGCCCACGTGCTCAAAGGTTGCATCCCCTTCTCTTCCCTTGTCCAAGCCGAGAAGACGTTCGGTTTCTCCGAGCGCACAATATCTGGCAAGGTCATCGGCCTCGAGTCGATTGGCCGCTTGAAACCGAGCACCGCTAAGACGCGCTCTGGTCTCACATTCTCCATCTATTGCATGTCTTCCGTCAACGGGCTCGATGTCACCGACTACGCAGCCCTTGCTCACCCGTCCATGGACCCTGTTTGGGCGATTCGCAAACATAAGAAGAAGGAAGACGGCACCCGGGACTGGGGCAAGTGGGTTCAGTGCGATCCGCCCGCCGACCTCAAGGGCTTCAGCTCCTTGCCTGGTGGCACAGTCTCGGAGAAACAACTCGCCTGGTGGCAGCGGAGCGCTAGCCGACTCGGCCTCGACGAGACTGTCGTGCCGACTCGCAAGAACTTTGCCGTGCTACCCTTCCTGATGGATCTCAACCTGAGGTTGACATGACGCATAGCGCCTTCGCCGCGATTCTCGAACGTCGCCTGGCCTTGGTCCGAAGCGTGCTCACAGCCAAGGCCAAGGAGTATGCCAAAGGCCGCCGCGGCGATGCTTCGGTGCACACCGGAACAAGCCCTGCTCGGCTTCGTGGCCAAGCACCTGACTTCCGTCATTGACATGGTGCAGAGTGGGCGCCAGTACCCGCTCGCCACGTGGGACGAGAAGCTCGGCGACGTGATGGTCTACTTCGCCCTCCTCGACGGCATCGTACAAGAGACTCTGGCTGGTGCGGGTGATTTGGCAAGGCCACTCGTGACGGCGGCGGTCGGCCCTGAACTCCAGACGACTGGGTCGGCCGACGCCGCGACTCTCGTTGAGTCCACCAGCCGCTTAGACGCGCCGGGTGACATTTGAATCCTGACTTCGGTACCAAGCGACAGCCACTCAGCGCATCGGCACTGCGCGAGATCGTGGCCTGTCCCTGGCGCGTCGTTACTATCTTGGCCGAGCCCGAGCTCGCCTTGCCACTGCCAGTTCGCGCTGAGACAGCCGTCGCCGCTAATGAGCTGCACGCCGTAGACATTGACTTGAACGCAGTGTTCAAGGTCCCCAAACCGATTCGCCAGAAACCTCGCCTGAAGATCCGACGCAAGAAGCGGCCCTGAGCCGCGGGAGGTCCACGTGTCTCTGAGACCAGCTGAGTACGCAAATCCTTTCCTAGCGGAGAAAATCGTGTCCTTCAACCCAAAAGCATTTGGCACGCAAGCCCAGCCTGTGCGGGCCTCCGGGCTCCGCGCCATGACAGTCTGCCCATGGAGGGCCGTCAGCATGCAGCTCTTCTCCTTTCGCGATGACTCCGGCCCCGCGGCCCAGACTGGCACGGCCATGCACGCAGCCTCCGACGAGTTCCACAAGACCAAGGACGTCATCAAGGCCGTCGAGAAGATGCATTCTGGCAAGGACCAGTATCCACTCGCCGATCTCGACGCGGCCGCTCGCATGTTCGTCAGCTACGTGCAGGACCCACGCAACGCGACTGCCGACGTGGTGCTCAGCGAGCATCCAGTGGAGTTCGTCATCAAGCCGCATCCAGACGATCCTACCAAAGAGGACATCCACGTCCGCGGTCGACTCGACCAGGTGCGCAAGGAGCACGGACAGCTCAGGGTCTACGACATCAAGACGAGCACTCGCGACGGCTTCGTGCTTCTCAGCGAGAGCTTCTACCAGATGGCTGCCTACGCCCTCGGGGCTTCCGCGGTCTTGAACACTCGTGTCGATCCTGGCGCATTGATACTCCCTCGCAAGTATCTCTCCCGCGGCGTCGACCCAGCCTCCTCCCCGTCCGGCGTCTTCTGGAACTACGTCTTCCGTACCGAAGACGCCGTCCACGCGATGCAGGGCGTCCGCATCGCCGTCATGGCCATTCGCACCGGCACTCCTTGGGTTGGCCCCTCTGACGCGTGCAACTGGTGCCATTACGGCGGAATCGACCGATGCGTCCCTGAGCTTGTGAAACTCGGCTTGAAGTTCTAGGCTCTGCGCGCAACTGGCAACTTCGCCAGACGCAATAAGGAAAAAGGAACTCAAAACATGGCAACAGACACGAAAAAATCTCTCGCAGCCCAGGCTGGCCTCGTGGGGGAGTTCAAACTCCCAGCAATGTTCGAACAAGCCCCGACGGTGAAGCCTCGGGCCCTCTGTCCGTACGTGGCGTTCGTCCACCCCATGTCGCCGAGTTGGGGCAGCCTGTCTACCAAGTGTCCAGGCCTGCAGGAGTCCGATCCGGTGTTGGTCGGCCCCGGCGACGCTGCCCGCAAGCTCGCTCCTTTCAAGTACCACCTCTTGACCGCCAAGCAGTACTGGACCAAGGGCGACTCGCAGGGCAACGTCACCGACTGGTCCCTGACGTCAAAGGCTGACTTCGGCGAAAACGTCGAGGCGGTGATCCTTGTCATGGTCGACGACAAACTCGTGCCGGCGACTTGCCAGTTTCGCACGACGAAGTCCGGTGGCGTGCATCCCATGGTGCAGGCCTTGGAGACCTCGGCCGGCGAGGACTGGGCGAAGCTCTCCCCGCAGCACAAGGAGACTCTCGTCTGCCAGAAGCCGTTCATGCGCTTCTACGGTGAAGTCGTCGTCGGGCCGAAGCGCACATCCAAGGGCACCGGCCGCGCCTACACCCCTGCAACGGTGAAGGTCTACCCGACCACCGTTGCCGAGTGGCGCGTGCTCTCCGAGTCCTTCAAGTCCGAGCTCTTCCAGAAGGAACTCGAAGAGGCCGCCGAGGCCTTCACCCGTCGAATGGATGACATCCAGTCCAAGGCGAAGTAACCCCTCCCGACCCGGGCGCCGGTTCTCGGCGCCCGGGCTTTTGTTTCTGCACATGCGCGCTCAGGAGTTCCCCGGTGAAACTGACGCTGACAAGAGCACCGCGGGGCAAAGTTCTCATTGAAGCTAGGAAGAGAGACAAGCTAGTCGGTCGAGTGGAATCCAAGTTCACTGATGAGACGCAGTTCAAGAAAGCAGCCAAAGCGCTCGGAGTCTCTCGCGACGAATTGATGGCCGCAGTCGACGCACTAGAGCACTCGGACCAGCCGAGTGTTGAGTGGGGAGGCGAGCAGGAGTTTGAACTCACCGTACGCGACCTGACTGGAACTGACGTTGAGACGCTCCGCAGCCTCGACCCCTTGAGGCTGCTCAAAGAGGCTTGCACAAATGGCTTCGGTTCCTTGGAAGATCCAGTCGCACGTTGGTCTCGCCGGGACATGCTCGCCGCAGTCGACCTCGACAGTACGGAGTGGGACGACAAGAAGCTTCGTGAGTTGTTAGTCTGGTTCGACCCTCGGCCCGCCATGTCTTGGGTGACGAAGAGCGGAGGATTGCGGCTCGTCTACGGTGCGCTGGAGAGATTCTCCGCGGAAGAGTGTGCCGCGGTGGCATACTTGTGCCTCAGCGACAGCGTGCGATATGACTCCCTCGAGCTCAAGACCGACACTCGGCTGCCTCGCACGGAGATCGTGGTCTCCGAGCAGACCTCTGACATGAAAGCATTACGCCGCCGCTTCAAGCAGTACTCTGTCGACGACGGTGCAGTTGTCGAGTGGCTTCGGCAAGAGGGCCTAGTGATCGGCGGGCGCTACTCTCACGACAAGTGCCCCGTCTCGCCGAGCTCCACTGCGGCCGGCACCCCGGTCCACGTCTTCGAGCGTGGAGTCAAGTGCTTCGTGTGCGAGGCCCACGGACTCTTGCACGGCGGGCGCACTCCCGGGTTCTTCCCCTTCTCCGCGTTTGTCGGCGGATCTGCTTCCGAGCTCCTGTATAACTGCCTCGATGGCTTTTGCCACTGGGAGCACGCCAAGCACGTGCTCCAGGACAAGTTCGGCTTGTCCAACGACGTTGCTCGCGTGGCGTACGGCGCCGCGTTGAAACTCCACCACTCGGCGATCGACGACGAGACTAGGGACTCTGTGCTCCAGGGCGGCCATAACGTGCTGCGTATGGAAGGCCGGTGGACCAACAGCAATGGAGACTCGTACGTCAAAGACGTCAGGGCTATAATTGCTGCGTTGCCCTCAGCTGGCGGTAACGCGGCCAAGGTGGCGACCTTAGAACAGACGTTCGACCTAGCACAGTACGGTTATCCGCACCTGACACCGGTCTTCGGCTGCCGGATGTACAGCCACTTTGTGCGCCAGTGCGACGTCAACCGAGTGAGAGTAGTGGTTCAGACCCCAGCCTTGGCACGCGACAACGTTGCACAGTTCCGGCCAAAATACATTCCGCCGGAGAAGCGAGTCGATGGTTGGGCTGTTCTCGAACAAGTCTGTCCTGGCATCGAGCCTCGTTTCGTCAAGCTCATGCTCGTTGCGAAGGGCTTCGTAGAGGGAGGCGTCGGTCTGCCTCCCATGATCTTCGTCTCCGGACCGACTAGCAGCGCGAAGACCGGCACGGTGATGGTCTCCGCGGCTATAGCTGGCGATGGGGCAACCGCAGTCCAGTGGACGGCGAACATTGAACGTGTTAGACAAGCTATTCGAGACAGCAAAGACACTGGCATGTTTCTGTGCTTCAACGAGTTTTTCAAGGAGGCTGAAAGAGCGAAGCAGTCTGCAGTGCAAGCCTCTGACTTCGTATTGAACCTTACCCCGGATTCTACTAGCTGGAAAGCCTACATCGGTCCAGTGAAGCTCGGCGACTTGCCAGTGGTGGCCTTCACTGACACTCGTGTTCCTATCGAGGTCAAACAAGACGCTCAGCTCGCCCGACGTTTGGTGCACGTGAACCTCTCAGGCAAAGTCGACTGGCGGCACAGTCTCCGGACAACTGTAGATAGGCTCGAGCGGTTTCGCCTGGCTGGTCGGGAGTATGCGGACGCAGCCGACGCGATACTCTCCGAAGTCATCGACGAGTTCTTTGTGACCCCGACTACGTTTGAAGAATCCGCCGGGCGCCTCGGCTACTTCCCGATGTCCGAATCTGACGAGGCACATGAGAACGAGAGCCTCTTGCTCTCCTTGTTCAAGGCAGCCTGCGAGGCACCAGATGCATCTGGCAGCGATGCCACGCGCTGGTCTGGTCGCGGGTGGAAGGTCATAACTCGTGGGCAGATGACGCCCTTGCTGGAAGCCTGGGAGAATGTCGCAGACGAGGACTGGAAGGGGTCTCGCAAGGCCTCGTCCGAGGACTGGACTAAGCTTGTCGGTGCCTCTGTCCGAGTGAAATTCGAGTGCAAGTCACACGGTGCATCGAAGGTGGCTATACGGTTTCGATCCGACGACGGCCAACGGCAGGGGTACCTCGTAAATGACGAGCTCACGAAAACCGATGCCTGAGCGACGTTACACCTGGACCCAGAAGACGAGGATCGGCGGCCATGCTTACTACGCTAGCTTCGGCGAGCGAGAGGATGGCCAGCTCGGCGAAGTCTTCGTGACCGGTGGAGTGTTCGGCTCTTACGAGCGCGGCATACTCGACTCCCTGTCCCGTGTGGTGTCGATCTCGCTTCAGTGTGGAGTGCCTCCGGAAGAAGTCGCCGAAGCCTTGTGCGGAATCAACTTTGCTCCCAACGGCCCTACGGAGGACGGTTTCGACGTTCTCAGCGTCACCGACTGGATGGGCCAGCTAATCAGGAGAGCCTATGTACCAGACAGCGTGCGCGAATCAGCTCTTCCTCAAGGCTCTGTCGCTTCCGACCCGACAGCGGAGGGCTGAGGACGGGTGCAACGTCTCGGGCACCGTCGAGGCGTGTCACGTCACGCTCGTGCTCGACGACCCGATGCGTAACGTCGTGACTGCTCGACCGGTCGACCTTCGGTGGGCTCGAGCCAATGTGCTGTTCTTCTACACGGATACTGAGCGCGCACTCGTGCTCAAAGCTTACAACGAACATGCCAACAAGTACTTGACAGAGGGGCTCATGGTCGGGGCCTATGGTCCCATAGCCTGGCCTGGCATCAAGCGTGCGATACAGTGCCTACGACAGTGTAAGGACACTCGCGCGGCGTCGGCTACAGTCACCGACAACAGCCGTCCGCGCAACGCCAACATCCCTGCGTGCATCAGCCACTTGCACTTTCTCAATACTGACGGACTTGATCTACACGTCTATAGTCGCTCGCTCAACGCCTGGTCTGTGCTGCCCTATGACCTGATCCTCTTGACCAACTTGCAGAAGTTCGTCGCCGACGCCGTCGGGCTCAGCCTCGGCAAGTTGTACTGGACAGTCGGTTCTCTGCACGTGAACGTCAAAGACTTAGCCCGAGAGACTGACAACTCGACAGAAGCTGGTTCTATGTTCGTCGAACCGCTGTCTTCTGACCAGGCATGGAAGGAGCTCCACTGTGGCTAGCAGCGAGCAAGCGAGGGCTCGGCAAGACCGCTTTCGCGCGGCTGGATTGTGCATCTGCTGCGGAGGAAAGCTGACTAGCAAGCATCGGCGCTGCAAGCCGTGTAGGAACCGATACAAGGTTCCTGCAGAGCTCAGGCGAAAGAGACGTCGTCACGAGCCAACAGTAGAAGAACTGCAGGAGCAGCTGAGCAGGCTGCTGCACCTGTTCGTCGGGTTCAATCCCACGGCAAATTTGCGCCGCATAAACGGAGTCTGGAGGAAGGCTCCCAGGATCTTGAGGCAGTACCAGGAGGAAGCAGACCATGCTCGACAGACTTCAAGCTGAGCACAAGGCCTGGGTGGACGAGATGTACCCACAGCAGGATTCTTGGTACCCAGCGCTGTGCCTCGTCGAGGAGGTCGGCGAGCTCGTGAAGCCGGTGCTCAAGTCCATGCAACAGAACGAGTGGGGACCGGAGCCTCGCTACGCGCACAAAGACTGGACACCGGAGCTCGTTGACGCGATTGGCGACGTAGCCATCGCCAGCTGTAGCGTGTGTAACGCAGCAGATGTGCTGTGGGTGCCGGGATACGGCTCTGAGTCCAAGAACGTGCGACACATGCTCATCAAGATTGTCAACCTAGCCTCCGTCGTGCTGGCCTCGCGTGTCGGCGTGGGAGCCAACGTGACTGAGCTCACGGCGGAGCTCCGCGTGCTTGCCACGTGCGTCGGCGTAGACTTCGAGCCCGCTGTGCTGGAGACTTGGGCTAACGTCAAGTTGCGGAGCCGACGTGTGTCCGCCCAAGGGTAAGAGAAATTATGATTTACATTTTCAATCCTTGAAGATATAATGATGTATTGATTCGTGGATCCTTGGAGACGCAAATGAAAACGACGCACGTCGAGATCACGTACGGAGAGACTCGCAGTGTGAACTTTCAGTCCTGCACCGTGCACTGCACTCTTCGAGCCGAGCTCGACGAGGGCGAGGACGAGAAGGCGGCGCGCGAGTCTCTGGAGTGGCAGTGCCTTCGGGCAGTCAACGAGGCATTCGACCGACACGATGAGAGGGTGCTATGCAGATTATCAGCTCAGGAGCCACAGTAGCCCGCAGCGTGCGTGGCACAAAAGCCAGGGTCTCCTACTCTCGCAGCGGAGACTTCTTGGCGCCCATTGTCCTCAAACTGAAGGGGGTGATAGATGCTGCTGTCGAGCGTGCCGATAACGGACCTAGGCGGCATATTCGACGGGGTCAGTCAAGTGGTGATTGACAAGCAGATGTTCGTCGGCCTCGGGCACTTGCCAGAGGGTCACACGTGCTCCTTGTTCGGAGCGATCTGTCTGGAGCCGAACGTTGCCCGTAGAGGGCAGATGTGCGAGAAGTACAAGCTTCTAGGCACGCCGAAGTCAGTAGAACAGGCGATAGAGTTCGCCAGAAGGATCGACGAAGCGCTCAACACCTAGCAACGACGCCAGGGGGGTTTTAAGTGTGGAAAGAAGAAACAGCAGCTATTCTCAGAGACAGAGCCGCAATGGCTTTAGGGAGACAGACGGTGGATAATATCAGGTACGGTGCCGCTGTCCTTCCACGTTCAGTCCACGGCTATGCAATGCACTTGCAAAGGCATGATACGCGGCGACGAATTCCTTGAGGACATACAAAGCTAGTGCCGCCAGCTCTATGGGGCTGCTACTCGCATTGGATGAAGCTGCCCAAACGCCTACGCGATGCGATATGGGCGGCCTATCGTATCGGACAAGAGCGGACCATGAGTCCCAGCCGAGAGGATACTGTCTACCTATGGGCCGGCGTGCTGACAACCGTCGTTATGCCACACAGCGCACCCTGCTCATCGCTCTCATGGGCGGGCGCTGCCGCTATTGCCGCGAGACACGCCATTGGCTACTTGAATTCCACCACACCAAAAGGGTAAACTGGAATCCAACAAAGACTAGCCGTCATCGACGTATCCGCCTCTATGCCGGCGATTGGGCGCAAGGCATATGCGTGTTAGCCTGTGGCAAATGCAACAAGAAGCTAGGTCAGCCGCCAGGGGAACCGCTTCCATTCTAGGAGGACCGCCATGAATCCGGTGATAGTGAAGATTCAGGACGTGAACGCACAGGCTTATGGGCCACTGTTCCCCGACTTGGCTGACAAGAAGATTGTAGAGGCAATACTGAGCCATTTCGCGGTGCTACAGTGCGGCACCGAAGGCGGCAGAACGAGCGTGGCGCTCATGGCCCAGCTGCCCAACGGCGAAGTGGCCATGATCGAATGCACTGGTCGCATGTTTGAATCTATGGCTGGCGCTCTGTTTCCCCCTTCCCCTACCCTTTAGGGTAGTGGTGATGTACTGGTCAGCGTCTATGTAGCACAGCATCAGGGATCTCACAACGGAACAGCTGGAAGAACTCGTCGCCATCGCGAAGTCTGAACTCCGGACACGACTCACGTGCCTGGAGCCGCGAGAACTCGGTCGTGTGATCTCGTCTCGACGACGCGCTTGCATGACCCCCGAGATCGTTGCTAAGAGCCTTGGCGTCAATCGACAGTATGTCTATTCCTTCGAGGCTGGGCGCCCAGTCCCCAAAGCCGCGTTCACCGTCCTTCACGACTTCTATGCGGCTCTTGCCGCACCGCAGCAGGCGGATTCCTGCAGGGAGGTAGCGTCATGAGTGAATGGCTTGATCGTCTGCGGTCCGTGTGCGACGAGGCGAACGGACTCTTGCAGGCAGTCATCGACGAGGCTCCAGAGGAGGCTAAGTCCCACGATGCCTGGGACAAGGTCCTTGCCCTGAAGTCCGACGTCGAAGCCTTGGCTGCTTATGCAGAGGCTGAGGCGGAGGAAGTTGAGGCCGCGTGAGTCTGGGTCCCGGCGCTGGTCGGCAGCATTGCGGGTTCGAACCCCGCAGCCGGACTGAAGGAGACTGAGGCATGAAGACTAACTGGAAACCAGGCGACAAAGTTGCATTCGTCGACTTCGAGACGATGAGTACCAACAACCTTGAACACGGGGCTAGACGGTACTTTGCGGACGAGTCGACTCGGCTTGCCTGCTGTGTGCTGAGCGTCGACGGAGTCGACCACGTGTGGCGACAAGGAGAGCCTGTACCACAGGCCTACATCAGTGCAGCAAAAGAGCGAACGCTCTGTGCGCACAATGCAGACTTCGACTCGCTCGCATGGGAGAAGTTCGTAGGCGAACCGGCCACGTTTTTCGACACAGTCCGAGCATCTCGTGCCAAAGGTCTCCCTGGTCGGCTCGACGAGCTCGGCAAGCTCTTGGAGGGTCGCGGCAAGGACAAAACTGGCTCGATGCTCATCGACATGATTAGCAAGGTCAAGATCCGCAACGGTGTGCCGCAGTACTTCGTGGGCAACGACCAGGTGTGGAATCAGTTCGTCGAGTACTGCCGTCGAGATGTGCGCTTGTTGGAGAAAGTCTACAGCCAAGTCAAGGATGTCGACGAGCCAGACGTGCTCGACGTGGACGTCAAGATCAACGACCGTGGCATCCCCATCTGCAAGCCGCTCGTGCAGCACTTGCGCAATCTGTACGACTACAACATGTCCGTCGCCGGCGCGGAGTTCGACGAGCTCACCAGCAGCGTCAACCCGCGCTCGCACAAGCAGATGACTGGCTGGCTCGAGGCCCGTGGATTTAAGCTCACGTCTATCAGTCGGCCGGCTATGTTCGAGCTATTCCAGAAGCCCGAGGAGTTCTACTTCGGCGAGCCTGATGAGTGCCCCGATGCCTTTGCGGGACTCCAGGACATCTTGGTGCTCCGCAACGAGCTAGTGCGGACCGGCGGCAATAAGCTCGCCATGATGCTTGCCTTGGAGGAAGACGGTCGAGTGCGCGATCAGCACGTGTACCACCGAGCCCACACTGGCCGATGGGCCGGCCGACAACTGCAGCCGCAGAACTTTCCCATTCCGTTAGTTCACGTCGACGTGCCTGGACTGCTGTCCAGCGTTCTCGACTACGACAAACTTCGAGAGGCGGCAGACAAGACGACTGCCAAGATGCGAGAGACTAACTCTGCTCAGAGCTGCACCGTGGGCGCGGTGATCAACTGCCTGACTCGTGGATGTGTCCGCGGTGATCTTTGCATCGCCGACTACTCTGCAGTCGAGGCTCGCGGAGTCGCGTGGCTCGCGCGCGAGGATCGGCTGCTCAACACCTTCGCTGATCAAGACAAGGACGTGTACATCGAGTTCGCGACGGACCTCTATGGCTTCAAGCCGAACAAGGACTCGTGGGAGCGAGTCGTGTCGAAGCAGATTGTGTTGGGCTGCGGCTACGGCCTCAGTTGGGCTGGCTTCAAGAGAGCTTTCGACCGCTTCATGTCCAGCCACTCCGGCGATAAGCTCCGCCGAGATTTCACTATGGGCGAGGAAGAGTCTAGAGCACTTGTCAAGAAGTATCGAGATACATTCCCCAATATACCTCGACTATGGAAGCAGTTTGGTGACGCGGCGATGGCGTGCGTCCGGCACGGCATGTCGACCCACGTCGGTCGGTGCGATTTTTACCGCGAAGCCGACAATATGGTCATACGCTTGCCGAGCGGGCGGCGCCTCTACTACCGCGACGTGCGAATCGAGGACCTGACGCCGAAGTGGGCTGTGGCAATGGGCCGCGTGATGACTGTGCCCACAGTGACGTTTCTCCATCCGCACGGACAACGACGCGGAACTTATGGCGGGAGTCTCTGTTTTGGTCCGGAGACAAAGATACTGACTGACCACGGCATCAAATCGATAGTTAGCGTCACTGCGCAAGATAGGGTGTGGGATGGTGGGTCTTGGGTCAAGACAGATGGATATGTGTACAACGGAGAAAGGGAGATAGGCACATGGCTGGGCGTAGCAGTCACAGAAGACCACTTGATTCACGATGGTATGAGATGGAAGTCAGTGATTCGCTTGGACGCAGATGCTACGTTGCGGTGCCTAAGATCGGCAGCAAGTTCCATGCCTTGGTCGTGCAGACAGAGCCGATTAGACTCGGATACAATAATTACGTTGTCGGGTGCACGTGCATCTGTGGAGAAGCTGTTGCTGTCAATCTTGGCGGTTTGCGAAAAGGAAAAGGACGAAGATACTGTACAACTGGCTGTGCAAAGCGATACAGAGAACAAAAACGCATTGTCAATTTACTCGAACAAACAGGCTTCGCGACTCATAAGCTCTATGTGCGGTGGCATCGTGCATGGGCAGACATCATACGACGCTGCAATAATGAGACTGATCAAGCTTGGGATCGTTACGGTGCAAGGGGCATCAAAGTTTATCAGGAATGGACAGAGAGTTTTGAAGCGTTTGCTATGTACATCACAACAATACCAGGATTCGACGATTTGTCCTTATGGCTCGATAGGACAGACAACGACGGACACTATGAACCGGGAAATGTCCGTATGGTCACTCCGAACGAAAGCACAAACAACACACGTCGTACAAAATACGTTGTCTTTGGGGGGAAACCGATACCACTGGCGATGTTCCTTCGGAAAGGCGGTCCATGGAAAGCGAGCCCAAATACACTCGTCTCTTACCTCAAAAAAGGCGCCACTCCAGAACAGCTTGTGGTCTTATATGGGAATCTCTCCTGTATATGATCTTCTCAACTGTGGACCGCGACACCGATACACGGTGATGACTGAATACGGTCCAGTCATCGTGCATAACTGCGAGAACGCGGTGCAGGCAATCTGCCGAGACCTCATGGCCCATGCTCTTGTGCGATTCGAGGCTGAAGGCCTCAACCCGTGCATGCATGTCCACGACGAAATCGTTGTCGAGTCGGACCAGTTGCATAAGATGCTGTCGATAATGTCCGAGCCACCCGATTGGGCACCGGATTTTCCGTTGCTGGTCGAGGGGGTTAGGGCTCCGTATTGGACGAAGCCTGTGAAGCAATTCGAGTGCGCCCGGGCGCTGAGGGGGAAGGTCCTTGAAGGATAGAGTGATGGCCGCTGTTGCCCATCGTGTGCTCGTGCCCCAGGAGTCGACGCCCACGGTGTCGTGTTTCGGCGAAGCGTTGGGACTGGGAGCAGAGGACGAGTGTCTGGAGATGCCAGAACTCAGGGCCGAGCTCCGCGGGCTGATGTTATCGGCGTATCCAGCGGTGGATTTTGTGCTGTGTCTCTGTCATCGGTGCGACAATCCGGAGTGCGTGAAGCCTGAGCACGTGTTTCTCGGCTCGCGGGCAGACAACCACCGGGACAAGGTGCTCAAGGGTAGGGCTATGAAAGGCGCAGCTCGGCTAGCAGACGCAGAGAGGCTCGGGCTTAAGAACAAGAGCAAACGGTGGCTTCGACAGCTGCTCAGGGTGAGCGAGGCTGCAGGGGTGGACGAGGTCAGGTTGAGGAAGCTGAGGAGGCTGTTAGGTGGTTGAACTGCTGACAGTAAAAGAACTCGCGTCTCGGTTCGAGCTCAGAAAGACTTCGGCTCCATATCAATACGGAGCTGTAGACGCCCTAGAGGGACTTGGATTTGCGGTGAGACATGATGTCTTGGTCTCGTGTCGAGAGTCCGGACGACCAAAGGCATTGTTCCGATATGACTCTGGATTTGCTACAGGCGTTTTGCGTAAGTGTCACGCAGCTGAGTTCGGGTCTATCACTCAGCTGAGACACCATAGGCTGGTGGACCTTGGTCTGGCAAAAAGTGGCCGAGAGTATGGAGCCGCGGACATGCTCAGTCTACTCGGGTTCCTCAAAAAGGGCCGAGGTCTCTTGCTCTTCAGTCTCGGACGCTTTGAACTTTGTAAAAACCTCTCTGGGGATCGATCTCCCCTCTTCGGTCTATCCCCAATTCATACAAAGTAATCTGAGGATTTTTATAATCACTCCGGCCGTGATGAGATGAGAGGATCATCAGATTCGAGAATCAAGATTTTATAAAAACCCAGGAGAAACAACGAATGATCGCCGTCCTCCCCTTCTTCTCCGTCCAAGACAAGAACACCGGCGTACAGCTCACCGACGTCTGTTGTGTGAGCCGCATGGCCTCGTACCAGGCGCGCAAGCTCGGGGCAGTCCTTTTCTGGCCGAACGGGGCTAGCTACGATCCTCCCGGCGTCGAGTTGAGGCGCATCGACATTCCGCCGGACAACCGCACACAGCGACTGGAGCTCCCGCGACTCGATCTCGCTGGCATTGACGCACTGATCAGCCACCGCGAGCTCGACTCCGCAGTCCTGAAGCGGAGTGTTCGACGCGTCGTGCAAGTCAACCATCTCCTTCCTCTCGGCATCAACACCTGGATGCTCGATCGGCAGCGAGATAGCCTCGAGGCTGCTGATGCCGTGGCGGTCATGAACAAGACCGTTGGTGACGTCGTGCAGAGACTGTTTGGCGTGCAGCCGCACGTGTGTTCGTTCAACTGGAACGACGAGGAGGTGCTGTGGCGCCCGGTCGACTTTCTATTCTCTCACCGCTGTTCGGCTAGCGACTACTCTGGCCATCGGGAGTTCGTTGCTGCCGCGGAGGCCCTCAGAGGCAGGGCACGATTCGTGTTGACTGATCCGTCAGGGTATCTCCAGAAGCATGAGCCCAGTCCACATGTGGAAATACTCAGCTGCCCGACGCGCGAGTCCTACTTCGCCCTTCTGCGCGACGTGCGCTACGTCGTCTGTTCGATGAAGGACGACATGGCCGGCGGTGCAGGAGTGCGAGAGGCCATTGCCAGCGGAGCTGCGGCCATTTGTTGCGACGAACCTTGCTACAAGGACCTCGGCGCCGGGTTCTATCGGCGCGGTCGGTTGGTCCAGGCGCTTGAGCCCTTGGCTCGGACCCTAGAGACCGTGCGTGCTGAGTCTTACTCCAAAGGCCTTGCTGCGCTGAAGGAGCTGCTATGATCGTAGCGTGCGAAGGATGTGATTGCTCCGGAAAGACGACTCTGTGGAGAGAGCTCTGCGAGCGTCTGCCGTGGGCTGCGCACGTGAAGTACCGTAGCCCGCGTGGTGCAGACTTCCACCAGCAGGCAGTGGCTGGGAACATGTGCTTCGAGCTATGGAAGTGTCTCTATGATCCCGACAAGCTCTATGTCTGCGATCGATTCGGGCCAGTGACATCAGCTGTGTACGACTCGGTGTTCGACCGCGAGCCGAGCTGCGAGCAACGCGGGTTCTGGGACAAAGACCTGCTAGTCCTCTTCCTCGACCCCGGAGACGAAGAACTGCTTCGACGTCGCCGAGCCCGAGGTGCGGAGGAATTCGACGACGAGGCCCTGCTGAGAGTTGCCGAGCGCTATCGACAGGTGATACGCGACTTTGACCACGTGCAAGTCGCATCAGTTGACGAGGCTGAGGCCGCGGTCTTGAGTCGGCTCAAGTACGCTTGGAGCCAAGGTAGCTGGTATCGACCGGGCACCGTGGACTTGAACATCAGGGCCGAGCAGCCGGAGTGGTGTCATCTCGACATCCGCTCGGACGACGTGGTCCTTGACCTCGGCGCCCACGCCGGATACTTTGCCCAGTGGTGTCCGGCTCGCAGCATAGGCGTCGAACCCGATGCCGAGAATGCACGACTGTATCGGATGAACAACCCCAATGGCACACTGATACAAGCCGCCGTCGGCTCCGACGCCATCTACGTCGACTCCGACCCTCGGCTCACCTACAAGCGCTCGGCGCAAGAGCGCCCGGGGTCACGGGTCCGCGTTCAGAAGGTGGACCTTGCGGGGCTGCTTGCGTGCTTCAAGCCGACCGTGGTCAAGGTCGACGTCGAGGGTTCAGAGAGCTTGCCAGGTTTTTGGGACGGCGATTGGTCTGGCGTTCGGTCACTCGGCGTCGAGTTCCACGGCGGATGGGAAGATCGAGTCCCCCGTGGGTTCAAGAGGGTTGGCGGAGAACATATCAACAAGTATAACTCTGTTGTTGTGACTCGATTCTATCGAAAGAAGGGGTCAAGATGATCTCTGGTTCGAGTCTTGGTTTGAGCTGGATATTTGACCTAAGTCATTACCCTGTAACAGCTTAAAATTTTCTGTACAAATCATATTTTCCGTTGGACATCCCCCAGGGTCGTGATAAGATAGGGATGTAGTGATGAGACGACAACACGACCCGGAGGAAAAGACGACAAAACACTTGACACGCCACCAGGGTGTGGTAGGATAGAGGTAGAAGAGAACAACACACTACCCGGGGTGAGAACCGGGGACCCTGACGGGTCACGACTGTATCTTTGACAACTTGATCACACCGGAGCCCCAGAGTTAGGGCCCGAGGAGCTGTGAAAGGGGAACTCCCTCCACACGATCTCGGTCCGATACACTGGAACACTGGAAACCCTTGAGGGTCGAGCGGGTGATGGGGTCCCATCCAACCGCTCCCCGACGAGAGGGACACAAAGGTGCAAGGGCCTGATGGTACGGGCAGGTGTGATCTCAACAAACACTTACTTCCTCCCGCCGTGCGCCCAGCACGGTAGGGGATCATGAGAGTCGCCTCCACGTTGGCGATCCCTGGACAGTGACACGGGTGTGTCACTGACTGAGACTCTCGGGAAGACACTACTATGTTCCGCAATCGCACTATCTACACTCGCTCCACCCGCCCCTCCACCACGACCCACTGCGTGTCTCAGCTGATGATCGACCGGTTCGGCAGCCTGTCCGAGTGCGTCCGGGTCGGCGACATGATCGACGACATGCGCACCTACATGTCGTGGTCCGACATCCGGGCCTACTACGGCTGCCCGGACGCCGGCAAGGGCAGCACCCTGCCCTACTACCTCTGGCGCGCCACCGGCCACGACTCGAGGAACTAAGGTCGAAACGCCTTCGGGCGTCCAGGCGCGTCACGCCTGACAAGCAGAGACTCCGAGATGCTTTACGGAGTCAGGGGCAATAGCCCCATGGGGACCATAGAGAGCCGCCTCCACGTCGGCGGTCCCTGGACACCGAGCACTTCGCTCGGTGACTGAGGCTCTCTGGGAGGTAAGTACCATGGCAAAGCAGGAGAAGTCCAGCATGTCCACCAACGTCGCGAACCCCACCGATGCCGCCAAGGCCGCTGTCGACGCCGCGAAGGCTGCCGTCGATGCGAACAAGGCCAAGGAGCCCGGCAAGAAGGCGCGGCCCGCCATCGAGAGCTGGCCGGCATTCTTCAAGACCGAGGCCGAGGCCGTCGCCGAGGCAAGCAAGCGGACGCAGGGTCCGGCCCGGGCCTTCCGCGTCAACGTGCCGAAGGGCATCGAGAAGGGGACGTACTTCACGGTGGCGCATGGCAACATCCACATCGGCCCGCTGTTCATGCAGATGGCGGGCGTCGAGGTGGTCGAGATCGGCAAGGCGCCTCGCGCCCCGCGCGCCGGTGGCCAGAGCGAACTCCTCAAGCTCAGCAAGATGAGCCCCGAGGAGCGCACCGAGGCGGCGAAGAGCTACACCCCGGAGCAGAAGGCTGAGCTCAAGAAGCAGGCCGAGGAGCTCCAGAAGCTGCTCGCCGCTCTGAAGTAGTCGATGGTCCGCGGCTTCGGCCGCGGGCTCGGGTCCTATGCAGCCGCCTCCACGGTGGCGGACCTGGGAGTGACACGAGGGTGTCACTGCTGAGAGCTGCAGGGAGGTAAGTGAAGATGAACAAGACATATTGCATCACGTTCTGGAAGCGATGGACCGATGGCACGGAAGCAGTTCGATGCTATGACGTCGTCAGGGCATCGAGTCTGAAAGACGCCAAGCGTCAATTCTCCGAGCGTTGCAAGACGTCTGTGCTCGAACACACGCTTCAGGCACGTCATGTCAGCGTCAAGACTCCGGTCGATGACGGCAAAGCAGTCAAGAAGACTGTAGCTGAGCTCAGGCGCTGGGCACGAAGGCACGGATGGGAGGTGTCCCAGTGATCGAAGACCTATTCGCCGCATATGCCAACGGCGAGGACTGCCTCTTCGCCCTGCGAGATGCACTCTTGGAGCAAGGCCAGTGGCCCGAGCTCCGGACCATGCTCGCTGCTGTCGCGAGCGGAGACTACGATGTCGAGCTGCCAAAGTTAGCCCAAGCCATCCGCAAGCGCCAGAATCACATCCAGAACGAAGAGCACCTCGCCGAGACTGCCAAGCTCCATGCTTCGATTCCAGCTGGCACGCTGGTCAGTCTCCCGATGCACTATCGACCGCGACGGTACGCCGGCCTCCTCGGCCGCGTGTTGTCGTGGGATGATCGGTTCGCAAGGGTGCGGCTGACCAATCGATCTCAGACGGAGCTGCGGATCTGGTACCGAGACTTCAGTCCGTTGCACCTCGGCAAGGTGCTGGAGGCGTTGCAGTAGTGAGGCCGAAACCGTGACCCATGAGTCACGGTCCGCGGTTCATCTGACCGCGCTGATGAGGCCAGTGGTCCTCGGGAGGCAAGTGAAATGCAAGTCAGAAACGATCGCACAGGGGAGATCATCAACTCCCGCTTCTCTCATCGTCAAGTTATTGACGAGTTCCTCCGTCTCCACGAGAACGATCAGCACTGGCTGTGGTTCCACCTCCACCGGGCATGCGGCGCAGGCCGCGACACCGTGAAGGTCGGCACTGCCATTCAGTTCGTCTGTGACTCTTTCCTCGTGGCCATCGGGCGGGGTCTCAAGCGTCCCTCCATTCGCGTGTCGTACTTGGACCGTCGGTTCAAGCTGTACCTCAGTCGACGTGGCACCGTGTGCCTCAAGACCGGTCAGCTGGACCCAGGAACCAAGGACCCCGTCGGCAATGAAGAGTACGCCGGGTGCTTCGTGAACGGGAACTTTCTCGTGAACGACCGCCGGGAGCTGCTTCCAGCCGAGAGGGCGTTCTTCAACCAGCTCAACGGTGGCGATCCGGTGGACTTCATGGCGCAGTGCAGCAAGGACCTTAATCGGTGCTGCTATTGCAACATGCCGCTGGAAGATCCGACGAGCAAGGCTCTAGGCTACGGTCCGGTGTGCGCCGATCATTGGGGCTTGTACTACGGTCCCGCCCAGTATGCCGAGGGAGCGCCGAGCTTTGCCAACGCGTACCGCTACCCAGTCCCACAGCTCTGTGCAGCGATTCGGCAGGATCCGCATGGAGACGCGCCGTGGTTCGCCCTCCGCGATGCTTTGTTGGAGGGTGGGTATCCGATCGGCGAACTCAAGAGCCCAGCGCCCACGGTCGTCGTCCCTCGGGGCGATTCTACAGGCGATGGCGTGGAGGGAGAGGCTCTATCCACAGAACAGAGTGCTGCAGTCAAGGCGAAGCTCGCTCGACTGCAGGCAGTGATTGATGCCTTCTGAAAGGTGCCGGCTTCGGCCGGCAGGGCACCACGGAGGCCGCCTCCACGGTGGCGGTGCCTGGGTCGGAGTCACGGTTGACTCTGGGCGAAGGTCTCCGGGAGTTGGTGTTCATGGCGACCAGTAAGACTGCGAAGCTCCGGCAGGCTCGTCTCCTCAAGCGGGGACTGTGCACCAGTTGTGGAGTCGAGAGGCTGAGCACGAAGAGACTGTGTGAAGGGTGCGCGGCCAAGAAGCGGGTGACTGTCAAGAAGCCGCGTCCATCGACTGAACCGAAGCCAGTGACTCGCGAGCCGCGGATCTTCCGGGTGCTTCGTGAGTCCAGGCAAATTTGCGGCGGAGGCTACAGGGTAATATGAAACACGTCCTCATGTCCCAGCTGGCGGAGTCTCAGGCTCCGCCAGTCTGGGACGGGATCATACTGCAAGCTGGTCTCGGGTGCGCCTGGCGCGTGTTCGCAGCCTCTGTGCTGCTGAGCCGAGCCACGCGGGCCCAGGCTGAGACTAGCCTGCGCGCCATGTTGTCGATGTGGCCGTCGCGCCAGGCGCTGCAGAGTGCCGAGTACGACGACCTCGTCGCTTGCTGCAGGCCGTGCGGTCTGCAGCATCGACGGGCCTCGCTCCTTCGTCGGGCATCCAGGGTGTGGGAGCAGGCCAAGACCCTCGACAAAGTTCCTGGTGCAGGCCCGTACGTTACTGATGCAGTCGGTCTCGTGTGCCTCGGGCGCACGGACCTCGAGTCGAATGACCACGCACTGGTAAAGTACCGTTCTTGGTTACATGACGGTGGGCTAACAAAAGCCGGGAGGACAGCATGAGCTATCGACCGACGCCCAAACGCGAGTTCTACGATCCCGACAATCTCCCACGGGAGATACTAGACCAGGTTAACGGGCCGGTGGCCGGAGCAGAGCTCCTGACCCATGACGACATTGCTCATCACGAGGACCGCAAGCCGTGGTCCGAGTTCCTCGTTAACATGCTTGGACGCAAGAAGCCTTTGCGGTTCTCGCAGCGAGACGGTCAGTGGGTCTTGAACAAGGACCCGATTCCAGAGGACGGGCCTCTTCCGCGCTTGCCTCCGGAGAAGCCGCAGAAGAACCGCGAACACGCTGAGCCATGCTACCTCACGCAGAAGCAGCTCGACTGGTTGTTCGCGCTCCTCCATGTCAACGGCGACCCGCTTCATGTCAAGTCTCGCCTCGACGAAGCGAAGCACTTGTTCAAATGGCGGAGTGACAAGCTCCGGGAGCTCGCTGCCAGGACCAATTCTTCCGGGGCCATGGCTCCAGTTGAGGACGTGCCAAAGACTCGAAAGATGAAACTGTGTAAGGCATGTGGCGAGTTTAACAGCAAGACTTCTGAGCGGTGCTGGAAGTGCAAGGAGCTCTTGAAGCAGAAGGCAAAGAAGGTCGCGACTCCTGAGCTCGATGCCTACGCACTCGACGAGTTGATTCGGTCTTTGTCATGAGGGAGCTAGTCATGCGTATGATGTATTATTGTAGCAGAAATGTCGTGAGCGCCATAGCCGAGCGACACCGAGATTGGGTCCAGGCGGTCATCGACGCGTTTCCTCCTGTCGGCGATTTCAACGAGAAGCGGGACATCGAGCTCTGGGAGGAAGGGAGCTGCGAGTCTGCGTACATGATAATCCGGCGGAGAATCCGCCACGACGACGAGCTCACACGTAAGATAGAGGACATGCTCTTGGACAAGTTGGCAGGGAGTAAAGCATGACATTCGACGAGTATCAGAGCCGAGCACGAGAGACTGCGATCTACAAACAGCCTATACTGTATCCAGCCCTCGGACTCGGCGGCGAGGCAGGCGAAGTATTGGAGCTCGTGAAGAAACAGCTCCGAGATGATGAGTGGCCGGAAGAGCTCGTGAAGAAGGAGCTCGGTGATGTGCTCTGGTACATTGCTAACCTGTGCAGCGACTGTGGCTGGAGCCTCTCCGATGTGGCTCAGATTAACCTTGACAAGCTTGCCTCCCGCAAAGAGCGTGGCAAGCTCCATGGCTCGGGAGACGAAAGGTAGAAGCCGCATCGGGGAGGCGCGTCAGTCCTCCCTTGCTCATCTACAACGTGAAGGAGCTAGACCGTGCAAGCGTTCAGCAAGATTCGTGAGCTGTCTGAGCTGGTAGACCAGCTGTTCCAGCGGGCGTTCGAGCTGGGCTTCGACCATGCCAGTCTTGCGGCCAAGGCTGGATTGTGCCAGGAGACGGTCCGCCGCCTCTCGGTCGAGGAGACGCAGTATCCACGGCTCCAGACCGTGCACGCCATCGCCAGGGCTGTCGGCATGAAGCTGATCCTCCAGTCGCCAGCCAAGGCACGGAAGGCTGGGTAGGAACCTTGTGACGGGGGCCGCGCATCCGGTACACGCGGGTAAGGAGACGCAGGTGCTTGTTTTGAATCGCGTGGAAGGGGAATCGGTCACCATCACGGTGCCGCCGTGCCTGACGCCGCAGACGATCAAGGTCACGGCGGTGGACACCCGCATGGGCCGGGTACGGATCGGCTTCGAGGCTGATCCGCTGGTGAAGATCCACCGCAGCGAGGTGCAGGAGCGGATCGACAAGGAGGTGCAGTGATGGTCTCCGTGTTCATCCTGACGCACGAAGGCGAGTGGGTGTTCTGGTGCCAGTGCCCGCGTCGTGGCCTGCCGACCCTGCTCGACATCGCCAGGCAGTCCAACATCGAGGCTGACTGGCTGGGATTCTAAGGAAGGAGCTAGAGATGGCGAAGCAAGGGAAGGTGACCGCGGTGCAGGTGGCTGAGTTCATTCACGGCTGCATGTCCGAGTGCGAGGCGGACGGCTACCAGCAGCAAGAGGAGGACCCGATACACGAGCACAAGATCGAAACGTATCGGAACCTGTCCACCATCGCCGTGCGAGTTGGAGACTACGAGTTCTTGGTCCGGGTGACCAGACGTGGAAGGAAGGAGCTGGACAATGACCGAGCGTGAAGAACGGATTCAATGGCTCGAAGCCCTGATCGCCGACTTCGAGGACATGCGCAACGGCACGGCTCCGGACGAAGACCCGGAGGCCACCGCAGAGTGCATCTGCGAGGTGAAGGCGCTGGCCCGCGAGCTGCGGATGGAGCTGCGCATGCTGGCCACGCTGCACGAGCAGCTGGCGTCCGTGGCGTTCGAGGAGCACAAGCAGTTGCCGGAATGGGAGATTGGCGGAGAAGGCTAACAAGGAGACGCACGATGAAACTGAAGGAAGTGCAGAAGGAATTGACCAGGCTCGGCAAGAACTGGCAAGAGGTGGAGAATGGTAAGGTGGACAAGGTATCGCTGTCCATCGCCGATCACGGGCTGCTGAGCGGTTGGGTGTACGTGTCCTTCCACGGCAGTAGCTGTGGGTTCGGCGGCTACCACCTTGGCAGGATTGGGGAGTTCAGCGAGGGCAAGAGCTACTGCTCGCACTTCATCACCCGCACGCTGGAGATCGTCGGGGCGAAAGAGTGGGGAGAGTTGAACGGCATGCCGTTGCGATGCCTGCACGAAGGCATCGGCGGCAGCATCCTTGCCATAGGCCACTTCATCGAAGACAAGTGGTTCTGCCCCAAGGTCGAGTGGGAGGGACCGAAATGACCAACGACGACGAAGCCATCGCCAAGCGCGTGGAGCAGTTCATCGCCAAGGCCGAGCAGCGACTCGACGGCATCGAGGGCAACTACGTCCCGCCGGTGCCGCAGGGCCAGCCATTCCCGCGAGGTCCGCAGCACGTGCCATCGCCCACCGGCAGCTTCCTGGCATTGACCCGGATGCTGGAGGAGCAGGAGGAGACGGAAACGTACGACGAGGTGGAGATCGTGCGGGACTGCGTGGCGTGCGGGAACAGTGGTCGGGTTGCCCGCGGTTGGGTAGATGACTCCGACCCGCAAGCAGCGCTAGCCGAGGTGGAAGGCGACGGAACCAAGACCTGCCCCCACTGCCACGGCCGCGGCTGGCTCAAGGTGACGAGCTGGGAGCCGCCGACGCTGTTCAGCATCCACGAGGTGCTAGACCGGACGACGGGGGAGTGGGCACACGGCGTGCGGCACCACCTCGGCGGCTGGCACCGGACCAGACTGCCGTCGGAGGACGAGGCACGGTATTATGCCGACGAGCTGACCCTTCAGTGGTTGGAGGGCGGCATGAAGCCCGACCAGTCCAACAGGCCGTGGCGTGGGATGCTGCCCGCCGTGGAGCTGGTGGACGGATTCTGGAGGACCGAGCCATGCCGCGACTGACGGAGGAGCAGCGAGCCTTGCTACGAGACTGTAGCTGGCGCGACCTGCAACTCCCCGAAGGCAGGCAGGCGTTGCGGGCTGCCGGCATCGCCGCCCTGGCCGACCGCGACCGCCTGCGTGCCCTGGCGGTGCGGCTGAGTGAGCAGATTCGGGATGACGAGGACGGCTTGGTGCCGCTCGCCACGTCCCAGGCGCGGCACGTCAACCGACTCAAGGAGATTGCCAATGAGCCGTGAGGCACGCTTGCGACCGCCGAGTGACGTAGCCCGCGACGTGATGGAGTGCGTATCCGCGCCCGGCGACCTGGCCGCCGAGACTGCCATCATCGCCGCCGACCGCCGCGACGTGTGGCGGGCTGCCCTGCTGGCTGGAGCCAAGCTGTGCTACGACGCCGACAAGAACACACACCCAAGTGACCTGGGCGACCTGCTCACGCGGCTGGCCGAGTCGCCCGCAATGGAGGACCGACCGCGGCTGTGACGTGACTCAGCCGGGGGCGTGTGTGCTGCGGCGTGAGCCGCGCGAATAGGGGACAAAAGTGGGCTCTGTGCATTAGCCCCGGCATAGTCCAACCGCGTTGGCGTGCCTGAACGCTGAGCCAAGCAGCACGCTCCCGGCCTTTCTTTGGAGGACTGACCACCGATGGACGGAAGTGCTTTCAACCGACTCGGAGAGCAGATGGCCTGCGGGCTCGTTGTTCTGGCGGCCGTCTGCTTTGCCGTTGGTGCCGTGGCTGGAGCCACCATCGTTTGGCTGATTGTTCGGTAACAGGAGCCGCCATGACCACCTGCGTCCACCCCACCGAGCAGACCTTCCGCGAGGCGATTATCGCCAACCCGTCAGAGGAAACGCTCCGCTTCGCCCTGGCCGATTGGCTGGAGGAGCAGGGCAGGCCGGAGGCGGCAGGGCGGGTGAGGGAGACGGTGAGGATACGGCCGGAGGACGGCGGCAAGGACTCGTGGTGGCTTTGGAGTCCGTTCATCCAAGACGGAGACACGTTTATTCTCAGTGTAACTGGACCGTACACCACGAACGGCGAGATAGCTCCTGGCTGGCTATGCCTTGCGATGAAAGGAAAGGGTCCTCACGCTGATACCAACTGGCCCACCGAATCGCTCGGCATGGCCGCCATCCTCGACGCCATACTGGAGGGACGCCGGTGCGGTGAGGTCTTGCGTCTTATTACAACGCAATTCTAAGACATCTGACATGGAGGGAAGGCGGGCATGTGGAACAAGATTACTCAGGGCGAAGGCAAGACAGGCTGCTACCTTGTCGCGTTCTTCAACACCCTGCACGGGTCGGTAACAGTGGGCACCGGAACGTGCATTGACGGTGAGTGGCGGCAGGGTGCTTACGAGCGGCCGATAGCATGGATGCCGCTGCCAGCGCCGCCGTCGCTGGAGTCGCTGGGCTTGGAGGAGGGGCCGCTATCGTGACACGCTGCGGCATCAAGCACGGATTCCATGACGGAACCTGCATCCGTGATAAGGGGCACGACGGCTTCTGCCGCTGCAAGTCGGAGCGTATGGCGGACGGCTCGATCATGTACTCGGAATGGGTTTCGCGGGACGGCAAGTTCCACCGGCACGTTGGCTACCAGAGCATCTACCCGAAGAACGCGGCGAGGTGAAGCATGTGGTATCTCGACTGCTACTGCTACGGGGCTGCCTGTGGCCGGGATTTCCCGGTCAACAGCTACTTCTGCGAGTCGCTGGAAGTGCTGGTGACGCTGGCAAACCGCGTCCTCGCCAGCGCCCAGAGCGGCATCGACGAAGTGCGGTTGAGTCGGGAAACGAAAGGTCAGTGTCCTGTTCGCGCATCGTTTCAAGAAAGGGAGACCCCATGAACCCCGTCACCCCCGCCGACCCGAAATGCTGCAAGTGCGGCAAGTTCGCCTGCCATACTGTGAACACCGTGGACAGTGCCGGGACACTCGTCGAAGGGGGGCCAAGCCTCCACTTGTGCGACGAGCACTTCGATTGGGCGATGCGATGCGGCTACATCACAGAGCCCTACATGGGCTACAAATTGGAGGCCCGCAATGGATAGCCTCACCGCTCTTGAGATAGCCGCCCTGCGAGCGGCCCTGTCTGAGACAAAGGCGATACGCAGCAGCGCCCGCGACAGGAACGCAGGCGGCATCGTCATGGTCGCTGCTCATGCCGTCGAGAGTCTGATTGCGATTGCCAACCTCGCCCCCCGCCTGGCAGACGCCCTGGAAGCTGCTCAAGCGGAAATAGCCGCTGGCAAAACCAGTTTTCTCTCTGGTTACAACGCTGGCGTAGCTTGCGGCCAGGCCGAGTGCGACCGGCTCACGGCGGCACTGCGGGAGGCCAAGGCGGCACTGGAGACTTGCGTAAGGCAGATTGACCGCTGCCAGGATTACCACAAGGACAAGTATGCAGCAGAAGCCGCCATCACCACCATCAACGCCGCACTGGAGATCCAACCATGACCGTGCACGCTTATGAGATGGAGTGGGAAGGGTACAGCGGAGACGGCGGCGTCTTCGGCATGAAGACCCAGGTGCTGGCGACCTGCGAGGAGGACGCTCGGCGGGAGCTGATCCACGAGATGCTGGAGTGGGGTGCCCAGGTCAGGCGGATCACGTCGGTCCGCTGGCTGGGCACGATGACGGAGGGGAAGTGATGGACGAGCTGAAGCGGTTGCTGCTGGCGTGGGCGAACGGCGAGGACTGCTGGTTCGCCATCCACGACGTACTGTGCGACTTGGGTTGCAGCGACGTGGCAGAAATGCATCAGCGTTGCGACGACGGGGGCCGCAAGATATGCGATCTGTACTTCCTCGCCAGCGGAAGACAGGCCAGGTTCAACGCGAGGCAATTCACGTCTCTTGAGGAGTACCTAGAGGTAGGCGGCTAGAACACCTTCGCCGTCGGCGTCCCGCCGTACTCGCTCAGCTGCCAGCCCCAGTCCTGGTCGCTGACGAACTCGTGCGGGCCGACGTGCGTGGTGGCCAGGTTCGTGGTGCCACCGACCTTGAGCCCCTCGTGGGCGCACCAGCGGCCGAAGTTCCAATCCTCCGGCACGTTGCCCGCCACGCACGTGCCGTCGCCCTGCCAGTGCAGCTCGTCTTCGCAGCGGAAGCCGGGGAAGCGCCGTTCCCGCAGCTTGTCCAGTCGCACCAGCATGCAGCCAGTGTTCGGCAACAGGCACAGCTCTTCGCTCGATCCGAACTTCGTCAGGTCCAGCAGCCGTTCGCAGTCCCGCAGCGTGAACACCCTCGGCAGTAGCCCGATCTCCCGCACGCTCAGCTTCTTCACGTGGTTCCATTGTTGGGCGCGGTCCTTGCGCCCGATGGCAGTGCTGGTCACGCCACGCACGTCCTTGACCGCCGCCGGCACGTGGAGGACGTCGAGCCCGTGCTCGTACAGGTCGCGGACCAGCACGTCGAGCCAGAAGCCCTTGCCGGGCGGTTGCCGGTGGATGCGTGGCACCACGTCGGCGTGGAGCAGGCAGAACAGGTCGAACTGCTTGGGGTGATTGAAAGCGTCGGCAAGCAACCGGTTGAAGCCATTGACCAGCAACGACGAGCAGTGGAACTCCGTGCCCACGTCGAGGTGCTGGTCGCTGGCCCACTGCGTCGCCGCCATGTGCGTGCCGACGGTGACGTGGCTGTAATAAGGCACGCCGACGAAGACGCGGGGACGCCGCTGCTGAGGACGGTCCAGGGATAGCTCCCACACGGCGCGGGTGCGTTCCTTGAACGCCTCCGCTTCATCGGGAGTCATGTCCTTGGTGCTGAGGGAGTTGATGCGGGAAAGGAGCTGGTAGAGGTGTGAGGTCTCGTCGTCGCGGTTCATGCTCACGGTTGCGTCTCATTGTTGGGGGTTTAGACCATGCGGCCCAGAATGCGGTACGGGGCAGGAGTGCCCAGGTTGGCGGTCTGGCCGTAGATGCGGAAGGTGGTGATGAGCCCTCTGCCTACTCTGATCGAGGTGTTTGATACGGCGGTTGCGGCGGGCATTCCCATATTGGCCAACAGCACGATGTTCCCACCGCCCGTGCTGACGCCGGCGTTAGTGGTCACGTTGCCCAGGTAGTCCACCCACTCAAAGATGACAGTAAGAGCTTGCGCAGTGGTTTGGGCCACGGAGATCCAGCCGTCAAGGCCAGCTGGGCTTGTGGCTTCGTAGAGCAGTTGCGCCGGCGGATCGCTGGCCGATCCGGTCAGGTCGATGACCCCGCCGCCGCTGGCTGTACCGGACCCTGCCTTCTTGATCCATTTCTGCCGCACGCAATCGTAGAAGTACGTGGCCGAGGACTGCGGGCCGATGACGTCGCTGGCCCCGTTGGCCCCACCGTACTGGTTGGCGGCGCTGCTCTGCGTGCTGTTGCTCTCGACGGTGATGGTGTTGTTGTTGCTGCCGCTGTTGATCAGCTCGATCACCTTGCCGCAGACGCCGTTACCGAAGCCGGTGATGGAGAAGTTGGCCTGCGCGGTGAGCAGGTAAGCGGTGTAGTTGGTGGTGGTGAAGTTGTTCTGACGGCTGTTCAGGCTCATGGAGACGGTGGTCTCGATGAGCGTGGTGTTACCGCCGGGGGTACAGCAGTAGGGGAACCTGTACTCGTACTCAACGTCCTCGCCATCGATGGTGGTCAGAATTCGTTGCTCGATGCGAACGATCTTGCCGACTCCGACCGTGGCGTTGTCGTTTTCTTCATATGCCGGACGGAAGGCTGTCGCCGCGGTCACGTCGAAGCAGGCTCCGCCGCCGAAGGCGTAAGTGCCAGGGTCCGATGCAGTCGCGGTGAAGTTCTGTCCGGTGCAAGTGACGACCGTGTAATCGCCGTTATATGACGATGGGTTGACACCGCGGACCTTGACCGTGGTGCCAGCGGTGACGCCAGCGGTCTGGATGTCCTTCTTGGTCTCGAAGGTGATGAGGCCGGTGCCGCTGTCGTAAGACGCTGTATTGAGAATCGCTACGACCTGTCCGGTACGTTGGCCGTAAAGCGGCTGCGCCGAGTCCACGTACCAGACGCCGGCTTCGTCTGGAGTCACACGAGCCCAGCTGTACGGGTCGGTGCCGCCCAGCACCATGCCCATGATCGGTTCAGGGTACGTGACGGCTCCGTACATGGAACCGCCCTGGACCTGCACGACCAGCGAGCCGTCCGTCCGCCAGTTGAGAGCGGTGTCCACGGCGTCGGCGAGGCGGTTGAGGGCAGGCCAGAGTGCCTTGGGCACGTTGGACCAATTTCTGTCCACTTAGGAAGCCTTCTTGAAGATCTTGGTGTGATCGTACTCGCGATAGAACCAGTTGGCGCTCACGTCGGTATTCGTGTTGATCTTGAGCGCCCGTTGCCACTGTCCTGGATTTGTGGCAGGGTTGTAGACGAGGTTGTGGCCTCTGGCCGCATCATTAGGATTGCCTGGTGTGTACACCGGCTGCGGATCGAAGTACAGCCACTTGAGCATCACATCGTAGCAGCGAGGCGTCTGCCCAGGGTTCAAGGCGATCTGTCCCGGTGGAATGGGCATGACACGAGGTGTCGGTTCATAGCTCTCGAACAACAACGTGCCCTTCGGATAGCCAAGGAACTCGGCGTTGTTGACCGTCGATGTTGCGGCATCCAGATTGGCGAAGGTCTGACCGCTGTTGGTGCTGATCCACGCTTCCGGCACCTGCACCCACGTGGCCGTGATGCGATACTTGGTCAGCAGGATCGCCTGACCGTTCTGGCCGGGCAACGGATCGCCAGCGTTGCTGGCACCTGTGCCAGGAGGGTAGATCCAGGCGTTGTACGGCGTGCGGGCGAACTCCGGAGCAGGTTGTCGGTTCCAGACGACGTAGCGCTGGCTCTCTGGTGGCCTGGTGGCGCTAGAATTGGTGAATACCTGCTCGTCGGTGTAGACGTTGTATGGCGGCGTCTCGAACTGGATGGTGGCCCGCCATTGCTTGAAACGCGCTTCTTCAAACATCCCTTTGCCGGTCGGAGCCAGCGCCTCGACACGCTGGATGGACGAGGCGTACATGTACGGGAACTCGTTCGACGTCGCCGGCAGGTAGCGGGTCATCACGCCATTGCCTGCTTGGGCACCACCAGCCATCGCGTAGCCGATGACGTTCTCGATGAGCGTTTGCAGGTCATCGGAGTTGACCACCCACTGCTCGGACCACGTGGAGCGGCCCACCTCGAAGTTGCCATCCACCGCCGAGCCGGATTTGCCGACGAACTGCTGCGACGGCACCCATTTGACGATGTTGTCATAGAAGTTCCGCGGATAAGGTGCGTTTGCCATTTTAAGAGTTCCCCACGGACGCCGGGACAAGGTGGTGTCCCTGCGTCTTGGCGTCGATGTTGGCAAGGTGCTTGGCGGAATCGATGTTGGCCTGCGCCGCTTGGTCTTGGATGGAGTTGAATCCGGCGAGCTGGAAGCTGCGCCCGGCCCCTTCGATGGAGTCGTAGCTCGCATGGCCCTTGCGAGCAGCATTCCGAGCACTCTTGATGTTCTTGGTCTCGATGCCGCCGGGCGGGTTCATGGCCTTGTGAAACAATTTGCCGAACAGTCCGGAGACGATGCCGTAGCTGGGGTCGACCTTGCTGATAAGCGTTTGCTTGGCAGTATCAGCGGCAGCTCCGCCTCCCTTCTTCAGGACCGGTATCCACGGATCGATGGCCACCTTCAGGTCATGCACCGACACGGCTAAGTCCTTGAAGGCGTCTTCCAGGTCTTGGCCGGACGGCACGAGAGACGCGAGCAGGTCGCCGAACAACTGCACGTAGGGCACGGCGTGACGCACGACCGGTGTAAGCGTCTTGCCGATCACACCGCTGATGTCCCGCACCGCATCGTCGAACAGTTCTACCACCTCCGGATTGGCGACGGCGACGAAGCCCTTGATCGTGCTGGTCAACTGCTGGAACACGCCGATGGTACCGGCGATGGCCGCACCCCACGGCCCGGCCATGCCGATGGCTCCGGTCACGTTGCCGCTTGCTACACGTCCTGCAGCGCCGATGCCGGTTTGCAGATTGCCGTGCATGTTCTGGGAACGGCGGCGGGCCGCGGCCCCACTCATCTCGTCGAATACGGCATTGCTACGACTGCGGCGCTGCTCGTCGTTGAGACGATCGAAGGCGTCGGCGATGCCCTGCTCGGAGACATCACTGAACTGGCCCCTGAGGTCAGCCAGCGCCTGCGGACTGATGACCGGGACAATGTCAATGTCTAGCATGCCGCTGTTGTCTGGCATCGTCTTACTCTCTGTACCTGCTGCTGATCTTGCCCTGGGCGTAGCTGGCAAACCGCTCCTCGATCTCGGCGTCGGAGAAGCCCAGCGCCTTCATGGCCTTGATGCGGTCCGGATGGAAGAACACGCCTTTGTGGTCCAGCGCTCCGACGACGGGGTCACGTGGGTCGGCCAGGCGTGGGACCGGCCAGTAGTCTTTCATCGAGCTGCCAGCGTGAAAATCAGGTCGGGCTATGACGTTGGTCATCTCCCATTCGTCCATATCAAGAAACCTCTCGCGGGAGATGTCCCGGTCCAGTCGCCGCAGGAGGAGTGCCCACACCTGCTCCGGATCTAGTCGTCCACTGCCGTCCCCCGAATTGGGGGCGCAAGAAAATTTGGCGAGGAGTCCATCGCCGTGCGGATGGCAGCCACCAGCATGCGTGAGGACGGGTGATCGTCGCGCAGGGCCTTGGCCAAGTCAACCTCGGTCACGTCTTGTGGTTTGCCCGTCAGTCGGTCGGCGTCCTTGGCCAGCAGCATGAGCAGTTGCACCTGCCCAGGCAGTTGAGACAGAGCTGACACGAACGCCTTGCCATTCCAGGCGAAGGTGTAGGAAGCGATGCCTTCTTGCAACTTGTCGAAGGACTCGTCGTATTCAGCCGGCGTCAGTTTGTCCTTCATCACGAAAAGTCGCCGGCGGGCCTGATATTCAAGCCAGTCCTCGAACTCGCACTTGACAATGTTGCGAATGCGGCCCCGCAATTTGACGGAACGTTCCTGCTTGCTCTTGCCACTGCCCTCGCAGACCGGGCAGCTCTCGTCACCCACCTTGCCTGGTGTCTCTTGACAGGTCGTGCAGATGGCCGCCTCCAGCGGCACCTCCAGCACGCTCTCCAACTTGTTGTAACTGCCCACGTTGCTCTCCTATGAAGTGTGAATGCGGACGGCGGTGCGTTGCAGCTGCGGGAACAGAAAGCTGTCCAGGAAGTGGTTGGTCTTGAGGTAGTCGGCGAAGCGGTCGTTGACGCACTTGGCTGCCTCGCCGCGGATGCCGTTCCACACCTGGAAGTAGAGCCGCTTGTACTGGTTCAGCCCCTCCACCTTCTCCTCCGGCGTCATCGGCTGGATCTCGCTGACCACCTTCTTGGGAGGCGCGACGCCGAGCCGGTCCGCCTTGGCCATCGGCTCCAGCACCAGCTTGCCAATCGCCTTGTACCGGCGGATGTAGGGCTGCTGCGTGTACGGATCGATGAGAACGTCCACGCCGTTCGCCGCCGGCACGAGGTACTCAACCTCGCCCGTCTCCATGTCCACCTTGCGCGGAAACGGGATGCGTTTCATGGTCGCACTGTCCACGAGCACCCCGGCCGGCAACCGCTTGGAGTTGACCGGCACCGGGGCGTCCGTGGGCTTATCGTGTTGCAGCAGCACTGCGAGTGCTCCTTGCTCGGTACTCGGCGACGATGCCCTTGGCGACCTGTTCCGGGTATCCCTTCGACGCGTAGGCGTGGGCGTTGCCCGCTGCGGTGCGGAGCTTGTCCCACCAGGCGATGAACTCCTTGCCCAGCTGCTGCTCTTGGGCCAAGAGGAGCACGTGGTCGTGCACCTCCGGCCAGAAGTCGGGGTTCTTGTGGTTGGGCGGCGGCTTGCGGCTGACTCGTGGCATGGGTCACTCCTAGTTCTGGCCCGTCGGGACCGTGAACGAGCCCTGGCTCATGCCCGACGCCGTGAACTCCACCTTGCCGGTCGCCGTCGTGCTGGCCTGGCCCTGCGTGCAGCGGAAGGTGGACATCTCGTAGGCGGTGTCGTCCGACACGTTCACGTACAGGAACATGTCGCTGCCTTCCTCTGTCGGGAACAGCCCCGGCGGGTCGGCGTTCGGGTTCTGGGCGGCGTTCCAGGAGCCGGACAACGACCAGTCCAGGCCCCAGATGCCAATGATGCCTTCCTCGTAGCCGTTGCTCTCGAAGTTGGTCGTGTCGAGGTTCTCGCCCCGGAACGTGGCACTCCACTGTGCCGTGGTCATGTTCTGAGCGTTGACCTGCGCCCGGCTGTTGCGGCCGGCGCGGAAGCTGCCGCTGGGCGTGCTGGGAGTCGGATTCGGACTCGGCATGTTCGTGCTCCTTTATGCCTTGGCCACGCCGAGGGCGAAGCAGCCGCCCGGAGGCGAGACCATGATGTTGACCGTGCTGGCCATGCCCAGGATGGTCGGGAAGTTGGTGCTCACGAGGTCGCTGTACGGGCAGATGTTGCCGTTGCCGGTGGCGCTGATGCAGTACACCTGGCCGATGGTCAGGCCGGCGTTGATGGCACCGAGGATGATGGAGCCGCTCCGCCAGATGGTCAGCGGCTGGCTGGGACCGGGCGCGCTGGTCGCTGCCACGCCCACGCCGGACGTACCCGACTGGACGGCCGTGCCCGCTGCCGTGCCCGGTGCCCACAGGTTGCTGCTGTTCTGCGTCACGGCGTCGCCGGCCACGCACGCCGCCGAGGTGCTGCCGCCGACCAGCTGCGACGGATTGACTGCGAGCACGCTGCCGGCATTCTGGTTGATGTCCGACGCCGCGCTCTCGAAGTCCATGAACTTCACGATGGCGAAGCGTGCCTCGTCGTCCGTCATCTCGCTCCAGCCCTTGTGCTTGATGTCGAGGCCGCGCTGATTGAGCAGCAGGTGCAGCCACGGGTCGAGCACGTGCGTGCGGAGCAACGACCGACCGGGCCGCAGGATGGGCCGCAGCTTGGCGTTGTGCCAGTCCAGCGGCCGGCAGGCGTTGATCCAGGTCGGCCGGAACGGCACGACGCGCACCTTGCTGGGGTCACGTTTCAGGTCCACTCTGTTCCTCCTTCTATGGTGCCGAGACACCGCTGGTCAGTGTTGGATACGCCGCGCCGATCTCCATGTCGTAGACCGCACGGGCGACGTAGACGTTGCCGTAGACTCCGCCGCCGTTGCTGTCGTCCTGCGGGGCGCGATTCGGGTCTTCGATCAGCTCCCAGCTCTTGCGAATGAACTTGAAGCAGTTGTAGCGTGTGCCGTTGAACACGAACGGCTGGGCGCCCATCGCGTCGAGGTAGGCAATGGGGCTGGTCATCGGGTTAGCGTAGGGCGAGCCGATCTCGTGGATGTAGGGGTTGGCCCCGACCACGTCGATGGTCACCTCGAACGCCTCCGGGTAGCCGTCGCCCATCGTGTGCTCCGGCGTGCCGGCGCTCACGTCGTAGACCACGAACGGGAAGCCAGGCTGCGGCTCCTTGGCGTCCTTGTAATAGGGGCTGCCGGGCGTGCCGTCGGGGTTGAGCCAGTTGAAGTCCCTGTTGTCCGGCGGCGGGTTCTCCGCGTTCAGTGCCGAGATGCCCGCCTCGCGGAGCACGCCGACGATGGCCTGGTGCGGGGTGGTGTAGCTCGGCATCTACTTCTTACCTCGCTTCCGCCGCTTGAGCACGTTCTTGAGGGCGATGTCGAAGTATGGTCGTGGCCCCATGAACTTCGTGCCGTACTGGAGGAACCCGGAGTAGGGAGCATACCAGCGGATGATCGCGCCGTTGGCCGTGCGTATGACCCTGCCGCTGCGGACGAACTTGCCGGTGCGCATCGCCGGCGGCTGACCGGGCCTGGACGCCGGCGGATACCGCTTGCTGGAGATGCGGGTCACCTCCTCCAGCACTTCCTTGGCGATGCCCACGCCGCGGTTCCGCGCCCACTTGCGAAAAAAAACGCTGAACTGCACGCGGCACCTCCTAGCTGAGCGAGTGCGACTTGAGCGGGTACTTGTAATATTCGTGGATCATGCCTTTGGGCACCCGGCGAGCGCGGCCGAGCACCAGGTACTGTGCCCCGGCGTCGTCCATCACCACGTCGCCGTTCTCTAGGTCGCCGCGGGTCGTGAACAGGTCGCAGTCCGCCTGGAAGCCGAGCGTGCCCCAGGCGAGGATCTGCTGGCTGCTGATGCCGCTGACCCGACCGGGAAATGGCACGCCGCCCACCGGGTCGTTCACGCTCATGCCCAGCCCGTCCGACTTCGCAGACCTCTGCTTGGTCAGGTACAGGACGGGGTCGTTCGTGAAGTCTATGAGCATTTAGATCAACCCGATCCCTTCGATCATGTTCCGATACGGAGCCAGCATCTGTCGCACGCTGCCGAACTGCGTGGCGGTGTCGAAGTTCAGGCCGTAGGAATAGTCGCCCAAGGATTCGTTGCTCAGCCTGCCGCCGTAGAGCATGTAGGCCCGCTGGATGGTCACGGCCTGGCACACCGCCGCCTTGATGTCCAGCGGGATGAAGTCGGCCGTGCCCGCCGTGCTCAGCGCTCCGGGGTCCGACGCCTTGCGTGCCGTGACCTGCGTGCCGTCGTCGGACACGCTCGCCGCCGTCCACTCACCGTTCCAGGTTGCCGGCACCGCGTCGCTGACGGTGAACCGGTCGGTGGGTCGAGCGACGATGGCTGAGGCGAACGTGAACGTGGCCACGCCCGCCGCCCACGTCGCCGTGCTGAACGCCGTGGAGGGTTGGAAGCCCCAGTCGTAGGTCACGCGGATGTTGCCGTAGCCGTTGGGCCAGAGCGGACCACGACTGTAGGCCAGCCCGCCCGCGTCCCGGTTGAATATCTGGTTGCTTGGCCACCAGCCCTGCATGACCAGGTTGTTGCCCAGCCGCCGCAACATGCCGCTCTTGCACTTGCCGTTCATCTCGTAGACGAGCGAGTAGTCCTGCCCCAGCGACAGCGGCGTGGCCTGCGAGAAGCCCTGGTTGTAGGTGCCGTAGGCTCCCAGTTGCGTCAGGAGCACCTGATGCGACTTCGACACCCAGGGCTTCCGCAGGGTCACGTCCGTGGCGTTCTTGCCGTCGTAGTACTCGATCCAACCGCCGTAGCCCATGCCATCGTTGGCCTCGATTTCCCACTTCAACCAGTTGCGGACCGTCTGCTCCATGAACTTGCGGAGCAGGTCGATCTGGTTGTAGAGCGTCGTACCAGGCGCGGCAACGACGCCGGTAGCGGTGAGAACGTCGGCCGTGGTCACGAGTCCCATTTGTACTCCTCCACTGGCACGGGAATGGGCTCGTAGGATGCCCTGACAAGATTTCCCGATCCGTCGAGGCTCTCCTCGACCATCTCGACCTTGGTGCAGAACATCCAGGGGAAGAGATTGTGCGGAGTGCTGACCAGTTTCTTGCGAATGTCTTCGACGCAAGCGTGTACCAGCAGATACGTCCTTGCTTTGTAGCCGTCGAACACTGGTATTTCTCCTTACATCGAGGCGACCATGCCGCCCTCGTCCCCGGTCTCTGGCGTGTGCCGTGCTTCACAGTCGAAGTAGGCCGTGTCGAACCGCTCCTCGCCACGCGGGTTACTCCGGTCGCAGGTGGTCTTGCTGAAGCCCCAGTGGTCGGTGATGATCTTCGTCGTCGCTCCCACGCGCAGCTCTTCCCGCGCGCACCACAGCGAGAAGTTCCAGTCCTCCGGCACGCACTGCACGTTCATCCGACCCGGCTTGGACATGGCCCGGTCGGGGTCGATGCGGTAGTGGCCCCAGGTGCTCGGTCGTCGCCGGTCGTGTGCCGCCAGGGTGCCACTGCCGTCGTGGTGGACCCAGCCTACGCGGTCGAGGATGACGAAGCCGGGGAAGGCATAGGGCCACGCTTGCCGCACCTTGTCTGCCCCTTCGCCTTTCGTCAGCCGCAGCATCATCATGCCGGTGTTGATCATCAGGCACGGCTCGCGGGGGTCGTTGCCGGCGAACATGTGCATGAGCGGGTGGTCTTTCGACCAGTCCAGCTTCTCCATGCAATCATCGATGGTGAACGTCTCCGGCAGCAGCTGCAGCTCGTGCTGGCTGAGCTTCCGGCGGCTGGCAAAGTGCTTGCTCCGTGCTCCGATGGCCGTGCTGGTCAGGCCACGCGGGTCTTTCAGCCCGGCCACGCAGCTGAGTACGTCTAGGTCGTGCTTGATCATCTCCTCGATCATCACGTGGATGTACGGCTGCCGCGGGTCGGGGCTCATGTCGCCGTGGTTCAGCAGCCAGTAGTCGAACGTGCCGTCGTTCAGGCACGCCGCGTAGTGGTCGTTGAAGCTCTTGGCGAGCAGCGACTGGCCCTTGCTCGGCACCGTGCACAGGAAGTAGCGGCTGTCGCCCAGCGGGACGTTGCGGCCCCACTGGTAGATGCTGCTGAGCGTCTCGTTCTCGTGCCGCTCGTAGGTCGGGGCGGCGATGTACACCCGCCGCGTGTTCTCCGGCTCCGCCTGGCTGCTCAGGTCCAGCCCCGCCAGCGGTTCGTCCTTGCCCTTGTCGTAGTTCGCGTTCTCGGTCACGTTGCGTCTCCGTTGAATGTGCTAGTTGAAGTTACTTCTTGCGTGGCAGCATGGCGGCGTGCATCTTGATCGCCTCGTCCGCGTTCTTGGCGACGATCTGGTAGGAGTAATCAGACAGGGTTTCGCCCATCCAGGCGTTGCCCTCTCCGGCCAGCACGCATCCGGGCGGCACGATGAGCAGGACCGGAGCCTTATGCCCGCCGTCCTCCCACGTTTGCTTCCATCTGGCTCGCCACATAGCGAGGTCATTTTCGCTGGGGTTGAGGTACTCCTCCGACAGGTGCAGTATGAACACCGCTGTCTCATCCTGCCGCGATTCCGTGACTCTGGCTCCGACCGCCGAACCTGTGAGGGCTGCGACGGCGGTACCGATCATGCTTCTGCGATCCATTGGAACTCCTGTTGAAAGGAAGAAAGTGACACCGCTTGACCTACGATGTCTGAGGACCGGGAGACGGTCCAAGTTCCCGACCTGCATGAGGAGGGGTTAGTTCACGACGATGTTGGGGAAGCAGACGTCAACGCTGGTCCCGCCCTGCGGGTGGTTGATCGCTTCGGAGGCCATCGGGATGCAGGCGAGGATCGACTGGTTGACGGTGACCGTCACCTGGCCCTGGACGTAGCGGCGCTGGCACTGGTCAGCCCGCACTTCCACGCGAGCGATCTGGCTGGAAGCCGAGACCGCCACGTTCGCGTTCTGCGTGCCGGCGATGCCCAGCTGGCCGTTCTGGCCGAGGATGTTGACGTTGGTCTGCATGTTGGCGTTGTTGGACTGCTGGACGAGCAGCGTCACAACGCCGGAACCGTTGACCACGCCGGTGATCAAGAGGAACTGGACCCGCTTGAACCGCTGCATGTCGATGGCACCGGTGTACTGCGTGCCGTTGTTGGCCGCAGGGTAGATCGGTGCGCCGGCGATGGCATGGTCCTCGTACAGGGCCTCCGTCATGTAGCCGACCTGCGCGCTCCACGGCCGGCGGAACTTGGTCCGCCGACTCATGATCTCATCGAGGAACACTATGGTTTCTCCTTCTCAGGGCCGGAGCCCTGCTTGTTCTTCTTGTCCTGCCGACGGACCCATATGACCGCCGGCACCATCTCCTCGCCGCAGTAGACGCACTGGGCGTGTGACTTGTCGGTCAGCGCCGTCCGGTGCGGGTCCACGCAGCGCGGGCAGATGAAGCGTTGCACGTTCGGGTTCATGGCTCACCCGCTGACTAGATGACGCCGGTGCCGAGGACGACGTAGGGCGCGACCGTCATGGTGCCGTCGGCCAGCGTGATCGGGCTGTTGACCCACGGCTGGCTGGTCCAGCGCGTGATCACCCGCCAGTACATCTGGTTGCGGGTGAAGCCGGGGTGCGGGCTCGCCTCGATCTGGATGCTCAGCCGGTCGCCCACGACCACCTTGGAGAAGTCGTAGACGCCGATGTCGCCGAGCGTGCCGAGGTAGCCAGCCTTTTCCGACCAGTACACCGGCATGCCAGCCAGGGTCGCCGGGAACTTCTGGCTGATCGGACCACCCTCACCGCTGTGGGGAGTGGGGTTGAGGAACGTCAAGAACGGACTGTTGGTCGCGCCGTTGGTCAGACCGACGATCTGCGGCAGGCAGGACGGGTTGATGACCCAGCAGGCGTTGTCCCACGAGGGACCGTAGAGCCGGCTGAGCATGTTCAGGATGTCCGTCTGCGTGATGGTGTTGACCGCCACGCGGTTCTGGTTGTAGGTGCCCGGCGCCCGCATGACGCCGTTCGGCTCGTTGCCGGCGTTGCCCTGGAGGATGTAGTAGTCGTAGGACCACGCCACCGCTTCCTGGAAGATGGTCGTCAGCAGCGTGTCGAGCGCGACCGCGTTGTCCTGGAGCAGCTGGTTGGAGCTGATCGTGTAGAACATCAGGTCGCCGGCCACGAGTTCGATCTCGCGGAACACCGGCTCGCTCTCGTTCATCGTGACGGACTCAGGCGTCCAGGTCATCACGATGCCGCCGAAGAACTGCGATTGACCGCGGGCGAAGGTCGTGCTGTTCTGCTGGAGGGCAGGCACCAGCATCGACCGCGACTGCATCGGCAGGACCGTGCACTTCTCGCGGACGAACGCCTTCTCCGCCATCAGGCGCAGCAGGTCGGCGTAGAACTGGACCGGGACGGTGTAGCCGCCCGTGAAGCCAGCGTTCTCCGCCAGCGGTGCCTTCTGGTTGCCGTGCCGCACGGCCGGGTTGCCGAACTTGTGCGCCTTGAGCACCTTGTCCGGGTCGCCGTCCACACTGAAGTCCCAGCCGGTCTGCGACGCCTTGGAGCCGTAGCCGACCGCCGCCAGCGCCCGCCATGCCTGCGTCTGGCCGAGGCCCTTGGCCACGCCGCCCGCGTAGTAGCCGTCGAGGTTCACCTCGTGCGCGGCACCATCGCCGCCGAACGACATGAACGCGGTGTGCTTGCCGCGGGCGTTGGCGAAGCCCTTTTGCAAGACGCTGCCGCGGATGTCGCCCGTCTCGGTGAACAGACGGTTGCCCCCACCAGCCACCGGCGTCCGGTCGGTGAAGGTCTTCTCGATGCGTGCCATGCGGGATTCGACGTCGTCGAACCGCTTCATGACCGCATCAATCAGACGAGTACTCTCGCTCACAATCCTACCTCCTTCTCGCCCGAATTAGACCGGGCTGGTTGAACACTAGAACTGCCTGCATTCGCTGCACATCTGCCGGTGCGTGGTGAGCGTGCGGTTGCGCCGCTCGGCGATGATGTCGGCATCGCTCTCCAGCAGTTGCCCGTTGTGGCGGGCACGGGCTTCCTTCTCCCACTGGGCGCACTGCTCCTTCGTGTAGGCCGGGATCACCTTGTCCTTGGTCTTCGTTTCGTAGGGGTGGCTGCGGACGAACTCCGCGTGCACCGCCTGCCCCTGCGACAGCCGTTGCTGCGGCCGGGCCTCGAAGCGTTCGCCGGCCCGCAGCCGAGCCAGCCGGTCCCGCGCCTTGGCCAGGCCCGTCTCCATCTCCTCCTTGCGAAACTTGTCGGCGGAGAGCTGGAAGCCGCGTGCTCCCCAGGCCGGCGACTGCATCGCCATCTCGCGCTGGGTCACCTCGTTCATCGCCGCCGCCACCATCTCCGGCGTGGGACTACGGAGCACCCGCTCCAGCGGCTCCACCCACTGGCTGGCGACCAGCGTCCAGCCGTGCTCTTCCAGGTAGCCGATCTCGTCCTTGGGCCAGTCGTGGACCTCGCGCCGGCACATGCCGCAGCGCTTGATCGGCGGTGCTCGCATCGAGCAGTGCCCGCACACCTGACCCGGTTCCAACGTTGCTGCAGCCACTGGTTCCTCCTTAGATCTTGACAAGGGTCTTCTTGTAGACCTTGCCGCTGAACTCGTTGAGCTTGCCGTCGATGCGGTCGAAGCGCTTGGACATCGCCACCAGGTCGTCGTCGGTCAGGTCGCCGCTCATCTCGCGCACGTCCGCCGTCACCTGGCTGGCGTCGCCGGTCATCTCGTCGGCGGTGCCCTTCCGCCGGAGGCTCTTCTCCGCTTCGGAGTCGAACTCCTGAACCGCTGCAGAGTCGCCTCGGTTGTAACGGTCGACGAACTGCTGAGCCTCGCCGCGAGTCTCGAAGCGGATGCACTCGCCGCTGCTCGCCCTCGCCAGCCACATCCCATCGTCGTCCTCCTTGACGGAGATGCGGCCGTAGCGAGCCTTTTCCGTCGCCTTCCGCTGCGCCTGCTTGAACAGCGACCGCAGCTTGTTGGCGTCGTCCGTGCCGCCGGGCGTGGGCGTGCCCTGCTCGTTGCTGATGGTCGATTCGGGGCTCGGTGGCTTGCCGGCGAGGTCGTCGGCCTTCTGCTTGGCCAGCTTGCTCTCGACCACCACCGGCGGGATCTGGTCCTCCAGGCATTCCTTGAGCTTGGCCTTGAGCTTCTTGGTGCACTTCTTGCAGAACCAGTCCTTGGTGCACTCGGCCTTGCCGCAGCCGCCGAACCGCTTCTGCCACTTGACCTTCTTCTGGGCCACCACGGCGGCGAGCATGCCCTGCATCGCCTCGACCAGCTCCTCCTTGGGGTCTTCCTTCTCTTCCGTGAGCTGGGCCTCGGCCTGCTCCAGCGTGGCGTCCTTGTTGATGGCCTTGAACAGCTTCCAGGTGCGGCTGGCCACGGTCGCTGCCAGCTTGCTGTGCTCCCAGCTGCCGGAGTTCTTGACGTAGCTCTTGAGGGCAGCCATCGGCACGCGGAGACCCTTCACCTGCGGCCCAAGCTCCAGGCTGGGGTCGGTGGCGCCTTGAGTGCCGGGGGCGTCGTCGAGCTGCTGCTCGTAGCCCTCGGCCTTGGAGAGTCCCAGCTCCTTGGCGATCTTCATGAACGCCTCTTCGACGTTCTCCTCCACCTGCTTCTGCTCCTCGCCGGTGAGGTCCACGTCCTTGAGGGCGGGGGCCATCGTCTTGAGCTGGTTGGTGATGGTGCCGTACCAGTTGGTCAGCTTCGTCGCCAGGCCCCAGGTGCCGGGATCGAGCTTGGTCGGCAGGCCCCACGGACCGTTGATGCCCTCGGCCTTGAGCTTGACGCTGAGGCTCTTCTCCTCCTCGTCGGCCTCGTCGCCGTTGACCTTGACCACCCGTGCGGTCTTGCCCCGGACGCTCTTGACCAACACGAGGTTGCCACGCTTGGTGCGGCAGACGGAGCCGACCTTGCCGTAGTCTCCGACGCTCTTCATGTACGGCTCCATAAGTTTCAAGGCGTAACGACGGCCGGTTCCACCGGACTCCATGCCGAGCCGACGAGCCAGCATGTCGGCAGCGGAATCAGCGGTGCTCTGGCCGTCTTTCACTCGCTGAGCAAATGATTGGGCAAGCTGCTGCTCGTCTTCCGACTTGCCAACGGGGGGCTTGCGTCGGTCTGGATCTCCAGCCGGGCCATTCGGGGGACCAGTCTTCCGCTTCCGGGCCACCAGCGCCTTGACCGCCGGACGCATGCCCTTCGGCACGTCCTGCTCCTCCATGCTCGCCTCCACCGCGTCGATCTCCTCCACGCCCTGCTCGACCAGCTCGTCAGTGCGGACGGCCACGTCAGCGGCCACTTCCTCGGCCTTGCCGGAGGGAGCGCCGCCGGTATCTGCTTTCGCCACGTCGTTCTCGTTCACCGGCCGAACGTAGCTGACATGCATCGTCGAACCATCGGATAGCTTGGCGATGTCGCCTTCGACACTAACGACTTGCACTGGCTTTGTTCCCCTTGGCTTCTTGTACGGGAAAGTCCATTTCCCAACCAAGTCGCCACCGGCCTTGCTGTGCTCCGGCTCCGCGATCTCCTCCTCCACCCACTCGGTGAGGGTCGGGTCGTCCTTGTCGAGCACCTCCTCCGGCGGGCCTTCCTCGATCCGCACCTCGTCGAGGCCGCGCTCCTCGATGTACTCCTGGATCTCGTCCGGAGCATCGAGCCCGCCGTCCTTGTTCCGCCGCAGGGTCGGGCTCTTGACGAGCCAGGCCATGCCCTTGCGGTGCCAAATCTTCGTCAGCCGCATCTCGTTCCCCTTTCTGTGCGGCGACTTGGCCGCTTTAGTGGTCTTGACACTTACTTCCACCGGCTTGTCGGCCGTGTCATAGCCCGCGTTCCAGTCCTCCCACTCGTTGCTGTCGGCAGCGAACGGGTTGTCCTCACGACGGACGTTGTTGCCCTGGGCACCTTCGCCCATCTTGTACGCGCCGGAGCCGCGGCCCTTGTCGCTGTTGTCCACGATCTTCAGTGCTCGCCGCACCGCGTTGTACTCCGTGCCGCCTGGCTTCCAGTTGCGGGCCAGGGCGACCGCCTCCTCCTTGGACTCGGCCGCACCACGCCACTGCGACACGGTGCCGTCGGGGTTGTCGATGTAGACGATCCAGATGGAGGATGCCTTGGCGACGGTCTTGGTGGTCTTGCAGGAGCAGGAGGCACATTTGCGGTTGGTCTTCAACGCATCGGGATTGGACCCCACTGGAGCGAGGCTGTACTCGATTAAGTCCCACGCCCCATAGTGATTTCCACCGCGATGATTCTTGCCTGTGCGTCCGGTAGGGACAAACGAGATCGACGAACCGGTCAGCGTTCCTTCCTTGTACTGTTCCCACAACTGCTGGGCGAGCGGGTTGACCTTGGAGAACTGGATGCGGCCGAGCAACGCCGTCCGCTTCGGTCCGGTGATCTCCGGAAATTGCGTCCCTTCTCCAATATCTGCGATGAATGGTTCGCCGATCATCTTGCCCACTGGCGGCTGATCGGTGTTGTGGTTGAAGAAGATCTGACCACCGGCACGCAGGAAGTTGTCGAAATTGCCACCTCGGCAATCGACGCTTTCGCCATCCCTGTCGATGGTGACTTGATCACCTTCGGTGCCGGAGGTCATCACCCACGTTGCGGTGCGTTCCTCATCGTCGAACTGTTGGGTGGGTTGCCCCTTGATTCTTTTTTGAACCGGCTCCATGTCTTTTCACCTTTATGCAGCCGCACTGGCCGTGAGTTGCCAGCCAGCGCTTGATGGACTCGCTTCTCTTCCTCTTGGACTCTTCCGAGTGTTTCCTGCCTAGCTGACCCAGTCCGATTTTCCTTCTTGCGAATCCCTTTGGTTGCCGACCTGTAAGAAGAGGGGGAAGGCGGTCTGGAGGCCGCTTTTCGGGAGCTACCCTATCCCCAACTTTTGCTCGCTCAATGCCTGTACCAGACCTCGCCCCCCGTCTTGCTCACGCCCACGTACCGGAGGCGCTTGATTTTCACCACCTTGTCGTCCGCCACTTGCAACCTCCCCGTCTGGCCGCAGACGTCGCAGCCGTTGCCCTGGCACTCGGTGCAGAGGATGTCCGAAGCCGCCTTGACGCTCTTCGGCACCACGAAATGGTACGAGGCCACGCTGTCGTACATCTCGCTGGCACGCACGTCGCGCTGGTCCGCCACGTAGCTCATGTCGAAGCGGGCGAGCGTCACCAGCCCGGCCCGCTGCGCCTCCAGCAGCTTCTCGCGGAATCCGGGAATGCTGTACTCGTACTCCACGTAGCCGATGTAAACCTTGCTGCCGAACTTGGCCGATGCCGGTGCGGAGCGAGCGATGCGGTTGACCTCGGCGGCGAACTCCTTCAAGTCCTTGGGGTCGCGAGCCTTGATTACGCACAGCGCCTTGTCCAGCTTGCCGGTGGAGTAGGCCTCCGCCAGCGTCCGGTTCCAGTCGCCCTCGTGCCGCACCGCCTTATCGTCGAGGTACAGGTCAGCGTCGATCTTCGGGCTGCCGTGGTCCGGCGCTTCCTCGTTGATGTAGTCGTAGGGCACCTTGTTCTCGTCGAGCCACTGCCGGGCCTCTTCCGTCGCCCAGCACGTCCAGATCGCCACCTCGTGCCCGTCGTCCTTGAGTTCCTGCAACGCCTCCACCGCACCGGGCTGGAGCGTGTAGGCGGACGGATCGTACTCGCCGTTGTGCTGATCGTTCTTGTCGGCGATGGTCCCGTGCAGGTCCACGGCGACGAGGGCTTTGGATTTCAGCATCAGTCGAATGCCCTGGCTGCCCATCAACCGAATGCCGTCGTCGAACTGAATGACCCAGACTCGGCCAAACTTGCTCTCGTCAACGTCTCTACCAGCCACAATAGTAGCCGACGGATACTTAGACTTCAGATCCTTGTACTGTCCGAAGTCTATGACCGTCCCTTTGTGTGAAAGGAACTGGACTTCATCACCGATCTTCAAAGAGTCTGGGTTACGTTTCGCGGGCATCTGTTTCCTCCAGCTTGCGTCGGTAGGCTTCCAGCACCGCCCGCTCCAGCTTGGCCCGGCACTCGGGGTTGATCGGGTGGAACAGGTCGCTGTAGAAGCTCACGAACTCCGTCGGGTCCATGTGGAAGTGCCGCCGCATCTGGTCGATCCGCGGCCCCTGCGGACCCTGGCTCACGCCGCACACCGAACAGAACTCGTCGGTGATCGGGCAGGGCATATCGCAGTACGGGTCCACGCACGGCGTCGTCCGCTTCTTGCTGGGCATGCCGACGATGAGCCGTCCATCCTTCTCGATGATCTTGACCTGCTTGGCCACGAACTCACCGTCGAACTCCAGCTCGCAGTAGGCACGCAGGGCTCCGCGATTCTCCAGGTGCACGCGCACGGCGGTGATGTTCACACGGCCTCCAGCTCACAAAAACAGTGGACGTGAATCGGGGGAGCGAAGAACGCCTCACCGTTGAGCACCACGAACGCCTTTCCCGGAGAACGAATCTTGCCCGCTAGCTTCTTGCAGGTCTTGCAGATGTTCGGTCCCTTCGTAACCCACCGCAGCCGCTGGCCCTTGTTCTGCGCCGCCCGCACCTGGCAGGCTCCGTATGCCTTGTCCCACTGGTCCACGCCGATCAGGGCGGCACGGTCGGCGGAGAACACCTCGCGGTAGTCGCGGCCCTCGGCCAGCATGTGCGTGGTGGCGTCGTTCAGCTGCACCGCCGCTTCCGCCGCCTGCTGCATGGCCGTCGCCTCGGCCCACTCGTCGTCCTTGGAACCGAACCGCCTGAGCGCTGCCTTGTAACCGAGCAGCAGCGGGGCGTAAAGGGCTTCACGCATCCGGCCCATCCAGTTGCCCATCTTCTCTGCGCCGCTCTGAGACTGCTGGCGGAAGATCCTCAGCACGCCTCTCGCCACCGCCTCCGAGTGCTTAGACATCGTCCCAGTACTCCCGCGTCAGCCTCGTCACCGAGTACCACTTGCCGCCGCTCCGCTTGCAGCCCCGTGCCTCACGCCAGCTGACCGCCTCGGCCCAGACGCCGAGGGAGTAGCCGACGAACATGGCGACGGCAGCTATGGCCAGCGTGATGACAGAGTGATCCATCACGGCACGTCCTCGACCAGCATGAAGGAATCAACGTACACCGTGAATGCCGCCCCCGCCGCGTCGCTCGCCTTGGCAAAGCGGGGGATGAACGTCCCGGCTCCAGTGGTCGCGGTGCAGACTCCGGCAAAGTCAATCTCGACGTAGGCTTCGCCTGTGAGCGTAGCCCCGGTGAAATCCGTGGCGATGGCGGTCACGTTGGCACTGGTCAAAGCCGCCGTCGCGGAGAGCGTATCATAAATGCGGTACGTCGCCCGGAAGCTGCTGAACGTCGCCGTACCGCCGTCCAGGTCGAAGATGAACCCGTCCGCTGCCGTTGCTTCCAGGCACCAAATCTTGATGCGGCCAGCGTACTTCCGCCCGGCGATGGCCGGGAACGACAGGCCGGTGATCGCGGCCGGGGTCGTCGTGACGTTGGTGACGTTGGATGTCGTGACGCGGGAGGAGCCAGCGGTATTCTGGAGCCAGCCGGCGCTCCCCTGCCCATTGCTGGGAGCCACCACCCCCGCAGTAACACGAAGAATGCCTGTATCCCTTGATGTCAGATCGTTGCTGGTAGTGAAAGTGTATTCTTCGTCTGGTCTGAGACGAATGCCGGCAGTGGTCCAGTATTGATACGTGGTCCCACCAAACTGCCATGCAATCCCGCCATCAGCATTGTTGATGACTGCGTTGCCGCCGTCGTGCAGGAACGTGATCTCGTCCGTCCCCGGCGTCCCTCCCGGTTGGCGGACGATGACCTTGCCCGCCGCGCCTGCTCCACCGGCACCTGCCGCTCCCGGAGTGAACACGAGCGACCCACCAGCAGGGTCGGCAGCCGAGTGAGCCCCGCCGCTCTGGGCCGTGAAGTACACGTCCACGCCAGCGGTGTCGGCAGCGTTGGTGTAGGCGGTCCCAGCGATGCCGACCCGCAGCCGAGTCCCAGCGTCCGTGCTGTCGCCGGTCGTCAGGTTCAGCACCGTGGCGGCGGAACGATAGAGGACGGTGTCGGCGTTGCCGGCAGTGACGACGGTGTTGCTGCTCCAGCCGAACGCCCCGTCGCTAGGCACCATCACGCCGTCTAGGTCGGCACCGTCGATCTCGCCGATGAGGGCCAGCGAACTCGTGGCCGCATTCTGGTTGTAGAAGACGTGGGCGTTGGTGCTCTGGACGCTGTACTGAAGGTTGCCGACACCTTGGAGCCGGACGATGTTGTTGGCACCGGTGTAACCCAAAGTGCCGTAGACCGTGCTGCTGCCGTTGGTAATGGAGATGACGCCAGCGCCACCGCGACCGATGCCGGTGTCGATGCCCGCCTCCGGGTCTGCTCCGGAGGACCACGTCACCTGCCCCGTGCTGGCCAGGGCGAAGGTGATCTCCGCCTCGACGTACTCCAGCACCTGTGACAGCGTGATGGTCTTGCTGTCCGGCACACCGCCCGTCGTGGCCTCGCTGTCGCCCAGCGCCAACAGGTCGGCGCCGACCGGAGCGGCCTTGTTGGCGTAGTTGGCGGTGTCGAACATCTTCAGGCCCATGCGATCACCCCTTCTTGTTCTGCACTCCGCAGCGGGCCGTGATGCGGCCGTCCGGCGTCAAAGCTGGCCCGGCCACCAGCTCGCAGTTGTGCTCCGTCAGCGCGGCGTTGATCTTCGCCATGCACTCGTCCAGGTCGGCCTTCTCCAGCTCTGCCTTCTGCTGGGCGCGGCTGGCTTCCTTGATCTCGTCCTTGCTGACCGGTTCCCGATGAACCAAGTCATCCAGCTTCTTGCCGTCCCGCATGAACTTGCCCATCGTTGCATCTCCTTAGAAGTTGGCGCTCTCCAGCTCGTTGCCGTCGCTGTCGAGCAGTTCGTTGCCGTTGCTGTCCAGCAGATCGTCGCCGGGGAAGTCCGGGTCCACGTAGGCGGACGCCCCGCCGAGCACGTACATCAGCTGGGCGATCTTGTGCCGCTGCTTGGGCGAGAACCCGCTCTTGCTCTTGACCTGCCAGGTGAAGCTCTCCTCCATCGTTCGCTCCTTACGCCGAGAGTTGCACGGCGATGGCCCCCTGGGTCGCGGACTGGGACGCCAGCGTGACCGGTGCCTTGATCATCGGACCGCCGCCGATGCGGGCCACCACCCGCCACGAGCACTGACCCTTGACGAACTGATCCTGTTGCTGGTCGGAGAAGTCGATGAGCAGGTCGCGCCAGCCGATGACGTAGCAGTTCGGATCGAACAGCAGCACGTCGCCGATGGTGCCGACGTCCGGCAGCTTCTCCGTCTTGAAGAACGGCTTGCCGTAGAGCAGGCCGGTAGAGCCGTCGTCGCCGGGCAACATGATGAGGATGCCGGGCATGCTGAGGCGGGTGATCCGGTCCAGCGCCGTCGGGCTGATGCCCCACACCGCCGTCCTCTCACTGCCAGGCATGAGCCGGGCGTACATCGAGGACAGGTCGGCTTGGGTCACGTCGTTGCCGCCCGCACGGGTCGCCGTGAGCGTGCAGCCAGCGGACACCAAGCCCGTCGGCCCACCGCCGCCCGGACCCGGCCCACGGAAGCACGCCTGGTCCACCTGGTTGGCCACGCCCCGCGGCACGAAGCGCTTGAGGAAGGCGTCCATGCCTGGCGCGTCCATCGCCAGCTGGTTCGAGCAGACCAGGTAGCCAGTCAGCTCCTGGGCCACCACCTCCACCTGGCTGAACGCCGGCTCGGTCTCGCCCTTGGCAGCGTTGTTGAGCTGGCTCGACTGCCAGTTGAAGATCATGCCGCCGAACATGTTGGAACCGAGCGGGATGCTGTTGTTCCGCGTCGGGTCGGGGATCGACAGCAGCAGCGTCCGGCTGGTCATCGGCTGGACGAAGCCCTTGGCAAGGAAGATCGAGTCCTCCGCCGCGTCCTTCATGATGCTCCAGGCGATGTCCGTGGGCACGAGGTAGCCGCCGACCGGACCGGAGTCCTCGCTCAGCGGCGTCTTGCGCTTCGGGGCGTCGCCGGTCTGCCACGAGCTGCCGTAGACCTTGGCCAGCCGCTTCTCGACCTGCTCGCGGTCGCCGCTGCCGGTCTTGATCCGGGCGATGCTCACGGCGAAGTCGCCCAGGCTCTTGTTGATCGGCTCGGCGAACACCTTGGCGGTGCCGTTGCCAGTGAAAGCCTTCTCCATCACCGCGTTCATCTAATCCTCCAGTGCTGCGAGCAGCGCCGCGAGGGGCGGCAGCTGGATGCGTGTGATCTGTTCCGGTTGTTTACGCTTGCGGCGTCTCAGCTCCCAGACGAGGGCAGCTGCTTCACCGTCGCCGCTGGGAGTCGCGCTCTGGTCGCCGTTGAACCAGTTGCTCTCCCACCAGTTGCTTGCCCACCAACGCCCGGCGTACCAGTACCCACCCTGAGCGGCCATCAGCTGCCTCCGTTACACGTTGTAGGTGGCCACGCTGCGGTTGCCGTCGGCGTCGGCCGTGCCGCTGACCCGCGTCGTGCTGCCGTCGAGGCCCACGAAGATTGGGTTGGCCGGACCGCCCGTGGACTTGCCTGCCGTGGTGGCTCCGATGATCTGCACGGCTTGCGTCAGGCTGATGCCCGTCTCCACCGTGCTGGCCATCACCGCCGCCGCGATCAGAGCACGCTCCGCCGTCCCCAGGTCGATGTCGTTGCTGTTGTTCGCCGCCGTGAATGCTCCGCTCACCGTCCAGGTGTTCATCGTCAACGTCGCCGTCGCACCGCCGTGGGCCACCGCGTCGGCCAGCACCGCCGCCTCGATGCCAAGGTTGCCACTGTTAGTGGTGACGATGGTCTTCTCCACCGGCACCGCGTTCGTCGCCGTGAACATGAAGCTGATGTCGTTGCCGTTCGTGTCGGCCTGGCTCAGGGCGAGCACGTACTGCCCGCCGCCCAGCTCGGACACGGTGCCGGTGGCAGCAGCCTGCGCTCCGCCGTCGATGGAGCGGACCGCCGTCACGGTCGCCCCGGTCAGCGCCGAGCCGTCGCTGGCGTTGACGAGGCAGAATCCAAGGAACTGGGAGGCCAGATTCTTGACATACATCAGTGACAGCCTCCACCGATCACGACTCCGGGCTGAACCCAGCTTGGGTTGAACGTCTGTGCTGCTGGAGCCGAGAAGCTGAAAGACCGCTGCCGCATGGGCTGGTACAAGTCATAGCGGGTAAGCGGGTCGAACATCTCCCACACCACCGGAGTGGGCAACGCTTCGCTGTAGATGCGGAAGTCGGCCATCGGCCCGACCCAACCGAATCCAGCTCCTTCGTTGCGGCCGATGTGCAGGTTCAGGCCCGTGTACTGGATGCCGGGAATACCACCGGGCACGGCAGCACCTCGGAGCAAACCATCCCAGTAGAGCCGCTGGGTTGTCCCATCCCAAGTACCCACCCAGTGATGCCAGTTGCCATCGTTGGCGTTCGGTATCGTGGCAGAGAGAGTCCTGTTGGCATCGTTGCGAACGGTGAAGCGTGCCGTCGTGGCGTTGAACAGATACAGTTGGTACGAGTCGCTCACTCCACCAGTGTGCCCCTTGTCCACGGCCACGATGTTGGAAGTCGCCGTCTGCACCCAACAACTGACCGTGATCCTGCCGCTCGGCGGAGCTGTGTCCTCTGCCTGTGCTGCTAGCACCTCCCCGTTCGTAAAGTTGAGGGCCAGCAACTGTTCGGGGTAGCTGGTCCATGTCGGATTCGTGCCGGCAAAGTTTCCAGGCGAGCTACCGGCAAGCGGGTGGATCTCCGTGCCGACTGACTCCCAGAACGGATACCAGAGTGACAAGAACTGGGCCTGCACCGACTTGCGGTTGACTGTGAACGGCCACAGCGGTCGCTGCGAACCTCGATTAGGAGTCAGCGTGAACAGGCTCAGATTCTTCACTAACCAACTCCCGTCTGATACGGCTGCATCTTCACCGTCTTGGCGATGTTGCTAGCCTGGAACGCCTGCCCGCTGGTGTTGCGGAGCAGGATGCGGAAGTTGCCTGGCGGGATGGTCACGCCCGGAGCGTCCAGCGTCTCCACCACTCCCGTGGTGCCAAGAACGCTCTGGAACGCCGCCACCAGCAGGCTCGCTTGCGGCACGCCGTTGGTGTTGAGCGTTGGCAGCGTGCTCCCATCCACCATTGGCAGCAGGTACAGCTCGGCCACCTTCGTGCCGGGCACCACGGCGGCAGCATAGGCGGCTTGCAACTGAAAGTCCGCGAACGTGTCGAGCAGGCTAGCGTTGTTGTAGGTGCTGCTCTGGTTGCTGACCCCATTGGCCAGGCCGTCAAGCCCGGACGAGAGCATCGTCGTCAACGGGTTCGGCTCGTACCACTTGATGCCGCTGGTTGCCATGCTTCGTCACCTGCTTGCCATTGGTACGGTCGCGGAAGAACACCGGGTCAGTCTTATATCCCCATTGCTGCGTGCTGTCGTACCACGTCACCGCCGCATGTCGCACGTCCACCTTCGTCGTGGCACCCACTCGCAGCCCGTTGCGATGGCACCACGCCCCCAGCTCCCAGTCCTCCGGCATCACCGCCGGCTCCAACTCACCCTCGCTTGTCCGCACCAGGGCGTCGTGAATCTGGAAGCCGGGGAACTCTCGCCACTTCTCCGACCTCCTGATGACCATGCAGCCGGTGTTGGGCATCAGGCACAGATCGTCCACTGGATCGAAGCCGTCGGTGCCGAGGACGGCCAGTGCTTGCTCCGTGCCGAACGTGTCCGGCAGCATCACCTTAGCTTCGTGCAGGGCGATGCGTCTCTTGCTCTCGAACCTGCGATCCTTGCCGCTGTGGCCCAACGCCGTGCTGCTCATGCCGTCCCGGTCTTTGATCGGGCTGACGGCGTGCATCAGGTCGTAGCCGCTCGCTTCCAGCTCCGCGATGAGGACGCGCATCCAGTCGTCTGAAGGGGCCACGTCACTGTGCAGCATGACGAAGTAGTCGAACATGTGCATCGAGTTGGCGAACTTGCACCAGCAGTGGTTGAAACAATTCGCCAGCAGGCTGCCCTGATGCCGGAACACCGCGTGAATGTAGCGACTGTCTTTGTCCGACCGGCAATAGTATGCCTCTCTGCTGTCCGGTGAAACCAACCCCCCGTACTCCGGCAGGGCGACGAACACCATCGGCTTGCTCACGTTGCTTACTCCTCGTTGACGATCAGGTCTCCGGTGTTGGGATCGTGACTGATGCGCTTCTGCTTGGGGCGGTTCCGCTCGGCCAGTACCTTCTGCATCGCGGCGTTGCCCTCGTCGATCCGCTTGAGCACCGGCGTCAGGTCCGGTGGTTGCATGCGGTCGATGGCCTTCTCCAGTTGCATCATCATCCGGCCTACGATGCCCACGGCGTCCACGATGGCCGAAGCGTCGAAGTTGACTTGCGGCGGTTGCTGGGCACGCTCGTGGATAGTCTCCAGCGACTTGTGGACGGCGGCGACGGCCTTGGCCACTTGCGCCATATCCACGAACACCTGGGCACCGTCCACCTGCACATTTGGGGCTGGCAACGGCTGCGGCTCCGGACGGTCGAACGCTGCTTTGAGCATCGGACCGAGTGCTTCTCCGAGACCTTTGGCGACCTCCGCCGCAAGCTCTCCTGTTGGCACCTGGACGACGGGGGCACCCGCTTGCGTCATCGCCTTGGCGACGACATCAGCAACGCTCTTCGTCAGCACTTCCCCCAGCTGCTCGGCCAAACCAGACACGGACATGTTCAAGGTCGTTGCACCTCCTTGGACCGGCGCCTGCGCTGGACGGCTTTCTATGGTCTTGACGATTCCTCGCAGCTCTGCGAGTTCCTTCTCGACCGACGATGCGCTCTTCCGTTGCTGGTCCAAGTCGGCACGCAACTGCTCGTTATCGACGGTCAGGTTGCGGACGGTCACCGCCAGCTCGGCATTCCGATCACCCACCGTACGCAGGCTCTTGGACAGGGCATCCAACCGTGCCGGAGCGTCCAGCACGCCGGCGTCCTTCCAGCTCTCCATCGCCTTCAGAATCGGGGCATAGCCGTTCAGGTCGTCGTCGCTCATCACCATACCTCCACTTCATCCACCCAGTCGCCTTCCAGGAAGAACGCATCCACCGCTTCCGTCGTGAGCGTGCCGTCCGTCACCAGCCCGGAGAAGCGTTCTCCATTCCACTCGAAGCCGACGCGGATCACGCCGTCTTGAGCGAGAATGGTCCCGTAGACAGAGAGCGGATGCTCGATGCCCGGCGCGTCCGCCATGCCGTCGCCGTCGAAGTCCGGTCCTGGCTCGTAGGCGTCCATGTCCGCCAGCCAGCCGAACGGTGCCATGCTTGGAGCGGGGCCGGTCGGGGCGGGCGGGTTACTCAGGCTCACCACCTGCTGCCAGCCGCCCCACGTCAGCCCCTCATCGGCCGTGCTCGTGCTCCACAGTGAGCCCAAGGCCACCTGGTAGACCGTCACGCTGCCGCCACTGAGACTCAGGCCGACGCTCTGGGCGTGCGGCAGGGTGAACCGCTGGAGGGAGGCAAAATCGTAGTTGATCTCCCCGGCTGCCAAGTGGAAGTGAGCCAGGTCGAACTCGCCCAATCCAACGTAGGTCGGCCACTGACCGCTCCACACGTCCACCTGCGTCAGTGCTGGCGGCAGGGACCAATAGTCGTACTCCTCCAGATACGGGATGCCGTTCGTTGCCCACGCACCGGGAGCGGGCATGGATGCCAGTGGCACCGGGTCGCCCCACTGCACGTCCACGGCGGGGCCGTAGTCGATGCGCGGGCCGATGGTGCCCAGGTCAAGGGCCGCGTTCAGCACGCAGCGGGCTTCGAGCAGTTCCACTTCCAACCTAGTGCTTGCCATTGGTGCTCCCGTTGCCCATGACCATGCTCCGCCCGCCGAGGATCAATCCACGACGCTTGAGCAGGTCGGTCATCTGAGCGTTGTGGTCAAGCTTCTGCTGCTCGGACATGTGGTAAGCCAATGCCTTCTGCACCTGGTCCGGTGGCTGCTCGACGGGCACCGCGTAGCCGCCAGCAGCACCGGAGGACTCGCCCAGCGCCTTGCTCTCCTCCTTCTCGGCCAGCTCCTTCAGGATGCCGCAGGCCAGGTCGGCGTCGAACTCGTACTGGTCCTTCTCTGCAGGCTTGGTGTGGTGCATGACGTACCCCACCTTGCCGTCCTTGCGGCGCTTGCGTTCGATGTACCACTTGCCGCTCTCGCCCCGTGCCGACAGGTCGCCGTCGCGGGTGCGGAACCAGCGGAGCTTGGCTGCCGGTGCCGCTGCCGGCTCCTCGTCCACCGCCTTCTCGTCGTTGTCCACGATCAGCGGCTGGTCCTCAGGGCTGGAATCCACCGGGGCCAGCTCCATCTGACCACGCTCGGCCCGGCCCATGCTCTCGTCCAGCTCCAGCTCGTCGCCGTGCTTGGCTCCGGTCGCCCAGGGCAGCTCCACGCCGTTCATCCACGGGTCGTCGCCGCCGAAGGGCCAGGGCTCCATGCCGTGCCGGTTGCGGATCTCGTCCGGCGCGATGGCACCCGTCTCCCACAGGTGCTTCTCCTCTGCGCGGATCGCCTCCGGATCGTCGATGACGCGGTCGTCCCAGAAGCACACACCCTGGCCGCAGTTGGGCGTCCGCCGGATGAGCCCGTGCGTGATGCGCTGGCCCAGCTTGCCGAGGAACGGATTGACCGCGAATCGCAGGAACTGCCGCTGCGGTGCGTAGGCCGATACGTCGCTGGAGGGCTCCAGGCCGACGACGCCCTTGGGCACGCCGTAGGCTCCCAGGATCATGTCGCGGAACTGGTTCTCCGTGTTGACGTAGTCCATGTCCACCGGGCTGATGGACAGCGCCTTGACCTCGACGCCGGGGCCGGTGATGAGCGGCTTGCCCGCGTTGTCCGGACCTTGGAACCGGGCGAACCACTTGGCGTAGTAGCGGTTCAGCATCGCCTCGTCGGGGTCCACGTACTCGTCGGAGAGGGACACGTGGAACGCCGGGATGCCGCCGTTGACGTTCTGCGCCAGCCGGGATCGGAGCATCGTCTCGTAGGCGTCGATCCACTCCGCCACCATGTGGTTGACGGACCAGCCCTCGTAGCGGTTGAGCGGGCTCAGGTCGTAGAACGAGAGCACGTCGTCGTAGGGAATGGCCTGCATCTGGCCCCACGGGTTCTGCACGAGCATGCTAACCGGCCGGCCCTCGCCGTCGGTGACCGCCTTGCGCACGATCCAGTGGCTGGGGATGACCCAGACCTCGACCGGCACGCGGTACTCGTTGCGGATGACCCACCAGTGCAGCTCTCCCGTCAGCAGGTAGAACAGCACCGAGTAGCCCCACAGATCGGAGCTGCAATCCAGGTTGTTCGGCACCCGGAACAGGTCCACGATGGGATGGTCGTACTCCCACGCCGTGAACTCCTCGTGCTCCTGTGGACCGCCCAGCGCCTTGTTCAGCGGCCGGTAGCTGCGGCGGCGGATCTCCTTCTGGTGGCTCAGGTGCTTGTGCAGCTCCAGCCGCGTGGTGCGGCCGTCGTAGTTGAGCGACTTGCACTTGGCCAGGATCTTCTTCTCGGCCGTCTCCTTCGGGCTCAGGTCGCCGAGCTTGGGTGCCTCGCCGCCAGCCACCTCTCGTTCCCAGCATCTCACTGCGATGCCTGCCCAGTATTTCATGTGCAGAACTTCTTCGTAGGCTTGTGTGGGTCCGCCGGAGACGCAATCAAGCATCCCCGGCCGGACTCACCACTTGTAAGCCTGCCCAAAATAACTGACACCACCGACCGGAACGTTCATGACACGAGGGACCACGGCCAGTTTCCTGGACTCGGAGACTCGTGCTTGTGCTTTTTGGATAGCTCGCAAGTGACAACCCCCTTCCCGCGCCGTTATAGCATCCGGTGTGCGCTCGGCCCGGATGTCAGCAATCAAGCCGTGTGTCAAAACGAAAAGGGGCCGCAAGCGGTGCCCACGGAATATCCGCGGGAACTCCGCTCGCAGCCCCTGAACAGGCCAGCGAGTGTTCAGCCTCTCAGGGGTAGCTACTCCCCCTCCAGGCCCGTCTTATTGCTGCTGAGCGGCTCTGCGCCGCCTACGGTTTACCCCTTCACTCCGAACCTCTTCTCCTTCGTCCGACCCCGTTCCTGCTCGTCCTCGTACACCATCGCCGCGCCCACCCGGCCGGCGTTGGGAATCAGTTGCTCCACTTCCTTGATCTTGGCCGACGCCACCGCGCCCCGGAGCTGGGTGACGTGGATGTTGCTCCGCAGCTCGCTCCGCAGCAGCAGGATCGTCTCCTCCAGCGCCTCGATCTGGTCGATGGTCTGCTCGTGCCGGGCCTTGACCTTGCGGTGCTTGCGTTTCAAACGCTCCCACGCGTCCTGCCACTTGATGGCGTAGTGCAGCTGCTTCTTCGTGGCGACGTACTCCTTGGAGACCGTGGCCAGGGCCTTCTCCAGCTTGCCGATGCGGTGCCGCAATTCACGCTTGGTGGTCATGCTCGTTGTTCCGCCGGGTCGTGGTCGTTCTGCAGCAGGATCAGACCGTACTTGTGGGCCGGATAGCGCTCACGGGCAACGCTGATCAACATGGCCGGGTCGTCGCCCACGTAGTAGGGCTCCCAGGGCGTCACGCGCTTGCGGGTCTCTCGTCGACCCCACACCACATACTTCGGCTGCACCTCGTCAGGTGGCAGCAGGCATGTCCGCTTCTTCTTGCGGGGCTGGTGCTCATCCGGCTTGCGTCGTCCGTTGAGCAAGGAGAACAACGCCGAGGCCAGCCAGAACGATACGGACCACACCGACAACAAGGCGAAGGCGAACACGAAGGCCACGAACAGCAGCACCGTCGCTTGCATGAGGAAGTCGTTCATCGCTTCGCCACCTCCACCCCATACTTCTCCGCGCAATGACGGCACCACCCAAGATACTCCGGCTGGTTCAGCTTCGGGTACTGCCGCTTGGTCATCGACTGCCAGCGTTCTTTCACGGCGCTCACGCAGCTCGTGATGGCGTGGCAGCCGGGTCCGACGCACTCAATTCTGCTGCGGGGCGGGTATGGGTTCGGCATCCTGCTTCTCCATCTTCCGGAGCCAGTGAGAATCCAGCCAACCGTTGTGCCAGCACCAGTTCTCCCCCAGTATCGGCCCCCACAGGATGCTCCTACCTTGCATGCGGCCGAGCAGATACGCCGTTGCGGTGGTGTCGGTCAGCGGTTGGTCCTGGAGGAACAGGCGGGTCGCTTGCTGGCATCTCCACCATGTCCCGCTCTCCGGCGTCCAATCCTCGTCCTTCACCTTGGCCCGGTAGTCGCTGTACACCTCGCACCGCTTCGGATAGTCGAGGCTCAGACTGTCGAGGTAAGGGAGGCAGTGCTGGGGCAGCATGTCGCCTCTGTGGACCGACATCACCAGCAGGAAAACCATCGCGTTTGGACCCACGGTCGGCCTCCTCGCGGTCAAGCCGCATTTGCCATTCGGCGTCCTCGTAGCACATCGCGTAGGGATGGTAATGGGGCGAGTCGCTGGGCTGCCAGCGCTTCGCCACGTCGGCCATGTGGTTGCGTCTGCGGTGTTTCATCTGCAATTCCCGGTAGTGGGATTTGAACCCACGGGCGTTGCACCAATGCCCCTAGACAGCTTTTTAGGGTGCCCCGCTCTAGTCACGGTCAGGTTTAGGCCGCTCACCCATACCTGGCATACACCGGACCGAGAGGGTGTACCCAGCGTCTCCCGGTCCGGCGCTCTCACAGCAGGAAGGTCTCCCTTCCCAGTGCTTCCTCAGCGATTGAACTCGACCACCTGCCGGCTTCGCACCCGGCCAAGCAGCCCTCGCTGTTCCTGCACGATTCTCAGCGACGGTGCCGGAGCGATGAACCGTTCTCGCACGACCGGCGGCTGGAAGAACCGCTGCTGCACGCCGTAGCCATAGCCCGGCGAGAACAGCACCTGCTGCTGGTAGCCATTGCTGAATGCGAACGCTTGCCCGGTGGGGAAGAAGGCGTCACACGCCTTTGTGTCGTTTGGGGAGGCGATGGCCATGCCCAGGACGACCAGGGGGAAGAGACTCTTGAGGACGTTCATTGGGAAGCTCCTTACTCTTGTAGTTGCGGTAGAAACCATCCTTGTCCAAGCTCCAGCAGTCCTCGCATTGACTGCCGTAGGCGATCTCCTCTCTCGGTAACAACATGTTGCCGCACTTGCATCGGGTCATTAGCCACCCAGGAACTGCCTGACCTCTGCGGCCGTGGTCGGCTTGATGCCGCTGGCTGCTGGCGGGCACTTCGGTGCCTCGCCCTGCTCGCTGACGATGTACGGCAACACCCGCTTGACGATCTCGGTGGCCTTCATCGTCGGCAGCTTGCTCACGTCGAAATTGCCCTTGACAGCGTCGCCGGTGTGGCAGGTCACGCACTTGGCCGGGCCGGACAGCTTGAGGAACTCGGTGATCTGGGCCTGGGGCAGCACCTGCGGCGTCGGCGTCACCGTGGTGCCGTTCACCTTCGTCTCCGTCTTGCTGCTCGGCTGCGGCTCGGTGGCCCGGAACACCTGCTTGGCCGCTTCCATCCGGGCGAGGATCTCCCGCACCCGTGCGTCGTCCACGCTGGCGCCAGCGAGGAGCGAGTAGAGCTGGTCGCTGCTGCTGCGGCTGTTGTCACTTTGCCGAGCCGCCTGCTGCGCCGCCAGGTCGAAGGGGATGTCCCGCAGCAGCCGCTCGCCGTAGTCCTGCCGCAGCTGCTGGAACGTGTAGCCGTGGACCGTGGCGGCAGCGGGATAAGCCGGTGCCAGTGGCGGGTAGGCCCGTCCGCCGAAGTAACCCTCGAAGCGGAAGTTGCCTTCGAGTCCCGTCGCCTTGACCAGCTCCAGCAGGTTGGCGTGCCGCTGCTGCTCCTTGGCCATCAGGTTCTGCGTCCGCATCCGGTCGGTCAGGGCGTTGACCACCGCGTCCTCGCCCTTGAGCTGGGCGACGACGTACTTGTAGTAGCCCTGCCAGTAGCCGGGGACGTAGACGTTGTAGCAGTTGCAGGCAGAGCGCTTGTAGTAGCCGTCCACCCAGTAGTAGGCCAGCTCGCGGTTGTAGGCGACTCCGTTGTACCAGTAGTAGTTGCCGGAGTAGCTGTACCCGTCGCTGTTAGTCACGCCCTCGGCTTGCGTCTCGCCCGCCATCGTTGCCAACGCCAGGCAAGCCACCAGCAGTCCCATCAACCTCTTCACGTGGCACCTCTCAGTTCGGTTGTGCTTTGTGCTCACGTTGCGTCTCTAGTTCGGCCCTCGTCCGTTGTGCTCTGGTAAGTGCGTAGCTGAACACCAACTGCCAGTCCGACCACAGGATGCTCTGCCCGTCCTTGAGCGCCGTCAGCAGCGGGTCCTCGGCGAAGAATCCCAGTGCCGCGTGACCCTCCGGCGGCAACAGCTTCCAGAGCTGGAACGCCTCGCGGCCCTTGATCGGCACCTCGCCGAGCGTCCGCAGGGCGTACTCCGGGTCCACCGTCCGATACCGCTGCCTCGCCCACACCGCTGCGTGCACCGCCGACACCCGCTGCACGATGTCCTTGTTCGCCGGGCTGCCTGCCCACTTGCCGGTGCTCAGGAGCGTGGCCTGCGAGTAGTCGTCCCGCAGCCGCTGGAGCACGGCGTCGATCTGCCAGGCGTGCTGGCCGCGTATCCGGTCCTCCTCGTCGGCGTTCTTGAACACCACCGTGCCCTTGCCGAGCAGCAGCCGCAGGTCGTCGGGGAACGGCTGCCATCCTTCGTGTGGACCGTGGCAGCGGATGCAACTGATGGCCGCTTGCAGCCGCGTCGTCACCGGCCGGGGCAAGTCGTGGTCGCTCACCACATCGTCGGCACCCGACTCCAGCAGCTGCCCCTCTGCTCCAAACAATGCAAACTTCTGCTGGCCGTTGGCGGCGACCCAGATGACCTCGTAGGCGAACACCTTGCTGTTGACCACGTCGCGGAGGGCGTCGGCGTCCACGTCGATGTCGCGGTCGCGGATGTCCTCGGTCACTGCGACGATGCCGAACAGGGAGGACAGTACCGGATAGACGCGAACGCGACGGCGTTTGTTGGTGACGTTGGAGTGAATGAGTACGGCTGCTTTATCTGATCGAAGCCTCTCAAACACATCTTTGTACGACTTCCCATCGCCCACACCGAGATCGAGAAATAGTTGGTCAAGGTCGCTGCGTCCTTTAGCTTGCGACCTTCGTATCCCTGCAAGCTCGTCGTACAGCCCGCCGTAGATCGTGCTGAAGACGTTTTCCTTGCCATCGTCACGGTCCTTGATCGTGCTGAGGGCTCTGGTCTCGAAATAGCCGCTGTGCACCACTGGGGCGAGGCTGCCGGTCCAGGCTTGCAGCTTCTCGATGCCGCTGGCGTGCAGGTGCGGGGCGTTGACCCGCTCCACCACCACGTCCTTGATCCTCTCGAAGTTCCGCTCCACCCAGCCGACCTTGCCCGTCGCCACCCACTTGCCGTCCTGCCACACGTGCAGCGGCCGGATGCTCTGCGTCTTCAACGTGCCTAGCTGCTCTTGCGTGAGGAGCTTGAGGCTGGCTTGCGTGAAGAGCAAGCTGAAGTACGGGTCGAACGCGAACTTCTCCCACTGACCAAGGACTTCGGCAAGGTCGCCCGCACGAGGCCAGTAGATCCTAAGGTCAACGCGGGCAAGCACGCCTCCAACGAACGCAGGGATCGCCGGAGCTGCTGCTCTGCTGACCTTGTTGAGCGCGTCTGCTGCACTTTGCCACTCCTCCTGGGAACCGTTCTGTACCCACAGCCAGCGAACGAACTTGCCGACCTTCTCACCGTAGCGCCTGGACAACGTCAAGGCATCCTGCAGCGCCAGCTCCACCGCCTGGCTGGGTAGGCTCCACGGCAGCTCACGAGGAGCGGGCATCTTCTCCGGAGCCGCTACCGGCGGAGGCAGCTGAGCCACCTCAAAGCGCCGGCCCTCGGCAGTTTGCGTCGCAGAGGTCGGAACGCGGCGACCGGAGAAGAAGCTCGCCACTGGTGCGGTGATCGCAAGGGCCTTGGCTCCGGTGATGAGGAACGAGCGACGGTTCACGTTGCATGTCCTAGTAGCCCAACCGTTCCTGCTGCCTGATCTCCGCTTGCCGCAACCGCCAGCCGATCGCCAGCGGCAGGCAGAACGTCCACCAGCACAAGAATCGAGCGGTGCGGTAGAGCATCAATCGAACATCCGGGCGGCGATGATGTTGGCCGCGGCTTTCTTGTCGGCGACGGCGCTTGACTCGTACAGATCGAGCAGCTCGATCAGGCCGGCGATGATGTTGTCGTCGGCGGTGGTCTGCGTGAACTTCGCGGCCTGCTGCGCCATCACGAGCACGCCCTTGATGAGCTTGAGGACTGCCATCGTCTTGCCTCCCGTTGGTGGTTGTGGTTTCGGCTCCACGGCCGGTGGATAGACGCTGGCCATGAAGGTCCGGTCGGTGCTGCTGAAGTCGGTGCCGCCGGGGATCGGCTGACCGTCGAAGGTGATCTCGCCGGGCAGCTGGTAGGTCATGATGCTCTGCTCGTCCGCCGTCGGCGTGCCCATCAGGCTCGCCTCGTCCAGCAGCGTCAGGATCTGCTGCCGGACCATCTGCTCGGACCAGCCAAGCCGCTGCCGTCCCCAGATGATGGTCTTGACCGGGTCGAGCTGCTGGACGATGCCGCGGCGTGCGTGCTCGTGGGGACAGCCCCACATGTGCCCGCCCTCGTGCCGCACCACCCGTCGGAACTCCGCCTCCGAGTGCTGCATGGTGAACCCTTGCAGGCACATGGTCGGCTGGTTGATCGGGATGTTGAGGCAGTCCTTGCCGAGGTAGCTCCAGTAACCCTCCGCCTCGCGGGTGATCCGCACCTGGGCGCTGCCGACGCTGTCGGTCAGATTCGCCTTGACGTTGCAGAACTCGCCCCAGGCGTTCAGGTGACTCAGGATGCGGGCCTTGAGGTCGGCGGCAGTCGGCTCCAGGAAGGCCACGTCCAGGCGCGGCTTCGGCCCCCACCACTTGCTCCGCACCACGGCGATGTACTGGATGGAAGCCAGCACGTTGCCTTGCGGGTCGCACGGGTAGTCGCCCATCGGCGGCATCGGCGTGCAGGTGATCATGGTCGGCCCACCTTTCCGAAGTATTGCCGCAGCGGGCAGGGATGCTCCGTCACCGGGCACATGTTGCTCATCGTGAGCATGCGGTCGTTTGCCTCCTTGCGCTCCTTCTCGCAGGCGTCCACCTTGGCTTCAAGGATCAGCAACTTGGCCTGGTTGGCCGTGCTGGATGCCTGCGCCGCCGTGACCTGTGCCTTGAGCAGCGTGTTCTCTGATCGCAAGTCCTTGATTACCCAGCGCATCGTCATGAAGGCCAGGCACACGGACAGCACCGCGCTGCCCAGCAACGTCAGCAAGTGGGATTCCACCGGGGCCTCCGTTCTAGGGCTCGTTCCTCCAATCCTCACGTTGCTTGACGTAGAAGGGATCGGCTTCAGTCTTCGGCGGAGAACTCGGCTCACCGAACTCGTCCACCCACACGATGGGCCTGCCGAACAGAGTCGCCGGCAACTGCTGGGCGTTTGAGCCGAGCACGTTGGGCAGCACGTCGGAGACCACCTCGGTGCTGGGCAACTTGCCGAACTCCGGCGGGGCACAGTTGCCGGGCCACTCGGTCAGGGCTCGCGGGTCGAGCGTAATGGACAGGTTGCCGCCCATCAGCTTCTCCGACCGCTCGGCGGCGAGAGCTTGCTTCGCGGCCCAGACGCCTGCTCGCACCTGACAATCGTTGCACAGATGGCTGTCGAGCACCTTCACGTTTATCGTCAAATAACGGTCGTATTTTTCCGAGCAGCACTCGCAGGTCTCTTGCACGGGCATCAACGTCTCCTCTTCGTTGTGGGTTTCGGTTGTTCTTCCAGCTGCTGGGCGGCTTCCGGCGTGAGCAGGCCGGGTGGGACACCTTCAAGCAGTTCAGGTGCATCTCGCAGCACCCGTTCCGCCTCGACCCTCGCCGCCTTCTCCGCCGCCAGCCGGCCCTCCATCTCCATGATCATCTTGACCGTGGGGCCGTAGTCGCCCATGTACTGCTCCAGGATGGCCTTGGTCATGTTCCTGGCCGTGGGAGCGTGGTTGGGCGGCAGCGGGTAGGTCTGGTTCAGCATCCACTCCCAGCACTCCGGCTCGACCTGACGCAGCGCCGGGTTGTCCTTGAAGAAGCCGAGGATCTCCGTCACCACCCACAGCCAGTCGGTGTACTCCGGCGGCGTCGGCTTGCTGACCGGGTTGGGCCGCTTGCCGAGGTGGTCGTAGAGGTACTCGCACAGCTTGCTGCGCGTCTCGGCGTAGGCTGCCTCGCTCCACTTGCCATGGATCGGGTGGATGCGGCTGAGCAGGTAGTCCCAGAGCTTGTCCTCGACGGAGCGCATCTCAGGGCTCCGCTCCAGCAGCGCCTCGACCTCGCAGACGATCATGCCCCAGTCGGTCACGGTCAGCTCCCTTCGGAGGTGGTCCTGTTGCAGCTTCTGGCTCCGCGCCCACATCACGCCGTCGAAGCAGTCAGGGCACAGGCGGGCGTCGTTGCACGGCTCTTCGCAGACGATGCAGAGGTTCACGTTGTTATCTCAGCAGATGGATGCTCGCTAATTGTTGGCCAGAACCGGTCGGCTTGCCGTTCTCGTCAGTATCGTAGACGGTGAACTTGGAGTGTCCCTTGCCGGCGTCCATTCGCTCTTTCATCTCCTGCTTGGCGAGTTGGATGACTTCGCTCCAGCTACTCGCAGGAATACCGCGGTCACCGCTCCATCGAAGAATCAAGTATCCTTCCTTGGCGGCTTTCGTGGTCGCGCTCTTGCCCAGGTACTTCATCGGAGGCTCCATTTCAGTTGATTGTTGATGAACACCCGGTCGCGGCCCTCAGCCAGGTCGAAGCCGTGACGGAAGTTACGGGCCTCCAGGTAGTCGTAGATCTCCGCCGTCTCGCGCAGGTCGGCACCGGTGTCGCGGTAGGCCACCTCGAACTCGATGACGTTGACGTGGGTCGCCGCCCACTCGATGCCCTTGAGCACCTCGAACTCGGACCCCTCCACGTCGATGGTCAGGTAGTCCACGGTGAAGATGCGGTGCTCCAGCAGCACCTGCCAGAGCGGCAACACCGGCACGTCGATCTCGGTGATGTCGCCGCCGTACTGCTTCCGCCAGTTGTCGTGAGCGATGCGGCGTCGGTCGTGGGCGGCGTCCACCGTGCAGCTGAGCATGTCGAACTGGCTGAACTTCTCACAGCTGATCTTGAGGAACCGCTGCGTGCCGCTCTTGCTGCCCGCCGCCGCGTTGACGCAGATGCTGCCCGGTCGGTTGGCGGCGCACATCTGGAACCGCTCCGGGTGCGGCTCGATGCAGACGCCCCGCCAGCCGAAGTCCTTCTCGAACGCCAGCGTGTTGGAGAACTCCACGCCGTCGAACGCGCCCACGTCCACGAAGGTCAGGCCGCGGCGGTCGTGGAACAACTCGCGGTTGAGCCGCTCGTCCTGGCCGAGTTCGGAGTGGTACTTGCTCATGGCTGCCGCTCTGCTGGGAAACCGTACTGGGTCGGATCAAGGGCGTTGAAGTACACCACACACTCCGGTGCGAACTCCACCTCGCCGGCGTCCCAGTTCTCCTCCACCAGCCGCTCGTTGACGATGCCGTCGCCCGCCCAGAAGGAGCCGAAGCGCACGTCCCGCAACTTGTCGGCCCGGACCGTCAGCACCTCGAAGCGCATGCCGAAGGTACGGTAGCTGCTGCTCGGCCAGTCGAAGGTGCCGTTGGGCAGCTTGTTGACCTGCGGGGCGATGAAGCCGCCACCTTTGACCGTCGTGCTGGACAGGATCACCGCCGGGTGGACCTCGCCGCCGCTGCCCTTCGTGTTCCGCCGCACCGCGAAGTGCCGCTGCAGCTTCCGCCAGTAGTTCCAGTTCCAGAAGCAGTCGTCAGTCATGAAGCTGACGTAGTGGTCCTTGCGGAAGAACTTGATCTCTCTGGTCGTCTCGTACGGTCCGCCTTCTTGCGTGTCGTCTCGCAACTGCTCGTCGAGGAACGCATCGCACATCCAGTGGCCAGGGTTGACGGTCGGTTTGTGTGTGTAGGCGTCCTTCGGCAAGTCGCCCCGCCACGGCTTGATCCAGTCGATCCCTTGCCCACACTTCTCGGTGAACAAGGCGTGGCACTCGTCGCTATCGTAGAGCGGCACCCAGGTGATGCCCTGCCCCTCCATGCCCTCGCGGAGGGTCTGGAAGAAGCGTGGGCGATTGAAGGGCATGAGAACCGTGTGTTGCATCGTTGTAGCTCCTTGAAAGAATCGTAGGCGGCATGCAGGCTGCCGGTCGCCCACCGCCTACTTCTGCCGGCATTCACTCATGGTATCCACTCGTGCTCGATGTCGTCGTAGTCGAACTCAGCCGGTTGGAGGAACATCTTGGTCCGGATGAACTTCTCCAATCCGGTTCGCAAGTCCTCCGTCACTACCCAGCCATCCTCGGTATACTTTGCCGGGTCGTGCATGAGCCGCCCCTGGCACTCCTCGTACCCAAACGCCCAATCATAACCGGAGTCGATACGGGCGTTGAAGTCTTCCTTCGTGATCTTGAACGGCACCTGCCCACGCTGGAACCCGCTGCTGGCCCCGTCGAGCATCGCCTGGTGGCGGATGACCGGGCCGTTGAGGATCAGCATCTTCCTCCGGATGGCGGCGCACATGAACGTGAAGATGCTCTCGCTCGTGTCGCTGGCGAAGATGTCCGGCATCAGCTTGCCGTAGGCTTGCAGTAGCTCATGAGAGAACATCTGCATGTGCAGGTTGCAAGTCCGACCTACCGGCACCACGTAGTCGCTACCGTCCTCCGGCATCCGCACGCCCAGCCACTCGAAGCCGGTGTCCTCGTCCACATGGACGTGCACCATCGCGAAGCCCTGCTGCCGCCGGTCGTCCATCCGCTCCAGCATGCCGGGGAACGTGCAGTCCACGCCACTGTCCACGTAGACGTAGCCCTCGGCCGGGCCGAACTCCTTGACCGCCTCCAGGACGCTGTGGTTGAAGCTCGTCCCCACCGGCACCCGCGTCGTGATCCAGTTGTAGCTGACCCGGTCGCCCAGCTTCTCGGCGAGCAGGCGCTTGGCGTGCGTCGTGCTCAGGCAGCCGCTGATGACCACGCGGAACGTGCCCAGGGTTTCTTGCTTGAGCAGGCTGTCGATGTGCTGGAGGTACTTGTCTATTCTTTCTAATCCGCGCAGACCGCAACAATTGAACACAACGATACATTTATATTTGTTCATGGGTTTTGCCCTCCCACGAACCAAACACGCTCGACCCAATTCCTAGCTTTCCTGGTTAAATGCCCCCGTCTCAACCACTCAAGACGCCGCTGACGGTTTTCCGGATTGTTATGGAATGCCTGCAGACTTTTGCTCGTTTTAGCATTAGCCGATGAAGATCGGGGCTTGCTGCGTCTCACCAAAAGAGACCGCTCCCTACCAGCAGCAATCCACCGTTGGAACGTCTCGGGGTTCGCAAGATACCTGGCCTTGTGGGCTTCGCTCATCTTCCTCTTAGTTTCTTCCGAGTGTTTGCGGCCGGTATGAAACTCACGAACCATCTCACGGTACTTCGGATCTTCAAACTGTTCCAACGATTTCTGCCGGAGAACTTCCTTAGTCTCGTCTGAATGCCGAAGCCCCAGCACGCTCCCCGCCTTGAACACCCGATTGAAGAGCGTGTAACCCTTTCGTTGCAACCGATCCATCCAGTGCTGTTCTCGCTCGACGCATAGCTCCGGATCGCACTCTTCCGCGACCACGAAGATAAACGCAGCTTCCCCGTGCTTCCGCCAAGAGCGACTCAGGTGGATGTTCTTGTGCCGGTCGTATCGCAACGCCCCGCGATGGTCGTGGCAACGCTTGTAGATCGACTGTGCCGCCGACCCGACGTAGACCTTGCCGCTAACCTGATTGATGATCAGATAGACGCCGGTTCCGTGGCATTTGAACGCGGAGCCTTTCCAATGAAAACTGAACTTCATCGTTGCTTCCCCTAGGTGGTACTGCCCCCATTTTACACTACCCCATCACCTTTTCCCAAAACCTGGAGGGATGGAACTGCCGCACCTTCTCGCGGAGCCTGCTGCCGAACGTTGCTGCGATGTCGGGGAACTCCGGTGCCTCGACCACGGCACGCACCGCGTCAGGCACCCGCGGATCGAAGGCCAGGTAGTCGTGCCCTGGATCGAAGCCCCACTTGCTCAGCGGACTGCCGCACATCTCGAACAGGCAACACCCGGCCAGCCCCGCCTCGATCACCCGGTTCTTGACCGCGTAGCCGCCGTCGAGGGTCGCGTCGTTCACCACGGCCCGGCAGCGCATCAGCCACGCCGCGTAGGAGCCGTAGCGGTCGAACTCCTCGCTGTTGCCAGCCTTCCGCTCCCGCACCGTCAGGGCATCGCCGAAGCTCCGGATCAGCGGTTTGCGGTCGTCGCCGATGCTGCCGCCGAAGCCGAGGTTGATGTCCTTGCAACCAGCACCGTAGTCGATTGCCAGAGCCGGCGCGTACCACTCAGGATCGACCGGCCAGAGCGTGCTCCAATCCACCAGATCGCTGCCGCCATCGGTGCCAATGCTCAGGTCGAACAGCTTCTCGTCGCGGTAGTGAGCCAGCAGCTCGGCGTAGTGCGGGGAGGACGACTCGCTGCACCACAGCACCAGCCTGGCACGGCTCCGCAGCCACCGCAGCGTCTCGTCGCTCAGCATCCGCTCCCGGTTGAGCGTGGCCCAGTAGACCACCACGTCGGGCTTGCCGTCGATCAGGTGCTCGGCTGCCTTGTCTGTGCCGTAGTAGGCCACCTGCGCCCCGTGCTCCCGCCTGGCGTAGCTCAGGGCAGACTCGGCGATGGACTCGGACTCGCGGCACTCGATGAGGATGAGGAGCTTCTTGGTCATCGTAGTTGATCTCGAAGCCACTGTTCCGCCCCTCGACCCATTGTCGAGCCTCGCTCTTTCATATAGTCAACGACTTCGTCTCCGTCTGGTTTCCCTTCCTTGCCGGGAATGCCTGAACGCAGCCATGAACGGGCGGTATCCAAAAGTCTTTGCTTGAAGTCTTCTTCGATGCCCTTCTTGTACACTTCACCACCCGTCGCACTCTTGCCAACGTACTTCATAACGCCTCCCTGATTCGTGCCGCCACCTGTTCGGGCAGCAGGTTGAACTTCTTCCACAACACCTCGCGGCCACCCATCTCGTAAGCGAACTCGTCCGGCACACCGATGCGGAGGAGTGGGGTCGTGATGCGGTTGTCGGCGAACGCCTCGGCCACCGCGCTGCCGAGTCCGCCGGCGAGCCAGTCCTCTTCGTAGGTGACGACCAGCTTGCAGCCTTTGGCCATGTCCGGCAGGAACAAATTCAACGGCTTGTGCCGGAACACGTCCACCACACCCACCGGCATCGGGGACAGCAAATCAGCGACTTTCTTGGCTTGATGCGTCGTCACTCCAGAGGCCAAGATCAGTACCTCGCAACCGGTGTTTCCCTTTACCCAGCCGATGCCGCCGTCGATTGGTACTTGTGGAGGATGCAACTGCTCCTTGATGTCAGTCCTGTCGAACAGGATCACCTCCGGCCCGGTCTGCGTGGGGAAGCGGTTGGCCAACGCCCGTGCCGTGATGTTGTCGGCCGGGTGCCACACGGTCAGGTTCGGCACGGTGCGGAGGGCGGCGATCACTCCCAGGCTGTGGTGCGTCGGCCCCATGATGCTGTAGGCGAACCCCGGTCCGATGCCGACGTAGGTGATCGGCAAGCCGTTGTGCCGCTGGGCACACATGTTGACCTTGATCGCCTCGAAGCACCGCATGGTGAACGCGGCGATGCTGTAGACGATGACCCGATGCCCTTCCAGTGCCAGGCCCGCGGCGTGCGAGACCATGTGCTGCTCGGCGATGCCCACCTGCTGGAACTGGCCGGGCAACTCGCTGAACTGGTCCATCGTCGGAGCACCGTTGTCGGCACTCAGGAAGATGCACCGCTTGTCGGCCTGGAAGTGCGGGTAGAGGGCGTTGAAGTACTCGTCCCGCATGCCGAGGATTCGTGGTGTGTCGCTCATGTTGCTAACCCTTCCGACCTCGGTAATAGGCTTCCTGCAGTTCTCGTCGCAGGTCCGGCTTCACGTTCCCGCCTTGCAACTCATCTAACCACTTCATGAATGCTGCACGGTCATCGTCCTTGCCAAAGTCGAAGGCGATCTGGTGGAGGTTGCTGCGTTCTGCTTTATAGACGCTGCCTCCAGTGCTGCTCTTCCCGACGTACTTCATGGTAACTCCCTCCGTATACGCTCCAGATCGTCACCCTTCGGCACCCGGTAGTGCCAGCCCCGCTCGTTGGCCAGGTGGCAGCCGTGGCCCTTCTCGGTGTTGGCGATGATGGCGACGGGCCGCACACCTTCCGAGCGCATCCCGCAGAACGCCGCGAGCAATTGGTTCAGGTCGTGCCCGTTCACCGTCCGCACACCGAACCCGTAGCTCTCGAATTTCATGGCCAAGTCCTCAAGCGGCAGGTCTCTCTGTGTCGTGCCCCGCCCGTCGTTATGGCCGATGGTGCTGTGGCCATTGCGGTTGACCAGGAACCAGAAGTTGGTCAGGTGCAAGCCAGCGATCACCCGCAGCGCCTCGTCGCAGCTCCCCTCCGTCAGCTCGCCGTCGCCGACGATCACCAGCGTCCGCCAGCTCTTGCCGGCCAGCTTGGCAGCGTGGGCCATGCCGCAGCCGAGGGACAGACCGTAACCAAGGGAACCGGTGAGCACCTCCACGCCGGGAGTGGCGGGTTCGCTGTGGACGCCCATCGTGCTGCCGACGCCGGTGAAGTTGTCCAGCAGGCTCTTGTCGAAGAAGCCGGCGTCGGCGAGGAACGGGTAGAGGCCGATACCAGCTTGCCCCTCGCTGAGGATGAATCGGTCGCGGCCCTCCCACTGCGGATTCTTCGGGTCGAAGCGGAGCACGCCGTTGTACAGCACGGCGAAGATCTCGGCGAGGGAGAACGCCGTGGTGACGTGGCCGCTGTCGGCCTTGACCGCCATCTCCAGCACGGTACGGCGTGCCCAGTCGGCCTTGCGTTGCAGGTCTTGGTTGGTCATCCTACACTTCCTTAGTCGATAGGTGCTTGTGTAGGATAGCCGACAGATAAGCGACCATGTACGCAAGTTGGTTCACGTCTGAGCCTTCCTCACTCTTCTTCTCCAGTTCCTTCGCCCGCTCGTTGATGTAGCCAAGCCGCCTCTGTAGGTCAGTCCCGCTAGCGAGCGTGTAAGACCTGCTCATCGTTGTTTCTCCTAGAGCCGAACGTTCGGATACTCCTTCGAGAACCACCTGTAACTCTGCCGCAACCCATCTGCCAGTGGCGTCCACTCGATGCCCGGTAGCAGCCGCTTGAGCAGGCTCGTGTCGGTCGGTCGGGCGTGCTGGCCGTCGGGCTTGGCCCGGTCCCACTCCACCTGCACTGGCCCCAAGCCGCCGCACCCACGCACCAACTCGGCCACCAATTCGTGCACCGTCGTCGGCACCGATGGGCTCACGATCAACCGCTGCGGCACCTCCGGCAGGTCGAGCAGCCGGAGCAGCACCTTGGCGAGGTCATCCACGTACATGAACTCGCGGATGGCTGATCCAGTGCCCCAGACCTTGAGGGGCTCGCCGCTCTGGCGTGCCAGGTAGAGCTTGTGGATCAGGGCCGGGATCACGTGGCAAACGCCCAGCCGGTAGTTGTCGTTGGGGCCGTAGATGTTGACCGGGATGACGCTGCACCAGTTCCTCGCGCCGTGCTGCTTCATCGCCCCGTCGATCAGCACGTCCACCATCCGCTTGGCATAGCCGTAGTGCCAATTGGGAATCGGTGGCTCAAAGTCGTGGAGATCACCTTCTGTCAAAGGCGTTCCGTCGTTGAAATCCGGGTAAGCACAGACGGAGGAGAACGCTAGCAGCCGCTTGACCTTGTGCTTGACGCACTGCTCGATCACGTTGCAGTTCATCAGCAGGTTCTGGTGCGCCAGGTCGAACGGGTGCGCTACCTGCTGACCGATGCCGCCGACGAACGCCGCCGTATGGATGACGGCGTCGAACGGTCCACCTTCCTCGAACAGGGCAGCCGTCTCCTCGCGGTCCGTCAGGTCCGCCATGCCGTGGGTCGTGTAGACGGCGTCCGGCTTGGCCCGCCGCACCGCACTACCCACGAGCCCATCGCCACCGGTCACAAGTACGTGCATCGTTGTTAACCCTTGGTTGCTTCCACGTTGAGTGACATCAGGGTGCCCTTGCGATACTCCTCCATGCTCTTGCACTCGGACAACTTCGGCAGGTAGCTAGCGCTGTAGTCGTCCACATCCGCGTGCTCGGTCTTGTCGCGGTCGTAGCGGCGCACGTCCTTGAAGCCGGCCTCCAGCAGGTCGCGGCGTAGGGTCACCTCGTCCCAGCCCATCTTGTGGTGGTCGTGCTCGTTCCGCTGCCCGCCGTAGAGGAAGCCGAGCAAGCCATCCAGCGACTCCGTTTTCCAGTACTGCCCGAACACCGCCTTGATGTCAGGCACCGACAGGCGCAGGATGCCGCCGGGCTTGAGCAGGTCGTGCCACCGCTTGAGGACCGCCTTGTACTCGTGCCGGCCGCAGTGTTCTAGCACATGGCAAGCGTAGATGGCTTCAATCGGTTCGTAGTGGTCAGACAAGCTCCAGAAGAACTTGCACAAGCAGTCCGCTACGATGTCTGGCTTGTTTTCCTGATCTACGTCGATGTTGGTCCAGCCCGCTATCTTCCGCTTACCACAACCGAGGTGCATTTTCATTGATCAAGAACTCGTTGCCAGAAGAACCGTGGGTGATGCGCCGCCATCTTCTCCCGCAGCCTGCCGCCCAGCTCGGCCGCCTGGTTGCGGAAGCCGGGGTCGGAGACGATGCGGCGGATGTCCTCCGGCCCCTCGTACTCCAGGTAGTCGCTGCCGACCGTGAACCATTCCTTGGTCGGGGAGCCCGCCTGCTCCAGCAGCATGCAACCGGCCAGCCCGCTCTCCACCACCCGGCCCTTGACGTGCTTGGCCTTGACCGTGCCGCCTACCTCGGCCACGTTGATGCTCGCCCGGCACCTGCGGAGGAAGTCGGCGTAGTAGGCCGTGGGCTTCATCGGAGCTTCCCGGCGCTGCTTCGTCACGAAGTCGCCAAGCGGTCCCAGGATCTTCCAGCGCGTGTCCTCGCCCGTCCAGCTGCCGGCGAAGCCCACGTCGATATCCCGCACGTTGCCGGGCTTGGGTGAGAACAGCTCAGGGTCGCTCGGTGTCAGCGTGGCCCAGTCGCAGAACGGGTCGCGGCCGGTGATGCTGACCTGGAGGTCGAACGTCTCGCCCTTCTTGTACTCTTCGAGCAGCGGCCACCACTCGTGGCAGGGAGCGTCGAAGCAGACGTGGACCAAGCGGCAACGGGCACGGAGTCCACGTAGGTAGCCCGTATGCGGACAATCAACCGAGCCATTGATGCCGAAGTAAGCGAGTACGTCTGGTCGGTGTCGGTCGATTGCGGCATTGATGTTCCCCTCCGGTGTATTGCCGTGCCAAGTGCTGCCGTAGCCCTCGACCGCCGCACCCAGCTCTCGGATGGGATAGCTGACCAGGTGCTCGATGGTGGCGTCGGTGCCGCAAGCCGCGACGATGAGGAGCTTCTTCATTCCAGCCCCTCCAACTTCTCCTTGAGTTCCAGAATCCTGCCGACCGTGTTGCTGCGGTTTTTCTGGATTCCGTCCATTCCCCGATCTGTGTGATATGCTTCGATGAGGTAGTTCTCGTAGCCTCGCAGGGCATCGAGGATCAGCTCCGAACGACAGCGGAACCGGCTGTGTCTTCTCCTCGATCATGTACGGGTTCTTGTCTGGTTCGATCATGCCGTGTGCCATCGTTGCTTCTCCTAGTTGCCTATGACCTGTTCCCAGAAGTGCCGTGGATGGTGCGGCTGCATCGCCTCGCGGAGACGCTGGCCGTAGTGCGTCGCCGTCTCTGCGAACTTCGGTTGCTTGCACTCGATGGCGATGCGTTCGACCATGTTGTACTCGACGTAGGTGTCGGTAGGATCGATCCATTTCCGGAGAGGCGAATCCCGTGTCTCGAACAGCATGCACCCTGCCCACGCCGCCTCCACGCACCGGGCCTTGACGTGCATCGGGCCGTCGCCGGCGCTGTGGGCCACGTTCACCAACGCTCGACAACGCATGACAAAATCAGCATAGTCCGCGTACCTGCCAGGCGCTCCCGTGCGGCGTTGAATCGTGACCAGGTTTCCCAGCTCACCAAGCAATCGCCCTCGTCGGGAGTCGGCGTCGTATGAACCCATGAATCCAAGGTCGATGCTTCTGTCTGCCGAGGCTCCATCGTACCACTCCGGGTTGATCGGGCACAGGCAGGGCAGGTCTTGCTTCCTGCGGGGCCAGTCGAAGGAGCCGTCCACGCCGCAGATCAGGTCGAACGTGTCGTGCTTGGCATACTGGTCCAGGTACGGATGCCAGTCCCGGTGGCCAGCGTCCCAGCAAATCATCACGGAGCGGGCTCGTTCCCGCAGCCAGCGCAACGTGCCGATCCGCGGCATCGACTCGCCGCCGCACACCCCGCTCCACACCACGACGTCCGGCTGAACCGTCTCGACCGCCCAGTGCAGCTCCTTGTTCGGATCGCCCTTCCCACCGTAGATGCTGACCTCAGCGCCGAGGTGCTTCATCGGCCAGGAGAACACCTGGTCGTGCGTGAACTCGTCGAGGCAGAGCAGAAGTACTTTCTTCATCGGGCCTTCTCCGGAGGGCTGACCCAGTCGGAGAGAATCCTCTTCAAGAAGGCTTGCAACGATCCTTTGCAGCCGTCGCACAGGTGCCCATTGAAGTAGACGTCCTTGTTGACTTCGGTTTCGGTATGGAACAGAGCGACGATCCATCGCTCACAATTCTCCGGCTTCTTCCTGCACCTGTCGCAGACGATCATCGTTGCACCTCATAGTTGTTCGCCCATCACGGCCGACCAGAACATCCTCGGAAAGCCGTAGCCCAGCACCTTCGCCCGTGCCCGCTCACCGTACTCCTGCGCTCGCTGCATGATGTCCGGCCGGCCAAGCATCGCCCGTACCTGCTCCGGCTCAGTGTAGTCAATGTAATCAAGGCCGGGCGTCAGCCAATTCTGCAGCGGACTGCCGTGCGTCTCGAACAGCAGGCAACCCGCCAGGGCAGCCTCGATGGCCCTTGCCTTGCACTGGAGCCGGCCGCTGCTGGTGTGGGCGACGTTCAGCACCGCCTGGCAGGTCTTGTAGAAGTCGGCGTTGGCGGAGTACGGGAACTGCACCTCGCCGCGCTGCCGCACCGTCAGGAGTCCGTCCTTCTGGAGGTCGCCGATGACTCGTTGCCGTGGTCCCTGGGTGCCGATGGAGCCGGAGAAGCCGAGGCGAACAGTTCTCTCAACCGTTCCTCTGGACTCGTACCACTGCGGGTCAACAGGTGTTGGTAGCGATACGTCTGTACCAGCTCGATGAGGCCAATCCACCGCGCCATCGGCGGCAACGGTGAGACTGAAGGTGTCTTGTCTCGCATAACTCTCCAGGTAGCCGTGCCAAGGCGTATCCGTCGCGTCCCACACCACTCTGACCGACCGGCACTGCTGCTTGAGCCAGTGCAGGGTCTCCGGCAGCGGCTTGCTCGGCCCGCCGCAGGGCTCGTCCAGCAGCACCACGTCGGGCCGGTGCGCCTCGACGTAGAGTTTGATCTGGGCGTCGGTCCGGTAGAAGAGCACCTTGGCGCCCAGCTCGCGGATCGGCCAGGACAGGACGCCCTCCAGGATGTCCGCCTCCAGGAGCAGGATCAGCAGTTGCTTCTTCATGATGCCTTCCGTCGTTGCCTGCTGCGAACCTTGCCTTCCCGACGCCGCACCGCCCGCTCCTCGATCTGCTGCGCCGCCTCAGCCTCGCGGTAGTGGGCCAGGTGCTTGAGCATCTGTGCCACGATGCTGTCGAACAGCCGCTCGCGGCGGTCTCGCGGCTTGAGGCTCAACTCCGCCTCGAAGTGCACCTTGATGGCGAGGATCTGCTCCTCGGACAACCTCACCAGATGCTGGATGCCGCCCTCGATGGTGCAGCAGTTGTAACGGCGCTCGGGCATCGGGAACTCCTTTTCTCAGCCGTACAGGTTGCCCCTCTCGATCAGCAGGGTTGGTCCGTCACGTTGCACCGCAGCCTCGTAGGCGTGCCAGACCGCGTCGGCGTTGAACAGGTCGCTCACGTGCACCACGTCGCACAGCTCATCCAGTGCAGAGACGTGGCAGCAGGTCTTGTCGCTGTGCTGCGGTCCGGGGTCGAGCGGCTTGGTGGTGCCCGTCATGGTCTTGATGATCACCTTGGCCGGCTTGCCCGTCATCTGCTGCCACTTGTCGAGGTGGTTCACCAGTTGATCGACGGCGCAGAGCAGGAAGTTCGTGCGGGGAAAAAGGCACACCGGCAGCAGCCCCGTCAGCGCCATGCCCAGGCACATGCCCAGCTGCGTGTTCTCGAAGACCGGCACCTCCAGCCGCTGATGCTCCGGCACGCCCACCAGTTGCTCGTGGAGGCAGTTCGCCTTCACGCTCACGCCCTGCCCGACGAAGAGCACGTTGGGTTGCTGGGCGAGCAGCTGCATGCCCCGAATGACTTCGCTCTTGTAGCTCATGTTGCTCTACATCCCGCCGGTTGGACTGAACTCCTGCTTGTCCGCGAACTCGATAAACTTGCCTGTCCCCATGTGTGGCCAGCCGAGGTCGTACTGGTATCGTAGCACGTTCGTATAGCCCCGCTGGTGCTTTGGGTTCTCACCCCATAGCTCTTTCGTGTCAGCGTTGACGCATTTCTTGTTGTCCTCGATGACAAACGTGACCGGCAAGTCGAAGTTGCCGGCGTAGCGGGTCGCCTCGTCGAACGCACCCATCCTTGCGGCCATGTCGCCGACCAGGCACCAGACGTGCGGTGGCAATGTCGAACGGGTCGCACTTCCTCTTTTGATGCTCCACGCCACGCCCAGCGCGATCGGCAGACAACCGCCGCAGATGGCCGAGGAGTAGAACCGCCGCTCCGGCACGTTGATGCTGATGCTCTCGCCGGCCAGCACCTTCGCCATCAGCTGCTCGCGGGGCACGCCGTGGAGCAGGGCGTGGTAGTGGCTCCTCCAGTTTGAAAAAACGTAATCATGGGGTTTCACACAAGCAAATACTTCCAGCAGTTGATCTTCGTTGCCTCCGGAAAGATGCATCGGGGCCTTGATACGCCCGGCATTGAAAGCGGCCTCGCACTCCTGCTCGAACGCGATGAGTTCTTGCTTGGTGATCATCGGCCCCTCACCATCGAGGTTAGGCACTCCAAAATATAGACCCGTGGAGCAAACCAGACCATACTCGCCCAGTAGACGCTAATACAGAATCCGATCAAAGCGACTATTGTACCGCCAATACCAAGAAGGCCAGCGGCCACATATCCGTCTAAGTCTTTCTTGCGACTCTCTTCCCTGGCTTCCTTTTCCTCTTGGCTGCACCAGCGACTAGCCGCCTTGAACAACCAGATCGACAAGATACCTAACACTAGGAACGCCGCTGTCTGGCTTGTAAACCAGAACCGCTTCCAGACGATCAGCTCCTGCACCACCAGTGGTATCTGTTCGACGGCGAAATCCTGGGTCTTCTCCATCCCGTCAAGGAGCATCTCCAGCGCACGATGCAACTGGTCGGTCTTCTTCTCGTCTGCCATGTTGCGCCTCCAGTAGCTTACGTTTCAGCCGGTGCTTGGTCATCGCCTTCACCTCGTCGATGGCTCCCTGCCCCCACAGGTCACCCACCAGGCCGAGGTAGCGTTGCCCTTCAAAATACGTTTGCCAGAAGTGGTCCCGGAACTCCAGTACCGCGGCACTGCTCAGGGTCGCCGTCCTGGTCGGATGCGTGTCGTAGCTGTGCTGGCTGAACGCACTCCAGGGCAGGTTGTGGTGCTCCGGGTGGTCGTGCCACATCGGGCTGCCGGGGTATGGCATGCTCGCGTAGACGTTCATCCACGGCGTGTTCAGCTCCACCGCCAGGTCGAGCGTCTGCTGCATGCTCTCCAGCGTGTCGCCGGGCAAACCCACGATGTAGTTGGCCAGCACGTGGATGCCGGCCCGCTTGATCCGCTCCACGCACTTGGCGATCTTGTCCTGGGCGTAGCCCTTGTCGATGCCGTCCCGCACGGACTCGCTGGCGCTCTCGATGCCGAGGCAGAGCCAGCGGAACCCGGCGCTGCGCATCTTGGCGAGAAGCTGCTCGTCGTTGGCCGTGTCCACCCGTGCGTAGGCCCAGATGTTGATGCCGTCTGGACCGCCCGGCTCGGCGATGCGGCGGAGGATGGCGTCGCACACGCCCTCGACGTGCCGCTTGTTCAGCACGAACATCTCGTCGGCCACCTTGAACGTCCGGCAGCCGTGTTTGTAGTACAGGTCGGCGATCTGCTGGCCGATGCCGTCGGGATTCCAGAGGCGGTAGCTGTTCGGGGCCGGTTCGCTGTCCGCTGCGTACTTGAGAGCGATCAGCTTCTTGTTGTGCTCCTGCTGCTCACCCCCACGAAACGGAGCTTGGATGCAACAGAAGTGGCAGGCGTAAGGGCATCCCAAGCTCGTGTAAAGTGCCGCATAGGGAGTGCGTGGCCATCCCCCAAGACACTGCCAGTTGTGTGCCCGGTACTTCTCGACGGGCAACAGGTCCCAGGCCATCGCCAGGTCGTTCACATCCTCGACGTTCGGGGCCGAGTGGGTCTCAGCGTATGCGTTGAGCTTCTCGATCACTCCGTCCGGAGTGGACATGTTCGTGACGTCGAAGGTCCGGTAGAAGCCAAGCCCTCGCACGTCGCCCGCCTCGACGTTCTTCCCCCGCAGCAGGTCGAGGATCGTGTGGCAACCTTCGCCCGTCGCCACGTAGTCCGCGCCGCTCTCCTCCAGCGTCCGCTCTGGCAGGGCAGCGACGTGACCGCCGACCATGATGACCTTCGTGTCGAGCTTGTCCTGCCGAATCGCCTTGGCAACGGCGTTGGCTTCGCTCATCGTCTGCGTCGATGCACTCGGCTGTTGCCCGTAGCACACGACGGCCGTCAGTCGCGGCTTGAAAGTATACGCCACCTCTGACACGGTTTCCGGGTCAAACCCTTCAAGGTTGGCGTCCAGCAGCATCACCGTGAACCCGTGCTTGCGGACGAAGCCGGCGATGAGACCGCACCATACTGGGGTTTCCACGGCGGTCAGCTCGGCGTCGTGCAAGCCCTGATAGACGCCCTTGCGACCAGCAGGATTGACGATCAGCAGGTCAAGTTGTTTGCTGCTCACGTTGCGGCTCCTAGAGGCGGCCTTCCGCTCTTGCCCTTCTTCCACGGCTTCGAGCTTCTCAGTTTCCTAACTCTCAGCTTGGTGCGTCGGCCGCAATCGTCGCAGTAGACGGCGTAGAGATTACGAAGCGCCCCGCAGGACTTACACAACCCTGCTCGTATCTTCTTCTTTTGTGAAGCCCAGGTGCTCACCAAACGATCTCCGCTGTGACGCCGACGATGAACAGAACGAGCACGACCCAGGCGATGGACTCGATCATAGCAGTGCCACTCCCTTGCACACTTCCCTGATCCCCTCTTCCAACCCCCGCTTCGCCTCGAAGCCGGCCTCGCGCAGCCGCTGGTTGCTCACCACGTAGTCACGCTTGTCCGGGTCGATGCCCACCTCGGCCGAGTGGACGTAGACATCACCCACGATCCGGGCCACCAGGTCGGCGAGCTGGGTCTTGGTGCAGTTGGCCGAGTCGTTGCCGAGGTTGAATACTCTCTTGTGTCCTGGATACTGCTTACCCTCAACGAAGAACCGGAAGCAATCCGCCACGTCCCGGATGTGGACGAAGTTCCGCCGGTAGTGGCCCTCGAACAGGATCAGGTGCCGGTCGAGCACGGCGCGGCGGGTCAGGTCGTTCACCAACAGGTCCCAGCGCATCGCCGGGCTCATGCCGAACACCGTGGCAAGGCGGAGGCTGACGGTGTTCTCGCAGTCGAGGACGGCCCGCTCCGCCTGGCACTTGCTCTGGCCGTAGACGCTGATCGGCTCCAGCGGCGTGTCCTCGTCGCACTCGGCCTGTCCCGTCTTGGTGCCGTAGCCGCTGTTGGTCATCGGGAACAGGAGCAGCTGGTCGCGGGAACGGAACCGCAGGAGGGTCTTGATGGCTCCGAGGTTCGTCTCCCAGGCCCGGCGCTCGTCGCGCTTGCAGGCGTTCACGCCAACCACGCCGGCCAGCGGGATCACGGCGTCGCAGCCCTTCAACGCCCTGGCGATGGTCTGGTCCTCGCGGCAGTCGCCCCGCACGAACTCGAAGTTCGGGTCGTGGCAGCAGGCGGCGAGTCCTTGCCCGCCCCGCTCCAGGCTGTCCAGGGCGAGCACCTTGTGGCCCGCCGCGAGCAGGGTCGGGGTGAGTACACTTCCTAGGTAGCCGCAGGAGCCGGTCAGGAGGATGCGCACGTTGTAGCTCCGAGTTGCTTGAAAAACTCCCCGACCCTCGCCAGGCTCTCCGGCGTGCCGATGTCGATCCAGCGGGCGTTGCTCTGGTAGCCGATCAGCTTCTTGCCGGCCGAACGCCACAGCGGGAACAAATCCTCTTCGAGGCCGAGCTTGACCGGACCGGCTGGCCAACGACCCCAATCGTCGAACAGGTGCCGCTTGAACGCATACACCCCGCCGTTGACCCACTTGCCGCCATGCTCGTGCGCCAGGCCGAGGTGCTTGGTCTGCGTGCCCTGCTCCGGCACCAGCAGCACGCCGGCGTCCGGGTCCACGAGGTCGAACCACTCTACAAACTGATGGAGCGGGAAGTCCACGTAGCTGTCGCCGTTCAGGCACAGGAACGACTCGCCCTTGATCTGCTCCGCAGCCAGTCGCAACGCGCCGCCGGTGCCGAGGGGTTGGGGTTCCTCGCTGATCACGACGCTGGGTATGTTGCCGAACTCGTCACGAACCTGATCGGCCCCATGACCACACGCCAGGACGATCCGCTCAACCTGGATGACGTTCAGCTGCTCGATGATCTTGTCTAGGAATAACTCCTCGTCGATCTGGACCATGCACTTCTGCCCTGGCAGGCCGAGCCTGGTGCCCTGACCGCCGCAGAGGATGACCGCTTCCGTGGGGATGCTCACGTTGCCTCCACCGTCACGCCGTTGGGCTCGAACTCCACCGGTTCCAGCTTGGTCGCGAAGGCCGCAGAGAACCTGTGCATCACTCGCAAGACTCTTTCCGGCGGGACACACAGCAGCAGATATCCGCCACCGCCTGCGCCACACAGCTTACCGCCTACGGCTCCTTGCTCTCTGGCCACTTCGTACATCTTGTCAGCCCGCTCCGTCGAGCAGCCGGGGCTTGTCTCCTTCTTGTACTCCCAAGCGTCGTGGAGCAGGCTGCCGAACCAGTTGAGGTCGCCGTCCTGCAACGCCTTGGCCATCTCCCTGGCCACCAGCATCGTGCGGTTCAGTGCCGCCACGTCCTCCGTCTTGCACCGCTCCGTCAGCCGCTGCTGGATGCCGGCGTCCGTGCGGGCTTTGCCGGTGAAGACCAAATGCAACCACTTGCTCAGGTCGGGCGGCGGCTGCATCCTCGTTGTCTGCTTGAGACGTTCGTGCCCCCACTCGAACAGGTTCAACCCACCGACCACGGCACTCCAATGGTCCTGCTCCCCACCAGCCACCCGCAAGTAGCCACGCTCCAGGGCAATAGCCGCCTCTGCGATCTCCTTCAAACTGTGCTCAACGCCGAACCGCTTGCCCGTGGCCGCGATCATCGCCACGCACACCGCACTGCTACCGCCGAGTCCGGAGCCGGGCGGGCAGTCGCTCTTCACCTCGATCTTGAGCGAGCCGTTGACCGTCGCCGTGACCGTGGCGTAGCGCTTGATCGTGGCTGAGAGGACGCAGCCTCCGTGGCGTTGGTACCACTCAGGCAAATCGGACCCGCCACCGGCGAAGCTGATGCGGAGCGGTGCCTTGGCGGTGATCACTTCCGTGCCCTCTTCCGTTCCCGCCGCTTCTCACGTCTGCGTTGCTCTTTCCATTCTTGGTCGGCATGTCGCTCGCCCAACCAGATCGCGCCGGGGATGAGCGATGCCAGAACCGCCAAGCCTACGGCCATCGATGCGTAGTACCACCAAGGTTGCGTCATTGCTTGAGCCCGTTGAGCTTCTCGCAGAGCCACTTGATCTCTACCGGTTCAAGGCTGGGCCAGAGCCCGATTGCATAACGTGCGGGCATTCTCCGCCATTCAGATGCCGACCGGAGTTGCAGTTGTAGCACAGCACCCTCAGCTTGTCCTTGTCTGGCCATCCTCGTGCTCGCAGCCAGCTGTAGACGTTGCTGGTCCTGTTCTTCTCGCCGACGCCTTCAAGGTGGTCCAGCGTCAAAAGCATCAGGTTGGACTCGCCACAACAAGAGCATCGTGAGCCCCCGTAAACGTCGAGCGTCTCCGCTTTCAACACCCGCCGCCACTTGTCCCAGTAGCGAACGGGTTCGATGACTTCGTCGTGAGGACAGATACCTGCGTTGTACTGGCGTCCGCAATTACAATTCCAACAGGCCAAGCGAAGGTTATCGGTCGGCCACCCTTGCTTCTTGAGCCGGTTGTACAGATGGATGCCGCCCGGTCCACGATGCCCACCCGATCCGGACCTAACATGATTACCACTGCACTCGATGTGGTCCAAGGTCAGGAACAGATGCCCGTCTTCACCGCAGCAGTGGCAAGCCCCTCCGTAAGCTTGGACCATCTCGACCCGCAACTCTTTGCCTAGGTCTCTTTTCTTGGCAGCTTCCTTTGCCATGTAGGCGCTGTCTTTGGAGCGCCTCGCGCTGGTCGCCCTTGCCCAGACGCAGGCGCACGTCTTGCAGTAGGAAACGCGGTACGGTCCGTGCGACCTTTGCTGGACGTAGAACTCATCCAGCGGCTTTGCCTCGTCGCATTTGGTGCAGGTTTTCATGGCACCATTTTACCAGACTTCAGGCCGTTCAACTTCTCACAAATCCATTTCACTTCGACTGGCTCAAGTGTTGGCCACAACCCCAAGGCCCAGCCGTTCCAGTGGACGTGCTCGGCGTTGGGGAACTCGGCGTACATGGTGCCGTAGCGTCGGCGGAGGTAGGGTTGCCTAAGTTGATTCCCTCCTCCAGCGATGCCTCGTCTTGTTTCCACGCCTTGCTCGTGCAGGCAATTCCGTACTCTATGTCGAAGCACGTCATCGTCATGCTTGAGCACCAATGTCAGAGCGTAAGGGCTGGAACCCTCCACCGCGAAGTCCGTCTGATACAGGTCGGAGTCGATGTGGCTCAGGAACAGGCTCAGCAGCTCCCTACGCCGCTCGATGCCCTCGTCCAGCCGCTTGAGCTGGCTGCGGCCGATGACCGCGTTGATCTCGGTACTGCGGCAGTTGTAGCCCTCGTAGTCGAAGATGAACTCAGGTTCGAGGTCGTCGGGCTTGGGCAAGTCCCTGAACGCCGGCACCTCCCGCCGCAGCCCATGCCCTCGCAAACTCCGCACGATGGCCGCGAACACGTCGTCGTCCGTGCACACCATGCCACCCTCGACGGTGGTCATGTGGTGGGCGTAGTAGAAGCTGAAGTTGCTGGCGAGGCCGAACGTGCCGACCTTTCTCCACTGGTTGCCTTCCGTCCCATAGCACGGAATGACCGCTCCAGGCCCCTCGCAGCAGTCCTCGAAGTACGGCGTCTTGGTGTCGTTGATCGCGTTCCACAGGGCCACGCTCATGCCGGGATAGCCCATGCAGTGCGTGACGAACACCGCCGCCGGCTTCTTCTCGTCCACCAGTCGAGCGACTTGCAGCCCGCCCATCCCCAGCGTGCGGCGGTCGATGTCCACGAACACCGGCTCGAACCCGGCGTGCAACACGCTCGTGATGTCGCTGGCCCAGGTGACGCAAGGGACGAGGACCTTGCGATTGTCGCTAAATCTGGGGTGCCGTTCGTGCAGAGCCGCCATCGTCAGCAGGTTGGCCGAGGAGCCGCTGTTGACGAAGATCGAGTGCTTGACTCCCAACCACGCGCTGAACTCCTGCTCGAAGGCCCGCACCTGGTCGCCCTGGGTGAGACGGACGTCTACGTCCCAGTCACAGTCCGGGTTGGCGTTGGGCTCGTTCGTGAGCAGGTTGAAGACGGCGTCGAAGTCCTCTCGCGCGAAGTTGCTCCGCATCAACGGCCACTTGAATCCCACGTTGCACCTCACAGTTGTGTAATGCCGACGGCCCCACCACTCCTGCCGCCTGCGATTGGCCCCGCCGTGCCGGAGCCCCCGGTCGCTCATGACTTGTAGAGAGGCAACCCGGCCTGTACGCTCATCCGGTTGTAGGATTCGATCTGCTCCTTGTAGGCTCCCGTCTCCTCCACCTCCCGGAGCCACTGACCGAGCGACTGATGCAACCGTGCCACCTCGTGGTAATCCATCACGCCGCCGCCCCGGTCCTCCGTGTACCGGAACGCGAGGCCGATGGACTGGCCACACGCCCCGACGCCGTTGAGCTCCACGAACAGGTCAGCCAGCCAGCCCGCCACCTTGAACCGTTGCTCTTGCATTTGCGTCTCCTAGGTTGACAGCCGCTGCAACCCGTAGCGGTGCAGCACCTCCTCGATGATGTTGTCCTCGCTGCCGGTCAGATCGGCCTGGGCCAGGCCCTTGTAGAACCACTGCACCTTGTTCCAGTCGTCGGGCTGGAGGAAGCGCTTGAACCTGGCCATGTGGTAGATGCTGACGCCCCTGGCGTGCTGCTCCTGCTTGTCGAGCGGACGGTCCAACGAGTCCCAGCGCTTGAGGGCGATCATGTGCTTGAAGGCCTCGCGCATCACGTCGCCGTAGTTGGCGAGCTGCTGGTTGACGTGCTGGCGGTCGCTCATCGGTCTTCCTCGTATGCACGTACCACATCGTCGAAGCTGCTGCCAGACCAGCCATGCCCTTTCTCGCTCATCGGATGCCAGTAGCCTTGGTGACTGCTGACGAGCAACTGGCACTCCGGTTTTCTGGACCGACTCTTGCGCCGCCTCTTCCACCTGACCTCTTGCAACCCGATCTTGTTCAGCAACGGAATCCGTCGTCGGAACAGTTGCTGGTTAGCTCGCAGGCGCTGGGTGAAGGTCATTTCTTGGCTCCCGCCGGTTGTGGCTTCTCGGCGATGGGCTGGACCAACTCCTTGACTGCCTCAGCCACTTCCGCGAACAACTCCGCCTCGGTGATGTCACCCTTGCAGAACTTGGCGTAGGCTCCAGGCTTAGCGTCCCGCACCTTGCGCCACTCCGCTTCGCTGTACTCCACCGCGGCCTTGACGTTCTCGATCCAGCGGCCCTCGCCGGAAAAGTTGGCGGTGCGGTCACCGATGGTCAGGCTGAAGCCGGTGCTCGGTCCCATGCTCACGCCGTTGCCAGGCACGTGGCGTTCGAGGGCGCGGACGAGCAACGGATGCTTCTCCGATCCCCGGCAACAGTCGATGGTCAGGTCGCCGAACGCCAGGTTGATGCCGTCGATGACGTTCTTCTGGTAGCGTTCCGCCGTGGTGCTCATTGGATCTCCTAGTTGGTTGTCCGCATAGGCCACCTGCCGAGCAGCGTGTCCTCGTCAGGTGGTAGAGTATTGATGGCGAGTTCCCTGAACCCGCGTTGCAAGTACCAGCAGGCCAAACCCAAGGCGATGACTGCGTCACCGTGATGACCGGGACCGCCTTGCTCGAACGTGATATTTGAGGCCGCCGTCTTTCGGACCTGGAACGTCTGCATCTGTTCGAACAACTTCTGCGTGCTCCACCCCTTGGGATACGTGATCAAGTTGCGCTGGGCGAAAATGTTGATGGCTGTGAGCATCTCTAGCTTAGCCACCGTCATAAACTTGCCGCGGGCGTCGGAGCGAACTTTCAGGGCAGTGTCGCTGGAGGACAGGTTGACGCCGACGACAGCCGAACGGAACTGCACCTCGCGAGCTGTCTTCAAAAAGAAGTCTCTGAACGGATGACCGCAACCTGTCATGTCGAAGACCACCACGTCGATCTTGACCGGCTGCTTGGTCTCCACGCCGTCCACGACGGTAAACTCGTGCAGGTTCAGACAGAAGTCCACCAGCTTGCTGTAGTCGGTGCCCTTGGGCCACTCATGAATCAACTCCACCTCGACAGGAGCCTCTCGGGGAGGCATCACGCCAGCATTGACTCGTGCTGGATGCGTCGTATCGAACTTGCGCCGGCTGATCATCACGGCAGCCGCCGGGTCGCGCATCTGGCCCAGGTCCAGGCCGAGGACGCGGACGCGAGAATCAGCGGGCTCGTAACTGACCGGACGCTGCGGGCCGTCTCGCAAAGTGTAGTTCTCGACAGGCTTCGGATCGGCGGGCACAACGTCGACTGGAAACTTGCCGAGCGGCCGACTGCGAGTTCCAAGCGGCCGCAGTCGCTGAGCCTGCCGCATCAGCCTGTCAAAGTCACTCGACTTCATCGTCGGTCCATCCAAATCGCCGCGGCTCACTGTCGACGACTGCTTGTGCGTGCTGCTCGAGGTTGAAGAAACTGTTCTCAGTCGCCAAGAACTGCGTCTCGTACTCTTGCTGCACCCACCAGTCGCCGTGCTTGCGCCGCTCTTCTTCGATGAACTCAGGATTGATGCGCGGGCAGTCCTTCCACGTCGTGCGAAACCGCTTGAACTTGCTCTGCTCGCGCGTCCACTCGTTATAGAAGAACCCGCTCCGGCCGAACGGGGTAGACAAGAGGGCTTGTCGGGGCTTGATGCCGGTCACTGCCTCGGAGACCGACAGCATCGGACTGACGACTGCATAGAACGAGTCCTTGATGCGCGCCGCCTCGTCGATGCCCATCAACGTGATGCCGTGCTCGCCAATGATCGTGTCGGCCGAGCACGGAAGTGCAAGGATCCGTCCGCCGTTAGCAAAGACCAACTCGTGCATGGTCTCGCGCTGCAGCCGTTGCAACTTGCACCGCTTGTTATAGATCAAGGCTCGTGTGATGAGCCGTTGTGCTTGACGATCTGACCTCGACAAAATCAGCGCGAAGCCGCCGACCGTGCAGGCCTCAACGTAACTCGCCGCTGCGAACACCTCAGTCTTACCGGCGCCACGAGAGCAGCACATCAGCACGTCGTTCTGGCAGGTGATTAACTGGAACAACGCTTCGCGCTGCCACGGATCAAGGTTGTCGTTGACGTGCTCTGGTACCGCCCACACACGTGCCAGCTTGTCGCCGGACGTAGCCCTCCCCAGCATGGCTTGCTGCAGACAGTTAAGTCCGACAAGACCTGCAATTCCAGTCACGAATGTTCGGCGGTCGATCACTGGTCAGTCCCAGTCGGAGCTAGAGTAAGAACGGGTTGCTGCTCTAACAGAGCGCGTACGTTGGCGGCGAGCTTCTGGTCGGTGACAGGCGGGAGTTCGTCGCTGACAGCTTGAGTCGTCGCGGAGAGTTCAGACAGTGTGCGAATGGCTTCGAGTTCGAGTCGGTCGATGTCGACGAGGACTTTGAGTGCCGCGACTGCGGCCATGGGAGTGGTGAGCGGGTCAGCGCCGATGCGAAGTACATTTTCCAGAACCCGCTTTCTTGCTTCATCGGAGGTAGGCCAACGATTTCGAACAGAAGAGGAGATGAGGGAGAGGTCATCGGACGTGTAAGATGGGAGGGACATTTGGATGGAAAAGTAATCTACGGAGTATGGGCGCAGAAAATTCAATCTTCCCCACAGTATAGTATATCTACACGTAGGTCTAAAAATTCAAAATTGTTCAAAAATTTCCATTTTACATCATAATCGAATCAATATATAATGATACGACAATGGATCAATTACACTTAGACATAGAAACTGCACTCCCACAGGTGTTGGAGGTCGTGCGCCGGGCATTTCCAACTGATGACGAATACGAGTCTGTCGCCGCGCTTGCAATAGCGACCATAGCCCATGAATCAAAAAACATGTTACAGGAAGATTGGATCAAACACGCCATCAGCACGGCGATGTTTGCCTGTCGTAAATACTGCCACAACGAGCTCCGGCGCCAGAGGCTACTACAAGCGTGTGCACGAGACATGATCAAAAACCGCGAGACGTATCACTTCGACGTCGAAGAGCAAATAGATCGAGTGTCAGATGAATGGCTGCGCGAGGTCCTCAGACTCCGCATCATGCGCCAATTCACTCTGCAAGAGTTGAGCAAGACACTCGGTGTGTCGGAGTCGAGAATCCAACGACTAATGACGCACGTCAAGAACCTCATCAGAGAACCCGAAGAATGAACCTCAAACCAAGAAATTCGATACCTCAGACAAGTTAGTGGAAAGTTCCCATGTGTATATGGGCAAAAGACTTGTATCAAAAATCCTCAAAAAATGAGCGTATCACTGCTATACTAAGGGGTAAAAAAAATATGAATATATGAATATTCATTTATTCATTTTTTTTCCTATCCCCAGTATAGCAGTAATACGGTCATTTTCTGAATAAATTTTTCTTAAGTCTTTTGCCCATATACACATGGGAACTTTCCACCTCGAGGTCTGTGGTTCTTGAGTTTTTGGTTTGAGGTTCAAAAAATGAAAATCTCCGTGTGGCGAAGTGATGACGACTGGGCTTTTGGCAGCAGTAGTCAGACCATCTGTCGAATTCCTGTCGTCAAAATGACGCACGACGAGGCTTTGACTTATGCCAAACTCTTGCAAAAGCAGAAACCACTCAAGGGTTCAGACGTTGTTGTCTTGCTACAACTAGCCGGCACATCGCATCAAGGTATAACCCTCGCCCCTGGTACAATGCTCATACGAATATGCAGCTCGACAAAACTACCTAAGTGTCTGCCGTTCTCTTTTGAGGTAATTGCCAGCACCAAACGTCCCGACGGCCTTCGCATAAGAAACAAGCTCCGTCGACAGTGCAAAGACTATGCTTGCAGGGCCACAGGCTGGTTTTTGATTCCCGACAAACTCCTTGACTCTCTCCTCAAGCAACTAACGGAGCATCCGCATATCGAGAGTCCTGACAGACGTCGCAAGCTGCGTCACCTCAGCGGAATGTCCCAAGCAGAACTGAACTCCATCCTCAAGTCTCTAGGAGAAGACTGATGTTTGAATTACAGAGCCTCGGAAATCGCTACAAGATACTATTTAATGGGCGAGAATTGACTGCTCGTCCTACGCTCACCGTGGCCGAGCAAGCTGCGGACAAATTTAAGACTTGGTCTAGTAGACGCATCCAGCTCACAAAAACTCTGGCTATTAAACCGATTGCCGTGTTCTATTTCTTGAAACTCCGCCAATACCATAACGATGCGTCCATAAACACAGGAGAGTATAAGATTGGACACACTGCAAACTTACTCAAGCGCTCTCGACGTCACCTGAGTGCCTGGTATCCAGTGGCGCTCGTGTACAGCGCTAACAAACTTAGCATAGAGAGCGTGTTCAAAAAGCGCTATAACCAGTCAGCTATATTTGGCACCAAAGAACACCTTTGGTTGACAACTACACAAGCTATTAACCTAGCAATAGACATGCAGGAAGAGAATTGGAGCAACTATATCAGCATCTTTGACGAGGACTACGATGACCCCACCTGAATTCAAGAGCTTAGTTGCTAGTGCCAACGGCACAGAACAGTGGTTTGTCGATGCAATGACGTGCTATATTGCCGCGGATACCGACACACAGCTTCTAGCTGTCGACACCGAGAGACTCGCCATCGACTGGCCAGTCACGGATCTTGCTCTTGCCCTCGGCGTCCCCCGTTACTACGTGCGCTGGCTACTAGACAAGCAAATTGCACGCATTCCTCAGATTGCCCGCAGCCGAATGTTAGAAGCCTTGAAGACACATCCTCGGATCAAAATAATCTGATACGTTCATATTTTGATATATACATTAGCCAGTCGAATCGATATAATACCCATCTATGAATAGACTTAGGTCTCGACGCAAAGCCGCTGGACTCTCAGTCCCTGAGCTCGCTGGCCGCCTCGGCGTCCCCCAGTATTACGTGTACCTGTACGAAGCCGACCACCCTCGCTTCCCTCGGAAGCATCGTGCCGTCTTCGACTCAGCCTATGCTTCCATGCCGCCGCTCAACGAGCCCGATTTCGACACACGGGCAGTGGCTGCCGAGCTCGGCATTCCTGAAGCTCACCTGTTCGCATACGTGACTACCGGCTGGTGTCCGTGGAAGTCCTTCGCGCTGTGTCGAGAGTTTGTAGCCAGGCTGCGCACCACGCTGCCGCCACGCGCCACCAGCCCTGGCTCCACTGCAAATGTTCAATAGACACGTGTACCCTGACGAAACGTCGACACTTGCAAACGTTCCTTCCCTACCCTTGTTTCGTTACTAGCGCCGCCTGTCTCGACCGAGCCCGCCTCGGCAAACAACGCGTCGAGACGCTGCAGATTCTCGCCGCCCTGCGAGGCGGCATCGGCTGGGTGAACCACCCAGCCACTCGAATGTGGCGGGGCCATGAGTCAGCTCTTGTGTGGTACGGCCTCGTCATCTGCGCCGAGTGGATCAAGCGAGGCTACCGCGACACGTGTCTTGCCAAATTGTTACCTGAGCCGCAGGGCTATGTGCTCCCTGACTGGTTCGGCGGACCAATACACGCCTCGCACCGATCTGCGCTATTGCGCAAAGACCCCGTCTGGTACGGCCGCTACGGCTGGACCGACGATCCTGGAGCCGAGTACGTGTGGCCTGTCCCGAGTCCCAACGGCCAAATGTCAATAAGAACAACGAGAATAGAAAATGAACACGCTCCGACCGTTTCAACTCCTCGCCGGCGACCACGCCCTTGACTTCCTCCGCACGGCACAGCGCGGCCAGAAACAACTCTACAAGGCACCGACTGGCGTCGGCAAGTCTTACGTCGAACGCTACATCCAAGATCGAGCCCCCGGCACTTGGATCGTCTCTCCCTCCGAGGAGATCCTCGACGGAATGCTAGAGAAGGCCGGTCTCTCCGGCGATCCGCTCTTGCACAACATGTGCACTCCGATCCGCCTGCGCAACCGTCTCGTGTCCGGCGCGATCCAGCCTCCTGAGTTCATTATCTACGATGAAGCGCATCACTCCGGAGCCGAGACTTGGCAACAAGTCGACCTCTTGACTGGACTCGCCCCTGCAGTCGGCTTCACAGCCACCGACTTCTGCGGCTCCCCGCGCGCCACTCGCGAGCTCAAAGACACCTGGGGCGAGTCAATCGAGGTGATCAGCTACGAGGAAGCAGAGCACCTCGGTTACATCTCAATGCCGACCTGGGAGATGCTGCCACTCGTCGATGACGATCTCATCGAAGTCACCAATGGCGAGTTCGTCGTCGACGCCATAACTTCCGCTTATGCAGATAGACTTGGAAGCCTGGCGCAGGCGTGTAACGACCGGTGGCTCACGGACGGCATCTGGGACCGCACCACCGTGTTCAGCTTCGCCGGTTCCAAGCTTTGCAACCTATTTGCCCAGATGGTGCCTGGCGTCAAAGTCGTCGTTGCAGACACGCCGAGAAACGAGCGACGGGATATTTTCGAGAGGTTCAAGCGCAGAGAGTGCGCCATTGCACAAGTTCGCGTGGTCTCGGAAGGGGTGGACCTGCCAGTTCGGCGAATTGTCGACTGCGCTCCTTGCATGAGTCCCCGCCTCTGGGTTCAGATGATCGGAAGATGCACTCGGCCGGTGCACGATGGTGAGACGAAGCCTGAGGTCGTGTGTACTTGCCTTGCAGAAGGCACGCCAATTATGACTGACCGTGGTTTTGTATCAGTCGAACAAATTACTGCCGACGATCTTCTCTGGGATGGAGAAGAGTGGGTTTCGCATGGCGGTATTGTGTGTAATGGCTTGCGCAAGACGATCGACGTGCGCGGTGTGCGCATGACGCCGGACCACATGGTGCTGACCACAGAAGGATGGAGACAAGCATGCCAGCTCGACGATATGAGCACGTTGAATCCGGGAAGATTTTTGCCCATTGGGCAGTTGTCGAACGAGACGAGTCTTGGAATGAACGCTGGTGGTGTGTATGCAATGTCTGCGGTACAGCAAGATCAGTTTCAGAACGATTTCTTAACAGACCACGTACGGACAACGGCGAATATGCCAAGTGTCGAACATGCCGAGGTGGGGCATCCCATGGTACGCAGAGAACGAATCTCGATCTCCCGATCAAACTATGCGAGCATCTTCGGCGAAAGGCAGGATCGGCAATACAGAGGTCCAAGAGACTTGGAAGATACGTACACCCGGAATGGATCGAAGACCGGTCAAAATTTATCACCTATCTTGCGACCCTCCCGGGGCATGCCGACAAAAAACTCACACTTGACCGTATTGATAACAAAAAAGGATACGAGCCCGGAAACCTACGGTTTGTCAAGAACCAAGACTTCGAGTCTAGAAAGAAACTCAAATTCAACGCTGAGCGTATCGCAATGCTCGACGAGAGACTCGAACAAGCCGTTGTCAAACTATATAAGAAACTCGCCTCAAGAGTATCGCTCCGGTGTTCGTGCCTCAGAGACATTGCAGACATGTACTGTGTTTCGCGAGGCTGCGTCAGAAACGTCTTACGTCGGCATATCGGCGGTAATTACGAACAACTCGTGCCGACAACGAGTTTTTGACATCCTAGACGCGGGTCCTAGGAATCGCTTTCAGGCTGGATCTCTCATTGTGCATAATTGCAGAAATTTGATGCGCCACGCCCACGTGCTCAAAGGTTGCATCCCCTTCTCTTCCCTTGTCCAAGCCGAGAAGACGTTCGGTTTCTCCGAGCGCACAATATCTGGCAAGGTCATCGGCCTCGAGTCGATTGGCCGCTTGAAACCGAGCACCGCTAAGACGCGCTCTGGTCTCACATTCTCCATCTATTGCATGTCTTCCGTCAACGGGCTCGATGTCACCGACTACGCAGCCCTTGCTCACCCGTCCATGGACCCTGTTTGGGCGATTCGCAAACATAAGAAGAAGGAAGACGGCACCCGGGACTGGGGCAAGTGGGTTCAGTGCGATCCGCCCGCCGACCTCAAGGGCTTCAGCTCCTTGCCTGGTGGCACAGTCTCGGAGAAACAACTCGCCTGGTGGCAGCGGAGCGCTAGCCGACTCGGCCTCGACGAGACTGTCGTGCCGACTCGCAAGAACTTTGCCGTGCTACCCTTCCTGATGGATCTCAACCTGAGGTTGACATGACGCATAGCGCCTTCGCCGCGATTCTCGAACGTCGCCTGGCCTTGGTCCGAAGCGTGCTCACAGCCAAGGCCAAGGAGTATGCCAAAGGCCGCCGCGGCGATGCTTCGGTGCACACCGGAACAAGCCCTGCTCGGCTTCGTGGCCAAGCACCTGACTTCCGTCATTGACATGGTGCAGAGTGGGCGCCAGTACCCGCTCGCCACGTGGGACGAGAAGCTCGGCGACGTGATGGTCTACTTCGCCCTCCTCGACGGCATCGTACAAGAGACTCTGGCTGGTGCGGGTGATTTGGCAAGGCCACTCGTGACGGCGGCGGTCGGCCCTGAACTCCAGACGACTGGGTCGGCCGACGCCGCGACTCTCGTTGAGTCCACCAGCCGCTTAGACGCGCCGGGTGACATTTGAATCCTGACTTCGGTACCAAGCGACAGCCACTCAGCGCATCGGCACTGCGCGAGATCGTGGCCTGTCCCTGGCGCGTCGTTACTATCTTGGCCGAGCCCGAGCTCGCCTTGCCACTGCCAGTTCGCGCTGAGACAGCCGTCGCCGCTAATGAGCTGCACGCCGTAGACATTGACTTGAACGCAGTGTTCAAGGTCCCCAAACCGATTCGCCAGAAACCTCGCCTGAAGATCCGACGCAAGAAGCGGCCCTGAGCCGCGGGAGGTCCACGTGTCTCTGAGACCAGCTGAGTACGCAAATCCTTTCCTAGCGGAGAAAATCGTGTCCTTCAACCCAAAAGCATTTGGCACGCAAGCCCAGCCTGTGCGGGCCTCCGGGCTCCGCGCCATGACAGTCTGCCCATGGAGGGCCGTCAGCATGCAGCTCTTCTCCTTTCGCGATGACTCCGGCCCCGCGGCCCAGACTGGCACGGCCATGCACGCAGCCTCCGACGAGTTCCACAAGACCAAGGACGTCATCAAGGCCGTCGAGAAGATGCATTCTGGCAAGGACCAGTATCCACTCGCCGATCTCGACGCGGCCGCTCGCATGTTCGTCAGCTACGTGCAGGACCCACGCAACGCGACTGCCGACGTGGTGCTCAGCGAGCATCCAGTGGAGTTCGTCATCAAGCCGCATCCAGACGATCCTACCAAAGAGGACATCCACGTCCGCGGTCGACTCGACCAGGTGCGCAAGGAGCACGGACAGCTCAGGGTCTACGACATCAAGACGAGCACTCGCGACGGCTTCGTGCTTCTCAGCGAGAGCTTCTACCAGATGGCTGCCTACGCCCTCGGGGCTTCCGCGGTCTTGAACACTCGTGTCGATCCTGGCGCATTGATACTCCCTCGCAAGTATCTCTCCCGCGGCGTCGACCCAGCCTCCTCCCCGTCCGGCGTCTTCTGGAACTACGTCTTCCGTACCGAAGACGCCGTCCACGCGATGCAGGGCGTCCGCATCGCCGTCATGGCCATTCGCACCGGCACTCCTTGGGTTGGCCCCTCTGACGCGTGCAACTGGTGCCATTACGGCGGAATCGACCGATGCGTCCCTGAGCTTGTGAAACTCGGCTTGAAGTTCTAGGCTCTGCGCGCAACTGGCAACTTCGCCAGACGCAATAAGGAAAAAGGAACTCAAAACATGGCAACAGACACGAAAAAATCTCTCGCAGCCCAGGCTGGCCTCGTGGGGGAGTTCAAACTCCCAGCAATGTTCGAACAAGCCCCGACGGTGAAGCCTCGGGCCCTCTGTCCGTACGTGGCGTTCGTCCACCCCATGTCGCCGAGTTGGGGCAGCCTGTCTACCAAGTGTCCAGGCCTGCAGGAGTCCGATCCGGTGTTGGTCGGCCCCGGCGACGCTGCCCGCAAGCTCGCTCCTTTCAAGTACCACCTCTTGACCGCCAAGCAGTACTGGACCAAGGGCGACTCGCAGGGCAACGTCACCGACTGGTCCCTGACGTCAAAGGCTGACTTCGGCGAAAACGTCGAGGCGGTGATCCTTGTCATGGTCGACGACAAACTCGTGCCGGCGACTTGCCAGTTTCGCACGACGAAGTCCGGTGGCGTGCATCCCATGGTGCAGGCCTTGGAGACCTCGGCCGGCGAGGACTGGGCGAAGCTCTCCCCGCAGCACAAGGAGACTCTCGTCTGCCAGAAGCCGTTCATGCGCTTCTACGGTGAAGTCGTCGTCGGGCCGAAGCGCACATCCAAGGGCACCGGCCGCGCCTACACCCCTGCAACGGTGAAGGTCTACCCGACCACCGTTGCCGAGTGGCGCGTGCTCTCCGAGTCCTTCAAGTCCGAGCTCTTCCAGAAGGAACTCGAAGAGGCCGCCGAGGCCTTCACCCGTCGAATGGATGACATCCAGTCCAAGGCGAAGTAACCCCTCCCGACCCGGGCGCCGGTTCTCGGCGCCCGGGCTTTTGTTTCTGCACATGCGCGCTCAGGAGTTCCCCGGTGAAACTGACGCTGACAAGAGCACCGCGGGGCAAAGTTCTCATTGAAGCTAGGAAGAGAGACAAGCTAGTCGGTCGAGTGGAATCCAAGTTCACTGATGAGACGCAGTTCAAGAAAGCAGCCAAAGCGCTCGGAGTCTCTCGCGACGAATTGATGGCCGCAGTCGACGCACTAGAGCACTCGGACCAGCCGAGTGTTGAGTGGGGAGGCGAGCAGGAGTTTGAACTCACCGTACGCGACCTGACTGGAACTGACGTTGAGACGCTCCGCAGCCTCGACCCCTTGAGGCTGCTCAAAGAGGCTTGCACAAATGGCTTCGGTTCCTTGGAAGATCCAGTCGCACGTTGGTCTCGCCGGGACATGCTCGCCGCAGTCGACCTCGACAGTACGGAGTGGGACGACAAGAAGCTTCGTGAGTTGTTAGTCTGGTTCGACCCTCGGCCCGCCATGTCTTGGGTGACGAAGAGCGGAGGATTGCGGCTCGTCTACGGTGCGCTGGAGAGATTCTCCGCGGAAGAGTGTGCCGCGGTGGCATACTTGTGCCTCAGCGACAGCGTGCGATATGACTCCCTCGAGCTCAAGACCGACACTCGGCTGCCTCGCACGGAGATCGTGGTCTCCGAGCAGACCTCTGACATGAAAGCATTACGCCGCCGCTTCAAGCAGTACTCTGTCGACGACGGTGCAGTTGTCGAGTGGCTTCGGCAAGAGGGCCTAGTGATCGGCGGGCGCTACTCTCACGACAAGTGCCCCGTCTCGCCGAGCTCCACTGCGGCCGGCACCCCGGTCCACGTCTTCGAGCGTGGAGTCAAGTGCTTCGTGTGCGAGGCCCACGGACTCTTGCACGGCGGGCGCACTCCCGGGTTCTTCCCCTTCTCCGCGTTTGTCGGCGGATCTGCTTCCGAGCTCCTGTATAACTGCCTCGATGGCTTTTGCCACTGGGAGCACGCCAAGCACGTGCTCCAGGACAAGTTCGGCTTGTCCAACGACGTTGCTCGCGTGGCGTACGGCGCCGCGTTGAAACTCCACCACTCGGCGATCGACGACGAGACTAGGGACTCTGTGCTCCAGGGCGGCCATAACGTGCTGCGTATGGAAGGCCGGTGGACCAACAGCAATGGAGACTCGTACGTCAAAGACGTCAGGGCTATAATTGCTGCGTTGCCCTCAGCTGGCGGTAACGCGGCCAAGGTGGCGACCTTAGAACAGACGTTCGACCTAGCACAGTACGGTTATCCGCACCTGACACCGGTCTTCGGCTGCCGGATGTACAGCCACTTTGTGCGCCAGTGCGACGTCAACCGAGTGAGAGTAGTGGTTCAGACCCCAGCCTTGGCACGCGACAACGTTGCACAGTTCCGGCCAAAATACATTCCGCCGGAGAAGCGAGTCGATGGTTGGGCTGTTCTCGAACAAGTCTGTCCTGGCATCGAGCCTCGTTTCGTCAAGCTCATGCTCGTTGCGAAGGGCTTCGTAGAGGGAGGCGTCGGTCTGCCTCCCATGATCTTCGTCTCCGGACCGACTAGCAGCGCGAAGACCGGCACGGTGATGGTCTCCGCGGCTATAGCTGGCGATGGGGCAACCGCAGTCCAGTGGACGGCGAACATTGAACGTGTTAGACAAGCTATTCGAGACAGCAAAGACACTGGCATGTTTCTGTGCTTCAACGAGTTTTTCAAGGAGGCTGAAAGAGCGAAGCAGTCTGCAGTGCAAGCCTCTGACTTCGTATTGAACCTTACCCCGGATTCTACTAGCTGGAAAGCCTACATCGGTCCAGTGAAGCTCGGCGACTTGCCAGTGGTGGCCTTCACTGACACTCGTGTTCCTATCGAGGTCAAACAAGACGCTCAGCTCGCCCGACGTTTGGTGCACGTGAACCTCTCAGGCAAAGTCGACTGGCGGCACAGTCTCCGGACAACTGTAGATAGGCTCGAGCGGTTTCGCCTGGCTGGTCGGGAGTATGCGGACGCAGCCGACGCGATACTCTCCGAAGTCATCGACGAGTTCTTTGTGACCCCGACTACGTTTGAAGAATCCGCCGGGCGCCTCGGCTACTTCCCGATGTCCGAATCTGACGAGGCACATGAGAACGAGAGCCTCTTGCTCTCCTTGTTCAAGGCAGCCTGCGAGGCACCAGATGCATCTGGCAGCGATGCCACGCGCTGGTCTGGTCGCGGGTGGAAGGTCATAACTCGTGGGCAGATGACGCCCTTGCTGGAAGCCTGGGAGAATGTCGCAGACGAGGACTGGAAGGGGTCTCGCAAGGCCTCGTCCGAGGACTGGACTAAGCTTGTCGGTGCCTCTGTCCGAGTGAAATTCGAGTGCAAGTCACACGGTGCATCGAAGGTGGCTATACGGTTTCGATCCGACGACGGCCAACGGCAGGGGTACCTCGTAAATGACGAGCTCACGAAAACCGATGCCTGAGCGACGTTACACCTGGACCCAGAAGACGAGGATCGGCGGCCATGCTTACTACGCTAGCTTCGGCGAGCGAGAGGATGGCCAGCTCGGCGAAGTCTTCGTGACCGGTGGAGTGTTCGGCTCTTACGAGCGCGGCATACTCGACTCCCTGTCCCGTGTGGTGTCGATCTCGCTTCAGTGTGGAGTGCCTCCGGAAGAAGTCGCCGAAGCCTTGTGCGGAATCAACTTTGCTCCCAACGGCCCTACGGAGGACGGTTTCGACGTTCTCAGCGTCACCGACTGGATGGGCCAGCTAATCAGGAGAGCCTATGTACCAGACAGCGTGCGCGAATCAGCTCTTCCTCAAGGCTCTGTCGCTTCCGACCCGACAGCGGAGGGCTGAGGACGGGTGCAACGTCTCGGGCACCGTCGAGGCGTGTCACGTCACGCTCGTGCTCGACGACCCGATGCGTAACGTCGTGACTGCTCGACCGGTCGACCTTCGGTGGGCTCGAGCCAATGTGCTGTTCTTCTACACGGATACTGAGCGCGCACTCGTGCTCAAAGCTTACAACGAACATGCCAACAAGTACTTGACAGAGGGGCTCATGGTCGGGGCCTATGGTCCCATAGCCTGGCCTGGCATCAAGCGTGCGATACAGTGCCTACGACAGTGTAAGGACACTCGCGCGGCGTCGGCTACAGTCACCGACAACAGCCGTCCGCGCAACGCCAACATCCCTGCGTGCATCAGCCACTTGCACTTTCTCAATACTGACGGACTTGATCTACACGTCTATAGTCGCTCGCTCAACGCCTGGTCTGTGCTGCCCTATGACCTGATCCTCTTGACCAACTTGCAGAAGTTCGTCGCCGACGCCGTCGGGCTCAGCCTCGGCAAGTTGTACTGGACAGTCGGTTCTCTGCACGTGAACGTCAAAGACTTAGCCCGAGAGACTGACAACTCGACAGAAGCTGGTTCTATGTTCGTCGAACCGCTGTCTTCTGACCAGGCATGGAAGGAGCTCCACTGTGGCTAGCAGCGAGCAAGCGAGGGCTCGGCAAGACCGCTTTCGCGCGGCTGGATTGTGCATCTGCTGCGGAGGAAAGCTGACTAGCAAGCATCGGCGCTGCAAGCCGTGTAGGAACCGATACAAGGTTCCTGCAGAGCTCAGGCGAAAGAGACGTCGTCACGAGCCAACAGTAGAAGAACTGCAGGAGCAGCTGAGCAGGCTGCTGCACCTGTTCGTCGGGTTCAATCCCACGGCAAATTTGCGCCGCATAAACGGAGTCTGGAGGAAGGCTCCCAGGATCTTGAGGCAGTACCAGGAGGAAGCAGACCATGCTCGACAGACTTCAAGCTGAGCACAAGGCCTGGGTGGACGAGATGTACCCACAGCAGGATTCTTGGTACCCAGCGCTGTGCCTCGTCGAGGAGGTCGGCGAGCTCGTGAAGCCGGTGCTCAAGTCCATGCAACAGAACGAGTGGGGACCGGAGCCTCGCTACGCGCACAAAGACTGGACACCGGAGCTCGTTGACGCGATTGGCGACGTAGCCATCGCCAGCTGTAGCGTGTGTAACGCAGCAGATGTGCTGTGGGTGCCGGGATACGGCTCTGAGTCCAAGAACGTGCGACACATGCTCATCAAGATTGTCAACCTAGCCTCCGTCGTGCTGGCCTCGCGTGTCGGCGTGGGAGCCAACGTGACTGAGCTCACGGCGGAGCTCCGCGTGCTTGCCACGTGCGTCGGCGTAGACTTCGAGCCCGCTGTGCTGGAGACTTGGGCTAACGTCAAGTTGCGGAGCCGACGTGTGTCCGCCCAAGGGTAAGAGAAATTATGATTTACATTTTCAATCCTTGAAGATATAATGATGTATTGATTCGTGGATCCTTGGAGACGCAAATGAAAACGACGCACGTCGAGATCACGTACGGAGAGACTCGCAGTGTGAACTTTCAGTCCTGCACCGTGCACTGCACTCTTCGAGCCGAGCTCGACGAGGGCGAGGACGAGAAGGCGGCGCGCGAGTCTCTGGAGTGGCAGTGCCTTCGGGCAGTCAACGAGGCATTCGACCGACACGATGAGAGGGTGCTATGCAGATTATCAGCTCAGGAGCCACAGTAGCCCGCAGCGTGCGTGGCACAAAAGCCAGGGTCTCCTACTCTCGCAGCGGAGACTTCTTGGCGCCCATTGTCCTCAAACTGAAGGGGGTGATAGATGCTGCTGTCGAGCGTGCCGATAACGGACCTAGGCGGCATATTCGACGGGGTCAGTCAAGTGGTGATTGACAAGCAGATGTTCGTCGGCCTCGGGCACTTGCCAGAGGGTCACACGTGCTCCTTGTTCGGAGCGATCTGTCTGGAGCCGAACGTTGCCCGTAGAGGGCAGATGTGCGAGAAGTACAAGCTTCTAGGCACGCCGAAGTCAGTAGAACAGGCGATAGAGTTCGCCAGAAGGATCGACGAAGCGCTCAACACCTAGCAACGACGCCAGGGGGGTTTTAAGTGTGGAAAGAAGAAACAGCAGCTATTCTCAGAGACAGAGCCGCAATGGCTTTAGGGAGACAGACGGTGGATAATATCAGGTACGGTGCCGCTGTCCTTCCACGTTCAGTCCACGGCTATGCAATGCACTTGCAAAGGCATGATACGCGGCGACGAATTCCTTGAGGACATACAAAGCTAGTGCCGCCAGCTCTATGGGGCTGCTACTCGCATTGGATGAAGCTGCCCAAACGCCTACGCGATGCGATATGGGCGGCCTATCGTATCGGACAAGAGCGGACCATGAGTCCCAGCCGAGAGGATACTGTCTACCTATGGGCCGGCGTGCTGACAACCGTCGTTATGCCACACAGCGCACCCTGCTCATCGCTCTCATGGGCGGGCGCTGCCGCTATTGCCGCGAGACACGCCATTGGCTACTTGAATTCCACCACACCAAAAGGGTAAACTGGAATCCAACAAAGACTAGCCGTCATCGACGTATCCGCCTCTATGCCGGCGATTGGGCGCAAGGCATATGCGTGTTAGCCTGTGGCAAATGCAACAAGAAGCTAGGTCAGCCGCCAGGGGAACCGCTTCCATTCTAGGAGGACCGCCATGAATCCGGTGATAGTGAAGATTCAGGACGTGAACGCACAGGCTTATGGGCCACTGTTCCCCGACTTGGCTGACAAGAAGATTGTAGAGGCAATACTGAGCCATTTCGCGGTGCTACAGTGCGGCACCGAAGGCGGCAGAACGAGCGTGGCGCTCATGGCCCAGCTGCCCAACGGCGAAGTGGCCATGATCGAATGCACTGGTCGCATGTTTGAATCTATGGCTGGCGCTCTGTTTCCCCCTTCCCCTACCCTTTAGGGTAGTGGTGATGTACTGGTCAGCGTCTATGTAGCACAGCATCAGGGATCTCACAACGGAACAGCTGGAAGAACTCGTCGCCATCGCGAAGTCTGAACTCCGGACACGACTCACGTGCCTGGAGCCGCGAGAACTCGGTCGTGTGATCTCGTCTCGACGACGCGCTTGCATGACCCCCGAGATCGTTGCTAAGAGCCTTGGCGTCAATCGACAGTATGTCTATTCCTTCGAGGCTGGGCGCCCAGTCCCCAAAGCCGCGTTCACCGTCCTTCACGACTTCTATGCGGCTCTTGCCGCACCGCAGCAGGCGGATTCCTGCAGGGAGGTAGCGTCATGAGTGAATGGCTTGATCGTCTGCGGTCCGTGTGCGACGAGGCGAACGGACTCTTGCAGGCAGTCATCGACGAGGCTCCAGAGGAGGCTAAGTCCCACGATGCCTGGGACAAGGTCCTTGCCCTGAAGTCCGACGTCGAAGCCTTGGCTGCTTATGCAGAGGCTGAGGCGGAGGAAGTTGAGGCCGCGTGAGTCTGGGTCCCGGCGCTGGTCGGCAGCATTGCGGGTTCGAACCCCGCAGCCGGACTGAAGGAGACTGAGGCATGAAGACTAACTGGAAACCAGGCGACAAAGTTGCATTCGTCGACTTCGAGACGATGAGTACCAACAACCTTGAACACGGGGCTAGACGGTACTTTGCGGACGAGTCGACTCGGCTTGCCTGCTGTGTGCTGAGCGTCGACGGAGTCGACCACGTGTGGCGACAAGGAGAGCCTGTACCACAGGCCTACATCAGTGCAGCAAAAGAGCGAACGCTCTGTGCGCACAATGCAGACTTCGACTCGCTCGCATGGGAGAAGTTCGTAGGCGAACCGGCCACGTTTTTCGACACAGTCCGAGCATCTCGTGCCAAAGGTCTCCCTGGTCGGCTCGACGAGCTCGGCAAGCTCTTGGAGGGTCGCGGCAAGGACAAAACTGGCTCGATGCTCATCGACATGATTAGCAAGGTCAAGATCCGCAACGGTGTGCCGCAGTACTTCGTGGGCAACGACCAGGTGTGGAATCAGTTCGTCGAGTACTGCCGTCGAGATGTGCGCTTGTTGGAGAAAGTCTACAGCCAAGTCAAGGATGTCGACGAGCCAGACGTGCTCGACGTGGACGTCAAGATCAACGACCGTGGCATCCCCATCTGCAAGCCGCTCGTGCAGCACTTGCGCAATCTGTACGACTACAACATGTCCGTCGCCGGCGCGGAGTTCGACGAGCTCACCAGCAGCGTCAACCCGCGCTCGCACAAGCAGATGACTGGCTGGCTCGAGGCCCGTGGATTTAAGCTCACGTCTATCAGTCGGCCGGCTATGTTCGAGCTATTCCAGAAGCCCGAGGAGTTCTACTTCGGCGAGCCTGATGAGTGCCCCGATGCCTTTGCGGGACTCCAGGACATCTTGGTGCTCCGCAACGAGCTAGTGCGGACCGGCGGCAATAAGCTCGCCATGATGCTTGCCTTGGAGGAAGACGGTCGAGTGCGCGATCAGCACGTGTACCACCGAGCCCACACTGGCCGATGGGCCGGCCGACAACTGCAGCCGCAGAACTTTCCCATTCCGTTAGTTCACGTCGACGTGCCTGGACTGCTGTCCAGCGTTCTCGACTACGACAAACTTCGAGAGGCGGCAGACAAGACGACTGCCAAGATGCGAGAGACTAACTCTGCTCAGAGCTGCACCGTGGGCGCGGTGATCAACTGCCTGACTCGTGGATGTGTCCGCGGTGATCTTTGCATCGCCGACTACTCTGCAGTCGAGGCTCGCGGAGTCGCGTGGCTCGCGCGCGAGGATCGGCTGCTCAACACCTTCGCTGATCAAGACAAGGACGTGTACATCGAGTTCGCGACGGACCTCTATGGCTTCAAGCCGAACAAGGACTCGTGGGAGCGAGTCGTGTCGAAGCAGATTGTGTTGGGCTGCGGCTACGGCCTCAGTTGGGCTGGCTTCAAGAGAGCTTTCGACCGCTTCATGTCCAGCCACTCCGGCGATAAGCTCCGCCGAGATTTCACTATGGGCGAGGAAGAGTCTAGAGCACTTGTCAAGAAGTATCGAGATACATTCCCCAATATACCTCGACTATGGAAGCAGTTTGGTGACGCGGCGATGGCGTGCGTCCGGCACGGCATGTCGACCCACGTCGGTCGGTGCGATTTTTACCGCGAAGCCGACAATATGGTCATACGCTTGCCGAGCGGGCGGCGCCTCTACTACCGCGACGTGCGAATCGAGGACCTGACGCCGAAGTGGGCTGTGGCAATGGGCCGCGTGATGACTGTGCCCACAGTGACGTTTCTCCATCCGCACGGACAACGACGCGGAACTTATGGCGGGAGTCTCTGTTTTGGTCCGGAGACAAAGATACTGACTGACCACGGCATCAAATCGATAGTTAGCGTCACTGCGCAAGATAGGGTGTGGGATGGTGGGTCTTGGGTCAAGACAGATGGATATGTGTACAACGGAGAAAGGGAGATAGGCACATGGCTGGGCGTAGCAGTCACAGAAGACCACTTGATTCACGATGGTATGAGATGGAAGTCAGTGATTCGCTTGGACGCAGATGCTACGTTGCGGTGCCTAAGATCGGCAGCAAGTTCCATGCCTTGGTCGTGCAGACAGAGCCGATTAGACTCGGATACAATAATTACGTTGTCGGGTGCACGTGCATCTGTGGAGAAGCTGTTGCTGTCAATCTTGGCGGTTTGCGAAAAGGAAAAGGACGAAGATACTGTACAACTGGCTGTGCAAAGCGATACAGAGAACAAAAACGCATTGTCAATTTACTCGAACAAACAGGCTTCGCGACTCATAAGCTCTATGTGCGGTGGCATCGTGCATGGGCAGACATCATACGACGCTGCAATAATGAGACTGATCAAGCTTGGGATCGTTACGGTGCAAGGGGCATCAAAGTTTATCAGGAATGGACAGAGAGTTTTGAAGCGTTTGCTATGTACATCACAACAATACCAGGATTCGACGATTTGTCCTTATGGCTCGATAGGACAGACAACGACGGACACTATGAACCGGGAAATGTCCGTATGGTCACTCCGAACGAAAGCACAAACAACACACGTCGTACAAAATACGTTGTCTTTGGGGGGAAACCGATACCACTGGCGATGTTCCTTCGGAAAGGCGGTCCATGGAAAGCGAGCCCAAATACACTCGTCTCTTACCTCAAAAAAGGCGCCACTCCAGAACAGCTTGTGGTCTTATATGGGAATCTCTCCTGTATATGATCTTCTCAACTGTGGACCGCGACACCGATACACGGTGATGACTGAATACGGTCCAGTCATCGTGCATAACTGCGAGAACGCGGTGCAGGCAATCTGCCGAGACCTCATGGCCCATGCTCTTGTGCGATTCGAGGCTGAAGGCCTCAACCCGTGCATGCATGTCCACGACGAAATCGTTGTCGAGTCGGACCAGTTGCATAAGATGCTGTCGATAATGTCCGAGCCACCCGATTGGGCACCGGATTTTCCGTTGCTGGTCGAGGGGGTTAGGGCTCCGTATTGGACGAAGCCTGTGAAGCAATTCGAGTGCGCCCGGGCGCTGAGGGGGAAGGTCCTTGAAGGATAGAGTGATGGCCGCTGTTGCCCATCGTGTGCTCGTGCCCCAGGAGTCGACGCCCACGGTGTCGTGTTTCGGCGAAGCGTTGGGACTGGGAGCAGAGGACGAGTGTCTGGAGATGCCAGAACTCAGGGCCGAGCTCCGCGGGCTGATGTTATCGGCGTATCCAGCGGTGGATTTTGTGCTGTGTCTCTGTCATCGGTGCGACAATCCGGAGTGCGTGAAGCCTGAGCACGTGTTTCTCGGCTCGCGGGCAGACAACCACCGGGACAAGGTGCTCAAGGGTAGGGCTATGAAAGGCGCAGCTCGGCTAGCAGACGCAGAGAGGCTCGGGCTTAAGAACAAGAGCAAACGGTGGCTTCGACAGCTGCTCAGGGTGAGCGAGGCTGCAGGGGTGGACGAGGTCAGGTTGAGGAAGCTGAGGAGGCTGTTAGGTGGTTGAACTGCTGACAGTAAAAGAACTCGCGTCTCGGTTCGAGCTCAGAAAGACTTCGGCTCCATATCAATACGGAGCTGTAGACGCCCTAGAGGGACTTGGATTTGCGGTGAGACATGATGTCTTGGTCTCGTGTCGAGAGTCCGGACGACCAAAGGCATTGTTCCGATATGACTCTGGATTTGCTACAGGCGTTTTGCGTAAGTGTCACGCAGCTGAGTTCGGGTCTATCACTCAGCTGAGACACCATAGGCTGGTGGACCTTGGTCTGGCAAAAAGTGGCCGAGAGTATGGAGCCGCGGACATGCTCAGTCTACTCGGGTTCCTCAAAAAGGGCCGAGGTCTCTTGCTCTTCAGTCTCGGACGCTTTGAACTTTGTAAAAACCTCTCTGGGGATCGATCTCCCCTCTTCGGTCTATCCCCAATTCATACAAAGTAATCTGAGGATTTTTATAATCACTCCGGCCGTGATGAGATGAGAGGATCATCAGATTCGAGAATCAAGATTTTATAAAAACCCAGGAGAAACAACGAATGATCGCCGTCCTCCCCTTCTTCTCCGTCCAAGACAAGAACACCGGCGTACAGCTCACCGACGTCTGTTGTGTGAGCCGCATGGCCTCGTACCAGGCGCGCAAGCTCGGGGCAGTCCTTTTCTGGCCGAACGGGGCTAGCTACGATCCTCCCGGCGTCGAGTTGAGGCGCATCGACATTCCGCCGGACAACCGCACACAGCGACTGGAGCTCCCGCGACTCGATCTCGCTGGCATTGACGCACTGATCAGCCACCGCGAGCTCGACTCCGCAGTCCTGAAGCGGAGTGTTCGACGCGTCGTGCAAGTCAACCATCTCCTTCCTCTCGGCATCAACACCTGGATGCTCGATCGGCAGCGAGATAGCCTCGAGGCTGCTGATGCCGTGGCGGTCATGAACAAGACCGTTGGTGACGTCGTGCAGAGACTGTTTGGCGTGCAGCCGCACGTGTGTTCGTTCAACTGGAACGACGAGGAGGTGCTGTGGCGCCCGGTCGACTTTCTATTCTCTCACCGCTGTTCGGCTAGCGACTACTCTGGCCATCGGGAGTTCGTTGCTGCCGCGGAGGCCCTCAGAGGCAGGGCACGATTCGTGTTGACTGATCCGTCAGGGTATCTCCAGAAGCATGAGCCCAGTCCACATGTGGAAATACTCAGCTGCCCGACGCGCGAGTCCTACTTCGCCCTTCTGCGCGACGTGCGCTACGTCGTCTGTTCGATGAAGGACGACATGGCCGGCGGTGCAGGAGTGCGAGAGGCCATTGCCAGCGGAGCTGCGGCCATTTGTTGCGACGAACCTTGCTACAAGGACCTCGGCGCCGGGTTCTATCGGCGCGGTCGGTTGGTCCAGGCGCTTGAGCCCTTGGCTCGGACCCTAGAGACCGTGCGTGCTGAGTCTTACTCCAAAGGCCTTGCTGCGCTGAAGGAGCTGCTATGATCGTAGCGTGCGAAGGATGTGATTGCTCCGGAAAGACGACTCTGTGGAGAGAGCTCTGCGAGCGTCTGCCGTGGGCTGCGCACGTGAAGTACCGTAGCCCGCGTGGTGCAGACTTCCACCAGCAGGCAGTGGCTGGGAACATGTGCTTCGAGCTATGGAAGTGTCTCTATGATCCCGACAAGCTCTATGTCTGCGATCGATTCGGGCCAGTGACATCAGCTGTGTACGACTCGGTGTTCGACCGCGAGCCGAGCTGCGAGCAACGCGGGTTCTGGGACAAAGACCTGCTAGTCCTCTTCCTCGACCCCGGAGACGAAGAACTGCTTCGACGTCGCCGAGCCCGAGGTGCGGAGGAATTCGACGACGAGGCCCTGCTGAGAGTTGCCGAGCGCTATCGACAGGTGATACGCGACTTTGACCACGTGCAAGTCGCATCAGTTGACGAGGCTGAGGCCGCGGTCTTGAGTCGGCTCAAGTACGCTTGGAGCCAAGGTAGCTGGTATCGACCGGGCACCGTGGACTTGAACATCAGGGCCGAGCAGCCGGAGTGGTGTCATCTCGACATCCGCTCGGACGACGTGGTCCTTGACCTCGGCGCCCACGCCGGATACTTTGCCCAGTGGTGTCCGGCTCGCAGCATAGGCGTCGAACCCGATGCCGAGAATGCACGACTGTATCGGATGAACAACCCCAATGGCACACTGATACAAGCCGCCGTCGGCTCCGACGCCATCTACGTCGACTCCGACCCTCGGCTCACCTACAAGCGCTCGGCGCAAGAGCGCCCGGGGTCACGGGTCCGCGTTCAGAAGGTGGACCTTGCGGGGCTGCTTGCGTGCTTCAAGCCGACCGTGGTCAAGGTCGACGTCGAGGGTTCAGAGAGCTTGCCAGGTTTTTGGGACGGCGATTGGTCTGGCGTTCGGTCACTCGGCGTCGAGTTCCACGGCGGATGGGAAGATCGAGTCCCCCGTGGGTTCAAGAGGGTTGGCGGAGAACATATCAACAAGTATAACTCTGTTGTTGTGACTCGATTCTATCGAAAGAAGGGGTCAAGATGATCTCTGGTTCGAGTCTTGGTTTGAGCTGGATATTTGACCTAAGTCATTACCCTGTAACAGCTTAAAATTTTCTGTACAAATCATATTTTCCGTTGGACATCCCCCAGGGTCGTGATAAGATAGGGATGTAGTGATGAGACGACAACACGACCCGGAGGAAAAGACGACAAAACACTTGACACGCCACCAGGGTGTGGTAGGATAGAGGTAGAAGAGAACAACACACTACCCGGGGTGAGAACCGGGGACCCTGACGGGTCACGACTGTATCTTTGACAACTTGATCACACCGGAGCCCCAGAGTTAGGGCCCGAGGAGCTGTGAAAGGGGAACTCCCTCCACACGATCTCGGTCCGATACACTGGAACACTGGAAACCCTTGAGGGTCGAGCGGGTGATGGGGTCCCATCCAACCGCTCCCCGACGAGAGGGACACAAAGGTGCAAGGGCCTGATGGTACGGGCAGGTGTGATCTCAACAAACACTTACTTCCTCCCGCCGTGCGCCCAGCACGGTAGGGGATCATGAGAGTCGCCTCCACGTTGGCGATCCCTGGACAGTGACACGGGTGTGTCACTGACTGAGACTCTCGGGAAGACACTACTATGTTCCGCAATCGCACTATCTACACTCGCTCCACCCGCCCCTCCACCACGACCCACTGCGTGTCTCAGCTGATGATCGACCGGTTCGGCAGCCTGTCCGAGTGCGTCCGGGTCGGCGACATGATCGACGACATGCGCACCTACATGTCGTGGTCCGACATCCGGGCCTACTACGGCTGCCCGGACGCCGGCAAGGGCAGCACCCTGCCCTACTACCTCTGGCGCGCCACCGGCCACGACTCGAGGAACTAAGGTCGAAACGCCTTCGGGCGTCCAGGCGCGTCACGCCTGACAAGCAGAGACTCCGAGATGCTTTACGGAGTCAGGGGCAATAGCCCCATGGGGACCATAGAGAGCCGCCTCCACGTCGGCGGTCCCTGGACACCGAGCACTTCGCTCGGTGACTGAGGCTCTCTGGGAGGTAAGTACCATGGCAAAGCAGGAGAAGTCCAGCATGTCCACCAACGTCGCGAACCCCACCGATGCCGCCAAGGCCGCTGTCGACGCCGCGAAGGCTGCCGTCGATGCGAACAAGGCCAAGGAGCCCGGCAAGAAGGCGCGGCCCGCCATCGAGAGCTGGCCGGCATTCTTCAAGACCGAGGCCGAGGCCGTCGCCGAGGCAAGCAAGCGGACGCAGGGTCCGGCCCGGGCCTTCCGCGTCAACGTGCCGAAGGGCATCGAGAAGGGGACGTACTTCACGGTGGCGCATGGCAACATCCACATCGGCCCGCTGTTCATGCAGATGGCGGGCGTCGAGGTGGTCGAGATCGGCAAGGCGCCTCGCGCCCCGCGCGCCGGTGGCCAGAGCGAACTCCTCAAGCTCAGCAAGATGAGCCCCGAGGAGCGCACCGAGGCGGCGAAGAGCTACACCCCGGAGCAGAAGGCTGAGCTCAAGAAGCAGGCCGAGGAGCTCCAGAAGCTGCTCGCCGCTCTGAAGTAGTCGATGGTCCGCGGCTTCGGCCGCGGGCTCGGGTCCTATGCAGCCGCCTCCACGGTGGCGGACCTGGGAGTGACACGAGGGTGTCACTGCTGAGAGCTGCAGGGAGGTAAGTGAAGATGAACAAGACATATTGCATCACGTTCTGGAAGCGATGGACCGATGGCACGGAAGCAGTTCGATGCTATGACGTCGTCAGGGCATCGAGTCTGAAAGACGCCAAGCGTCAATTCTCCGAGCGTTGCAAGACGTCTGTGCTCGAACACACGCTTCAGGCACGTCATGTCAGCGTCAAGACTCCGGTCGATGACGGCAAAGCAGTCAAGAAGACTGTAGCTGAGCTCAGGCGCTGGGCACGAAGGCACGGATGGGAGGTGTCCCAGTGATCGAAGACCTATTCGCCGCATATGCCAACGGCGAGGACTGCCTCTTCGCCCTGCGAGATGCACTCTTGGAGCAAGGCCAGTGGCCCGAGCTCCGGACCATGCTCGCTGCTGTCGCGAGCGGAGACTACGATGTCGAGCTGCCAAAGTTAGCCCAAGCCATCCGCAAGCGCCAGAATCACATCCAGAACGAAGAGCACCTCGCCGAGACTGCCAAGCTCCATGCTTCGATTCCAGCTGGCACGCTGGTCAGTCTCCCGATGCACTATCGACCGCGACGGTACGCCGGCCTCCTCGGCCGCGTGTTGTCGTGGGATGATCGGTTCGCAAGGGTGCGGCTGACCAATCGATCTCAGACGGAGCTGCGGATCTGGTACCGAGACTTCAGTCCGTTGCACCTCGGCAAGGTGCTGGAGGCGTTGCAGTAGTGAGGCCGAAACCGTGACCCATGAGTCACGGTCCGCGGTTCATCTGACCGCGCTGATGAGGCCAGTGGTCCTCGGGAGGCAAGTGAAATGCAAGTCAGAAACGATCGCACAGGGGAGATCATCAACTCCCGCTTCTCTCATCGTCAAGTTATTGACGAGTTCCTCCGTCTCCACGAGAACGATCAGCACTGGCTGTGGTTCCACCTCCACCGGGCATGCGGCGCAGGCCGCGACACCGTGAAGGTCGGCACTGCCATTCAGTTCGTCTGTGACTCTTTCCTCGTGGCCATCGGGCGGGGTCTCAAGCGTCCCTCCATTCGCGTGTCGTACTTGGACCGTCGGTTCAAGCTGTACCTCAGTCGACGTGGCACCGTGTGCCTCAAGACCGGTCAGCTGGACCCAGGAACCAAGGACCCCGTCGGCAATGAAGAGTACGCCGGGTGCTTCGTGAACGGGAACTTTCTCGTGAACGACCGCCGGGAGCTGCTTCCAGCCGAGAGGGCGTTCTTCAACCAGCTCAACGGTGGCGATCCGGTGGACTTCATGGCGCAGTGCAGCAAGGACCTTAATCGGTGCTGCTATTGCAACATGCCGCTGGAAGATCCGACGAGCAAGGCTCTAGGCTACGGTCCGGTGTGCGCCGATCATTGGGGCTTGTACTACGGTCCCGCCCAGTATGCCGAGGGAGCGCCGAGCTTTGCCAACGCGTACCGCTACCCAGTCCCACAGCTCTGTGCAGCGATTCGGCAGGATCCGCATGGAGACGCGCCGTGGTTCGCCCTCCGCGATGCTTTGTTGGAGGGTGGGTATCCGATCGGCGAACTCAAGAGCCCAGCGCCCACGGTCGTCGTCCCTCGGGGCGATTCTACAGGCGATGGCGTGGAGGGAGAGGCTCTATCCACAGAACAGAGTGCTGCAGTCAAGGCGAAGCTCGCTCGACTGCAGGCAGTGATTGATGCCTTCTGAAAGGTGCCGGCTTCGGCCGGCAGGGCACCACGGAGGCCGCCTCCACGGTGGCGGTGCCTGGGTCGGAGTCACGGTTGACTCTGGGCGAAGGTCTCCGGGAGTTGGTGTTCATGGCGACCAGTAAGACTGCGAAGCTCCGGCAGGCTCGTCTCCTCAAGCGGGGACTGTGCACCAGTTGTGGAGTCGAGAGGCTGAGCACGAAGAGACTGTGTGAAGGGTGCGCGGCCAAGAAGCGGGTGACTGTCAAGAAGCCGCGTCCATCGACTGAACCGAAGCCAGTGACTCGCGAGCCGCGGATCTTCCGGGTGCTTCGTGAGTCCAGGCAAATTTGCGGCGGAGGCTACAGGGTAATATGAAACACGTCCTCATGTCCCAGCTGGCGGAGTCTCAGGCTCCGCCAGTCTGGGACGGGATCATACTGCAAGCTGGTCTCGGGTGCGCCTGGCGCGTGTTCGCAGCCTCTGTGCTGCTGAGCCGAGCCACGCGGGCCCAGGCTGAGACTAGCCTGCGCGCCATGTTGTCGATGTGGCCGTCGCGCCAGGCGCTGCAGAGTGCCGAGTACGACGACCTCGTCGCTTGCTGCAGGCCGTGCGGTCTGCAGCATCGACGGGCCTCGCTCCTTCGTCGGGCATCCAGGGTGTGGGAGCAGGCCAAGACCCTCGACAAAGTTCCTGGTGCAGGCCCGTACGTTACTGATGCAGTCGGTCTCGTGTGCCTCGGGCGCACGGACCTCGAGTCGAATGACCACGCACTGGTAAAGTACCGTTCTTGGTTACATGACGGTGGGCTAACAAAAGCCGGGAGGACAGCATGAGCTATCGACCGACGCCCAAACGCGAGTTCTACGATCCCGACAATCTCCCACGGGAGATACTAGACCAGGTTAACGGGCCGGTGGCCGGAGCAGAGCTCCTGACCCATGACGACATTGCTCATCACGAGGACCGCAAGCCGTGGTCCGAGTTCCTCGTTAACATGCTTGGACGCAAGAAGCCTTTGCGGTTCTCGCAGCGAGACGGTCAGTGGGTCTTGAACAAGGACCCGATTCCAGAGGACGGGCCTCTTCCGCGCTTGCCTCCGGAGAAGCCGCAGAAGAACCGCGAACACGCTGAGCCATGCTACCTCACGCAGAAGCAGCTCGACTGGTTGTTCGCGCTCCTCCATGTCAACGGCGACCCGCTTCATGTCAAGTCTCGCCTCGACGAAGCGAAGCACTTGTTCAAATGGCGGAGTGACAAGCTCCGGGAGCTCGCTGCCAGGACCAATTCTTCCGGGGCCATGGCTCCAGTTGAGGACGTGCCAAAGACTCGAAAGATGAAACTGTGTAAGGCATGTGGCGAGTTTAACAGCAAGACTTCTGAGCGGTGCTGGAAGTGCAAGGAGCTCTTGAAGCAGAAGGCAAAGAAGGTCGCGACTCCTGAGCTCGATGCCTACGCACTCGACGAGTTGATTCGGTCTTTGTCATGAGGGAGCTAGTCATGCGTATGATGTATTATTGTAGCAGAAATGTCGTGAGCGCCATAGCCGAGCGACACCGAGATTGGGTCCAGGCGGTCATCGACGCGTTTCCTCCTGTCGGCGATTTCAACGAGAAGCGGGACATCGAGCTCTGGGAGGAAGGGAGCTGCGAGTCTGCGTACATGATAATCCGGCGGAGAATCCGCCACGACGACGAGCTCACACGTAAGATAGAGGACATGCTCTTGGACAAGTTGGCAGGGAGTAAAGCATGACATTCGACGAGTATCAGAGCCGAGCACGAGAGACTGCGATCTACAAACAGCCTATACTGTATCCAGCCCTCGGACTCGGCGGCGAGGCAGGCGAAGTATTGGAGCTCGTGAAGAAACAGCTCCGAGATGATGAGTGGCCGGAAGAGCTCGTGAAGAAGGAGCTCGGTGATGTGCTCTGGTACATTGCTAACCTGTGCAGCGACTGTGGCTGGAGCCTCTCCGATGTGGCTCAGATTAACCTTGACAAGCTTGCCTCCCGCAAAGAGCGTGGCAAGCTCCATGGCTCGGGAGACGAAAGGTAGAAGCCGCATCGGGGAGGCGCGTCAGTCCTCCCTTGCTCATCTACAACGTGAAGGAGCTAGACCGTGCAAGCGTTCAGCAAGATTCGTGAGCTGTCTGAGCTGGTAGACCAGCTGTTCCAGCGGGCGTTCGAGCTGGGCTTCGACCATGCCAGTCTTGCGGCCAAGGCTGGATTGTGCCAGGAGACGGTCCGCCGCCTCTCGGTCGAGGAGACGCAGTATCCACGGCTCCAGACCGTGCACGCCATCGCCAGGGCTGTCGGCATGAAGCTGATCCTCCAGTCGCCAGCCAAGGCACGGAAGGCTGGGTAGGAACCTTGTGACGGGGGCCGCGCATCCGGTACACGCGGGTAAGGAGACGCAGGTGCTTGTTTTGAATCGCGTGGAAGGGGAATCGGTCACCATCACGGTGCCGCCGTGCCTGACGCCGCAGACGATCAAGGTCACGGCGGTGGACACCCGCATGGGCCGGGTACGGATCGGCTTCGAGGCTGATCCGCTGGTGAAGATCCACCGCAGCGAGGTGCAGGAGCGGATCGACAAGGAGGTGCAGTGATGGTCTCCGTGTTCATCCTGACGCACGAAGGCGAGTGGGTGTTCTGGTGCCAGTGCCCGCGTCGTGGCCTGCCGACCCTGCTCGACATCGCCAGGCAGTCCAACATCGAGGCTGACTGGCTGGGATTCTAAGGAAGGAGCTAGAGATGGCGAAGCAAGGGAAGGTGACCGCGGTGCAGGTGGCTGAGTTCATTCACGGCTGCATGTCCGAGTGCGAGGCGGACGGCTACCAGCAGCAAGAGGAGGACCCGATACACGAGCACAAGATCGAAACGTATCGGAACCTGTCCACCATCGCCGTGCGAGTTGGAGACTACGAGTTCTTGGTCCGGGTGACCAGACGTGGAAGGAAGGAGCTGGACAATGACCGAGCGTGAAGAACGGATTCAATGGCTCGAAGCCCTGATCGCCGACTTCGAGGACATGCGCAACGGCACGGCTCCGGACGAAGACCCGGAGGCCACCGCAGAGTGCATCTGCGAGGTGAAGGCGCTGGCCCGCGAGCTGCGGATGGAGCTGCGCATGCTGGCCACGCTGCACGAGCAGCTGGCGTCCGTGGCGTTCGAGGAGCACAAGCAGTTGCCGGAATGGGAGATTGGCGGAGAAGGCTAACAAGGAGACGCACGATGAAACTGAAGGAAGTGCAGAAGGAATTGACCAGGCTCGGCAAGAACTGGCAAGAGGTGGAGAATGGTAAGGTGGACAAGGTATCGCTGTCCATCGCCGATCACGGGCTGCTGAGCGGTTGGGTGTACGTGTCCTTCCACGGCAGTAGCTGTGGGTTCGGCGGCTACCACCTTGGCAGGATTGGGGAGTTCAGCGAGGGCAAGAGCTACTGCTCGCACTTCATCACCCGCACGCTGGAGATCGTCGGGGCGAAAGAGTGGGGAGAGTTGAACGGCATGCCGTTGCGATGCCTGCACGAAGGCATCGGCGGCAGCATCCTTGCCATAGGCCACTTCATCGAAGACAAGTGGTTCTGCCCCAAGGTCGAGTGGGAGGGACCGAAATGACCAACGACGACGAAGCCATCGCCAAGCGCGTGGAGCAGTTCATCGCCAAGGCCGAGCAGCGACTCGACGGCATCGAGGGCAACTACGTCCCGCCGGTGCCGCAGGGCCAGCCATTCCCGCGAGGTCCGCAGCACGTGCCATCGCCCACCGGCAGCTTCCTGGCATTGACCCGGATGCTGGAGGAGCAGGAGGAGACGGAAACGTACGACGAGGTGGAGATCGTGCGGGACTGCGTGGCGTGCGGGAACAGTGGTCGGGTTGCCCGCGGTTGGGTAGATGACTCCGACCCGCAAGCAGCGCTAGCCGAGGTGGAAGGCGACGGAACCAAGACCTGCCCCCACTGCCACGGCCGCGGCTGGCTCAAGGTGACGAGCTGGGAGCCGCCGACGCTGTTCAGCATCCACGAGGTGCTAGACCGGACGACGGGGGAGTGGGCACACGGCGTGCGGCACCACCTCGGCGGCTGGCACCGGACCAGACTGCCGTCGGAGGACGAGGCACGGTATTATGCCGACGAGCTGACCCTTCAGTGGTTGGAGGGCGGCATGAAGCCCGACCAGTCCAACAGGCCGTGGCGTGGGATGCTGCCCGCCGTGGAGCTGGTGGACGGATTCTGGAGGACCGAGCCATGCCGCGACTGACGGAGGAGCAGCGAGCCTTGCTACGAGACTGTAGCTGGCGCGACCTGCAACTCCCCGAAGGCAGGCAGGCGTTGCGGGCTGCCGGCATCGCCGCCCTGGCCGACCGCGACCGCCTGCGTGCCCTGGCGGTGCGGCTGAGTGAGCAGATTCGGGATGACGAGGACGGCTTGGTGCCGCTCGCCACGTCCCAGGCGCGGCACGTCAACCGACTCAAGGAGATTGCCAATGAGCCGTGAGGCACGCTTGCGACCGCCGAGTGACGTAGCCCGCGACGTGATGGAGTGCGTATCCGCGCCCGGCGACCTGGCCGCCGAGACTGCCATCATCGCCGCCGACCGCCGCGACGTGTGGCGGGCTGCCCTGCTGGCTGGAGCCAAGCTGTGCTACGACGCCGACAAGAACACACACCCAAGTGACCTGGGCGACCTGCTCACGCGGCTGGCCGAGTCGCCCGCAATGGAGGACCGACCGCGGCTGTGACGTGACTCAGCCGGGGGCGTGTGTGCTGCGGCGTGAGCCGCGCGAATAGGGGACAAAAGTGGGCTCTGTGCATTAGCCCCGGCATAGTCCAACCGCGTTGGCGTGCCTGAACGCTGAGCCAAGCAGCACGCTCCCGGCCTTTCTTTGGAGGACTGACCACCGATGGACGGAAGTGCTTTCAACCGACTCGGAGAGCAGATGGCCTGCGGGCTCGTTGTTCTGGCGGCCGTCTGCTTTGCCGTTGGTGCCGTGGCTGGAGCCACCATCGTTTGGCTGATTGTTCGGTAACAGGAGCCGCCATGACCACCTGCGTCCACCCCACCGAGCAGACCTTCCGCGAGGCGATTATCGCCAACCCGTCAGAGGAAACGCTCCGCTTCGCCCTGGCCGATTGGCTGGAGGAGCAGGGCAGGCCGGAGGCGGCAGGGCGGGTGAGGGAGACGGTGAGGATACGGCCGGAGGACGGCGGCAAGGACTCGTGGTGGCTTTGGAGTCCGTTCATCCAAGACGGAGACACGTTTATTCTCAGTGTAACTGGACCGTACACCACGAACGGCGAGATAGCTCCTGGCTGGCTATGCCTTGCGATGAAAGGAAAGGGTCCTCACGCTGATACCAACTGGCCCACCGAATCGCTCGGCATGGCCGCCATCCTCGACGCCATACTGGAGGGACGCCGGTGCGGTGAGGTCTTGCGTCTTATTACAACGCAATTCTAAGACATCTGACATGGAGGGAAGGCGGGCATGTGGAACAAGATTACTCAGGGCGAAGGCAAGACAGGCTGCTACCTTGTCGCGTTCTTCAACACCCTGCACGGGTCGGTAACAGTGGGCACCGGAACGTGCATTGACGGTGAGTGGCGGCAGGGTGCTTACGAGCGGCCGATAGCATGGATGCCGCTGCCAGCGCCGCCGTCGCTGGAGTCGCTGGGCTTGGAGGAGGGGCCGCTATCGTGACACGCTGCGGCATCAAGCACGGATTCCATGACGGAACCTGCATCCGTGATAAGGGGCACGACGGCTTCTGCCGCTGCAAGTCGGAGCGTATGGCGGACGGCTCGATCATGTACTCGGAATGGGTTTCGCGGGACGGCAAGTTCCACCGGCACGTTGGCTACCAGAGCATCTACCCGAAGAACGCGGCGAGGTGAAGCATGTGGTATCTCGACTGCTACTGCTACGGGGCTGCCTGTGGCCGGGATTTCCCGGTCAACAGCTACTTCTGCGAGTCGCTGGAAGTGCTGGTGACGCTGGCAAACCGCGTCCTCGCCAGCGCCCAGAGCGGCATCGACGAAGTGCGGTTGAGTCGGGAAACGAAAGGTCAGTGTCCTGTTCGCGCATCGTTTCAAGAAAGGGAGACCCCATGAACCCCGTCACCCCCGCCGACCCGAAATGCTGCAAGTGCGGCAAGTTCGCCTGCCATACTGTGAACACCGTGGACAGTGCCGGGACACTCGTCGAAGGGGGGCCAAGCCTCCACTTGTGCGACGAGCACTTCGATTGGGCGATGCGATGCGGCTACATCACAGAGCCCTACATGGGCTACAAATTGGAGGCCCGCAATGGATAGCCTCACCGCTCTTGAGATAGCCGCCCTGCGAGCGGCCCTGTCTGAGACAAAGGCGATACGCAGCAGCGCCCGCGACAGGAACGCAGGCGGCATCGTCATGGTCGCTGCTCATGCCGTCGAGAGTCTGATTGCGATTGCCAACCTCGCCCCCCGCCTGGCAGACGCCCTGGAAGCTGCTCAAGCGGAAATAGCCGCTGGCAAAACCAGTTTTCTCTCTGGTTACAACGCTGGCGTAGCTTGCGGCCAGGCCGAGTGCGACCGGCTCACGGCGGCACTGCGGGAGGCCAAGGCGGCACTGGAGACTTGCGTAAGGCAGATTGACCGCTGCCAGGATTACCACAAGGACAAGTATGCAGCAGAAGCCGCCATCACCACCATCAACGCCGCACTGGAGATCCAACCATGACCGTGCACGCTTATGAGATGGAGTGGGAAGGGTACAGCGGAGACGGCGGCGTCTTCGGCATGAAGACCCAGGTGCTGGCGACCTGCGAGGAGGACGCTCGGCGGGAGCTGATCCACGAGATGCTGGAGTGGGGTGCCCAGGTCAGGCGGATCACGTCGGTCCGCTGGCTGGGCACGATGACGGAGGGGAAGTGATGGACGAGCTGAAGCGGTTGCTGCTGGCGTGGGCGAACGGCGAGGACTGCTGGTTCGCCATCCACGACGTACTGTGCGACTTGGGTTGCAGCGACGTGGCAGAAATGCATCAGCGTTGCGACGACGGGGGCCGCAAGATATGCGATCTGTACTTCCTCGCCAGCGGAAGACAGGCCAGGTTCAACGCGAGGCAATTCACGTCTCTTGAGGAGTACCTAGAGGTAGGCGGCTAGAACACCTTCGCCGTCGGCGTCCCGCCGTACTCGCTCAGCTGCCAGCCCCAGTCCTGGTCGCTGACGAACTCGTGCGGGCCGACGTGCGTGGTGGCCAGGTTCGTGGTGCCACCGACCTTGAGCCCCTCGTGGGCGCACCAGCGGCCGAAGTTCCAATCCTCCGGCACGTTGCCCGCCACGCACGTGCCGTCGCCCTGCCAGTGCAGCTCGTCTTCGCAGCGGAAGCCGGGGAAGCGCCGTTCCCGCAGCTTGTCCAGTCGCACCAGCATGCAGCCAGTGTTCGGCAACAGGCACAGCTCTTCGCTCGATCCGAACTTCGTCAGGTCCAGCAGCCGTTCGCAGTCCCGCAGCGTGAACACCCTCGGCAGTAGCCCGATCTCCCGCACGCTCAGCTTCTTCACGTGGTTCCATTGTTGGGCGCGGTCCTTGCGCCCGATGGCAGTGCTGGTCACGCCACGCACGTCCTTGACCGCCGCCGGCACGTGGAGGACGTCGAGCCCGTGCTCGTACAGGTCGCGGACCAGCACGTCGAGCCAGAAGCCCTTGCCGGGCGGTTGCCGGTGGATGCGTGGCACCACGTCGGCGTGGAGCAGGCAGAACAGGTCGAACTGCTTGGGGTGATTGAAAGCGTCGGCAAGCAACCGGTTGAAGCCATTGACCAGCAACGACGAGCAGTGGAACTCCGTGCCCACGTCGAGGTGCTGGTCGCTGGCCCACTGCGTCGCCGCCATGTGCGTGCCGACGGTGACGTGGCTGTAATAAGGCACGCCGACGAAGACGCGGGGACGCCGCTGCTGAGGACGGTCCAGGGATAGCTCCCACACGGCGCGGGTGCGTTCCTTGAACGCCTCCGCTTCATCGGGAGTCATGTCCTTGGTGCTGAGGGAGTTGATGCGGGAAAGGAGCTGGTAGAGGTGTGAGGTCTCGTCGTCGCGGTTCATGCTCACGGTTGCGTCTCATTGTTGGGGGTTTAGACCATGCGGCCCAGAATGCGGTACGGGGCAGGAGTGCCCAGGTTGGCGGTCTGGCCGTAGATGCGGAAGGTGGTGATGAGCCCTCTGCCTACTCTGATCGAGGTGTTTGATACGGCGGTTGCGGCGGGCATTCCCATATTGGCCAACAGCACGATGTTCCCACCGCCCGTGCTGACGCCGGCGTTAGTGGTCACGTTGCCCAGGTAGTCCACCCACTCAAAGATGACAGTAAGAGCTTGCGCAGTGGTTTGGGCCACGGAGATCCAGCCGTCAAGGCCAGCTGGGCTTGTGGCTTCGTAGAGCAGTTGCGCCGGCGGATCGCTGGCCGATCCGGTCAGGTCGATGACCCCGCCGCCGCTGGCTGTACCGGACCCTGCCTTCTTGATCCATTTCTGCCGCACGCAATCGTAGAAGTACGTGGCCGAGGACTGCGGGCCGATGACGTCGCTGGCCCCGTTGGCCCCACCGTACTGGTTGGCGGCGCTGCTCTGCGTGCTGTTGCTCTCGACGGTGATGGTGTTGTTGTTGCTGCCGCTGTTGATCAGCTCGATCACCTTGCCGCAGACGCCGTTACCGAAGCCGGTGATGGAGAAGTTGGCCTGCGCGGTGAGCAGGTAAGCGGTGTAGTTGGTGGTGGTGAAGTTGTTCTGACGGCTGTTCAGGCTCATGGAGACGGTGGTCTCGATGAGCGTGGTGTTACCGCCGGGGGTACAGCAGTAGGGGAACCTGTACTCGTACTCAACGTCCTCGCCATCGATGGTGGTCAGAATTCGTTGCTCGATGCGAACGATCTTGCCGACTCCGACCGTGGCGTTGTCGTTTTCTTCATATGCCGGACGGAAGGCTGTCGCCGCGGTCACGTCGAAGCAGGCTCCGCCGCCGAAGGCGTAAGTGCCAGGGTCCGATGCAGTCGCGGTGAAGTTCTGTCCGGTGCAAGTGACGACCGTGTAATCGCCGTTATATGACGATGGGTTGACACCGCGGACCTTGACCGTGGTGCCAGCGGTGACGCCAGCGGTCTGGATGTCCTTCTTGGTCTCGAAGGTGATGAGGCCGGTGCCGCTGTCGTAAGACGCTGTATTGAGAATCGCTACGACCTGTCCGGTACGTTGGCCGTAAAGCGGCTGCGCCGAGTCCACGTACCAGACGCCGGCTTCGTCTGGAGTCACACGAGCCCAGCTGTACGGGTCGGTGCCGCCCAGCACCATGCCCATGATCGGTTCAGGGTACGTGACGGCTCCGTACATGGAACCGCCCTGGACCTGCACGACCAGCGAGCCGTCCGTCCGCCAGTTGAGAGCGGTGTCCACGGCGTCGGCGAGGCGGTTGAGGGCAGGCCAGAGTGCCTTGGGCACGTTGGACCAATTTCTGTCCACTTAGGAAGCCTTCTTGAAGATCTTGGTGTGATCGTACTCGCGATAGAACCAGTTGGCGCTCACGTCGGTATTCGTGTTGATCTTGAGCGCCCGTTGCCACTGTCCTGGATTTGTGGCAGGGTTGTAGACGAGGTTGTGGCCTCTGGCCGCATCATTAGGATTGCCTGGTGTGTACACCGGCTGCGGATCGAAGTACAGCCACTTGAGCATCACATCGTAGCAGCGAGGCGTCTGCCCAGGGTTCAAGGCGATCTGTCCCGGTGGAATGGGCATGACACGAGGTGTCGGTTCATAGCTCTCGAACAACAACGTGCCCTTCGGATAGCCAAGGAACTCGGCGTTGTTGACCGTCGATGTTGCGGCATCCAGATTGGCGAAGGTCTGACCGCTGTTGGTGCTGATCCACGCTTCCGGCACCTGCACCCACGTGGCCGTGATGCGATACTTGGTCAGCAGGATCGCCTGACCGTTCTGGCCGGGCAACGGATCGCCAGCGTTGCTGGCACCTGTGCCAGGAGGGTAGATCCAGGCGTTGTACGGCGTGCGGGCGAACTCCGGAGCAGGTTGTCGGTTCCAGACGACGTAGCGCTGGCTCTCTGGTGGCCTGGTGGCGCTAGAATTGGTGAATACCTGCTCGTCGGTGTAGACGTTGTATGGCGGCGTCTCGAACTGGATGGTGGCCCGCCATTGCTTGAAACGCGCTTCTTCAAACATCCCTTTGCCGGTCGGAGCCAGCGCCTCGACACGCTGGATGGACGAGGCGTACATGTACGGGAACTCGTTCGACGTCGCCGGCAGGTAGCGGGTCATCACGCCATTGCCTGCTTGGGCACCACCAGCCATCGCGTAGCCGATGACGTTCTCGATGAGCGTTTGCAGGTCATCGGAGTTGACCACCCACTGCTCGGACCACGTGGAGCGGCCCACCTCGAAGTTGCCATCCACCGCCGAGCCGGATTTGCCGACGAACTGCTGCGACGGCACCCATTTGACGATGTTGTCATAGAAGTTCCGCGGATAAGGTGCGTTTGCCATTTTAAGAGTTCCCCACGGACGCCGGGACAAGGTGGTGTCCCTGCGTCTTGGCGTCGATGTTGGCAAGGTGCTTGGCGGAATCGATGTTGGCCTGCGCCGCTTGGTCTTGGATGGAGTTGAATCCGGCGAGCTGGAAGCTGCGCCCGGCCCCTTCGATGGAGTCGTAGCTCGCATGGCCCTTGCGAGCAGCATTCCGAGCACTCTTGATGTTCTTGGTCTCGATGCCGCCGGGCGGGTTCATGGCCTTGTGAAACAATTTGCCGAACAGTCCGGAGACGATGCCGTAGCTGGGGTCGACCTTGCTGATAAGCGTTTGCTTGGCAGTATCAGCGGCAGCTCCGCCTCCCTTCTTCAGGACCGGTATCCACGGATCGATGGCCACCTTCAGGTCATGCACCGACACGGCTAAGTCCTTGAAGGCGTCTTCCAGGTCTTGGCCGGACGGCACGAGAGACGCGAGCAGGTCGCCGAACAACTGCACGTAGGGCACGGCGTGACGCACGACCGGTGTAAGCGTCTTGCCGATCACACCGCTGATGTCCCGCACCGCATCGTCGAACAGTTCTACCACCTCCGGATTGGCGACGGCGACGAAGCCCTTGATCGTGCTGGTCAACTGCTGGAACACGCCGATGGTACCGGCGATGGCCGCACCCCACGGCCCGGCCATGCCGATGGCTCCGGTCACGTTGCCGCTTGCTACACGTCCTGCAGCGCCGATGCCGGTTTGCAGATTGCCGTGCATGTTCTGGGAACGGCGGCGGGCCGCGGCCCCACTCATCTCGTCGAATACGGCATTGCTACGACTGCGGCGCTGCTCGTCGTTGAGACGATCGAAGGCGTCGGCGATGCCCTGCTCGGAGACATCACTGAACTGGCCCCTGAGGTCAGCCAGCGCCTGCGGACTGATGACCGGGACAATGTCAATGTCTAGCATGCCGCTGTTGTCTGGCATCGTCTTACTCTCTGTACCTGCTGCTGATCTTGCCCTGGGCGTAGCTGGCAAACCGCTCCTCGATCTCGGCGTCGGAGAAGCCCAGCGCCTTCATGGCCTTGATGCGGTCCGGATGGAAGAACACGCCTTTGTGGTCCAGCGCTCCGACGACGGGGTCACGTGGGTCGGCCAGGCGTGGGACCGGCCAGTAGTCTTTCATCGAGCTGCCAGCGTGAAAATCAGGTCGGGCTATGACGTTGGTCATCTCCCATTCGTCCATATCAAGAAACCTCTCGCGGGAGATGTCCCGGTCCAGTCGCCGCAGGAGGAGTGCCCACACCTGCTCCGGATCTAGTCGTCCACTGCCGTCCCCCGAATTGGGGGCGCAAGAAAATTTGGCGAGGAGTCCATCGCCGTGCGGATGGCAGCCACCAGCATGCGTGAGGACGGGTGATCGTCGCGCAGGGCCTTGGCCAAGTCAACCTCGGTCACGTCTTGTGGTTTGCCCGTCAGTCGGTCGGCGTCCTTGGCCAGCAGCATGAGCAGTTGCACCTGCCCAGGCAGTTGAGACAGAGCTGACACGAACGCCTTGCCATTCCAGGCGAAGGTGTAGGAAGCGATGCCTTCTTGCAACTTGTCGAAGGACTCGTCGTATTCAGCCGGCGTCAGTTTGTCCTTCATCACGAAAAGTCGCCGGCGGGCCTGATATTCAAGCCAGTCCTCGAACTCGCACTTGACAATGTTGCGAATGCGGCCCCGCAATTTGACGGAACGTTCCTGCTTGCTCTTGCCACTGCCCTCGCAGACCGGGCAGCTCTCGTCACCCACCTTGCCTGGTGTCTCTTGACAGGTCGTGCAGATGGCCGCCTCCAGCGGCACCTCCAGCACGCTCTCCAACTTGTTGTAACTGCCCACGTTGCTCTCCTATGAAGTGTGAATGCGGACGGCGGTGCGTTGCAGCTGCGGGAACAGAAAGCTGTCCAGGAAGTGGTTGGTCTTGAGGTAGTCGGCGAAGCGGTCGTTGACGCACTTGGCTGCCTCGCCGCGGATGCCGTTCCACACCTGGAAGTAGAGCCGCTTGTACTGGTTCAGCCCCTCCACCTTCTCCTCCGGCGTCATCGGCTGGATCTCGCTGACCACCTTCTTGGGAGGCGCGACGCCGAGCCGGTCCGCCTTGGCCATCGGCTCCAGCACCAGCTTGCCAATCGCCTTGTACCGGCGGATGTAGGGCTGCTGCGTGTACGGATCGATGAGAACGTCCACGCCGTTCGCCGCCGGCACGAGGTACTCAACCTCGCCCGTCTCCATGTCCACCTTGCGCGGAAACGGGATGCGTTTCATGGTCGCACTGTCCACGAGCACCCCGGCCGGCAACCGCTTGGAGTTGACCGGCACCGGGGCGTCCGTGGGCTTATCGTGTTGCAGCAGCACTGCGAGTGCTCCTTGCTCGGTACTCGGCGACGATGCCCTTGGCGACCTGTTCCGGGTATCCCTTCGACGCGTAGGCGTGGGCGTTGCCCGCTGCGGTGCGGAGCTTGTCCCACCAGGCGATGAACTCCTTGCCCAGCTGCTGCTCTTGGGCCAAGAGGAGCACGTGGTCGTGCACCTCCGGCCAGAAGTCGGGGTTCTTGTGGTTGGGCGGCGGCTTGCGGCTGACTCGTGGCATGGGTCACTCCTAGTTCTGGCCCGTCGGGACCGTGAACGAGCCCTGGCTCATGCCCGACGCCGTGAACTCCACCTTGCCGGTCGCCGTCGTGCTGGCCTGGCCCTGCGTGCAGCGGAAGGTGGACATCTCGTAGGCGGTGTCGTCCGACACGTTCACGTACAGGAACATGTCGCTGCCTTCCTCTGTCGGGAACAGCCCCGGCGGGTCGGCGTTCGGGTTCTGGGCGGCGTTCCAGGAGCCGGACAACGACCAGTCCAGGCCCCAGATGCCAATGATGCCTTCCTCGTAGCCGTTGCTCTCGAAGTTGGTCGTGTCGAGGTTCTCGCCCCGGAACGTGGCACTCCACTGTGCCGTGGTCATGTTCTGAGCGTTGACCTGCGCCCGGCTGTTGCGGCCGGCGCGGAAGCTGCCGCTGGGCGTGCTGGGAGTCGGATTCGGACTCGGCATGTTCGTGCTCCTTTATGCCTTGGCCACGCCGAGGGCGAAGCAGCCGCCCGGAGGCGAGACCATGATGTTGACCGTGCTGGCCATGCCCAGGATGGTCGGGAAGTTGGTGCTCACGAGGTCGCTGTACGGGCAGATGTTGCCGTTGCCGGTGGCGCTGATGCAGTACACCTGGCCGATGGTCAGGCCGGCGTTGATGGCACCGAGGATGATGGAGCCGCTCCGCCAGATGGTCAGCGGCTGGCTGGGACCGGGCGCGCTGGTCGCTGCCACGCCCACGCCGGACGTACCCGACTGGACGGCCGTGCCCGCTGCCGTGCCCGGTGCCCACAGGTTGCTGCTGTTCTGCGTCACGGCGTCGCCGGCCACGCACGCCGCCGAGGTGCTGCCGCCGACCAGCTGCGACGGATTGACTGCGAGCACGCTGCCGGCATTCTGGTTGATGTCCGACGCCGCGCTCTCGAAGTCCATGAACTTCACGATGGCGAAGCGTGCCTCGTCGTCCGTCATCTCGCTCCAGCCCTTGTGCTTGATGTCGAGGCCGCGCTGATTGAGCAGCAGGTGCAGCCACGGGTCGAGCACGTGCGTGCGGAGCAACGACCGACCGGGCCGCAGGATGGGCCGCAGCTTGGCGTTGTGCCAGTCCAGCGGCCGGCAGGCGTTGATCCAGGTCGGCCGGAACGGCACGACGCGCACCTTGCTGGGGTCACGTTTCAGGTCCACTCTGTTCCTCCTTCTATGGTGCCGAGACACCGCTGGTCAGTGTTGGATACGCCGCGCCGATCTCCATGTCGTAGACCGCACGGGCGACGTAGACGTTGCCGTAGACTCCGCCGCCGTTGCTGTCGTCCTGCGGGGCGCGATTCGGGTCTTCGATCAGCTCCCAGCTCTTGCGAATGAACTTGAAGCAGTTGTAGCGTGTGCCGTTGAACACGAACGGCTGGGCGCCCATCGCGTCGAGGTAGGCAATGGGGCTGGTCATCGGGTTAGCGTAGGGCGAGCCGATCTCGTGGATGTAGGGGTTGGCCCCGACCACGTCGATGGTCACCTCGAACGCCTCCGGGTAGCCGTCGCCCATCGTGTGCTCCGGCGTGCCGGCGCTCACGTCGTAGACCACGAACGGGAAGCCAGGCTGCGGCTCCTTGGCGTCCTTGTAATAGGGGCTGCCGGGCGTGCCGTCGGGGTTGAGCCAGTTGAAGTCCCTGTTGTCCGGCGGCGGGTTCTCCGCGTTCAGTGCCGAGATGCCCGCCTCGCGGAGCACGCCGACGATGGCCTGGTGCGGGGTGGTGTAGCTCGGCATCTACTTCTTACCTCGCTTCCGCCGCTTGAGCACGTTCTTGAGGGCGATGTCGAAGTATGGTCGTGGCCCCATGAACTTCGTGCCGTACTGGAGGAACCCGGAGTAGGGAGCATACCAGCGGATGATCGCGCCGTTGGCCGTGCGTATGACCCTGCCGCTGCGGACGAACTTGCCGGTGCGCATCGCCGGCGGCTGACCGGGCCTGGACGCCGGCGGATACCGCTTGCTGGAGATGCGGGTCACCTCCTCCAGCACTTCCTTGGCGATGCCCACGCCGCGGTTCCGCGCCCACTTGCGAAAAAAAACGCTGAACTGCACGCGGCACCTCCTAGCTGAGCGAGTGCGACTTGAGCGGGTACTTGTAATATTCGTGGATCATGCCTTTGGGCACCCGGCGAGCGCGGCCGAGCACCAGGTACTGTGCCCCGGCGTCGTCCATCACCACGTCGCCGTTCTCTAGGTCGCCGCGGGTCGTGAACAGGTCGCAGTCCGCCTGGAAGCCGAGCGTGCCCCAGGCGAGGATCTGCTGGCTGCTGATGCCGCTGACCCGACCGGGAAATGGCACGCCGCCCACCGGGTCGTTCACGCTCATGCCCAGCCCGTCCGACTTCGCAGACCTCTGCTTGGTCAGGTACAGGACGGGGTCGTTCGTGAAGTCTATGAGCATTTAGATCAACCCGATCCCTTCGATCATGTTCCGATACGGAGCCAGCATCTGTCGCACGCTGCCGAACTGCGTGGCGGTGTCGAAGTTCAGGCCGTAGGAATAGTCGCCCAAGGATTCGTTGCTCAGCCTGCCGCCGTAGAGCATGTAGGCCCGCTGGATGGTCACGGCCTGGCACACCGCCGCCTTGATGTCCAGCGGGATGAAGTCGGCCGTGCCCGCCGTGCTCAGCGCTCCGGGGTCCGACGCCTTGCGTGCCGTGACCTGCGTGCCGTCGTCGGACACGCTCGCCGCCGTCCACTCACCGTTCCAGGTTGCCGGCACCGCGTCGCTGACGGTGAACCGGTCGGTGGGTCGAGCGACGATGGCTGAGGCGAACGTGAACGTGGCCACGCCCGCCGCCCACGTCGCCGTGCTGAACGCCGTGGAGGGTTGGAAGCCCCAGTCGTAGGTCACGCGGATGTTGCCGTAGCCGTTGGGCCAGAGCGGACCACGACTGTAGGCCAGCCCGCCCGCGTCCCGGTTGAATATCTGGTTGCTTGGCCACCAGCCCTGCATGACCAGGTTGTTGCCCAGCCGCCGCAACATGCCGCTCTTGCACTTGCCGTTCATCTCGTAGACGAGCGAGTAGTCCTGCCCCAGCGACAGCGGCGTGGCCTGCGAGAAGCCCTGGTTGTAGGTGCCGTAGGCTCCCAGTTGCGTCAGGAGCACCTGATGCGACTTCGACACCCAGGGCTTCCGCAGGGTCACGTCCGTGGCGTTCTTGCCGTCGTAGTACTCGATCCAACCGCCGTAGCCCATGCCATCGTTGGCCTCGATTTCCCACTTCAACCAGTTGCGGACCGTCTGCTCCATGAACTTGCGGAGCAGGTCGATCTGGTTGTAGAGCGTCGTACCAGGCGCGGCAACGACGCCGGTAGCGGTGAGAACGTCGGCCGTGGTCACGAGTCCCATTTGTACTCCTCCACTGGCACGGGAATGGGCTCGTAGGATGCCCTGACAAGATTTCCCGATCCGTCGAGGCTCTCCTCGACCATCTCGACCTTGGTGCAGAACATCCAGGGGAAGAGATTGTGCGGAGTGCTGACCAGTTTCTTGCGAATGTCTTCGACGCAAGCGTGTACCAGCAGATACGTCCTTGCTTTGTAGCCGTCGAACACTGGTATTTCTCCTTACATCGAGGCGACCATGCCGCCCTCGTCCCCGGTCTCTGGCGTGTGCCGTGCTTCACAGTCGAAGTAGGCCGTGTCGAACCGCTCCTCGCCACGCGGGTTACTCCGGTCGCAGGTGGTCTTGCTGAAGCCCCAGTGGTCGGTGATGATCTTCGTCGTCGCTCCCACGCGCAGCTCTTCCCGCGCGCACCACAGCGAGAAGTTCCAGTCCTCCGGCACGCACTGCACGTTCATCCGACCCGGCTTGGACATGGCCCGGTCGGGGTCGATGCGGTAGTGGCCCCAGGTGCTCGGTCGTCGCCGGTCGTGTGCCGCCAGGGTGCCACTGCCGTCGTGGTGGACCCAGCCTACGCGGTCGAGGATGACGAAGCCGGGGAAGGCATAGGGCCACGCTTGCCGCACCTTGTCTGCCCCTTCGCCTTTCGTCAGCCGCAGCATCATCATGCCGGTGTTGATCATCAGGCACGGCTCGCGGGGGTCGTTGCCGGCGAACATGTGCATGAGCGGGTGGTCTTTCGACCAGTCCAGCTTCTCCATGCAATCATCGATGGTGAACGTCTCCGGCAGCAGCTGCAGCTCGTGCTGGCTGAGCTTCCGGCGGCTGGCAAAGTGCTTGCTCCGTGCTCCGATGGCCGTGCTGGTCAGGCCACGCGGGTCTTTCAGCCCGGCCACGCAGCTGAGTACGTCTAGGTCGTGCTTGATCATCTCCTCGATCATCACGTGGATGTACGGCTGCCGCGGGTCGGGGCTCATGTCGCCGTGGTTCAGCAGCCAGTAGTCGAACGTGCCGTCGTTCAGGCACGCCGCGTAGTGGTCGTTGAAGCTCTTGGCGAGCAGCGACTGGCCCTTGCTCGGCACCGTGCACAGGAAGTAGCGGCTGTCGCCCAGCGGGACGTTGCGGCCCCACTGGTAGATGCTGCTGAGCGTCTCGTTCTCGTGCCGCTCGTAGGTCGGGGCGGCGATGTACACCCGCCGCGTGTTCTCCGGCTCCGCCTGGCTGCTCAGGTCCAGCCCCGCCAGCGGTTCGTCCTTGCCCTTGTCGTAGTTCGCGTTCTCGGTCACGTTGCGTCTCCGTTGAATGTGCTAGTTGAAGTTACTTCTTGCGTGGCAGCATGGCGGCGTGCATCTTGATCGCCTCGTCCGCGTTCTTGGCGACGATCTGGTAGGAGTAATCAGACAGGGTTTCGCCCATCCAGGCGTTGCCCTCTCCGGCCAGCACGCATCCGGGCGGCACGATGAGCAGGACCGGAGCCTTATGCCCGCCGTCCTCCCACGTTTGCTTCCATCTGGCTCGCCACATAGCGAGGTCATTTTCGCTGGGGTTGAGGTACTCCTCCGACAGGTGCAGTATGAACACCGCTGTCTCATCCTGCCGCGATTCCGTGACTCTGGCTCCGACCGCCGAACCTGTGAGGGCTGCGACGGCGGTACCGATCATGCTTCTGCGATCCATTGGAACTCCTGTTGAAAGGAAGAAAGTGACACCGCTTGACCTACGATGTCTGAGGACCGGGAGACGGTCCAAGTTCCCGACCTGCATGAGGAGGGGTTAGTTCACGACGATGTTGGGGAAGCAGACGTCAACGCTGGTCCCGCCCTGCGGGTGGTTGATCGCTTCGGAGGCCATCGGGATGCAGGCGAGGATCGACTGGTTGACGGTGACCGTCACCTGGCCCTGGACGTAGCGGCGCTGGCACTGGTCAGCCCGCACTTCCACGCGAGCGATCTGGCTGGAAGCCGAGACCGCCACGTTCGCGTTCTGCGTGCCGGCGATGCCCAGCTGGCCGTTCTGGCCGAGGATGTTGACGTTGGTCTGCATGTTGGCGTTGTTGGACTGCTGGACGAGCAGCGTCACAACGCCGGAACCGTTGACCACGCCGGTGATCAAGAGGAACTGGACCCGCTTGAACCGCTGCATGTCGATGGCACCGGTGTACTGCGTGCCGTTGTTGGCCGCAGGGTAGATCGGTGCGCCGGCGATGGCATGGTCCTCGTACAGGGCCTCCGTCATGTAGCCGACCTGCGCGCTCCACGGCCGGCGGAACTTGGTCCGCCGACTCATGATCTCATCGAGGAACACTATGGTTTCTCCTTCTCAGGGCCGGAGCCCTGCTTGTTCTTCTTGTCCTGCCGACGGACCCATATGACCGCCGGCACCATCTCCTCGCCGCAGTAGACGCACTGGGCGTGTGACTTGTCGGTCAGCGCCGTCCGGTGCGGGTCCACGCAGCGCGGGCAGATGAAGCGTTGCACGTTCGGGTTCATGGCTCACCCGCTGACTAGATGACGCCGGTGCCGAGGACGACGTAGGGCGCGACCGTCATGGTGCCGTCGGCCAGCGTGATCGGGCTGTTGACCCACGGCTGGCTGGTCCAGCGCGTGATCACCCGCCAGTACATCTGGTTGCGGGTGAAGCCGGGGTGCGGGCTCGCCTCGATCTGGATGCTCAGCCGGTCGCCCACGACCACCTTGGAGAAGTCGTAGACGCCGATGTCGCCGAGCGTGCCGAGGTAGCCAGCCTTTTCCGACCAGTACACCGGCATGCCAGCCAGGGTCGCCGGGAACTTCTGGCTGATCGGACCACCCTCACCGCTGTGGGGAGTGGGGTTGAGGAACGTCAAGAACGGACTGTTGGTCGCGCCGTTGGTCAGACCGACGATCTGCGGCAGGCAGGACGGGTTGATGACCCAGCAGGCGTTGTCCCACGAGGGACCGTAGAGCCGGCTGAGCATGTTCAGGATGTCCGTCTGCGTGATGGTGTTGACCGCCACGCGGTTCTGGTTGTAGGTGCCCGGCGCCCGCATGACGCCGTTCGGCTCGTTGCCGGCGTTGCCCTGGAGGATGTAGTAGTCGTAGGACCACGCCACCGCTTCCTGGAAGATGGTCGTCAGCAGCGTGTCGAGCGCGACCGCGTTGTCCTGGAGCAGCTGGTTGGAGCTGATCGTGTAGAACATCAGGTCGCCGGCCACGAGTTCGATCTCGCGGAACACCGGCTCGCTCTCGTTCATCGTGACGGACTCAGGCGTCCAGGTCATCACGATGCCGCCGAAGAACTGCGATTGACCGCGGGCGAAGGTCGTGCTGTTCTGCTGGAGGGCAGGCACCAGCATCGACCGCGACTGCATCGGCAGGACCGTGCACTTCTCGCGGACGAACGCCTTCTCCGCCATCAGGCGCAGCAGGTCGGCGTAGAACTGGACCGGGACGGTGTAGCCGCCCGTGAAGCCAGCGTTCTCCGCCAGCGGTGCCTTCTGGTTGCCGTGCCGCACGGCCGGGTTGCCGAACTTGTGCGCCTTGAGCACCTTGTCCGGGTCGCCGTCCACACTGAAGTCCCAGCCGGTCTGCGACGCCTTGGAGCCGTAGCCGACCGCCGCCAGCGCCCGCCATGCCTGCGTCTGGCCGAGGCCCTTGGCCACGCCGCCCGCGTAGTAGCCGTCGAGGTTCACCTCGTGCGCGGCACCATCGCCGCCGAACGACATGAACGCGGTGTGCTTGCCGCGGGCGTTGGCGAAGCCCTTTTGCAAGACGCTGCCGCGGATGTCGCCCGTCTCGGTGAACAGACGGTTGCCCCCACCAGCCACCGGCGTCCGGTCGGTGAAGGTCTTCTCGATGCGTGCCATGCGGGATTCGACGTCGTCGAACCGCTTCATGACCGCATCAATCAGACGAGTACTCTCGCTCACAATCCTACCTCCTTCTCGCCCGAATTAGACCGGGCTGGTTGAACACTAGAACTGCCTGCATTCGCTGCACATCTGCCGGTGCGTGGTGAGCGTGCGGTTGCGCCGCTCGGCGATGATGTCGGCATCGCTCTCCAGCAGTTGCCCGTTGTGGCGGGCACGGGCTTCCTTCTCCCACTGGGCGCACTGCTCCTTCGTGTAGGCCGGGATCACCTTGTCCTTGGTCTTCGTTTCGTAGGGGTGGCTGCGGACGAACTCCGCGTGCACCGCCTGCCCCTGCGACAGCCGTTGCTGCGGCCGGGCCTCGAAGCGTTCGCCGGCCCGCAGCCGAGCCAGCCGGTCCCGCGCCTTGGCCAGGCCCGTCTCCATCTCCTCCTTGCGAAACTTGTCGGCGGAGAGCTGGAAGCCGCGTGCTCCCCAGGCCGGCGACTGCATCGCCATCTCGCGCTGGGTCACCTCGTTCATCGCCGCCGCCACCATCTCCGGCGTGGGACTACGGAGCACCCGCTCCAGCGGCTCCACCCACTGGCTGGCGACCAGCGTCCAGCCGTGCTCTTCCAGGTAGCCGATCTCGTCCTTGGGCCAGTCGTGGACCTCGCGCCGGCACATGCCGCAGCGCTTGATCGGCGGTGCTCGCATCGAGCAGTGCCCGCACACCTGACCCGGTTCCAACGTTGCTGCAGCCACTGGTTCCTCCTTAGATCTTGACAAGGGTCTTCTTGTAGACCTTGCCGCTGAACTCGTTGAGCTTGCCGTCGATGCGGTCGAAGCGCTTGGACATCGCCACCAGGTCGTCGTCGGTCAGGTCGCCGCTCATCTCGCGCACGTCCGCCGTCACCTGGCTGGCGTCGCCGGTCATCTCGTCGGCGGTGCCCTTCCGCCGGAGGCTCTTCTCCGCTTCGGAGTCGAACTCCTGAACCGCTGCAGAGTCGCCTCGGTTGTAACGGTCGACGAACTGCTGAGCCTCGCCGCGAGTCTCGAAGCGGATGCACTCGCCGCTGCTCGCCCTCGCCAGCCACATCCCATCGTCGTCCTCCTTGACGGAGATGCGGCCGTAGCGAGCCTTTTCCGTCGCCTTCCGCTGCGCCTGCTTGAACAGCGACCGCAGCTTGTTGGCGTCGTCCGTGCCGCCGGGCGTGGGCGTGCCCTGCTCGTTGCTGATGGTCGATTCGGGGCTCGGTGGCTTGCCGGCGAGGTCGTCGGCCTTCTGCTTGGCCAGCTTGCTCTCGACCACCACCGGCGGGATCTGGTCCTCCAGGCATTCCTTGAGCTTGGCCTTGAGCTTCTTGGTGCACTTCTTGCAGAACCAGTCCTTGGTGCACTCGGCCTTGCCGCAGCCGCCGAACCGCTTCTGCCACTTGACCTTCTTCTGGGCCACCACGGCGGCGAGCATGCCCTGCATCGCCTCGACCAGCTCCTCCTTGGGGTCTTCCTTCTCTTCCGTGAGCTGGGCCTCGGCCTGCTCCAGCGTGGCGTCCTTGTTGATGGCCTTGAACAGCTTCCAGGTGCGGCTGGCCACGGTCGCTGCCAGCTTGCTGTGCTCCCAGCTGCCGGAGTTCTTGACGTAGCTCTTGAGGGCAGCCATCGGCACGCGGAGACCCTTCACCTGCGGCCCAAGCTCCAGGCTGGGGTCGGTGGCGCCTTGAGTGCCGGGGGCGTCGTCGAGCTGCTGCTCGTAGCCCTCGGCCTTGGAGAGTCCCAGCTCCTTGGCGATCTTCATGAACGCCTCTTCGACGTTCTCCTCCACCTGCTTCTGCTCCTCGCCGGTGAGGTCCACGTCCTTGAGGGCGGGGGCCATCGTCTTGAGCTGGTTGGTGATGGTGCCGTACCAGTTGGTCAGCTTCGTCGCCAGGCCCCAGGTGCCGGGATCGAGCTTGGTCGGCAGGCCCCACGGACCGTTGATGCCCTCGGCCTTGAGCTTGACGCTGAGGCTCTTCTCCTCCTCGTCGGCCTCGTCGCCGTTGACCTTGACCACCCGTGCGGTCTTGCCCCGGACGCTCTTGACCAACACGAGGTTGCCACGCTTGGTGCGGCAGACGGAGCCGACCTTGCCGTAGTCTCCGACGCTCTTCATGTACGGCTCCATAAGTTTCAAGGCGTAACGACGGCCGGTTCCACCGGACTCCATGCCGAGCCGACGAGCCAGCATGTCGGCAGCGGAATCAGCGGTGCTCTGGCCGTCTTTCACTCGCTGAGCAAATGATTGGGCAAGCTGCTGCTCGTCTTCCGACTTGCCAACGGGGGGCTTGCGTCGGTCTGGATCTCCAGCCGGGCCATTCGGGGGACCAGTCTTCCGCTTCCGGGCCACCAGCGCCTTGACCGCCGGACGCATGCCCTTCGGCACGTCCTGCTCCTCCATGCTCGCCTCCACCGCGTCGATCTCCTCCACGCCCTGCTCGACCAGCTCGTCAGTGCGGACGGCCACGTCAGCGGCCACTTCCTCGGCCTTGCCGGAGGGAGCGCCGCCGGTATCTGCTTTCGCCACGTCGTTCTCGTTCACCGGCCGAACGTAGCTGACATGCATCGTCGAACCATCGGATAGCTTGGCGATGTCGCCTTCGACACTAACGACTTGCACTGGCTTTGTTCCCCTTGGCTTCTTGTACGGGAAAGTCCATTTCCCAACCAAGTCGCCACCGGCCTTGCTGTGCTCCGGCTCCGCGATCTCCTCCTCCACCCACTCGGTGAGGGTCGGGTCGTCCTTGTCGAGCACCTCCTCCGGCGGGCCTTCCTCGATCCGCACCTCGTCGAGGCCGCGCTCCTCGATGTACTCCTGGATCTCGTCCGGAGCATCGAGCCCGCCGTCCTTGTTCCGCCGCAGGGTCGGGCTCTTGACGAGCCAGGCCATGCCCTTGCGGTGCCAAATCTTCGTCAGCCGCATCTCGTTCCCCTTTCTGTGCGGCGACTTGGCCGCTTTAGTGGTCTTGACACTTACTTCCACCGGCTTGTCGGCCGTGTCATAGCCCGCGTTCCAGTCCTCCCACTCGTTGCTGTCGGCAGCGAACGGGTTGTCCTCACGACGGACGTTGTTGCCCTGGGCACCTTCGCCCATCTTGTACGCGCCGGAGCCGCGGCCCTTGTCGCTGTTGTCCACGATCTTCAGTGCTCGCCGCACCGCGTTGTACTCCGTGCCGCCTGGCTTCCAGTTGCGGGCCAGGGCGACCGCCTCCTCCTTGGACTCGGCCGCACCACGCCACTGCGACACGGTGCCGTCGGGGTTGTCGATGTAGACGATCCAGATGGAGGATGCCTTGGCGACGGTCTTGGTGGTCTTGCAGGAGCAGGAGGCACATTTGCGGTTGGTCTTCAACGCATCGGGATTGGACCCCACTGGAGCGAGGCTGTACTCGATTAAGTCCCACGCCCCATAGTGATTTCCACCGCGATGATTCTTGCCTGTGCGTCCGGTAGGGACAAACGAGATCGACGAACCGGTCAGCGTTCCTTCCTTGTACTGTTCCCACAACTGCTGGGCGAGCGGGTTGACCTTGGAGAACTGGATGCGGCCGAGCAACGCCGTCCGCTTCGGTCCGGTGATCTCCGGAAATTGCGTCCCTTCTCCAATATCTGCGATGAATGGTTCGCCGATCATCTTGCCCACTGGCGGCTGATCGGTGTTGTGGTTGAAGAAGATCTGACCACCGGCACGCAGGAAGTTGTCGAAATTGCCACCTCGGCAATCGACGCTTTCGCCATCCCTGTCGATGGTGACTTGATCACCTTCGGTGCCGGAGGTCATCACCCACGTTGCGGTGCGTTCCTCATCGTCGAACTGTTGGGTGGGTTGCCCCTTGATTCTTTTTTGAACCGGCTCCATGTCTTTTCACCTTTATGCAGCCGCACTGGCCGTGAGTTGCCAGCCAGCGCTTGATGGACTCGCTTCTCTTCCTCTTGGACTCTTCCGAGTGTTTCCTGCCTAGCTGACCCAGTCCGATTTTCCTTCTTGCGAATCCCTTTGGTTGCCGACCTGTAAGAAGAGGGGGAAGGCGGTCTGGAGGCCGCTTTTCGGGAGCTACCCTATCCCCAACTTTTGCTCGCTCAATGCCTGTACCAGACCTCGCCCCCCGTCTTGCTCACGCCCACGTACCGGAGGCGCTTGATTTTCACCACCTTGTCGTCCGCCACTTGCAACCTCCCCGTCTGGCCGCAGACGTCGCAGCCGTTGCCCTGGCACTCGGTGCAGAGGATGTCCGAAGCCGCCTTGACGCTCTTCGGCACCACGAAATGGTACGAGGCCACGCTGTCGTACATCTCGCTGGCACGCACGTCGCGCTGGTCCGCCACGTAGCTCATGTCGAAGCGGGCGAGCGTCACCAGCCCGGCCCGCTGCGCCTCCAGCAGCTTCTCGCGGAATCCGGGAATGCTGTACTCGTACTCCACGTAGCCGATGTAAACCTTGCTGCCGAACTTGGCCGATGCCGGTGCGGAGCGAGCGATGCGGTTGACCTCGGCGGCGAACTCCTTCAAGTCCTTGGGGTCGCGAGCCTTGATTACGCACAGCGCCTTGTCCAGCTTGCCGGTGGAGTAGGCCTCCGCCAGCGTCCGGTTCCAGTCGCCCTCGTGCCGCACCGCCTTATCGTCGAGGTACAGGTCAGCGTCGATCTTCGGGCTGCCGTGGTCCGGCGCTTCCTCGTTGATGTAGTCGTAGGGCACCTTGTTCTCGTCGAGCCACTGCCGGGCCTCTTCCGTCGCCCAGCACGTCCAGATCGCCACCTCGTGCCCGTCGTCCTTGAGTTCCTGCAACGCCTCCACCGCACCGGGCTGGAGCGTGTAGGCGGACGGATCGTACTCGCCGTTGTGCTGATCGTTCTTGTCGGCGATGGTCCCGTGCAGGTCCACGGCGACGAGGGCTTTGGATTTCAGCATCAGTCGAATGCCCTGGCTGCCCATCAACCGAATGCCGTCGTCGAACTGAATGACCCAGACTCGGCCAAACTTGCTCTCGTCAACGTCTCTACCAGCCACAATAGTAGCCGACGGATACTTAGACTTCAGATCCTTGTACTGTCCGAAGTCTATGACCGTCCCTTTGTGTGAAAGGAACTGGACTTCATCACCGATCTTCAAAGAGTCTGGGTTACGTTTCGCGGGCATCTGTTTCCTCCAGCTTGCGTCGGTAGGCTTCCAGCACCGCCCGCTCCAGCTTGGCCCGGCACTCGGGGTTGATCGGGTGGAACAGGTCGCTGTAGAAGCTCACGAACTCCGTCGGGTCCATGTGGAAGTGCCGCCGCATCTGGTCGATCCGCGGCCCCTGCGGACCCTGGCTCACGCCGCACACCGAACAGAACTCGTCGGTGATCGGGCAGGGCATATCGCAGTACGGGTCCACGCACGGCGTCGTCCGCTTCTTGCTGGGCATGCCGACGATGAGCCGTCCATCCTTCTCGATGATCTTGACCTGCTTGGCCACGAACTCACCGTCGAACTCCAGCTCGCAGTAGGCACGCAGGGCTCCGCGATTCTCCAGGTGCACGCGCACGGCGGTGATGTTCACACGGCCTCCAGCTCACAAAAACAGTGGACGTGAATCGGGGGAGCGAAGAACGCCTCACCGTTGAGCACCACGAACGCCTTTCCCGGAGAACGAATCTTGCCCGCTAGCTTCTTGCAGGTCTTGCAGATGTTCGGTCCCTTCGTAACCCACCGCAGCCGCTGGCCCTTGTTCTGCGCCGCCCGCACCTGGCAGGCTCCGTATGCCTTGTCCCACTGGTCCACGCCGATCAGGGCGGCACGGTCGGCGGAGAACACCTCGCGGTAGTCGCGGCCCTCGGCCAGCATGTGCGTGGTGGCGTCGTTCAGCTGCACCGCCGCTTCCGCCGCCTGCTGCATGGCCGTCGCCTCGGCCCACTCGTCGTCCTTGGAACCGAACCGCCTGAGCGCTGCCTTGTAACCGAGCAGCAGCGGGGCGTAAAGGGCTTCACGCATCCGGCCCATCCAGTTGCCCATCTTCTCTGCGCCGCTCTGAGACTGCTGGCGGAAGATCCTCAGCACGCCTCTCGCCACCGCCTCCGAGTGCTTAGACATCGTCCCAGTACTCCCGCGTCAGCCTCGTCACCGAGTACCACTTGCCGCCGCTCCGCTTGCAGCCCCGTGCCTCACGCCAGCTGACCGCCTCGGCCCAGACGCCGAGGGAGTAGCCGACGAACATGGCGACGGCAGCTATGGCCAGCGTGATGACAGAGTGATCCATCACGGCACGTCCTCGACCAGCATGAAGGAATCAACGTACACCGTGAATGCCGCCCCCGCCGCGTCGCTCGCCTTGGCAAAGCGGGGGATGAACGTCCCGGCTCCAGTGGTCGCGGTGCAGACTCCGGCAAAGTCAATCTCGACGTAGGCTTCGCCTGTGAGCGTAGCCCCGGTGAAATCCGTGGCGATGGCGGTCACGTTGGCACTGGTCAAAGCCGCCGTCGCGGAGAGCGTATCATAAATGCGGTACGTCGCCCGGAAGCTGCTGAACGTCGCCGTACCGCCGTCCAGGTCGAAGATGAACCCGTCCGCTGCCGTTGCTTCCAGGCACCAAATCTTGATGCGGCCAGCGTACTTCCGCCCGGCGATGGCCGGGAACGACAGGCCGGTGATCGCGGCCGGGGTCGTCGTGACGTTGGTGACGTTGGATGTCGTGACGCGGGAGGAGCCAGCGGTATTCTGGAGCCAGCCGGCGCTCCCCTGCCCATTGCTGGGAGCCACCACCCCCGCAGTAACACGAAGAATGCCTGTATCCCTTGATGTCAGATCGTTGCTGGTAGTGAAAGTGTATTCTTCGTCTGGTCTGAGACGAATGCCGGCAGTGGTCCAGTATTGATACGTGGTCCCACCAAACTGCCATGCAATCCCGCCATCAGCATTGTTGATGACTGCGTTGCCGCCGTCGTGCAGGAACGTGATCTCGTCCGTCCCCGGCGTCCCTCCCGGTTGGCGGACGATGACCTTGCCCGCCGCGCCTGCTCCACCGGCACCTGCCGCTCCCGGAGTGAACACGAGCGACCCACCAGCAGGGTCGGCAGCCGAGTGAGCCCCGCCGCTCTGGGCCGTGAAGTACACGTCCACGCCAGCGGTGTCGGCAGCGTTGGTGTAGGCGGTCCCAGCGATGCCGACCCGCAGCCGAGTCCCAGCGTCCGTGCTGTCGCCGGTCGTCAGGTTCAGCACCGTGGCGGCGGAACGATAGAGGACGGTGTCGGCGTTGCCGGCAGTGACGACGGTGTTGCTGCTCCAGCCGAACGCCCCGTCGCTAGGCACCATCACGCCGTCTAGGTCGGCACCGTCGATCTCGCCGATGAGGGCCAGCGAACTCGTGGCCGCATTCTGGTTGTAGAAGACGTGGGCGTTGGTGCTCTGGACGCTGTACTGAAGGTTGCCGACACCTTGGAGCCGGACGATGTTGTTGGCACCGGTGTAACCCAAAGTGCCGTAGACCGTGCTGCTGCCGTTGGTAATGGAGATGACGCCAGCGCCACCGCGACCGATGCCGGTGTCGATGCCCGCCTCCGGGTCTGCTCCGGAGGACCACGTCACCTGCCCCGTGCTGGCCAGGGCGAAGGTGATCTCCGCCTCGACGTACTCCAGCACCTGTGACAGCGTGATGGTCTTGCTGTCCGGCACACCGCCCGTCGTGGCCTCGCTGTCGCCCAGCGCCAACAGGTCGGCGCCGACCGGAGCGGCCTTGTTGGCGTAGTTGGCGGTGTCGAACATCTTCAGGCCCATGCGATCACCCCTTCTTGTTCTGCACTCCGCAGCGGGCCGTGATGCGGCCGTCCGGCGTCAAAGCTGGCCCGGCCACCAGCTCGCAGTTGTGCTCCGTCAGCGCGGCGTTGATCTTCGCCATGCACTCGTCCAGGTCGGCCTTCTCCAGCTCTGCCTTCTGCTGGGCGCGGCTGGCTTCCTTGATCTCGTCCTTGCTGACCGGTTCCCGATGAACCAAGTCATCCAGCTTCTTGCCGTCCCGCATGAACTTGCCCATCGTTGCATCTCCTTAGAAGTTGGCGCTCTCCAGCTCGTTGCCGTCGCTGTCGAGCAGTTCGTTGCCGTTGCTGTCCAGCAGATCGTCGCCGGGGAAGTCCGGGTCCACGTAGGCGGACGCCCCGCCGAGCACGTACATCAGCTGGGCGATCTTGTGCCGCTGCTTGGGCGAGAACCCGCTCTTGCTCTTGACCTGCCAGGTGAAGCTCTCCTCCATCGTTCGCTCCTTACGCCGAGAGTTGCACGGCGATGGCCCCCTGGGTCGCGGACTGGGACGCCAGCGTGACCGGTGCCTTGATCATCGGACCGCCGCCGATGCGGGCCACCACCCGCCACGAGCACTGACCCTTGACGAACTGATCCTGTTGCTGGTCGGAGAAGTCGATGAGCAGGTCGCGCCAGCCGATGACGTAGCAGTTCGGATCGAACAGCAGCACGTCGCCGATGGTGCCGACGTCCGGCAGCTTCTCCGTCTTGAAGAACGGCTTGCCGTAGAGCAGGCCGGTAGAGCCGTCGTCGCCGGGCAACATGATGAGGATGCCGGGCATGCTGAGGCGGGTGATCCGGTCCAGCGCCGTCGGGCTGATGCCCCACACCGCCGTCCTCTCACTGCCAGGCATGAGCCGGGCGTACATCGAGGACAGGTCGGCTTGGGTCACGTCGTTGCCGCCCGCACGGGTCGCCGTGAGCGTGCAGCCAGCGGACACCAAGCCCGTCGGCCCACCGCCGCCCGGACCCGGCCCACGGAAGCACGCCTGGTCCACCTGGTTGGCCACGCCCCGCGGCACGAAGCGCTTGAGGAAGGCGTCCATGCCTGGCGCGTCCATCGCCAGCTGGTTCGAGCAGACCAGGTAGCCAGTCAGCTCCTGGGCCACCACCTCCACCTGGCTGAACGCCGGCTCGGTCTCGCCCTTGGCAGCGTTGTTGAGCTGGCTCGACTGCCAGTTGAAGATCATGCCGCCGAACATGTTGGAACCGAGCGGGATGCTGTTGTTCCGCGTCGGGTCGGGGATCGACAGCAGCAGCGTCCGGCTGGTCATCGGCTGGACGAAGCCCTTGGCAAGGAAGATCGAGTCCTCCGCCGCGTCCTTCATGATGCTCCAGGCGATGTCCGTGGGCACGAGGTAGCCGCCGACCGGACCGGAGTCCTCGCTCAGCGGCGTCTTGCGCTTCGGGGCGTCGCCGGTCTGCCACGAGCTGCCGTAGACCTTGGCCAGCCGCTTCTCGACCTGCTCGCGGTCGCCGCTGCCGGTCTTGATCCGGGCGATGCTCACGGCGAAGTCGCCCAGGCTCTTGTTGATCGGCTCGGCGAACACCTTGGCGGTGCCGTTGCCAGTGAAAGCCTTCTCCATCACCGCGTTCATCTAATCCTCCAGTGCTGCGAGCAGCGCCGCGAGGGGCGGCAGCTGGATGCGTGTGATCTGTTCCGGTTGTTTACGCTTGCGGCGTCTCAGCTCCCAGACGAGGGCAGCTGCTTCACCGTCGCCGCTGGGAGTCGCGCTCTGGTCGCCGTTGAACCAGTTGCTCTCCCACCAGTTGCTTGCCCACCAACGCCCGGCGTACCAGTACCCACCCTGAGCGGCCATCAGCTGCCTCCGTTACACGTTGTAGGTGGCCACGCTGCGGTTGCCGTCGGCGTCGGCCGTGCCGCTGACCCGCGTCGTGCTGCCGTCGAGGCCCACGAAGATTGGGTTGGCCGGACCGCCCGTGGACTTGCCTGCCGTGGTGGCTCCGATGATCTGCACGGCTTGCGTCAGGCTGATGCCCGTCTCCACCGTGCTGGCCATCACCGCCGCCGCGATCAGAGCACGCTCCGCCGTCCCCAGGTCGATGTCGTTGCTGTTGTTCGCCGCCGTGAATGCTCCGCTCACCGTCCAGGTGTTCATCGTCAACGTCGCCGTCGCACCGCCGTGGGCCACCGCGTCGGCCAGCACCGCCGCCTCGATGCCAAGGTTGCCACTGTTAGTGGTGACGATGGTCTTCTCCACCGGCACCGCGTTCGTCGCCGTGAACATGAAGCTGATGTCGTTGCCGTTCGTGTCGGCCTGGCTCAGGGCGAGCACGTACTGCCCGCCGCCCAGCTCGGACACGGTGCCGGTGGCAGCAGCCTGCGCTCCGCCGTCGATGGAGCGGACCGCCGTCACGGTCGCCCCGGTCAGCGCCGAGCCGTCGCTGGCGTTGACGAGGCAGAATCCAAGGAACTGGGAGGCCAGATTCTTGACATACATCAGTGACAGCCTCCACCGATCACGACTCCGGGCTGAACCCAGCTTGGGTTGAACGTCTGTGCTGCTGGAGCCGAGAAGCTGAAAGACCGCTGCCGCATGGGCTGGTACAAGTCATAGCGGGTAAGCGGGTCGAACATCTCCCACACCACCGGAGTGGGCAACGCTTCGCTGTAGATGCGGAAGTCGGCCATCGGCCCGACCCAACCGAATCCAGCTCCTTCGTTGCGGCCGATGTGCAGGTTCAGGCCCGTGTACTGGATGCCGGGAATACCACCGGGCACGGCAGCACCTCGGAGCAAACCATCCCAGTAGAGCCGCTGGGTTGTCCCATCCCAAGTACCCACCCAGTGATGCCAGTTGCCATCGTTGGCGTTCGGTATCGTGGCAGAGAGAGTCCTGTTGGCATCGTTGCGAACGGTGAAGCGTGCCGTCGTGGCGTTGAACAGATACAGTTGGTACGAGTCGCTCACTCCACCAGTGTGCCCCTTGTCCACGGCCACGATGTTGGAAGTCGCCGTCTGCACCCAACAACTGACCGTGATCCTGCCGCTCGGCGGAGCTGTGTCCTCTGCCTGTGCTGCTAGCACCTCCCCGTTCGTAAAGTTGAGGGCCAGCAACTGTTCGGGGTAGCTGGTCCATGTCGGATTCGTGCCGGCAAAGTTTCCAGGCGAGCTACCGGCAAGCGGGTGGATCTCCGTGCCGACTGACTCCCAGAACGGATACCAGAGTGACAAGAACTGGGCCTGCACCGACTTGCGGTTGACTGTGAACGGCCACAGCGGTCGCTGCGAACCTCGATTAGGAGTCAGCGTGAACAGGCTCAGATTCTTCACTAACCAACTCCCGTCTGATACGGCTGCATCTTCACCGTCTTGGCGATGTTGCTAGCCTGGAACGCCTGCCCGCTGGTGTTGCGGAGCAGGATGCGGAAGTTGCCTGGCGGGATGGTCACGCCCGGAGCGTCCAGCGTCTCCACCACTCCCGTGGTGCCAAGAACGCTCTGGAACGCCGCCACCAGCAGGCTCGCTTGCGGCACGCCGTTGGTGTTGAGCGTTGGCAGCGTGCTCCCATCCACCATTGGCAGCAGGTACAGCTCGGCCACCTTCGTGCCGGGCACCACGGCGGCAGCATAGGCGGCTTGCAACTGAAAGTCCGCGAACGTGTCGAGCAGGCTAGCGTTGTTGTAGGTGCTGCTCTGGTTGCTGACCCCATTGGCCAGGCCGTCAAGCCCGGACGAGAGCATCGTCGTCAACGGGTTCGGCTCGTACCACTTGATGCCGCTGGTTGCCATGCTTCGTCACCTGCTTGCCATTGGTACGGTCGCGGAAGAACACCGGGTCAGTCTTATATCCCCATTGCTGCGTGCTGTCGTACCACGTCACCGCCGCATGTCGCACGTCCACCTTCGTCGTGGCACCCACTCGCAGCCCGTTGCGATGGCACCACGCCCCCAGCTCCCAGTCCTCCGGCATCACCGCCGGCTCCAACTCACCCTCGCTTGTCCGCACCAGGGCGTCGTGAATCTGGAAGCCGGGGAACTCTCGCCACTTCTCCGACCTCCTGATGACCATGCAGCCGGTGTTGGGCATCAGGCACAGATCGTCCACTGGATCGAAGCCGTCGGTGCCGAGGACGGCCAGTGCTTGCTCCGTGCCGAACGTGTCCGGCAGCATCACCTTAGCTTCGTGCAGGGCGATGCGTCTCTTGCTCTCGAACCTGCGATCCTTGCCGCTGTGGCCCAACGCCGTGCTGCTCATGCCGTCCCGGTCTTTGATCGGGCTGACGGCGTGCATCAGGTCGTAGCCGCTCGCTTCCAGCTCCGCGATGAGGACGCGCATCCAGTCGTCTGAAGGGGCCACGTCACTGTGCAGCATGACGAAGTAGTCGAACATGTGCATCGAGTTGGCGAACTTGCACCAGCAGTGGTTGAAACAATTCGCCAGCAGGCTGCCCTGATGCCGGAACACCGCGTGAATGTAGCGACTGTCTTTGTCCGACCGGCAATAGTATGCCTCTCTGCTGTCCGGTGAAACCAACCCCCCGTACTCCGGCAGGGCGACGAACACCATCGGCTTGCTCACGTTGCTTACTCCTCGTTGACGATCAGGTCTCCGGTGTTGGGATCGTGACTGATGCGCTTCTGCTTGGGGCGGTTCCGCTCGGCCAGTACCTTCTGCATCGCGGCGTTGCCCTCGTCGATCCGCTTGAGCACCGGCGTCAGGTCCGGTGGTTGCATGCGGTCGATGGCCTTCTCCAGTTGCATCATCATCCGGCCTACGATGCCCACGGCGTCCACGATGGCCGAAGCGTCGAAGTTGACTTGCGGCGGTTGCTGGGCACGCTCGTGGATAGTCTCCAGCGACTTGTGGACGGCGGCGACGGCCTTGGCCACTTGCGCCATATCCACGAACACCTGGGCACCGTCCACCTGCACATTTGGGGCTGGCAACGGCTGCGGCTCCGGACGGTCGAACGCTGCTTTGAGCATCGGACCGAGTGCTTCTCCGAGACCTTTGGCGACCTCCGCCGCAAGCTCTCCTGTTGGCACCTGGACGACGGGGGCACCCGCTTGCGTCATCGCCTTGGCGACGACATCAGCAACGCTCTTCGTCAGCACTTCCCCCAGCTGCTCGGCCAAACCAGACACGGACATGTTCAAGGTCGTTGCACCTCCTTGGACCGGCGCCTGCGCTGGACGGCTTTCTATGGTCTTGACGATTCCTCGCAGCTCTGCGAGTTCCTTCTCGACCGACGATGCGCTCTTCCGTTGCTGGTCCAAGTCGGCACGCAACTGCTCGTTATCGACGGTCAGGTTGCGGACGGTCACCGCCAGCTCGGCATTCCGATCACCCACCGTACGCAGGCTCTTGGACAGGGCATCCAACCGTGCCGGAGCGTCCAGCACGCCGGCGTCCTTCCAGCTCTCCATCGCCTTCAGAATCGGGGCATAGCCGTTCAGGTCGTCGTCGCTCATCACCATACCTCCACTTCATCCACCCAGTCGCCTTCCAGGAAGAACGCATCCACCGCTTCCGTCGTGAGCGTGCCGTCCGTCACCAGCCCGGAGAAGCGTTCTCCATTCCACTCGAAGCCGACGCGGATCACGCCGTCTTGAGCGAGAATGGTCCCGTAGACAGAGAGCGGATGCTCGATGCCCGGCGCGTCCGCCATGCCGTCGCCGTCGAAGTCCGGTCCTGGCTCGTAGGCGTCCATGTCCGCCAGCCAGCCGAACGGTGCCATGCTTGGAGCGGGGCCGGTCGGGGCGGGCGGGTTACTCAGGCTCACCACCTGCTGCCAGCCGCCCCACGTCAGCCCCTCATCGGCCGTGCTCGTGCTCCACAGTGAGCCCAAGGCCACCTGGTAGACCGTCACGCTGCCGCCACTGAGACTCAGGCCGACGCTCTGGGCGTGCGGCAGGGTGAACCGCTGGAGGGAGGCAAAATCGTAGTTGATCTCCCCGGCTGCCAAGTGGAAGTGAGCCAGGTCGAACTCGCCCAATCCAACGTAGGTCGGCCACTGACCGCTCCACACGTCCACCTGCGTCAGTGCTGGCGGCAGGGACCAATAGTCGTACTCCTCCAGATACGGGATGCCGTTCGTTGCCCACGCACCGGGAGCGGGCATGGATGCCAGTGGCACCGGGTCGCCCCACTGCACGTCCACGGCGGGGCCGTAGTCGATGCGCGGGCCGATGGTGCCCAGGTCAAGGGCCGCGTTCAGCACGCAGCGGGCTTCGAGCAGTTCCACTTCCAACCTAGTGCTTGCCATTGGTGCTCCCGTTGCCCATGACCATGCTCCGCCCGCCGAGGATCAATCCACGACGCTTGAGCAGGTCGGTCATCTGAGCGTTGTGGTCAAGCTTCTGCTGCTCGGACATGTGGTAAGCCAATGCCTTCTGCACCTGGTCCGGTGGCTGCTCGACGGGCACCGCGTAGCCGCCAGCAGCACCGGAGGACTCGCCCAGCGCCTTGCTCTCCTCCTTCTCGGCCAGCTCCTTCAGGATGCCGCAGGCCAGGTCGGCGTCGAACTCGTACTGGTCCTTCTCTGCAGGCTTGGTGTGGTGCATGACGTACCCCACCTTGCCGTCCTTGCGGCGCTTGCGTTCGATGTACCACTTGCCGCTCTCGCCCCGTGCCGACAGGTCGCCGTCGCGGGTGCGGAACCAGCGGAGCTTGGCTGCCGGTGCCGCTGCCGGCTCCTCGTCCACCGCCTTCTCGTCGTTGTCCACGATCAGCGGCTGGTCCTCAGGGCTGGAATCCACCGGGGCCAGCTCCATCTGACCACGCTCGGCCCGGCCCATGCTCTCGTCCAGCTCCAGCTCGTCGCCGTGCTTGGCTCCGGTCGCCCAGGGCAGCTCCACGCCGTTCATCCACGGGTCGTCGCCGCCGAAGGGCCAGGGCTCCATGCCGTGCCGGTTGCGGATCTCGTCCGGCGCGATGGCACCCGTCTCCCACAGGTGCTTCTCCTCTGCGCGGATCGCCTCCGGATCGTCGATGACGCGGTCGTCCCAGAAGCACACACCCTGGCCGCAGTTGGGCGTCCGCCGGATGAGCCCGTGCGTGATGCGCTGGCCCAGCTTGCCGAGGAACGGATTGACCGCGAATCGCAGGAACTGCCGCTGCGGTGCGTAGGCCGATACGTCGCTGGAGGGCTCCAGGCCGACGACGCCCTTGGGCACGCCGTAGGCTCCCAGGATCATGTCGCGGAACTGGTTCTCCGTGTTGACGTAGTCCATGTCCACCGGGCTGATGGACAGCGCCTTGACCTCGACGCCGGGGCCGGTGATGAGCGGCTTGCCCGCGTTGTCCGGACCTTGGAACCGGGCGAACCACTTGGCGTAGTAGCGGTTCAGCATCGCCTCGTCGGGGTCCACGTACTCGTCGGAGAGGGACACGTGGAACGCCGGGATGCCGCCGTTGACGTTCTGCGCCAGCCGGGATCGGAGCATCGTCTCGTAGGCGTCGATCCACTCCGCCACCATGTGGTTGACGGACCAGCCCTCGTAGCGGTTGAGCGGGCTCAGGTCGTAGAACGAGAGCACGTCGTCGTAGGGAATGGCCTGCATCTGGCCCCACGGGTTCTGCACGAGCATGCTAACCGGCCGGCCCTCGCCGTCGGTGACCGCCTTGCGCACGATCCAGTGGCTGGGGATGACCCAGACCTCGACCGGCACGCGGTACTCGTTGCGGATGACCCACCAGTGCAGCTCTCCCGTCAGCAGGTAGAACAGCACCGAGTAGCCCCACAGATCGGAGCTGCAATCCAGGTTGTTCGGCACCCGGAACAGGTCCACGATGGGATGGTCGTACTCCCACGCCGTGAACTCCTCGTGCTCCTGTGGACCGCCCAGCGCCTTGTTCAGCGGCCGGTAGCTGCGGCGGCGGATCTCCTTCTGGTGGCTCAGGTGCTTGTGCAGCTCCAGCCGCGTGGTGCGGCCGTCGTAGTTGAGCGACTTGCACTTGGCCAGGATCTTCTTCTCGGCCGTCTCCTTCGGGCTCAGGTCGCCGAGCTTGGGTGCCTCGCCGCCAGCCACCTCTCGTTCCCAGCATCTCACTGCGATGCCTGCCCAGTATTTCATGTGCAGAACTTCTTCGTAGGCTTGTGTGGGTCCGCCGGAGACGCAATCAAGCATCCCCGGCCGGACTCACCACTTGTAAGCCTGCCCAAAATAACTGACACCACCGACCGGAACGTTCATGACACGAGGGACCACGGCCAGTTTCCTGGACTCGGAGACTCGTGCTTGTGCTTTTTGGATAGCTCGCAAGTGACAACCCCCTTCCCGCGCCGTTATAGCATCCGGTGTGCGCTCGGCCCGGATGTCAGCAATCAAGCCGTGTGTCAAAACGAAAAGGGGCCGCAAGCGGTGCCCACGGAATATCCGCGGGAACTCCGCTCGCAGCCCCTGAACAGGCCAGCGAGTGTTCAGCCTCTCAGGGGTAGCTACTCCCCCTCCAGGCCCGTCTTATTGCTGCTGAGCGGCTCTGCGCCGCCTACGGTTTACCCCTTCACTCCGAACCTCTTCTCCTTCGTCCGACCCCGTTCCTGCTCGTCCTCGTACACCATCGCCGCGCCCACCCGGCCGGCGTTGGGAATCAGTTGCTCCACTTCCTTGATCTTGGCCGACGCCACCGCGCCCCGGAGCTGGGTGACGTGGATGTTGCTCCGCAGCTCGCTCCGCAGCAGCAGGATCGTCTCCTCCAGCGCCTCGATCTGGTCGATGGTCTGCTCGTGCCGGGCCTTGACCTTGCGGTGCTTGCGTTTCAAACGCTCCCACGCGTCCTGCCACTTGATGGCGTAGTGCAGCTGCTTCTTCGTGGCGACGTACTCCTTGGAGACCGTGGCCAGGGCCTTCTCCAGCTTGCCGATGCGGTGCCGCAATTCACGCTTGGTGGTCATGCTCGTTGTTCCGCCGGGTCGTGGTCGTTCTGCAGCAGGATCAGACCGTACTTGTGGGCCGGATAGCGCTCACGGGCAACGCTGATCAACATGGCCGGGTCGTCGCCCACGTAGTAGGGCTCCCAGGGCGTCACGCGCTTGCGGGTCTCTCGTCGACCCCACACCACATACTTCGGCTGCACCTCGTCAGGTGGCAGCAGGCATGTCCGCTTCTTCTTGCGGGGCTGGTGCTCATCCGGCTTGCGTCGTCCGTTGAGCAAGGAGAACAACGCCGAGGCCAGCCAGAACGATACGGACCACACCGACAACAAGGCGAAGGCGAACACGAAGGCCACGAACAGCAGCACCGTCGCTTGCATGAGGAAGTCGTTCATCGCTTCGCCACCTCCACCCCATACTTCTCCGCGCAATGACGGCACCACCCAAGATACTCCGGCTGGTTCAGCTTCGGGTACTGCCGCTTGGTCATCGACTGCCAGCGTTCTTTCACGGCGCTCACGCAGCTCGTGATGGCGTGGCAGCCGGGTCCGACGCACTCAATTCTGCTGCGGGGCGGGTATGGGTTCGGCATCCTGCTTCTCCATCTTCCGGAGCCAGTGAGAATCCAGCCAACCGTTGTGCCAGCACCAGTTCTCCCCCAGTATCGGCCCCCACAGGATGCTCCTACCTTGCATGCGGCCGAGCAGATACGCCGTTGCGGTGGTGTCGGTCAGCGGTTGGTCCTGGAGGAACAGGCGGGTCGCTTGCTGGCATCTCCACCATGTCCCGCTCTCCGGCGTCCAATCCTCGTCCTTCACCTTGGCCCGGTAGTCGCTGTACACCTCGCACCGCTTCGGATAGTCGAGGCTCAGACTGTCGAGGTAAGGGAGGCAGTGCTGGGGCAGCATGTCGCCTCTGTGGACCGACATCACCAGCAGGAAAACCATCGCGTTTGGACCCACGGTCGGCCTCCTCGCGGTCAAGCCGCATTTGCCATTCGGCGTCCTCGTAGCACATCGCGTAGGGATGGTAATGGGGCGAGTCGCTGGGCTGCCAGCGCTTCGCCACGTCGGCCATGTGGTTGCGTCTGCGGTGTTTCATCTGCAATTCCCGGTAGTGGGATTTGAACCCACGGGCGTTGCACCAATGCCCCTAGACAGCTTTTTAGGGTGCCCCGCTCTAGTCACGGTCAGGTTTAGGCCGCTCACCCATACCTGGCATACACCGGACCGAGAGGGTGTACCCAGCGTCTCCCGGTCCGGCGCTCTCACAGCAGGAAGGTCTCCCTTCCCAGTGCTTCCTCAGCGATTGAACTCGACCACCTGCCGGCTTCGCACCCGGCCAAGCAGCCCTCGCTGTTCCTGCACGATTCTCAGCGACGGTGCCGGAGCGATGAACCGTTCTCGCACGACCGGCGGCTGGAAGAACCGCTGCTGCACGCCGTAGCCATAGCCCGGCGAGAACAGCACCTGCTGCTGGTAGCCATTGCTGAATGCGAACGCTTGCCCGGTGGGGAAGAAGGCGTCACACGCCTTTGTGTCGTTTGGGGAGGCGATGGCCATGCCCAGGACGACCAGGGGGAAGAGACTCTTGAGGACGTTCATTGGGAAGCTCCTTACTCTTGTAGTTGCGGTAGAAACCATCCTTGTCCAAGCTCCAGCAGTCCTCGCATTGACTGCCGTAGGCGATCTCCTCTCTCGGTAACAACATGTTGCCGCACTTGCATCGGGTCATTAGCCACCCAGGAACTGCCTGACCTCTGCGGCCGTGGTCGGCTTGATGCCGCTGGCTGCTGGCGGGCACTTCGGTGCCTCGCCCTGCTCGCTGACGATGTACGGCAACACCCGCTTGACGATCTCGGTGGCCTTCATCGTCGGCAGCTTGCTCACGTCGAAATTGCCCTTGACAGCGTCGCCGGTGTGGCAGGTCACGCACTTGGCCGGGCCGGACAGCTTGAGGAACTCGGTGATCTGGGCCTGGGGCAGCACCTGCGGCGTCGGCGTCACCGTGGTGCCGTTCACCTTCGTCTCCGTCTTGCTGCTCGGCTGCGGCTCGGTGGCCCGGAACACCTGCTTGGCCGCTTCCATCCGGGCGAGGATCTCCCGCACCCGTGCGTCGTCCACGCTGGCGCCAGCGAGGAGCGAGTAGAGCTGGTCGCTGCTGCTGCGGCTGTTGTCACTTTGCCGAGCCGCCTGCTGCGCCGCCAGGTCGAAGGGGATGTCCCGCAGCAGCCGCTCGCCGTAGTCCTGCCGCAGCTGCTGGAACGTGTAGCCGTGGACCGTGGCGGCAGCGGGATAAGCCGGTGCCAGTGGCGGGTAGGCCCGTCCGCCGAAGTAACCCTCGAAGCGGAAGTTGCCTTCGAGTCCCGTCGCCTTGACCAGCTCCAGCAGGTTGGCGTGCCGCTGCTGCTCCTTGGCCATCAGGTTCTGCGTCCGCATCCGGTCGGTCAGGGCGTTGACCACCGCGTCCTCGCCCTTGAGCTGGGCGACGACGTACTTGTAGTAGCCCTGCCAGTAGCCGGGGACGTAGACGTTGTAGCAGTTGCAGGCAGAGCGCTTGTAGTAGCCGTCCACCCAGTAGTAGGCCAGCTCGCGGTTGTAGGCGACTCCGTTGTACCAGTAGTAGTTGCCGGAGTAGCTGTACCCGTCGCTGTTAGTCACGCCCTCGGCTTGCGTCTCGCCCGCCATCGTTGCCAACGCCAGGCAAGCCACCAGCAGTCCCATCAACCTCTTCACGTGGCACCTCTCAGTTCGGTTGTGCTTTGTGCTCACGTTGCGTCTCTAGTTCGGCCCTCGTCCGTTGTGCTCTGGTAAGTGCGTAGCTGAACACCAACTGCCAGTCCGACCACAGGATGCTCTGCCCGTCCTTGAGCGCCGTCAGCAGCGGGTCCTCGGCGAAGAATCCCAGTGCCGCGTGACCCTCCGGCGGCAACAGCTTCCAGAGCTGGAACGCCTCGCGGCCCTTGATCGGCACCTCGCCGAGCGTCCGCAGGGCGTACTCCGGGTCCACCGTCCGATACCGCTGCCTCGCCCACACCGCTGCGTGCACCGCCGACACCCGCTGCACGATGTCCTTGTTCGCCGGGCTGCCTGCCCACTTGCCGGTGCTCAGGAGCGTGGCCTGCGAGTAGTCGTCCCGCAGCCGCTGGAGCACGGCGTCGATCTGCCAGGCGTGCTGGCCGCGTATCCGGTCCTCCTCGTCGGCGTTCTTGAACACCACCGTGCCCTTGCCGAGCAGCAGCCGCAGGTCGTCGGGGAACGGCTGCCATCCTTCGTGTGGACCGTGGCAGCGGATGCAACTGATGGCCGCTTGCAGCCGCGTCGTCACCGGCCGGGGCAAGTCGTGGTCGCTCACCACATCGTCGGCACCCGACTCCAGCAGCTGCCCCTCTGCTCCAAACAATGCAAACTTCTGCTGGCCGTTGGCGGCGACCCAGATGACCTCGTAGGCGAACACCTTGCTGTTGACCACGTCGCGGAGGGCGTCGGCGTCCACGTCGATGTCGCGGTCGCGGATGTCCTCGGTCACTGCGACGATGCCGAACAGGGAGGACAGTACCGGATAGACGCGAACGCGACGGCGTTTGTTGGTGACGTTGGAGTGAATGAGTACGGCTGCTTTATCTGATCGAAGCCTCTCAAACACATCTTTGTACGACTTCCCATCGCCCACACCGAGATCGAGAAATAGTTGGTCAAGGTCGCTGCGTCCTTTAGCTTGCGACCTTCGTATCCCTGCAAGCTCGTCGTACAGCCCGCCGTAGATCGTGCTGAAGACGTTTTCCTTGCCATCGTCACGGTCCTTGATCGTGCTGAGGGCTCTGGTCTCGAAATAGCCGCTGTGCACCACTGGGGCGAGGCTGCCGGTCCAGGCTTGCAGCTTCTCGATGCCGCTGGCGTGCAGGTGCGGGGCGTTGACCCGCTCCACCACCACGTCCTTGATCCTCTCGAAGTTCCGCTCCACCCAGCCGACCTTGCCCGTCGCCACCCACTTGCCGTCCTGCCACACGTGCAGCGGCCGGATGCTCTGCGTCTTCAACGTGCCTAGCTGCTCTTGCGTGAGGAGCTTGAGGCTGGCTTGCGTGAAGAGCAAGCTGAAGTACGGGTCGAACGCGAACTTCTCCCACTGACCAAGGACTTCGGCAAGGTCGCCCGCACGAGGCCAGTAGATCCTAAGGTCAACGCGGGCAAGCACGCCTCCAACGAACGCAGGGATCGCCGGAGCTGCTGCTCTGCTGACCTTGTTGAGCGCGTCTGCTGCACTTTGCCACTCCTCCTGGGAACCGTTCTGTACCCACAGCCAGCGAACGAACTTGCCGACCTTCTCACCGTAGCGCCTGGACAACGTCAAGGCATCCTGCAGCGCCAGCTCCACCGCCTGGCTGGGTAGGCTCCACGGCAGCTCACGAGGAGCGGGCATCTTCTCCGGAGCCGCTACCGGCGGAGGCAGCTGAGCCACCTCAAAGCGCCGGCCCTCGGCAGTTTGCGTCGCAGAGGTCGGAACGCGGCGACCGGAGAAGAAGCTCGCCACTGGTGCGGTGATCGCAAGGGCCTTGGCTCCGGTGATGAGGAACGAGCGACGGTTCACGTTGCATGTCCTAGTAGCCCAACCGTTCCTGCTGCCTGATCTCCGCTTGCCGCAACCGCCAGCCGATCGCCAGCGGCAGGCAGAACGTCCACCAGCACAAGAATCGAGCGGTGCGGTAGAGCATCAATCGAACATCCGGGCGGCGATGATGTTGGCCGCGGCTTTCTTGTCGGCGACGGCGCTTGACTCGTACAGATCGAGCAGCTCGATCAGGCCGGCGATGATGTTGTCGTCGGCGGTGGTCTGCGTGAACTTCGCGGCCTGCTGCGCCATCACGAGCACGCCCTTGATGAGCTTGAGGACTGCCATCGTCTTGCCTCCCGTTGGTGGTTGTGGTTTCGGCTCCACGGCCGGTGGATAGACGCTGGCCATGAAGGTCCGGTCGGTGCTGCTGAAGTCGGTGCCGCCGGGGATCGGCTGACCGTCGAAGGTGATCTCGCCGGGCAGCTGGTAGGTCATGATGCTCTGCTCGTCCGCCGTCGGCGTGCCCATCAGGCTCGCCTCGTCCAGCAGCGTCAGGATCTGCTGCCGGACCATCTGCTCGGACCAGCCAAGCCGCTGCCGTCCCCAGATGATGGTCTTGACCGGGTCGAGCTGCTGGACGATGCCGCGGCGTGCGTGCTCGTGGGGACAGCCCCACATGTGCCCGCCCTCGTGCCGCACCACCCGTCGGAACTCCGCCTCCGAGTGCTGCATGGTGAACCCTTGCAGGCACATGGTCGGCTGGTTGATCGGGATGTTGAGGCAGTCCTTGCCGAGGTAGCTCCAGTAACCCTCCGCCTCGCGGGTGATCCGCACCTGGGCGCTGCCGACGCTGTCGGTCAGATTCGCCTTGACGTTGCAGAACTCGCCCCAGGCGTTCAGGTGACTCAGGATGCGGGCCTTGAGGTCGGCGGCAGTCGGCTCCAGGAAGGCCACGTCCAGGCGCGGCTTCGGCCCCCACCACTTGCTCCGCACCACGGCGATGTACTGGATGGAAGCCAGCACGTTGCCTTGCGGGTCGCACGGGTAGTCGCCCATCGGCGGCATCGGCGTGCAGGTGATCATGGTCGGCCCACCTTTCCGAAGTATTGCCGCAGCGGGCAGGGATGCTCCGTCACCGGGCACATGTTGCTCATCGTGAGCATGCGGTCGTTTGCCTCCTTGCGCTCCTTCTCGCAGGCGTCCACCTTGGCTTCAAGGATCAGCAACTTGGCCTGGTTGGCCGTGCTGGATGCCTGCGCCGCCGTGACCTGTGCCTTGAGCAGCGTGTTCTCTGATCGCAAGTCCTTGATTACCCAGCGCATCGTCATGAAGGCCAGGCACACGGACAGCACCGCGCTGCCCAGCAACGTCAGCAAGTGGGATTCCACCGGGGCCTCCGTTCTAGGGCTCGTTCCTCCAATCCTCACGTTGCTTGACGTAGAAGGGATCGGCTTCAGTCTTCGGCGGAGAACTCGGCTCACCGAACTCGTCCACCCACACGATGGGCCTGCCGAACAGAGTCGCCGGCAACTGCTGGGCGTTTGAGCCGAGCACGTTGGGCAGCACGTCGGAGACCACCTCGGTGCTGGGCAACTTGCCGAACTCCGGCGGGGCACAGTTGCCGGGCCACTCGGTCAGGGCTCGCGGGTCGAGCGTAATGGACAGGTTGCCGCCCATCAGCTTCTCCGACCGCTCGGCGGCGAGAGCTTGCTTCGCGGCCCAGACGCCTGCTCGCACCTGACAATCGTTGCACAGATGGCTGTCGAGCACCTTCACGTTTATCGTCAAATAACGGTCGTATTTTTCCGAGCAGCACTCGCAGGTCTCTTGCACGGGCATCAACGTCTCCTCTTCGTTGTGGGTTTCGGTTGTTCTTCCAGCTGCTGGGCGGCTTCCGGCGTGAGCAGGCCGGGTGGGACACCTTCAAGCAGTTCAGGTGCATCTCGCAGCACCCGTTCCGCCTCGACCCTCGCCGCCTTCTCCGCCGCCAGCCGGCCCTCCATCTCCATGATCATCTTGACCGTGGGGCCGTAGTCGCCCATGTACTGCTCCAGGATGGCCTTGGTCATGTTCCTGGCCGTGGGAGCGTGGTTGGGCGGCAGCGGGTAGGTCTGGTTCAGCATCCACTCCCAGCACTCCGGCTCGACCTGACGCAGCGCCGGGTTGTCCTTGAAGAAGCCGAGGATCTCCGTCACCACCCACAGCCAGTCGGTGTACTCCGGCGGCGTCGGCTTGCTGACCGGGTTGGGCCGCTTGCCGAGGTGGTCGTAGAGGTACTCGCACAGCTTGCTGCGCGTCTCGGCGTAGGCTGCCTCGCTCCACTTGCCATGGATCGGGTGGATGCGGCTGAGCAGGTAGTCCCAGAGCTTGTCCTCGACGGAGCGCATCTCAGGGCTCCGCTCCAGCAGCGCCTCGACCTCGCAGACGATCATGCCCCAGTCGGTCACGGTCAGCTCCCTTCGGAGGTGGTCCTGTTGCAGCTTCTGGCTCCGCGCCCACATCACGCCGTCGAAGCAGTCAGGGCACAGGCGGGCGTCGTTGCACGGCTCTTCGCAGACGATGCAGAGGTTCACGTTGTTATCTCAGCAGATGGATGCTCGCTAATTGTTGGCCAGAACCGGTCGGCTTGCCGTTCTCGTCAGTATCGTAGACGGTGAACTTGGAGTGTCCCTTGCCGGCGTCCATTCGCTCTTTCATCTCCTGCTTGGCGAGTTGGATGACTTCGCTCCAGCTACTCGCAGGAATACCGCGGTCACCGCTCCATCGAAGAATCAAGTATCCTTCCTTGGCGGCTTTCGTGGTCGCGCTCTTGCCCAGGTACTTCATCGGAGGCTCCATTTCAGTTGATTGTTGATGAACACCCGGTCGCGGCCCTCAGCCAGGTCGAAGCCGTGACGGAAGTTACGGGCCTCCAGGTAGTCGTAGATCTCCGCCGTCTCGCGCAGGTCGGCACCGGTGTCGCGGTAGGCCACCTCGAACTCGATGACGTTGACGTGGGTCGCCGCCCACTCGATGCCCTTGAGCACCTCGAACTCGGACCCCTCCACGTCGATGGTCAGGTAGTCCACGGTGAAGATGCGGTGCTCCAGCAGCACCTGCCAGAGCGGCAACACCGGCACGTCGATCTCGGTGATGTCGCCGCCGTACTGCTTCCGCCAGTTGTCGTGAGCGATGCGGCGTCGGTCGTGGGCGGCGTCCACCGTGCAGCTGAGCATGTCGAACTGGCTGAACTTCTCACAGCTGATCTTGAGGAACCGCTGCGTGCCGCTCTTGCTGCCCGCCGCCGCGTTGACGCAGATGCTGCCCGGTCGGTTGGCGGCGCACATCTGGAACCGCTCCGGGTGCGGCTCGATGCAGACGCCCCGCCAGCCGAAGTCCTTCTCGAACGCCAGCGTGTTGGAGAACTCCACGCCGTCGAACGCGCCCACGTCCACGAAGGTCAGGCCGCGGCGGTCGTGGAACAACTCGCGGTTGAGCCGCTCGTCCTGGCCGAGTTCGGAGTGGTACTTGCTCATGGCTGCCGCTCTGCTGGGAAACCGTACTGGGTCGGATCAAGGGCGTTGAAGTACACCACACACTCCGGTGCGAACTCCACCTCGCCGGCGTCCCAGTTCTCCTCCACCAGCCGCTCGTTGACGATGCCGTCGCCCGCCCAGAAGGAGCCGAAGCGCACGTCCCGCAACTTGTCGGCCCGGACCGTCAGCACCTCGAAGCGCATGCCGAAGGTACGGTAGCTGCTGCTCGGCCAGTCGAAGGTGCCGTTGGGCAGCTTGTTGACCTGCGGGGCGATGAAGCCGCCACCTTTGACCGTCGTGCTGGACAGGATCACCGCCGGGTGGACCTCGCCGCCGCTGCCCTTCGTGTTCCGCCGCACCGCGAAGTGCCGCTGCAGCTTCCGCCAGTAGTTCCAGTTCCAGAAGCAGTCGTCAGTCATGAAGCTGACGTAGTGGTCCTTGCGGAAGAACTTGATCTCTCTGGTCGTCTCGTACGGTCCGCCTTCTTGCGTGTCGTCTCGCAACTGCTCGTCGAGGAACGCATCGCACATCCAGTGGCCAGGGTTGACGGTCGGTTTGTGTGTGTAGGCGTCCTTCGGCAAGTCGCCCCGCCACGGCTTGATCCAGTCGATCCCTTGCCCACACTTCTCGGTGAACAAGGCGTGGCACTCGTCGCTATCGTAGAGCGGCACCCAGGTGATGCCCTGCCCCTCCATGCCCTCGCGGAGGGTCTGGAAGAAGCGTGGGCGATTGAAGGGCATGAGAACCGTGTGTTGCATCGTTGTAGCTCCTTGAAAGAATCGTAGGCGGCATGCAGGCTGCCGGTCGCCCACCGCCTACTTCTGCCGGCATTCACTCATGGTATCCACTCGTGCTCGATGTCGTCGTAGTCGAACTCAGCCGGTTGGAGGAACATCTTGGTCCGGATGAACTTCTCCAATCCGGTTCGCAAGTCCTCCGTCACTACCCAGCCATCCTCGGTATACTTTGCCGGGTCGTGCATGAGCCGCCCCTGGCACTCCTCGTACCCAAACGCCCAATCATAACCGGAGTCGATACGGGCGTTGAAGTCTTCCTTCGTGATCTTGAACGGCACCTGCCCACGCTGGAACCCGCTGCTGGCCCCGTCGAGCATCGCCTGGTGGCGGATGACCGGGCCGTTGAGGATCAGCATCTTCCTCCGGATGGCGGCGCACATGAACGTGAAGATGCTCTCGCTCGTGTCGCTGGCGAAGATGTCCGGCATCAGCTTGCCGTAGGCTTGCAGTAGCTCATGAGAGAACATCTGCATGTGCAGGTTGCAAGTCCGACCTACCGGCACCACGTAGTCGCTACCGTCCTCCGGCATCCGCACGCCCAGCCACTCGAAGCCGGTGTCCTCGTCCACATGGACGTGCACCATCGCGAAGCCCTGCTGCCGCCGGTCGTCCATCCGCTCCAGCATGCCGGGGAACGTGCAGTCCACGCCACTGTCCACGTAGACGTAGCCCTCGGCCGGGCCGAACTCCTTGACCGCCTCCAGGACGCTGTGGTTGAAGCTCGTCCCCACCGGCACCCGCGTCGTGATCCAGTTGTAGCTGACCCGGTCGCCCAGCTTCTCGGCGAGCAGGCGCTTGGCGTGCGTCGTGCTCAGGCAGCCGCTGATGACCACGCGGAACGTGCCCAGGGTTTCTTGCTTGAGCAGGCTGTCGATGTGCTGGAGGTACTTGTCTATTCTTTCTAATCCGCGCAGACCGCAACAATTGAACACAACGATACATTTATATTTGTTCATGGGTTTTGCCCTCCCACGAACCAAACACGCTCGACCCAATTCCTAGCTTTCCTGGTTAAATGCCCCCGTCTCAACCACTCAAGACGCCGCTGACGGTTTTCCGGATTGTTATGGAATGCCTGCAGACTTTTGCTCGTTTTAGCATTAGCCGATGAAGATCGGGGCTTGCTGCGTCTCACCAAAAGAGACCGCTCCCTACCAGCAGCAATCCACCGTTGGAACGTCTCGGGGTTCGCAAGATACCTGGCCTTGTGGGCTTCGCTCATCTTCCTCTTAGTTTCTTCCGAGTGTTTGCGGCCGGTATGAAACTCACGAACCATCTCACGGTACTTCGGATCTTCAAACTGTTCCAACGATTTCTGCCGGAGAACTTCCTTAGTCTCGTCTGAATGCCGAAGCCCCAGCACGCTCCCCGCCTTGAACACCCGATTGAAGAGCGTGTAACCCTTTCGTTGCAACCGATCCATCCAGTGCTGTTCTCGCTCGACGCATAGCTCCGGATCGCACTCTTCCGCGACCACGAAGATAAACGCAGCTTCCCCGTGCTTCCGCCAAGAGCGACTCAGGTGGATGTTCTTGTGCCGGTCGTATCGCAACGCCCCGCGATGGTCGTGGCAACGCTTGTAGATCGACTGTGCCGCCGACCCGACGTAGACCTTGCCGCTAACCTGATTGATGATCAGATAGACGCCGGTTCCGTGGCATTTGAACGCGGAGCCTTTCCAATGAAAACTGAACTTCATCGTTGCTTCCCCTAGGTGGTACTGCCCCCATTTTACACTACCCCATCACCTTTTCCCAAAACCTGGAGGGATGGAACTGCCGCACCTTCTCGCGGAGCCTGCTGCCGAACGTTGCTGCGATGTCGGGGAACTCCGGTGCCTCGACCACGGCACGCACCGCGTCAGGCACCCGCGGATCGAAGGCCAGGTAGTCGTGCCCTGGATCGAAGCCCCACTTGCTCAGCGGACTGCCGCACATCTCGAACAGGCAACACCCGGCCAGCCCCGCCTCGATCACCCGGTTCTTGACCGCGTAGCCGCCGTCGAGGGTCGCGTCGTTCACCACGGCCCGGCAGCGCATCAGCCACGCCGCGTAGGAGCCGTAGCGGTCGAACTCCTCGCTGTTGCCAGCCTTCCGCTCCCGCACCGTCAGGGCATCGCCGAAGCTCCGGATCAGCGGTTTGCGGTCGTCGCCGATGCTGCCGCCGAAGCCGAGGTTGATGTCCTTGCAACCAGCACCGTAGTCGATTGCCAGAGCCGGCGCGTACCACTCAGGATCGACCGGCCAGAGCGTGCTCCAATCCACCAGATCGCTGCCGCCATCGGTGCCAATGCTCAGGTCGAACAGCTTCTCGTCGCGGTAGTGAGCCAGCAGCTCGGCGTAGTGCGGGGAGGACGACTCGCTGCACCACAGCACCAGCCTGGCACGGCTCCGCAGCCACCGCAGCGTCTCGTCGCTCAGCATCCGCTCCCGGTTGAGCGTGGCCCAGTAGACCACCACGTCGGGCTTGCCGTCGATCAGGTGCTCGGCTGCCTTGTCTGTGCCGTAGTAGGCCACCTGCGCCCCGTGCTCCCGCCTGGCGTAGCTCAGGGCAGACTCGGCGATGGACTCGGACTCGCGGCACTCGATGAGGATGAGGAGCTTCTTGGTCATCGTAGTTGATCTCGAAGCCACTGTTCCGCCCCTCGACCCATTGTCGAGCCTCGCTCTTTCATATAGTCAACGACTTCGTCTCCGTCTGGTTTCCCTTCCTTGCCGGGAATGCCTGAACGCAGCCATGAACGGGCGGTATCCAAAAGTCTTTGCTTGAAGTCTTCTTCGATGCCCTTCTTGTACACTTCACCACCCGTCGCACTCTTGCCAACGTACTTCATAACGCCTCCCTGATTCGTGCCGCCACCTGTTCGGGCAGCAGGTTGAACTTCTTCCACAACACCTCGCGGCCACCCATCTCGTAAGCGAACTCGTCCGGCACACCGATGCGGAGGAGTGGGGTCGTGATGCGGTTGTCGGCGAACGCCTCGGCCACCGCGCTGCCGAGTCCGCCGGCGAGCCAGTCCTCTTCGTAGGTGACGACCAGCTTGCAGCCTTTGGCCATGTCCGGCAGGAACAAATTCAACGGCTTGTGCCGGAACACGTCCACCACACCCACCGGCATCGGGGACAGCAAATCAGCGACTTTCTTGGCTTGATGCGTCGTCACTCCAGAGGCCAAGATCAGTACCTCGCAACCGGTGTTTCCCTTTACCCAGCCGATGCCGCCGTCGATTGGTACTTGTGGAGGATGCAACTGCTCCTTGATGTCAGTCCTGTCGAACAGGATCACCTCCGGCCCGGTCTGCGTGGGGAAGCGGTTGGCCAACGCCCGTGCCGTGATGTTGTCGGCCGGGTGCCACACGGTCAGGTTCGGCACGGTGCGGAGGGCGGCGATCACTCCCAGGCTGTGGTGCGTCGGCCCCATGATGCTGTAGGCGAACCCCGGTCCGATGCCGACGTAGGTGATCGGCAAGCCGTTGTGCCGCTGGGCACACATGTTGACCTTGATCGCCTCGAAGCACCGCATGGTGAACGCGGCGATGCTGTAGACGATGACCCGATGCCCTTCCAGTGCCAGGCCCGCGGCGTGCGAGACCATGTGCTGCTCGGCGATGCCCACCTGCTGGAACTGGCCGGGCAACTCGCTGAACTGGTCCATCGTCGGAGCACCGTTGTCGGCACTCAGGAAGATGCACCGCTTGTCGGCCTGGAAGTGCGGGTAGAGGGCGTTGAAGTACTCGTCCCGCATGCCGAGGATTCGTGGTGTGTCGCTCATGTTGCTAACCCTTCCGACCTCGGTAATAGGCTTCCTGCAGTTCTCGTCGCAGGTCCGGCTTCACGTTCCCGCCTTGCAACTCATCTAACCACTTCATGAATGCTGCACGGTCATCGTCCTTGCCAAAGTCGAAGGCGATCTGGTGGAGGTTGCTGCGTTCTGCTTTATAGACGCTGCCTCCAGTGCTGCTCTTCCCGACGTACTTCATGGTAACTCCCTCCGTATACGCTCCAGATCGTCACCCTTCGGCACCCGGTAGTGCCAGCCCCGCTCGTTGGCCAGGTGGCAGCCGTGGCCCTTCTCGGTGTTGGCGATGATGGCGACGGGCCGCACACCTTCCGAGCGCATCCCGCAGAACGCCGCGAGCAATTGGTTCAGGTCGTGCCCGTTCACCGTCCGCACACCGAACCCGTAGCTCTCGAATTTCATGGCCAAGTCCTCAAGCGGCAGGTCTCTCTGTGTCGTGCCCCGCCCGTCGTTATGGCCGATGGTGCTGTGGCCATTGCGGTTGACCAGGAACCAGAAGTTGGTCAGGTGCAAGCCAGCGATCACCCGCAGCGCCTCGTCGCAGCTCCCCTCCGTCAGCTCGCCGTCGCCGACGATCACCAGCGTCCGCCAGCTCTTGCCGGCCAGCTTGGCAGCGTGGGCCATGCCGCAGCCGAGGGACAGACCGTAACCAAGGGAACCGGTGAGCACCTCCACGCCGGGAGTGGCGGGTTCGCTGTGGACGCCCATCGTGCTGCCGACGCCGGTGAAGTTGTCCAGCAGGCTCTTGTCGAAGAAGCCGGCGTCGGCGAGGAACGGGTAGAGGCCGATACCAGCTTGCCCCTCGCTGAGGATGAATCGGTCGCGGCCCTCCCACTGCGGATTCTTCGGGTCGAAGCGGAGCACGCCGTTGTACAGCACGGCGAAGATCTCGGCGAGGGAGAACGCCGTGGTGACGTGGCCGCTGTCGGCCTTGACCGCCATCTCCAGCACGGTACGGCGTGCCCAGTCGGCCTTGCGTTGCAGGTCTTGGTTGGTCATCCTACACTTCCTTAGTCGATAGGTGCTTGTGTAGGATAGCCGACAGATAAGCGACCATGTACGCAAGTTGGTTCACGTCTGAGCCTTCCTCACTCTTCTTCTCCAGTTCCTTCGCCCGCTCGTTGATGTAGCCAAGCCGCCTCTGTAGGTCAGTCCCGCTAGCGAGCGTGTAAGACCTGCTCATCGTTGTTTCTCCTAGAGCCGAACGTTCGGATACTCCTTCGAGAACCACCTGTAACTCTGCCGCAACCCATCTGCCAGTGGCGTCCACTCGATGCCCGGTAGCAGCCGCTTGAGCAGGCTCGTGTCGGTCGGTCGGGCGTGCTGGCCGTCGGGCTTGGCCCGGTCCCACTCCACCTGCACTGGCCCCAAGCCGCCGCACCCACGCACCAACTCGGCCACCAATTCGTGCACCGTCGTCGGCACCGATGGGCTCACGATCAACCGCTGCGGCACCTCCGGCAGGTCGAGCAGCCGGAGCAGCACCTTGGCGAGGTCATCCACGTACATGAACTCGCGGATGGCTGATCCAGTGCCCCAGACCTTGAGGGGCTCGCCGCTCTGGCGTGCCAGGTAGAGCTTGTGGATCAGGGCCGGGATCACGTGGCAAACGCCCAGCCGGTAGTTGTCGTTGGGGCCGTAGATGTTGACCGGGATGACGCTGCACCAGTTCCTCGCGCCGTGCTGCTTCATCGCCCCGTCGATCAGCACGTCCACCATCCGCTTGGCATAGCCGTAGTGCCAATTGGGAATCGGTGGCTCAAAGTCGTGGAGATCACCTTCTGTCAAAGGCGTTCCGTCGTTGAAATCCGGGTAAGCACAGACGGAGGAGAACGCTAGCAGCCGCTTGACCTTGTGCTTGACGCACTGCTCGATCACGTTGCAGTTCATCAGCAGGTTCTGGTGCGCCAGGTCGAACGGGTGCGCTACCTGCTGACCGATGCCGCCGACGAACGCCGCCGTATGGATGACGGCGTCGAACGGTCCACCTTCCTCGAACAGGGCAGCCGTCTCCTCGCGGTCCGTCAGGTCCGCCATGCCGTGGGTCGTGTAGACGGCGTCCGGCTTGGCCCGCCGCACCGCACTACCCACGAGCCCATCGCCACCGGTCACAAGTACGTGCATCGTTGTTAACCCTTGGTTGCTTCCACGTTGAGTGACATCAGGGTGCCCTTGCGATACTCCTCCATGCTCTTGCACTCGGACAACTTCGGCAGGTAGCTAGCGCTGTAGTCGTCCACATCCGCGTGCTCGGTCTTGTCGCGGTCGTAGCGGCGCACGTCCTTGAAGCCGGCCTCCAGCAGGTCGCGGCGTAGGGTCACCTCGTCCCAGCCCATCTTGTGGTGGTCGTGCTCGTTCCGCTGCCCGCCGTAGAGGAAGCCGAGCAAGCCATCCAGCGACTCCGTTTTCCAGTACTGCCCGAACACCGCCTTGATGTCAGGCACCGACAGGCGCAGGATGCCGCCGGGCTTGAGCAGGTCGTGCCACCGCTTGAGGACCGCCTTGTACTCGTGCCGGCCGCAGTGTTCTAGCACATGGCAAGCGTAGATGGCTTCAATCGGTTCGTAGTGGTCAGACAAGCTCCAGAAGAACTTGCACAAGCAGTCCGCTACGATGTCTGGCTTGTTTTCCTGATCTACGTCGATGTTGGTCCAGCCCGCTATCTTCCGCTTACCACAACCGAGGTGCATTTTCATTGATCAAGAACTCGTTGCCAGAAGAACCGTGGGTGATGCGCCGCCATCTTCTCCCGCAGCCTGCCGCCCAGCTCGGCCGCCTGGTTGCGGAAGCCGGGGTCGGAGACGATGCGGCGGATGTCCTCCGGCCCCTCGTACTCCAGGTAGTCGCTGCCGACCGTGAACCATTCCTTGGTCGGGGAGCCCGCCTGCTCCAGCAGCATGCAACCGGCCAGCCCGCTCTCCACCACCCGGCCCTTGACGTGCTTGGCCTTGACCGTGCCGCCTACCTCGGCCACGTTGATGCTCGCCCGGCACCTGCGGAGGAAGTCGGCGTAGTAGGCCGTGGGCTTCATCGGAGCTTCCCGGCGCTGCTTCGTCACGAAGTCGCCAAGCGGTCCCAGGATCTTCCAGCGCGTGTCCTCGCCCGTCCAGCTGCCGGCGAAGCCCACGTCGATATCCCGCACGTTGCCGGGCTTGGGTGAGAACAGCTCAGGGTCGCTCGGTGTCAGCGTGGCCCAGTCGCAGAACGGGTCGCGGCCGGTGATGCTGACCTGGAGGTCGAACGTCTCGCCCTTCTTGTACTCTTCGAGCAGCGGCCACCACTCGTGGCAGGGAGCGTCGAAGCAGACGTGGACCAAGCGGCAACGGGCACGGAGTCCACGTAGGTAGCCCGTATGCGGACAATCAACCGAGCCATTGATGCCGAAGTAAGCGAGTACGTCTGGTCGGTGTCGGTCGATTGCGGCATTGATGTTCCCCTCCGGTGTATTGCCGTGCCAAGTGCTGCCGTAGCCCTCGACCGCCGCACCCAGCTCTCGGATGGGATAGCTGACCAGGTGCTCGATGGTGGCGTCGGTGCCGCAAGCCGCGACGATGAGGAGCTTCTTCATTCCAGCCCCTCCAACTTCTCCTTGAGTTCCAGAATCCTGCCGACCGTGTTGCTGCGGTTTTTCTGGATTCCGTCCATTCCCCGATCTGTGTGATATGCTTCGATGAGGTAGTTCTCGTAGCCTCGCAGGGCATCGAGGATCAGCTCCGAACGACAGCGGAACCGGCTGTGTCTTCTCCTCGATCATGTACGGGTTCTTGTCTGGTTCGATCATGCCGTGTGCCATCGTTGCTTCTCCTAGTTGCCTATGACCTGTTCCCAGAAGTGCCGTGGATGGTGCGGCTGCATCGCCTCGCGGAGACGCTGGCCGTAGTGCGTCGCCGTCTCTGCGAACTTCGGTTGCTTGCACTCGATGGCGATGCGTTCGACCATGTTGTACTCGACGTAGGTGTCGGTAGGATCGATCCATTTCCGGAGAGGCGAATCCCGTGTCTCGAACAGCATGCACCCTGCCCACGCCGCCTCCACGCACCGGGCCTTGACGTGCATCGGGCCGTCGCCGGCGCTGTGGGCCACGTTCACCAACGCTCGACAACGCATGACAAAATCAGCATAGTCCGCGTACCTGCCAGGCGCTCCCGTGCGGCGTTGAATCGTGACCAGGTTTCCCAGCTCACCAAGCAATCGCCCTCGTCGGGAGTCGGCGTCGTATGAACCCATGAATCCAAGGTCGATGCTTCTGTCTGCCGAGGCTCCATCGTACCACTCCGGGTTGATCGGGCACAGGCAGGGCAGGTCTTGCTTCCTGCGGGGCCAGTCGAAGGAGCCGTCCACGCCGCAGATCAGGTCGAACGTGTCGTGCTTGGCATACTGGTCCAGGTACGGATGCCAGTCCCGGTGGCCAGCGTCCCAGCAAATCATCACGGAGCGGGCTCGTTCCCGCAGCCAGCGCAACGTGCCGATCCGCGGCATCGACTCGCCGCCGCACACCCCGCTCCACACCACGACGTCCGGCTGAACCGTCTCGACCGCCCAGTGCAGCTCCTTGTTCGGATCGCCCTTCCCACCGTAGATGCTGACCTCAGCGCCGAGGTGCTTCATCGGCCAGGAGAACACCTGGTCGTGCGTGAACTCGTCGAGGCAGAGCAGAAGTACTTTCTTCATCGGGCCTTCTCCGGAGGGCTGACCCAGTCGGAGAGAATCCTCTTCAAGAAGGCTTGCAACGATCCTTTGCAGCCGTCGCACAGGTGCCCATTGAAGTAGACGTCCTTGTTGACTTCGGTTTCGGTATGGAACAGAGCGACGATCCATCGCTCACAATTCTCCGGCTTCTTCCTGCACCTGTCGCAGACGATCATCGTTGCACCTCATAGTTGTTCGCCCATCACGGCCGACCAGAACATCCTCGGAAAGCCGTAGCCCAGCACCTTCGCCCGTGCCCGCTCACCGTACTCCTGCGCTCGCTGCATGATGTCCGGCCGGCCAAGCATCGCCCGTACCTGCTCCGGCTCAGTGTAGTCAATGTAATCAAGGCCGGGCGTCAGCCAATTCTGCAGCGGACTGCCGTGCGTCTCGAACAGCAGGCAACCCGCCAGGGCAGCCTCGATGGCCCTTGCCTTGCACTGGAGCCGGCCGCTGCTGGTGTGGGCGACGTTCAGCACCGCCTGGCAGGTCTTGTAGAAGTCGGCGTTGGCGGAGTACGGGAACTGCACCTCGCCGCGCTGCCGCACCGTCAGGAGTCCGTCCTTCTGGAGGTCGCCGATGACTCGTTGCCGTGGTCCCTGGGTGCCGATGGAGCCGGAGAAGCCGAGGCGAACAGTTCTCTCAACCGTTCCTCTGGACTCGTACCACTGCGGGTCAACAGGTGTTGGTAGCGATACGTCTGTACCAGCTCGATGAGGCCAATCCACCGCGCCATCGGCGGCAACGGTGAGACTGAAGGTGTCTTGTCTCGCATAACTCTCCAGGTAGCCGTGCCAAGGCGTATCCGTCGCGTCCCACACCACTCTGACCGACCGGCACTGCTGCTTGAGCCAGTGCAGGGTCTCCGGCAGCGGCTTGCTCGGCCCGCCGCAGGGCTCGTCCAGCAGCACCACGTCGGGCCGGTGCGCCTCGACGTAGAGTTTGATCTGGGCGTCGGTCCGGTAGAAGAGCACCTTGGCGCCCAGCTCGCGGATCGGCCAGGACAGGACGCCCTCCAGGATGTCCGCCTCCAGGAGCAGGATCAGCAGTTGCTTCTTCATGATGCCTTCCGTCGTTGCCTGCTGCGAACCTTGCCTTCCCGACGCCGCACCGCCCGCTCCTCGATCTGCTGCGCCGCCTCAGCCTCGCGGTAGTGGGCCAGGTGCTTGAGCATCTGTGCCACGATGCTGTCGAACAGCCGCTCGCGGCGGTCTCGCGGCTTGAGGCTCAACTCCGCCTCGAAGTGCACCTTGATGGCGAGGATCTGCTCCTCGGACAACCTCACCAGATGCTGGATGCCGCCCTCGATGGTGCAGCAGTTGTAACGGCGCTCGGGCATCGGGAACTCCTTTTCTCAGCCGTACAGGTTGCCCCTCTCGATCAGCAGGGTTGGTCCGTCACGTTGCACCGCAGCCTCGTAGGCGTGCCAGACCGCGTCGGCGTTGAACAGGTCGCTCACGTGCACCACGTCGCACAGCTCATCCAGTGCAGAGACGTGGCAGCAGGTCTTGTCGCTGTGCTGCGGTCCGGGGTCGAGCGGCTTGGTGGTGCCCGTCATGGTCTTGATGATCACCTTGGCCGGCTTGCCCGTCATCTGCTGCCACTTGTCGAGGTGGTTCACCAGTTGATCGACGGCGCAGAGCAGGAAGTTCGTGCGGGGAAAAAGGCACACCGGCAGCAGCCCCGTCAGCGCCATGCCCAGGCACATGCCCAGCTGCGTGTTCTCGAAGACCGGCACCTCCAGCCGCTGATGCTCCGGCACGCCCACCAGTTGCTCGTGGAGGCAGTTCGCCTTCACGCTCACGCCCTGCCCGACGAAGAGCACGTTGGGTTGCTGGGCGAGCAGCTGCATGCCCCGAATGACTTCGCTCTTGTAGCTCATGTTGCTCTACATCCCGCCGGTTGGACTGAACTCCTGCTTGTCCGCGAACTCGATAAACTTGCCTGTCCCCATGTGTGGCCAGCCGAGGTCGTACTGGTATCGTAGCACGTTCGTATAGCCCCGCTGGTGCTTTGGGTTCTCACCCCATAGCTCTTTCGTGTCAGCGTTGACGCATTTCTTGTTGTCCTCGATGACAAACGTGACCGGCAAGTCGAAGTTGCCGGCGTAGCGGGTCGCCTCGTCGAACGCACCCATCCTTGCGGCCATGTCGCCGACCAGGCACCAGACGTGCGGTGGCAATGTCGAACGGGTCGCACTTCCTCTTTTGATGCTCCACGCCACGCCCAGCGCGATCGGCAGACAACCGCCGCAGATGGCCGAGGAGTAGAACCGCCGCTCCGGCACGTTGATGCTGATGCTCTCGCCGGCCAGCACCTTCGCCATCAGCTGCTCGCGGGGCACGCCGTGGAGCAGGGCGTGGTAGTGGCTCCTCCAGTTTGAAAAAACGTAATCATGGGGTTTCACACAAGCAAATACTTCCAGCAGTTGATCTTCGTTGCCTCCGGAAAGATGCATCGGGGCCTTGATACGCCCGGCATTGAAAGCGGCCTCGCACTCCTGCTCGAACGCGATGAGTTCTTGCTTGGTGATCATCGGCCCCTCACCATCGAGGTTAGGCACTCCAAAATATAGACCCGTGGAGCAAACCAGACCATACTCGCCCAGTAGACGCTAATACAGAATCCGATCAAAGCGACTATTGTACCGCCAATACCAAGAAGGCCAGCGGCCACATATCCGTCTAAGTCTTTCTTGCGACTCTCTTCCCTGGCTTCCTTTTCCTCTTGGCTGCACCAGCGACTAGCCGCCTTGAACAACCAGATCGACAAGATACCTAACACTAGGAACGCCGCTGTCTGGCTTGTAAACCAGAACCGCTTCCAGACGATCAGCTCCTGCACCACCAGTGGTATCTGTTCGACGGCGAAATCCTGGGTCTTCTCCATCCCGTCAAGGAGCATCTCCAGCGCACGATGCAACTGGTCGGTCTTCTTCTCGTCTGCCATGTTGCGCCTCCAGTAGCTTACGTTTCAGCCGGTGCTTGGTCATCGCCTTCACCTCGTCGATGGCTCCCTGCCCCCACAGGTCACCCACCAGGCCGAGGTAGCGTTGCCCTTCAAAATACGTTTGCCAGAAGTGGTCCCGGAACTCCAGTACCGCGGCACTGCTCAGGGTCGCCGTCCTGGTCGGATGCGTGTCGTAGCTGTGCTGGCTGAACGCACTCCAGGGCAGGTTGTGGTGCTCCGGGTGGTCGTGCCACATCGGGCTGCCGGGGTATGGCATGCTCGCGTAGACGTTCATCCACGGCGTGTTCAGCTCCACCGCCAGGTCGAGCGTCTGCTGCATGCTCTCCAGCGTGTCGCCGGGCAAACCCACGATGTAGTTGGCCAGCACGTGGATGCCGGCCCGCTTGATCCGCTCCACGCACTTGGCGATCTTGTCCTGGGCGTAGCCCTTGTCGATGCCGTCCCGCACGGACTCGCTGGCGCTCTCGATGCCGAGGCAGAGCCAGCGGAACCCGGCGCTGCGCATCTTGGCGAGAAGCTGCTCGTCGTTGGCCGTGTCCACCCGTGCGTAGGCCCAGATGTTGATGCCGTCTGGACCGCCCGGCTCGGCGATGCGGCGGAGGATGGCGTCGCACACGCCCTCGACGTGCCGCTTGTTCAGCACGAACATCTCGTCGGCCACCTTGAACGTCCGGCAGCCGTGTTTGTAGTACAGGTCGGCGATCTGCTGGCCGATGCCGTCGGGATTCCAGAGGCGGTAGCTGTTCGGGGCCGGTTCGCTGTCCGCTGCGTACTTGAGAGCGATCAGCTTCTTGTTGTGCTCCTGCTGCTCACCCCCACGAAACGGAGCTTGGATGCAACAGAAGTGGCAGGCGTAAGGGCATCCCAAGCTCGTGTAAAGTGCCGCATAGGGAGTGCGTGGCCATCCCCCAAGACACTGCCAGTTGTGTGCCCGGTACTTCTCGACGGGCAACAGGTCCCAGGCCATCGCCAGGTCGTTCACATCCTCGACGTTCGGGGCCGAGTGGGTCTCAGCGTATGCGTTGAGCTTCTCGATCACTCCGTCCGGAGTGGACATGTTCGTGACGTCGAAGGTCCGGTAGAAGCCAAGCCCTCGCACGTCGCCCGCCTCGACGTTCTTCCCCCGCAGCAGGTCGAGGATCGTGTGGCAACCTTCGCCCGTCGCCACGTAGTCCGCGCCGCTCTCCTCCAGCGTCCGCTCTGGCAGGGCAGCGACGTGACCGCCGACCATGATGACCTTCGTGTCGAGCTTGTCCTGCCGAATCGCCTTGGCAACGGCGTTGGCTTCGCTCATCGTCTGCGTCGATGCACTCGGCTGTTGCCCGTAGCACACGACGGCCGTCAGTCGCGGCTTGAAAGTATACGCCACCTCTGACACGGTTTCCGGGTCAAACCCTTCAAGGTTGGCGTCCAGCAGCATCACCGTGAACCCGTGCTTGCGGACGAAGCCGGCGATGAGACCGCACCATACTGGGGTTTCCACGGCGGTCAGCTCGGCGTCGTGCAAGCCCTGATAGACGCCCTTGCGACCAGCAGGATTGACGATCAGCAGGTCAAGTTGTTTGCTGCTCACGTTGCGGCTCCTAGAGGCGGCCTTCCGCTCTTGCCCTTCTTCCACGGCTTCGAGCTTCTCAGTTTCCTAACTCTCAGCTTGGTGCGTCGGCCGCAATCGTCGCAGTAGACGGCGTAGAGATTACGAAGCGCCCCGCAGGACTTACACAACCCTGCTCGTATCTTCTTCTTTTGTGAAGCCCAGGTGCTCACCAAACGATCTCCGCTGTGACGCCGACGATGAACAGAACGAGCACGACCCAGGCGATGGACTCGATCATAGCAGTGCCACTCCCTTGCACACTTCCCTGATCCCCTCTTCCAACCCCCGCTTCGCCTCGAAGCCGGCCTCGCGCAGCCGCTGGTTGCTCACCACGTAGTCACGCTTGTCCGGGTCGATGCCCACCTCGGCCGAGTGGACGTAGACATCACCCACGATCCGGGCCACCAGGTCGGCGAGCTGGGTCTTGGTGCAGTTGGCCGAGTCGTTGCCGAGGTTGAATACTCTCTTGTGTCCTGGATACTGCTTACCCTCAACGAAGAACCGGAAGCAATCCGCCACGTCCCGGATGTGGACGAAGTTCCGCCGGTAGTGGCCCTCGAACAGGATCAGGTGCCGGTCGAGCACGGCGCGGCGGGTCAGGTCGTTCACCAACAGGTCCCAGCGCATCGCCGGGCTCATGCCGAACACCGTGGCAAGGCGGAGGCTGACGGTGTTCTCGCAGTCGAGGACGGCCCGCTCCGCCTGGCACTTGCTCTGGCCGTAGACGCTGATCGGCTCCAGCGGCGTGTCCTCGTCGCACTCGGCCTGTCCCGTCTTGGTGCCGTAGCCGCTGTTGGTCATCGGGAACAGGAGCAGCTGGTCGCGGGAACGGAACCGCAGGAGGGTCTTGATGGCTCCGAGGTTCGTCTCCCAGGCCCGGCGCTCGTCGCGCTTGCAGGCGTTCACGCCAACCACGCCGGCCAGCGGGATCACGGCGTCGCAGCCCTTCAACGCCCTGGCGATGGTCTGGTCCTCGCGGCAGTCGCCCCGCACGAACTCGAAGTTCGGGTCGTGGCAGCAGGCGGCGAGTCCTTGCCCGCCCCGCTCCAGGCTGTCCAGGGCGAGCACCTTGTGGCCCGCCGCGAGCAGGGTCGGGGTGAGTACACTTCCTAGGTAGCCGCAGGAGCCGGTCAGGAGGATGCGCACGTTGTAGCTCCGAGTTGCTTGAAAAACTCCCCGACCCTCGCCAGGCTCTCCGGCGTGCCGATGTCGATCCAGCGGGCGTTGCTCTGGTAGCCGATCAGCTTCTTGCCGGCCGAACGCCACAGCGGGAACAAATCCTCTTCGAGGCCGAGCTTGACCGGACCGGCTGGCCAACGACCCCAATCGTCGAACAGGTGCCGCTTGAACGCATACACCCCGCCGTTGACCCACTTGCCGCCATGCTCGTGCGCCAGGCCGAGGTGCTTGGTCTGCGTGCCCTGCTCCGGCACCAGCAGCACGCCGGCGTCCGGGTCCACGAGGTCGAACCACTCTACAAACTGATGGAGCGGGAAGTCCACGTAGCTGTCGCCGTTCAGGCACAGGAACGACTCGCCCTTGATCTGCTCCGCAGCCAGTCGCAACGCGCCGCCGGTGCCGAGGGGTTGGGGTTCCTCGCTGATCACGACGCTGGGTATGTTGCCGAACTCGTCACGAACCTGATCGGCCCCATGACCACACGCCAGGACGATCCGCTCAACCTGGATGACGTTCAGCTGCTCGATGATCTTGTCTAGGAATAACTCCTCGTCGATCTGGACCATGCACTTCTGCCCTGGCAGGCCGAGCCTGGTGCCCTGACCGCCGCAGAGGATGACCGCTTCCGTGGGGATGCTCACGTTGCCTCCACCGTCACGCCGTTGGGCTCGAACTCCACCGGTTCCAGCTTGGTCGCGAAGGCCGCAGAGAACCTGTGCATCACTCGCAAGACTCTTTCCGGCGGGACACACAGCAGCAGATATCCGCCACCGCCTGCGCCACACAGCTTACCGCCTACGGCTCCTTGCTCTCTGGCCACTTCGTACATCTTGTCAGCCCGCTCCGTCGAGCAGCCGGGGCTTGTCTCCTTCTTGTACTCCCAAGCGTCGTGGAGCAGGCTGCCGAACCAGTTGAGGTCGCCGTCCTGCAACGCCTTGGCCATCTCCCTGGCCACCAGCATCGTGCGGTTCAGTGCCGCCACGTCCTCCGTCTTGCACCGCTCCGTCAGCCGCTGCTGGATGCCGGCGTCCGTGCGGGCTTTGCCGGTGAAGACCAAATGCAACCACTTGCTCAGGTCGGGCGGCGGCTGCATCCTCGTTGTCTGCTTGAGACGTTCGTGCCCCCACTCGAACAGGTTCAACCCACCGACCACGGCACTCCAATGGTCCTGCTCCCCACCAGCCACCCGCAAGTAGCCACGCTCCAGGGCAATAGCCGCCTCTGCGATCTCCTTCAAACTGTGCTCAACGCCGAACCGCTTGCCCGTGGCCGCGATCATCGCCACGCACACCGCACTGCTACCGCCGAGTCCGGAGCCGGGCGGGCAGTCGCTCTTCACCTCGATCTTGAGCGAGCCGTTGACCGTCGCCGTGACCGTGGCGTAGCGCTTGATCGTGGCTGAGAGGACGCAGCCTCCGTGGCGTTGGTACCACTCAGGCAAATCGGACCCGCCACCGGCGAAGCTGATGCGGAGCGGTGCCTTGGCGGTGATCACTTCCGTGCCCTCTTCCGTTCCCGCCGCTTCTCACGTCTGCGTTGCTCTTTCCATTCTTGGTCGGCATGTCGCTCGCCCAACCAGATCGCGCCGGGGATGAGCGATGCCAGAACCGCCAAGCCTACGGCCATCGATGCGTAGTACCACCAAGGTTGCGTCATTGCTTGAGCCCGTTGAGCTTCTCGCAGAGCCACTTGATCTCTACCGGTTCAAGGCTGGGCCAGAGCCCGATTGCATAACGTGCGGGCATTCTCCGCCATTCAGATGCCGACCGGAGTTGCAGTTGTAGCACAGCACCCTCAGCTTGTCCTTGTCTGGCCATCCTCGTGCTCGCAGCCAGCTGTAGACGTTGCTGGTCCTGTTCTTCTCGCCGACGCCTTCAAGGTGGTCCAGCGTCAAAAGCATCAGGTTGGACTCGCCACAACAAGAGCATCGTGAGCCCCCGTAAACGTCGAGCGTCTCCGCTTTCAACACCCGCCGCCACTTGTCCCAGTAGCGAACGGGTTCGATGACTTCGTCGTGAGGACAGATACCTGCGTTGTACTGGCGTCCGCAATTACAATTCCAACAGGCCAAGCGAAGGTTATCGGTCGGCCACCCTTGCTTCTTGAGCCGGTTGTACAGATGGATGCCGCCCGGTCCACGATGCCCACCCGATCCGGACCTAACATGATTACCACTGCACTCGATGTGGTCCAAGGTCAGGAACAGATGCCCGTCTTCACCGCAGCAGTGGCAAGCCCCTCCGTAAGCTTGGACCATCTCGACCCGCAACTCTTTGCCTAGGTCTCTTTTCTTGGCAGCTTCCTTTGCCATGTAGGCGCTGTCTTTGGAGCGCCTCGCGCTGGTCGCCCTTGCCCAGACGCAGGCGCACGTCTTGCAGTAGGAAACGCGGTACGGTCCGTGCGACCTTTGCTGGACGTAGAACTCATCCAGCGGCTTTGCCTCGTCGCATTTGGTGCAGGTTTTCATGGCACCATTTTACCAGACTTCAGGCCGTTCAACTTCTCACAAATCCATTTCACTTCGACTGGCTCAAGTGTTGGCCACAACCCCAAGGCCCAGCCGTTCCAGTGGACGTGCTCGGCGTTGGGGAACTCGGCGTACATGGTGCCGTAGCGTCGGCGGAGGTAGGGTTGCCTAAGTTGATTCCCTCCTCCAGCGATGCCTCGTCTTGTTTCCACGCCTTGCTCGTGCAGGCAATTCCGTACTCTATGTCGAAGCACGTCATCGTCATGCTTGAGCACCAATGTCAGAGCGTAAGGGCTGGAACCCTCCACCGCGAAGTCCGTCTGATACAGGTCGGAGTCGATGTGGCTCAGGAACAGGCTCAGCAGCTCCCTACGCCGCTCGATGCCCTCGTCCAGCCGCTTGAGCTGGCTGCGGCCGATGACCGCGTTGATCTCGGTACTGCGGCAGTTGTAGCCCTCGTAGTCGAAGATGAACTCAGGTTCGAGGTCGTCGGGCTTGGGCAAGTCCCTGAACGCCGGCACCTCCCGCCGCAGCCCATGCCCTCGCAAACTCCGCACGATGGCCGCGAACACGTCGTCGTCCGTGCACACCATGCCACCCTCGACGGTGGTCATGTGGTG